>Ga0179593_1469054_pt1 | contig 17545 bp, 22 predicted proteins | sample CZODoug2_1_08_16_FD_185931 | JGI IMG/M metagenome (GOLD analysis project Ga0179593, IMG submission 185931) | Vadose zone soil fungal communities from Angelo Coast Range Reserve, California, USA - CZODoug2_1_08_16fungal (PacBio error correction) | ecosystem: Environmental > Terrestrial > Soil >... | reverse complement strand
GCTGAAAGTAGCATTCCTGTTTTCATGAATTAAGCACGTTCCCTCGCTTGCACGCCACCAATTAACCCCTCCTGTTTTTTTCGACTCTGTCCCCTTAGTTATCAAAATCTCCTGTAGCCGATCCCTCGATTTGTTTTTCCCTGCGCTTCCCCTTCGTCAAGGAACCTGTGTGTTTGTTAGTTTTTTCCCTCGGTTTGTGCGCCAGAGCGGTTTCTCCGTTAGGTACCTTGGTCGGGCATGTTTAACCTTGTGTGAATTTCCCCCCACAATCTTTTTTCCAGGGAGAGGGCGCCATTACTCCGTCCGGAGGTGTTTAAATCTTCTCTTTCCTCCTCAGTACTTTTTTTCTTTTTTCTTTTCAGACTTAGCTTTTCAGGCGGCATATCCCCCCTCTTTTTGGTCCTTTTTTTTCCCACCGTTCCAGCAATTAGTTTGGAAGTAACTTTTCTTCCCCCCATCCCCCCTCGTCCCCTTCCCCCTACTCACTACCAATCCCCGAACATCAAATCTGGCAAGCGAGTTGACACTATTTCCCCCGCCAACAATTTTCTTACGGAAGGTATTGCCCCGCTTCTGAACTGGCTAAACCTCCTTTTCTCTGGCTTCGGTTGAACTTGGTCCATTCCCTCTGGTTTCGTCTTTTATTTCGCCCACGCGTTAGGGCAACGTGGCGACTTGGTCCCTATATTTATCTTTTAGGCTCGTTCTAGCGTGCTGGTCGACTCCGCAGTCCCGTACCTTTCAAAAATTATCCCAACCCCCGGGCTTGAGTTCTGCACTTAGCCGCTTGACTTTTTTCCACCTTGTTAATACAATTGAACGCCTCAATCACGAAGTTTTACCCCCCTCAACGCTGACGCTTAATCGCCCTTTGTTTTCTTTTACCCACAAGCACACTACAGCTACCCGATGTTTACAGGCTCGTTGTTGCTTTCTATCCACCACACCGCTCACAAAAGTTTTTTTCGCTGCTCTCTTTTTCCACCCACATTTGGCAGACCCGATTTAGCTCCTCCCCTGTTTTTCCCACCCTCGACCCTCAACCCCTTCGTCCCCCTGACACTCTTTTTCCGACTTAATCCCTTGTGCCCAACCATCCAGCGACTCCGGCTGTTTTTAAGGGCGTGCATTCTGTGGTGTCGTTGCACCCCCCACCCTACTTTCCATGTGTTTGAAAGCTCAACCATTCTCGATTACTCCCTGCTTTTTTAGGATTTAGGTGTGCTTTTCTCAACCCTTTTGGAAGGGTATGAGGTAAGGGCCCCTCCTTTTTGGTTGTCGCCGCCCTGACTTGGGCCGGGGAACCGAGTTTCCCTTCTTTTCTTTTTTGAAAGCATTTTTTTTCTTTTCCCCAGCGTCCTTCCCCCAACCTTTTTTAATGTCTATTGGTTTTTTGTTCCGACAGCTGTGGTGTCAGTTCGTGCTTCGGGTTGTTCCTTTTTCCCCAAACCGTTTGCTTGCCAGCAATCTCGGCCCTTCCCGTTGAGCGGGGGAATAACCCCCCCCGCTAGTTGCCCTTGCTTTGTCCGATTTTTTTCTCTGCGTACTTTTTAAACTTGACGGCCTGCAGCTCCCTGTGGCCTTTTCTTTGCGCTGCTCCAACTGGTTTGTTTTCGCTTTCCCCTATCAGCTTCCCTTTCGTTAGCCCCGGGACCAAGTTCTTTATTATTACAAAGTCCCTTTCCCCTTTATTTCGCTTTCTGACCTTCAGCGTCTTACGATCTGCTGTGGTTCGGCTGTCTTGCCCCCCGCCCTTCCCCCCCTTTCCCTTTGACGGTTAGGATTACTTGTATCATCACTCCCCTCGAGAGACCCCTGTACCCCCTGCGCTTTTTTTATTCGCACTTTCCTCCCTGACTTTCCCTTGTTTTTTCTTTGGTGTCGGGCTTCCCTTCGGACGGAGGTTTTTCATGCCTTTTTTTGACCCATGTTCCTGCTTCGTCCCCGCGAGGCTCATGTGGTTTATGCTGAATCCGGCACGCTGGCTCTTATTTTTGCACGACTCAGCCGGGATTTTTCCTGTGTTCAACCAGGAACTTGTTTGGGCGCATCGAATGTTGCCTTGTGCCTTTTTTTCCCACCGAGTCACCCTCCTTCCTTTTGGCGCTCCCCAGGAACGTTTCTTCCCACCCCACTGAGGCTGTTTTCATGCCCCGCTTTTTCCCAAATTATTCAGTTCGCTTCGTTGCCCCGTTCCGTTTCCAGGAATCTCACTGCCTTCAGACCCCCAATTTTCCACGGGTTGTGCTCCGCGTTTTGCCCCGTTCCTTTCCCCTCGAAACAAACCGAGAAATATCCGTTGTCTTTTCTACTGAGTAGGCGTATGTCTTTTCCACGGAGGTTTGTTCTTTCGACAGCGTGGGAAAAGAGGGTTTCTCACATGCAGAGTGCAGCTCCCCTCCCTAAAGTATTTTTTCCAGGCGCTCGCTTTAGTTTTAGTTTTTTTGGTTTTGAATTTCCTTTTTTTTGCCAGAGGTTCTGATCGGTTTCACTCTAGGGTCTGCCCCCTCAATTCCCTGGCGCTGGGATCGCTCTCCTCCGACATGTTTTTTAACCAAACAGTTATCTCCCCCCTGAGATGTTTCCAACGACCCCAAACTTCTGCCGCTTTCAGTTTCCCTTTTAGTGCCTCACTGTCCTTTTAAATTTCACATGTTGAATTGTGTCGCTCCTCTTCTTCGTTGCCAGCTCCCACGGGGACACTTTCCACCAACGAAATCCAGTGGGTTGTCTCCCACCTCCCGACCCTGGGACCTGCAACGGCCCTTTCTTTATGTACCCCCAGTCTCAAGCATATCCCCGTCCCCCCTTTAACCATCCTCTCTTCTCCTCAATTTTTTTAGTAGATATTTGCCTTTTTTGTCGTTATCTGACTCGAGCCTCCCGGGTGTTTTTTGTTTTTGCAAATCTTGCTTGTGGGGTGGAGGCACCCCAACCCCCCGTTTTTGTGTAGTAAGTGGTAACCGTTTTTTCCTCACCTTTTCTTTTTTTTCTCCCCCCCATCTGCCTTTCCTCACATGTGTTTTTTTTTTTACACAGGCTTTTCTCTGAGTTGACTCAAAGCGCCTCTTGGGCTTTTCTTTTTTGTCGTGGGTTCATCTTCTGCAACGCTCCAAACCCCACATTTTTGGATGGCCGATCCTGCTCTCTGACGTGTTCCCCTCCCCTTGGTTCGTTCCACTTTTTTGTACTCGGACGTTTGTAGTGGCCATGCTTTGCTCCTTCCCCCCCCCCCGAGCGAGTCGCTTCGAACCTGTCGGCTCTGCGTTTTTTGAGTTCCCTCCAATGTGAACCCTCGGGGTTTTCGTTTTTTTTTTTGCCCCGCCCACCCGTCAATATTTTTTCCTCGGATGTACTGCCCGCGGTTTTCTTTCCTTCCGAGGTTTTCGACTTTTCCCGGGCCCTCGGAACCGTTTTCGGATTCACCCTTTACTCTTTGTGAGTGGGCTCTTTCCCTTTAACGTCCTTTGCAACTTTTTTTGACCCTTCACGTGACCCCTACTTTTTTTGGCCGGGGCATGAAAGCATTCATGCCCTTTCCGTCCCTGTGCCCCAGTTCGTTTACCGGAGTTCTTCTCGCCCTTGATGCCAATGCGCTTGATGCGTTTCTCCTTGGGTAAGATTCTGGAGTGTCTCGGTTCTACCAACAGTCCTCGTATTCAATCTTTTTTTTTTTTACCACACCTTGCGTTTCCGGCAAAACGCTGGCGACCGCCTTTCATTCCCTGATTATGAAACATACATTCCCCTTTCCTCCGTTTGCGGCCGCCAAGCCCCCGTGCGCCAATTTCCCGTCTACTTTTTTTCCGCATCCCTTTCTGCACCCCTCCTCTCGTTTACCACTTTCAACAGGGCTGAATAGTTCTCTCTTGCACCCCTGGTCCCCCCTCGTGCATTTAATAGTTCTTTTTATTGCTTAGGGCAACTCTGAGTACCAAACCCCCCAGTTTTGTTCGAATTTTTCCCTGTCGAGACGTTCCCCCATTTTGTCAGTCGAACCCTCTGAGTTTTTGAAGGAAGTCTTAACCCCCCCCTTTGACCAGTGAAGAGGCCATATTGTCAAATTTTGTCCAATCCTTCAGGTCGTTTATCGCTTCCCGCATAGATTACCCCTCTTTCGGTACCGTTGTCCCCAAAATTGGCATTCCTGCCCACTATACCCTCGGCATCCTCATTGCCTCTCCCCTTTCTTCTTGGTTCCCCTGTACATTCAAGTGCGGGAGTTAATAACGTGTTTTCTTCCCACCTCCCCTAGGGGCTTGCAACCCTTACCTTTCATCAGCTTTTAGAGGACTTGTGTCTGCTGTTTTTTCAGGTTCCAAGTTCAAGAGGTTTTTAATGACAAAGGTGGCCGCTGCCCCCTGAACCTGCTCCCCCCCCCCAGGCCTCTTCCATTTTGACCGATCAATAGGACCAACCCCGTTTCGTCCTTTCGGTATTTCATCGTGCCCAGCCTGGTGTGATTTTCATTTTGCTTTTGCTCCAACCCACCCCCTTCCCCTTTGAAAAGGCAACACGCGCCGTACTTCGTGCTTTTTTTAGGTCCATTTTTCGCCTCAATTGGTTTGCGACAGTTTTTGTTGTGAGGTTTCCTTTTTTTTCAAAGGTTTGAAATGTCGGAGCTCTTTCTTTTACCCGCCAGGTCCTTTTTTTTCCGATTTCTTTCGCTTTTGATACCATTCACAACCCTCTTTTCGGGCAAACCGGGAGGCATCTGGAATTGAGATTGCTTAGGTCCCCTGTCCCACTTACTAAGCCCTCGAAGGCGCGGCTTTAGGCTCACATGCACTTGGGCGACAACCCGGGGGGAAGTATTCGCCCCCCTGAGCCCCCCCTGATTAGACCTTATTCTTTTGGTCTTCCCGTTCGCCCGTTGGCCTCACACACTTTTTTTTCTTGGTTAGTACAGCGCTTTTCGATGTTTCCCCCGTGTTCCACATGACGGTCCTGTCTGTTTTTTTTTATTTCCTGCTCGTTTGTGATACACCTTGCGCTGTTTGGTTCCCCTTTAAGAACTTTCTAGGAGTTAATAGGTTGCCGACCTAAGCGCTTTATGGTGCCTGGGGTGAAAACGTCTGTGTGGAATAGTTTGTTTATGTGATCAAAGGCATTATTCTTGGAGAGGATTAACAGGTGATCCCCTTTGCTGGCCGGGCTCTTTCTCCTTTCTCTTTCCCTAAGGTGTTTGTGTAGTCCTTTTCTCCTCCTGGGGTTTCCTGCCCCAGTTTATTCCTGTTTTTTAAACAGTGGGGGGGCGTCTTTTGAAGCCCGATTTGAATGGAACCGGCCCGGACCTATTCCCCCCCGGCATTCTACCAGAACAGCCATCTCTCATGGTCGGCCACTTTTTTTTTTGATTTCACAGCTAAAACAAGACCCTCCAGTGATGCCGAAAAGGTTATCCCAACTTTTGGTCTCCCCCGTAAAAACAGCATGTCTTTCCTGGACCCTTCATGTTACTTTCCGCTTTTTCTTTTCCAGAGTGTTTACTTGTGCAGTGGTCCATCCGTTAGGTTTTTTTCCCCCGTTGCGTGACTGAAATATTCTTCCTTTGCTTCTTTAGGTTTTACTCGGGCTCGTTTCGCCTTCCAGCGGTAATTTCTTACACCCCCACCCTGCTTTGAGGACAAGCCGCGCTCGCGGGCTCTAAACTTTGGCCCTAACTCACGAGTTTTCACCGCGTGGCCCCTTCTGTTGGGTTTCCCCCCCTCTTTTTTACACCCCTGATGGTACCAAAGCGAAAACGGTGTTCCGACTGATTGACCTTTTTGCCTTTAGTTTTGCCCCGAATCTCCTCCTACAGTTTCACCCTTTCGGGACTTTCCCTCATTTCGTTCCCTGTCGACATCCCCTAAAAATCCCCGAGTACTTCCGGGCGTCTTCGTGTTTTATTTTGATTGCGGTTGTTTGCCCTCCTCCTTTTGGTGGTTTGCCTTTTTTTTTGCAAACCCACATTGAAATGACCTCCAGATCTGTTTTCGCGGTTGTGGTTTCTGGGTCAGCTGGTTGTCAACCGTGTGGTTTGTTTCTGGTTAATTTCCCCAACAACCCTTCTCTGACGGTGTGGGGAACCATATTGGTTGCCTTTCCATTCACTTCTGTTGGGGCCGTGTACCTTCATCAGCGACAGACTTGGAACCAACGTACTGCTACGGAACTTTTCAGCGGGGGTCAGGTTACTTTGCTTTATGTGGTTTTCGTTCTCCCCAACGTTCATCTCAGCGGCCTGAGCTTATTGTCCCAGTGGACGGACCTTTGAAAGCAATGAAGTTTTTTTGCAACTTTGTGAGAGGCCTTGCGCTGCACATTTTGGTCCGCCAGACTCCAGACAGTTGCGGCCATCATGCAGCGATACACCTGGAGTCTCTGCTCCTTTTTGTTTTTAATCATTACGATAAGCTGCTCGACTTTTTTCATTTTATTCAAATCTACCTTTCGCTTTGTCTTCTTTTCCTTTTCACCCCCCCCTCCTGCGGCTTTACGGGGTCAGTTTCTTTTATTTTGTTCCAAGAAAATCATCAAACGGGCATTCACTCGTATACGTGTCACGGCTATTGTCACCTTTTATTTCCCTTCCCTGCGAGTGGAGCAGAGTGGTACTTTCGTTTCTTCTTTGTTGATAGGAGCCCTGATATTTCCTTGGCTGGTTTTTTTTCCCCCACAGCTGAGGTTCCTTCTTTCTTTTTAACGGTTTGTTCTCAGAATGTTAGATTCTTCCGTTTCCCAGCGGTTATCCCTTTTTTTTCAGGTTCCTTCTGATTTTCCCCGACGCTTGGATATTCTAGCGCATTCAGCCGCCCTTTTTTGACCTTTCGTTTCTCTATGAAGGTATTTCCCCGTTGCGCGGCCTACCTTCGTAATCCCACTTTGTTCCCCCAGGAAAGCTTTATAAATGTTGCCGTGGCCAAAGGGGTCACACCTTCTTTTCCCCGCCGTCTGCCGGCCTTTTTTTTTCAAGGGGGGAAACCCTGATTTTCAGACCAAGGTCAATGTTTGATCCCCCCAGTTCACCGTTTGACTGCGAAAACATCTCAGCGGGGATTTAAACCGGTGGTTTTTTTTCATTCAATCCTGAATTTTTCTTGGCTTGGGCTTTTGATCCGCGACCCGAATTTTTCCCAAGGTGTTAATTTTACTTCGGCACTCCAAGAGCCGATTGCGAAGCCGTTTTTTTTTTTCGTTTCAATGGAACTCAGCGATTGGTCCTCTTGGTCACATGCTTGCCCCCCTGCCGGAAACTTTTTTTCCGCGGTCCTCTTTCTCCCCCGACCGAAAACCTCTTTTTTCCTTGGAGTTTACATTTTTTTTCACATTACACGTTGCAGACGCGAGGAGCCCTTTTTTTTGAAGTGTTCAGGCGCCCCCTGTCTCACCTTGTGATTGTTTTCGCGGCCCCTTTCATCAGTAATTTAGCGTTACCCCGGTCACTTTCTTTTTTTATATCCCCTAACATCCCCCGGTTGTTTTGCCCACCGCCCTTGGCACGCTGCCCTACTTCTTTTCATTTTATCTGGGCATTAGTACACCACTTTCTCTCTTTCCTCCCTCCTACGTTGTTTTATTTTCTTTTTTTGATTGCCTTTTGATGCGAGAGTTTATTCCCTCCTTGAGGGGTTGGTCATTCGGAGGTGGAGCACCCCCCCGGGTATTCTTCTTCATTCGTTCATTTTAATTGTTCCCCCGTTGTCGGTCCCGGAGCAGCCCAAAATCACACTGGTGGGTAATCCCCATTGGTTTCTTCCCTTACATTTCTTTGCTCTTTTGTTCTGTCGTTTTTTCGAGTTCAAAAAAAAATTGGGGGGCCGGACCGGCGCGGCTTTTTCCTTCTTTCTTGCCGGTTCCTTTTTTGCCTGATTTTACCCACCAAAGAAAATCGGGACCTTTTGGACACAGTAACCGCTGCGATTTCGGGCTTTTCGCAAGGAGTTTTTTCCGTTGTTTTATCGCTCTACCCATTGTGAAATGGGGTTAGGGACCTCGCCATTCGCCGACTATGATCTTGACTTTCCTCCTCCCTTTGCTCTTCTCTCGAGGTTCCAGGTCCAATGTCTCGTTAATGTGGCCGTTCCCCCCCCCATGCCCCGGTCTTGCGCTCAGTGAGATTACTTGAGGGAATTTGCGGGACGTGAAAAATGTAGCATCCAGTCCGTTGTGCCCATGACTCCCCCCTTTTGTTCTTCTTACCTCATTTTTCCTTGGGCGCCAGTTCGTTTGTCTTTTTTCCTCTTTGCGTTTGACATCGATGAGTCATTCAGTCGTTCCAACCAGCTGTTTCTTTTTTTTTCCCGTTTTTGTTGATTCGGCTCGGTCAAGGGTCCAGCCCTTTTTCCCTGCGTGCAACAAATGCCGACTGTTCTTGCCTCCCATTCACGGAGGGTCTCATGCCTTCCCTTTTCCCAGGGTGCGGCCAAGGCATAGCTTTCATTTCAGTTGATCCTTGCTACCGTACGGTTTCACTTGCTACATCGCTGGATGGATATAAATCGTTTGCCCTTTCGCGTCCCCCTTTCTCCGTTGTTTTTTTCATGTCGGTAACAAGAGCTCCCTCCCCCCTTCAATGACTGAATGGGAGCCCCGTTGAAGTCGGAACTTTTGATTGCCTGAAAGTCGGAATTTTTTTTCCCCCCCCAAGTTCGGTCTCTTTTTGCTTCGGATGATAGGGAAAGGCTTTAGTTTCCATTTATTTTCGCAGGAAGCCTGGTCTGTCTCTTCTTAAACCTTGTCCCCCTGACCAGCCTGATGTGCTTTTTGTCCTACGCCTCTCCAAAAACATCCATTTCGGCTTCCTGCATTTCCAGCGACAGCGGGTACACTTTTTTTTTTTTCCTTTCCATTTTCGAACCACTACTGAAGCTGGAGGGAACCTTTACTTTAACAGATCTAGGTTACCGTTTTTTTTTACGTTGCTGATGTCAGGTTAGTTTTTCCACTTGTTTCACCTCTTTTTTTCGTGTTCCCGTAGGGCCCCCCTTTGACATTTTTTTCCCATCCAGCAGTCCAAGGGGTTAGCTTCCCAACAAACCTTCGCCTATGTGGGCTTTCTTTCGCGCCATGTTTCCCCCTTTGCTTTTCCCCACCCCACCGTAGGGCAAAGCCTTTTTCCAACCCCACCCGTTTAACCACGTCCTTAGGCTTTTTCTTTGGCCATTGCCTGTCGGCTTGTTTAGGGCAAAATCGCCCCGTTTTTTTTTTTCCACTGGTTGTCCCCTCTCCTTTGGTTACAGGCAAGGGACGGGTTTTTTTTTTTTCAGTAGTTTATTTTTCGTTTCCCCACGTTCCACTATCCTTTAGGAGGTCTTTAGGTAACTTTTTTTCCCGGCAGGGCGCCTTTTGACCCTGGTCTGATGTACATTTTCCCCAGAAGTGATCTCTGCCAATGGACAGCCCAGCCCAGGGTGGTTTTCTCCCTTTTGACCAGTCCGTCGTTTTTCTGACAGTCCCTCACTCGCAATGCCGATTTCAGTCGCCCATAAACTGCCCCTCCTTCCCCCCCCCTCTAGTTTCGGTATGTTGGCAAACAAGGAGTCCCCCACATTGAGCCTGGAGGCATTCCTCCCAATACCTGGCGCTCTACTTAGTTTACCTCCCCTTGTGGTCGATTTCTCCTTTTCCCTCGTCTGGCCCACGAAGGATTTTTTTTTTAGAGATTTGGTTTCTTTTCTTTTTGGATTTGTGCTCAATTGGGAATTCCACCATATTTTCTTTTCGTTTCCAAGGGCGACCCTTTTCCATCTCTGTGATGCTGGGGCGTCCCTTAATTTATTTTCTCACCGTAGTTGTTTTGAGATTCAGATTCCGGCTCTCGTCGCACATAGATGTGAACAGGTGGGTAGCCTCTCGCCTGCAATCGGTTTGGAATTTTTTATTTCCGCCCGTCCTTCAACTTTCTTCTCCACCTTCAGAAATCTCTTGGCCAGTTGCTCCTTGCCAAAAGGTGAATTACGGTCGCTGGTATTCTTCACTGCCGCCTGTTTTTCTCTGCGCGAAGTTCGTTTCCCATGTTGACCCCCTCCTTTTCCCCTAACCCCCTTTCTCCGCGTGTCTTGGCGGTTGCATTTGTCTTTAACCTTTGGATAAAGGATAAGGCCGATAAACTTCTATCCGTGTCGGTCGTGCCTACTTCCGGACATGTCTTTTCCAAACATCCACCCCTTTTGGAGGTTCCCCCACTGGGGAGCCGTTGACTCTGGTAATACCTGACTGTTTTTTTTGAAATCTTTCGTTGCGTGATTTACACCCTTGCACGAGCCTCGTAATGCTTTTTGGTCGTTTTTCTAAAGCGAAGTGTTGGGAAAACCTTTTTAAGTGTGTAGCCCCTCCCTCGAACGGACAATTTCGGACTCCTCTTCGGGACACATTTCGACATATTGGGATTCCAAATCCCAGGACTTTCCGGGGACTTTCGTTTTTTCTGGGCTTTGCCCCTTCCGAGCAAAAGCAAATGTGTCCTCTTTTTTTCTATCGTTAATTTTTCGGGGACGAGTGGTGGCTGCAATGGTTTTGAGTTCTACACCATCGTGACGGTTGGGGGACGCCCGGGCGTCCCCCCTGGCTTGTGCCCCCCTTCTTGAATCTGGGAAAACGCCTCTCCTTTCTCCCCCAGGGTAAACGAATGATAGAGCTTATGTTTGACCCAAGAATGGGTCAGGTTCCGTTTCGTGGGGCGTTGTACGAAAACCCGTTCCTGCACCCCCCCGGCTGGTTTAACTTCGCGTTACAGGGATTTCTTTCCTCCGTAGATGCGGTCTTTTGTCGGAGGCGTTCTGCAATTTTGTCGACTAATACTTCGTTACTTTTTTTCTTTTCCATGAGTTTCCTTTCCCAAGTTTTCCTCCCCCTCATCAGCCCGTAACTCACGGTTTCGGAACTTCATTTCATTTCGACTCCTTTCTTCCTGAAAAATTCCGGGAGTTTTCTTCTTTTTTCGTGCGTTTTCTTTTTTCTTGCCCTTATTTCTACCCGCAAAGACAACTACCATTTTTTTTTCCTTGGAGATCTGCTTCGACTTATCTTCCTCTCGTCCGTGTTGAGCAAGTGTTTTTTTTCCCGAGTGATGCTTGTATCGTCACCTGGATTCGGACTTGCTGTTCAACACCCCTCCGTTTCTGGCCTGGGGGCACATTCCCCCCTTCTTGGTCCGTCAGTTTTTTTTACAAAGAAATGAAGAATTTGAAGGTGAGAGCCACTTGGCCAGCGTTCTCTGTCCTCTGTCCTCTTTTTCCTTTTTTCAATGACGCTTTGGTACCGAAGGTTTGAATCCAGTTTTTTTTTTTCGATCGCTGAAACGACGCATCCGCATGTCGCACTTTCATACGTGGTTTCTTCCTCAGTCCCTTCGACCCTGGAGCATCTTAATCATTCTTTGGTCAACTTGATTCACTTACGTCGCGTTTGCACTTTGGGATTCAATGAATCCCCCTGGACGTTTTTCCCCCTTTGTCCAACCCTTTGTTTGATAGGCGGCACGTGCTTCAGTGTTCCTGTCTTTTGAACATCGAAGTGGTTTTTCGGGACGCCGTTATCTCCTGGCCGTGGTGTTCTTCCTTTTTTCTCTTGAACAGCTAGGCCCCGAGGGTCCCATTGTTTCCTTTGCAGTTGAGGCCTCCGCTTCGATTGCGATCCGACTCTGCCGGGCTTCGGGCCGTCATTTCCCCCAGCGGATTTTCCGTTGGTCCCGAGTCCACACAACGTTCGGGATTTTGTCTCCCCCGGACCTACCAAGCGTTGGATTCTTCTCGTTTTCTCCTTTTTCCCACGACACAGTGCAGACACTCCCTCCCTTCTTGTAGTGGCTCAAGTTCTGGTTCCCATTGTTGAGTGTCTCTGCGATGATCACGTAGCCCCCACGGTTTTGCCACACCCCTCCCTTGAAACGTGGAATAATCAACTCCTTGGTTGTCTCAAGTTTCTTTTTTTTTCACAGCCCGGCCTGTGGGTCCAGTGTACTCATCATCTTTTTCCCCTTACCCCCCGGCATTTTCTCTCTTTTCTCTCACTCCGTGTTGAGTTTTTGGACCCTTTTTGAAGCCGAGGAGACTCCCCATACACCGCAGGTGGCCGGGGTTTTTTTTTCGTGGCGGGTGAGCACCCCCCTTTTTTTCGTTTTTTTTGATTTGGTTCCCTTTTGTTGGAATAAGCTGGCACGTTTGTGTTTTTCCTCTGTTCGTTCCATCCCCCCCCATGTTGAACATTCCCATGGCGTAGCACTCAATTTCTTTTTTGATGCCTTGCTGTGTCAAGGGTTTTCACCCTCGATCAAAGAATTAAAACACCTGTTGGTTATGGTCTGGAGTGATGGAAAGGCGACCTTGCACAGGGCCTTTTGGTGCGCCATTGATTTTTTTTTTTTTTTTTTCCTGGTTTACCCCCCGCATTCGTCAACCATCCGTCTGAGTGTGCATTTTCCCCCTCCTCCTAAAAAACCTTGTCTCTTTTGTCCTCACCCGTTTTGATGAGAGGGCCTCTTCACAATTTGAACACCTTCTGTTTTGCCCTCGCTTGAACCCAGAGACTCGATTTTTTTTCTTTGCCGCGTCCGTCCCCTCTCGATGTTTTTTCCCCGACATTGAGGAAAATCGTCTTTGCGGTTTTTTTTTTAATTAAATGGTCAGTGGCCTTTGATCCTTTCGATGTCCCCCCCCCCGTACGTGCTTTTTCCATGACCCTTCCTGGACCCTAAGCCGGTTTGCAATTGAATGCGTAATTAAACCTTCCTGGACGCGCCCATTTCTGCCTGCGGAATCTCTCCCGCAGGGCCACCCTTTCTGCAAGTGTTTCCCAGTGAGTTTTTTCTGGTTTCTTTCCTTTCGTTGCTTCTCCCCCTCGTTCGCTTTCCAGAAGGAAACCCCTTTAGCGGCAACGTTCGCCGAAGACGATGTGTGCTTCTCCAATGCTTGGTTCCTGTTCATCCCCCCCCCTTACCCCCTCCCTTCCTGTTGCGCCAGGTCCCTTTTTTTTACTTTTTATGAAAGGTTTCAGCAGAAGAATACATTCCGCGTTACTCGGTCCCCACTGTGCTCACTTTTTTTGCCCTCCTCCCTCTTAGTAGTTTCGTGGTTTGTACAGGCGTACTGCAACACAGGAGCTCGTCCCCCCCTTCCCCCATTTGCCTGTCTTCTCAGTCTGCTTCAGGGAGAGTGACAACAGCCCCCCCAGGTTTGCTCTTTTATTGTCAAAGCCGTTTGTCTGAAAAAACAGTTCCCCCCCCCCTTGTCAACCTTCTTACGGATTCGGGACTATGGTAAGGGGGGGGTTGACACCCCCAAATTTTTTCCTGCGACCACGGTGTTGTAGTAGAATTATGCCGATGGTTGTATCTCACCCAATTCCGTGGCACGGGACCTGAAGGTAACATGTACCTTCCCGTACCTCAAGTTTTTTCTGAGGGCCAGCTGTGTTTTGGGGAGTGGTCAAGGTGCGCATGAATCGCTATTTTCCTGACTACGTTTTTTGTTCTTTCTGTCGCTGTGTTAGGTTCTTTTCCTCAGTCCCACTCATTCCGGCCCTAGCGCTGCTTTTCCCCTGCCTCTCAGAGGTAAAAGTGTACCGCTTGCCCTCCAGCCCCCACCGTCTCCGGATCGGGGTATCTCTCCTTTTCTTTTTTTTTTCACCAATTGCTTTTCTTTTCACCCAACCAGTTGGGGCAGCTTTTTTAAACGTTTCCCCTGTTGAGCTGATTCAGGAGTCTCTCTTTCCCAGTTTTTCGCAGGTTGAGTGATAATGTTACCGGAGGATCGGGCTTCGTGGGCAAGGTTTGAAACGGGTTTTTTTTCCTCTTTTCCTGCTCCAAGTTTTTTTTTCTACCCCAAAAAACTTCATCTACATAGAGTGAGTTTTTTTTTGAAACCTTTCCAAAGGGTGAGATGGTCGTCTCCAGTTTACCCATTTCAGCCGTTTCGTCTTTTTTATTCTTCTACTTCCCCCTTTTTTTTCCTCGTTTTGGATAAGTTTGAAGATTGTCGCAGTCCTTTTTTGGTCCCGAACTGGCCGAAGGGCAATTTCCCTCGCACTTGCCCTTCAAACGCGTGTCCCTCCAAAGTCCACCCCGCGAGTTTCGCTTAAAGATGTTTCTCTGTCGTTTTTTTATATGATTTCGCCAGTCAGTTTAACCTGCCTTCTTTTTCCCTACCTTTGTAGAATTTTTGGTTTTTCTCTTTTTCTGTTTCCTTCGTCTTTCTTTTGTCCTGGTTCGATGCCGAGGGGCCTAGGGTCGGGCCTTCAACTTTTTCCCACAGATGGCAGGCGAGCGTCCATGGATTTGGCTTGGCGATCGCCCGGCCCTCTCTCTCTTTTCTTTTTTTTTTTTTTTTTTTTTTTTTTTTGATTTCAATCGAGCCAAGATGTACAGTCGGGCGTGCCCCTCTCCTCCCTGCCCCTGTTTTTTAATTCCCTTTTTGCTTTTGCACATTTCCCCCTTTACCTCCTCCTTCCCCTCCCTGTTTCCTTTCTTTTTTGGTCAGGGACAGGGACCCCCGGCTAACGTCCAAGCAGTAGTCTTGTTTCTTAACTGTTCGGAAAAGGTGCTGATTTTTGCTCGGCGCAGAACCTTTCCATTGTCTGGAAAACTTTCATTTTTTTCCTGCGTTCCCTACAGTTTGTGGCACGGTTAGGTCAAAACGTTGGAATTGAAATTATTCATATAATGGCCCCCCTTTTTTTCCCTTCTCTCTTTTTCCTTTTTAACCCTTCCCCGCCGTCATGGATCTTCAAATCCCTTTTGTGACGTACATTCTTCTTAGACGGTTTTGACCGAATAACGTTCCTTTTTTGTTCCAGGCCCTTTCAAGGCGTTGTCCCCTTTCTCTTTTTTTTTTCACAACCTCCCTCCGGTCCTCTGTTACATGATTATGCAAAATTTTGCAAACCCCCGTTATTGCTCCTTCCCCTTTCGACTTCCAAAGACCCCCCCCTTTTTCTCCCCCCTTCCCTTGCTCTTCCTGAAAACCCCTTCTCCTTGGCGGCGGGGGGTTGAGGGGCGGTTCCCTTTGAGTAAGACACCCTTTCGACTACCCTCGGCTCCGTTGGGCTGGAGGGCAGGTGCTTGTTCCCCCTTTTCCCGTTTTCTTCAGTTTTTCCCCTTCTTTTCTTTTGCGGGTCCGCAGTTCGACTACCTGTTAATATTTAAGATTAGGAAACGGGACCCTCACGCGACTACCCCCTGCTATGAGCTGATGAAAAGAACTTTCCCTTTTTCCCTTTCTTCCTTGACTTTTCCCCGCCAACACAGTTCATGCCGTCTGGCCGTCCCCTCCCGCTGCTTCTGGTAGCCGGAGAAATTTGTTCGAGGTTTCCATGTGAGCTGTCCGAGGCCCTCTGGTCTGTGTTCAATTTTTTTTTTCTCCCTCAATACCCGACTTCTTGCTCTTGATTAAACAATGAGATGACAACTTTCCATAAGACATCGTTTCTCGACACTTTCAAATTTTCGACTTCTCAACCTCGTGATTTTAGTTCTTTTCTGTTTTTTCCCCTTCCCCCCTTTTCCACTGGCGGCTTCCCTGATTTTTTTTGTCAGTTTGGCGGGGCCTTACCGCACCTGCAATCCCCAAGTATTTTTTTTGAAGGAGGGGACGCTCTCATTTTCTTATATTCTTTTTTGAGTGGCCTAGTGGTACGTTTAGTTGCGGTCTTCTCCCCTTCTTTCGGTTCCTGCTGTTGGTTCCTTCCTTGCGCTATGGCCTTTGTGGCGCACAAGTTTTTTTCCCCCCTGTTGTACTGATCTCACGGCATGTGTCAATGTTGATTCAAATCTCGGCCAGTTGGTCATCTCTTCCCTCTTTTCCTTTTTTTTCCCATCGAAGCTTTGGATTGTAGCTTATCCTTGCTATCCTGGTTTTTTTGGATATGAATGCGGGCTAACGTAGTTCTGTGCATTCCTCACCCGTTTTTTTCCTTCTCATCCGCCGTCTAAACCAATGGCGTTACATGACCGCCAAGTTTTTGCACCGGCTCGGGCGGCAAATTAGTCACGTCGCGAATTCCCAATGTCGTTCCCCCTTCCTTTTTCCTGCCGCCCGGTAGGTTCTTAACGTTGGTTCCTTAACCCACCTCGAATGTTCACTTTTGAAGCTGGTTTTTCATCAATCTCCCATTCCTTTCCCTTCTATGGACGATTTTCCTGTTTTTTGAAAACAGTGGCCGCTTCCCGAGGTTCTGTGTTTTTCAGGCACTCCAATGTTCGATTTGTGCGAAGCGGCCTCGTCGCGGTTTTTAGGATTGAGCTGGTTGCCTCCCTTTCCTTCATTTTCTTATTTCTTGTTTTTCCCTTTCGAAGGAGCCACTTCAATCCCCCCCCTCGCGCGTTTTTGGATAGCTCCCCTCCTCTACCAGCACCCCCGTATTTTTTTTTTTTCCCATGGCTTTTGTCCACGTTGGTTTTACCACAGGCATTAACGTTTGCCAGTCTCCCCCTTTTTCCCGTGGATCAGCGCCCATGACCCCATTGGCTTGCGGGGGCTTTGTGAGTTCCGCCTTTGCCCTCCCTACAAAAAAAACACAATGGGCCAATTCAATGCCTTACCTATGCACCGCCCCTCCTATGGTGTTTCTCCACCAGACCCTTTTTCCACGGAAACCGGCCCTTCCCGGGAGGTTACCTTCTCTCCGCTATTCACTCTACCCAAAGTCCCCTCTACCCTTTCTATTCTCCTTTTTGTTGTTGTATCCTTGGCCTTTGGGGTAACTTTTTGCGGCTTCGTACCCGCGGTTCGGTGCCTTTCTTTCCATTTTGTCCACTGGTTGGTTTTTGATTCAGGTTGAATTGTCCCCTTGGTTGTTTATATATTTCCCGTTTTTCCCCTTTTCAGAGACTAAATGTGTAAATCCCGGTGCTGCGTTTCGCACCCTTCAAAAGGGCTGGCTCGCTGCGTGGTCTCTTCCCTCATTTTCCCCACCCCCCCCCCCCCTCTGTTGTTAATTGGTCGGTGAGACCGTTTGTTGCTTTTATTTGTTTTGAATTGCTCGGGTCAACCATGCCCCTTTTTTTCCCGCTGAGTGTCCTGTCCTTTCTCTCCCCCCCCCTTCCTTTCCCGGTTCGTGCTTGACAACGTCTCTTGTTCTTTTGTCGATATTGTGAACCATCGGTGTCGCTGTCTAGATTTCCTTTCGTTCCCCCTTCCCGACTTAAATGGATGAACACCGTTTCGGGTTTTCTTCCCCACAGTCACGGAATCTTCAACGGCCTCCTTCTGGATCCCCAACCCTTTTGGACCCTTTTTGGTTTCGGAAACGTCAGTTGTCTCTAAAGTCTGCACCCTTTCCCATGCGGATCGTGAAATAACTTTGCTCCCCCCCCCCCTTCTTTTTTTCAAATTTTTGAACGGCTGTGCGTTAAGGAGTACCCCCATGGTGCGATTCGACCGGCTTTTCCTCGTTGCTGCAATTGCCCTGTTCTTACTCCTCCTTTCAGTTCTCCCCCCCGTCTGTATTTCGACTTCTTTTCGATCGTATTCGGTACCCCGAGTTCTTTCAAGTTTAAACTGCCCGCCAGCCGTCCCCCCCCTTTCTGGTCCCCCCTCCGTCTTTGCTTTTCCCTCACTGCCAACTG
>Ga0179593_1507740_pt1 | contig 17546 bp, 19 predicted proteins | sample CZODoug2_1_08_16_FD_185931 | JGI IMG/M metagenome (GOLD analysis project Ga0179593, IMG submission 185931) | Vadose zone soil fungal communities from Angelo Coast Range Reserve, California, USA - CZODoug2_1_08_16fungal (PacBio error correction) | ecosystem: Environmental > Terrestrial > Soil >... | reverse complement strand
AAACTTCTAGTTTTCTAGTGGATCCTCTTTTCGATTTGTTTTTAGGCCGCCCCCGCGCAAGCATCACGTCCACACGTACCGACCTCTGCTTGAAAATTTTCCCGCTTTCCTCTACTAGATTCCAGAGTCATAGTGGACCTTTTTTCCCACGTCCCTCGTCCTGAAGACTCACGGTGGTCGGTCCTTTGCAATCTCAAACTTCCACCTCCCACTGCCGAGACCCTCTTTCCCCGAGTCTCCCCCCCCTGCCCAAAAGTGTAACCGTTTCTTCAATCGCTTGTACTGCCTTCCCCCAATTGACCCCCCCCTATCCCTTTAGCGACCATCGTCCATTCTTTCGGATCCGGCGAGTATTAATTCTCTCTTCCGTGGATCGTATTCCTCAGATTCTCCCCCCAAGCCAAAAAGGTCCCAACGATGTCCCGATGCGCTGACCCCTTCTGTAGGCGATTTCTCGCCGACCATCCATGATCCCATAGTCGGCGCGAAGCAGATTCTAGCCGATCCGTTTCAAGCGTTAGTGCTTCGTTTCCTCCCGCGTATTGTCTACACGCTCTCGTATTTTCTAATAAGGTGACATCTCTCGCTTGGTAGTTTGTTTCGTTGCGGCCGTTGACCCTTTGCCGCCGCGGACCCCACTTATTTCCCCTCCCTCCCCCGTAGGACGGCGATTTGTCCCTTTCGAACGGCAGAACACTGGGTTACTTTTTCAGATTCTTTCTCTTTTGTCATATTAGCTTCCTCGTTTCTATCGTTGCATCCCGCCAAGGAACCCTCAACTAGAATGCGCACGCATGCTTCAACTTTTTCTCCTCTCCCCGGCTCGTATAACAGAGAATAGAGATTCTTTGACCCTGCACCTACTCGAGCAGGGATTCCCCAATCGCTATTCTTTTTAAGACCTCCAGAACGTCTCCCCTAAATAATCAGTCGCCGCCCTTATACTACTGCTAATTTCGTCGCCGAGCGCGCGAAGAAAGAGAATGAACGTTCCTCTTCCGGATATCTCCGTCGATACTCTCCCGATTAACCCCGTGTCTTTTCATACTCATTGCACTACCCTTTGACTCTCCCTCGCGGAGCGGGCGGCATTGGCGAACAATGTTAGCGAACATCTCGAGGGCCGGGTCTTTTTTATTTTTTCGTTGCGTTGTTTGATGACCTTTAGGTCTTACTTCGTTCTAGTACTCCCCCTTCCACCGAAACCCGCAGTTCCCCCTTATAGAGGAAAAAAAGTATTTCCGCGATGGTTGTCGGTGCTTGACAGCAAGGCGTGACCGAATGCCACATCGTCCACCCCCCCGACCTTAGACGCTACTTCTAAGATCGCGCTCAATTCAACCCCGTTTGCTAAACCGCAATCTTATCATTTAGCGTTTCCCCTCGACGTACAGACGCTGAGTTTATCGAGATCAAATTTTGATCTGGACGCCTCCCGCCCCTCGTCGAGACTTTGAAGTATTCGCCCGAACGTCCGAACTGCACGGTCGGCAGAGAGTTGTTTTCCAGCGTGAGATGTTCTATCGAAGAAGCTTTCTCCATTACGCTCTGCTTCGTCTAAGCGCAGCACGTTCTTTCTCCTTGATTGATTCCTCCAACCTTCTGTAAGGCGGAGAGTCTTTTGAATGCGAGATTCCCTGATCCCCCGCGGTGGGGTCATACCCTCTTGCCGCTCTTTTGTAGCGCAACGCGTCCTTTGTAGTTGAGCAAAGGCTCTTCCCCCTATGGGATGTGGAATCTTTTCGTTTGCATCAGAATTCTATCATTTGACTCCCCTGAGAACAGAGGCGGCTTAGTAGCGCTTCTTCTATGTACCTGGCCGTTTTGTTTTCCCCCCTTGTTGAGCTGGTTGACTCCCACCCGGGCTTCCTTTGTCTCCGATTGATGAGCGGCGCATGACCAGTTCCGTCTCTATGGCCGCCTAAGATTTTCCCCCCTCTCTCCGTTGATGAACACTACCGCACCTGCAGCGGTCTTGTTCTTCTTCTAGCCGAGACTTAAGCAGTATGTCTCGCCACTGCTGGTGGCCTCTCCCCGGTCCGACCAGAGCGACCCTGCGTCTCTTTTTCCATAACTTCCTTCTTTGAGTATTAGATTGTGGGGGAAGTGACCCTTTTCCTACCATCGCGATCAAGTTCTAAGAATGATCAACTTAGCGTGACCCCTTCCCGATGCTTCGCTACTCCCCATCGGCCTCTCATCGTTCCTCCCATACTTTTTTTTGTGGTTGTGTCTTTAGATTGACTAAGAGCTCCCTTTTCCGCAAAGTAACCGTTGTTTGGTCTCGCTTCATTGCTGAGTTCTACTAACGTTAGTGAGCGGATGTAGCCCGTGAATTCCCGTCCTTCCTCCCCACGAGTATCCAGAGCTTTTTCCCTTCTTCCCACGCGCCCATAATTCGTAATTACGTCGGGGAACCACGGCGAGATCTACCCCAACCGATTTGTTGGCATCCAAGACCCCCCTAAGTTTCTTCTTTTGGTTCTCCCCCGCCCAGGCTCGGTGTGTGCGAATAAACTCGCGGCCCATCGTTCGCCCCTCGCTCGACCTTCGCTGGACATCAAATAGGGACCCCCTTCATTCCAGGCAGGGTGTTTACCCCTCTCTCACCCTTCCCCTAAATGCGCACAGCTTATTCCTAAAGATATCTGGCTCGCATTAGGTTTTTTCTACGTTCTACAGTACCCCCTCGGAATTAGTATGCGCCCTTCATTACTCGAACGATGTTCTTATCCTCTCCTGTTAGAGAAAAGCGGTCTCGCCCTTCCTTTTCCCCGCGGTCCCCCTCGTCTCTGGCTCCCATGATTTCCTCCCAAGCCCTCTCAAGACAACACCCTTGGACCTGTAGAGAAAACTTTTGTGATCGCTCTTTTGACGGGCGAGGATTCTCTTGCAAGATCTCTTCTCGATCCAGAAACCTTCCCCCATTTCTGATGTGAGACGCGTTTCAGTTAGGACCAGTTGACTCGCGACGCTTTGACTGAGCGGTCTTTCCCTGAGCCTCTCTTTGTTTCTCTAAGCCTACCGCGAGATCAACCAATTCTTTGCGTCGCTCCAGCGCCAATCGTGTTTTAACTCATCGACTTCCACTGTGAGAGTTTTCTCCTTCACAATGATTTCTACTCATAGTCAGCGGTCCGATCTATTTCCTCTGTGGATTTCCCTTCTCATTGTTAAATTTTCCAAAACCCTCTTCACCTTCCCCTACTCTGTCAGCCCCTCGATAGGAGGTGACCCCTGGTGCTTTGTAAAGTTTTCCCTTGCCCGAGAACTTGATCTTTTCCCCTCCATACGCACCCCCCACCCTCCCCCTTCGCGAAAAAAGAGCGATTGCGCTTCACATTTTTCTAGGGTCCTCTACCCGCGACATTGAGATTCTATCATTCTTTCTGCAATAGAACTTTTCTTTTCCATTTCATATGGCTCCCCGTCTCGATCCAATCTGGCGTTTTCATTCTCCCCTGATTCGCGGGGCTCTGCGAGACCCTTTTTTCTAGCGGTCTGAGACCGACATTTCTTCCTTCGTCCGTGATATTCCTAGCCCATCTCCTTGGAACCCCTGGCTTTTATGGTCGGTAATTTCCGAGGCGCACCTCTATTCTCCTGTGCGGGATTGAGCATCGTGAAGGCTTGCCCAATTCATTCTTTTGCATTGCGCTTCTGCCCCCCCCCTATATCCCCCTCTTCAATCACCTACCCCCGTCTGGCCTTGTTCCATCGACTTGTAAACTCTTCGCCCCTGCACAATTTCTTCCTTTAGACCTCTCGACATTACTATGAGCGGTGTGCACTTGCTTTAGTTGCAAGGATTTCCACGGACCCCCCCCCTTTCCCCTCTACCTTTTCTACTCCCGAAGATGAAGAGTAGAGCTAGTATCGTTAAGTATAGACAAGCGGAGTGAGTACTGAGACCCCATCCTTTTCCCCTCCCCGGAGACAACGTCTCCGGCTTACCGTAATCTCCCTTCTTTCACTCCTATGGTGAAGCACTGGACTTCTAGCTCTCTTTTCTCTCTCCAGTCATTCAGTTACCGGTAATGCTTCCCTCCCATTCGACGAAAGAAGTGAAACACGGGCCTATCGGCCCTGTGAATGCGTATAGGACCCCCCGGTTCGGTTTTTCTCTCTCCACATGATCATCCGTAACCTTCTTCTTTATATGTTCAGTCCCACCTCCCCCGTCCTTCTTCCTTGGCAATCCTCAACGATCCCTTTTCTAAATCCCTCTTTTTCCCCTTTCTTCCTTTTTGAATTGTCTAATTCGTCGCAGTTCTTGACTTTTTCTTCTTTTATCTTCCTGACCTCCCTTTCCTGCTTCTTGGTTTCAACAAACGATTTATTTCCCAAAGTCCCCGCTCCCCCTATCCGGTGAATTTCGATGAATCTATATCTTCGGACCTGAATCCCCTCCAAGATTCTTCCTTCCTGTTAAGTGTTTTAGTAAGATTTTCTTTCCCTTCCTTCCTTTCCCTTCCCTAGTTGTCCAGGAAAGCGGATTACACCTTCTTTTTGGATCCCAACCGTCTTTTCTATTTTTATCCCCCTCTTCTAATCCCTTTTTTTGGGAGTGAGATTTCACCCTTTCTTCCTCTTTTAAAGTGGATACGAAGGGTTTGACCTGTCCTTATCTTTCAACTTTTAGCCTCTTTTTCTTAGGGAACGTTGCCACGCCATACCGCGTCAGTCTTGTCCAACTCCTTTCCCGTATATAGATTCCTACTTTCCACCCCTTCCTGTGATGTACTTGTTTCTCTTCTTTAATATGTCACCATCTTTTTTCACCCTTAACCCTCCTTCTTTATTTTAGGTCCGCTCCCCAAACGTCACTGCCGTCCGACCCTGTCCTCGCTCCAACGTCTGAAACCCGAATTCTTTCCTTCCATGTCGATTTTAAGGAATTCAACTTGCTCCACTCGCGGTTTTTCCTGACCTTCCTTATAAAATCCTCTTAACGCCCATAGTGTTTTTTGTTAAGTCCACTGCCTTCGGATCACGTAAGCGAAGTACGCCCCCCCGGAACCCCCTTCCCCAGAGTTGATTCCCGTTCTTTTGTCTTTTTCTTCCAGTGGAGTCCCTCATTCTGTCTCTGTGATAGATCACCCGATACTCATTCTATTTCCATATTCAGTATGCCGCTGAAAGTAGGCCGATATGGTTCCACCAGTCGCCCCTTTCTTAAGCCGATGTGCTTAAACACTCCGTCGTCTTCTCGAACCCCACCATACCAAGATAATAAGTCCCCCTCTGACCTATCTTTACCTCCCTCCTTTCTTTAGCTCTATTTTTCTGAGTGGGCCCTGGATTGAACCCGTCCTCCGCAAAAAGTCCTTCACAGCTCCATTTCCTTCCTGTCTATATCTGAGCGGCAGCATGTTCTTTTTGCCATGATGCATCCAAGATGACGCGTTTTTTTTTACGAGTTCCCTTGATCCTCTTCCTCCTGATTGAGATCCCGTTCGCCTCCTCCTAACCTTTCTCCCAACTATACTTCGGAATACACGCCGGCGCTCCACTTCCGTCCTTTTCCTTCCTCCCACACCGACCCTTACTTTTAACCAGTTCTCAACCCTACACATCACCCATTGCCGGTCCACTATATACAAGTTATGACAATTTTTTAAGCTTATCCTAAAGTCTTCTCCCTATTTTTGCACGTTTTCACCCCATTCTTCCGTGGTTAGAGTGCACGTAGCCGACCCGAATTGGGAGTGTGTTGTCTTATGTCTTGTGTTTATTGTGGTTATGCCTCTCAATATTCCATCTTTCTTCTCTCGCCTCATTTTTTTCAGGATTCGAATATTTTCTTTTTTTTTTACTTTTTTTTTTTCTTTATGAACCCCCTCTTCATTTCTTTTTTGTTTCCTTCCTTGCCCCCCCTACAAGTCTTGTCTCCCCCCCCCCCCCGCATTTTATTCAACTGAATGTTCTTAGGCATACTCTTTGCCCTCATCCCTCTTCCTGCAGACCTCGCTCAAGACTCAGAGAACCTTTTCTCCCATCAAGGTTGGGTACTCCCTTCCTACATCCAGAACTGTCCCTCCTGTTAGGCTTCCTTCCCTCCTCGTCTCGCGAATTTCCTTTCGACTTCCCGTCATCAGCGTCATGAGCGTTTTCGTGTTGACCTTTTTTAGATATCATCTCTTTCCCTCAAGCGTTTACTTCTCAGGATATGAGCATGTTTTTTGTCTCTTGTTCCCCTGATCCTTTTAGCGCACGTTCAGTCTTCTCTAGTAACTTCGGGTTTGCTAGCTTTCTTTTCTTTCTTTTCTTTCCTTTCCCTGTCATCACCTTCCCCGGTTTTTTTCCCATTCCCGGTAAAACTATCAGTTCCCCCTTTCCTAATGTTCTCGGTTTATTTTAATAATTCCCTATTTTTTCTTTCGATCTTTCTGACGAAATTTTTTTTTTTGTTTCCCTCACTCCACATCTTTCCCAAACCAAACCGAATGAACTTCCTTTACGTAGCCTTCCCCTGAGATCCCAGATCATCTGTTATTTCGTCATGATTCCTCCCCTATCCTTTTAGTCCTTCCCGAGATATCCTTACTCTCCTGAAGTATTCTTACCTCATACCTATAGGCTCCCCTTCCCTCCAGGAATTTGATTTCCCTCGTCTGATCCCCTCTTATCTTTTTAGATTTTTCTTTTGACTTCCTGCCGATGCCAGACCATGGTTTTTTGTTTCTTCCTTTGTTTTCCTCTCGATGTCCTTTTTCCCCTTTTCCCTAGTCCTATGAGCTAGCTAGCCCTTCGCCAGCCCCTGTTTTTTTCTTTCTCCTGCCTCTCCCCCCGTTGACGGTATTTCTTTCCCCTTTCGCCGATCTGCCAATCGCCGTTTGGACTTTTTGGAAGTTCGTCCGAGCTCTTTTTTTTCCCGCGACCCCTCTTTCTCAATTGTTTTGCCGTGGCGCGTTTCGCTCTCTTCCTTACGTCGCGAGGTTCTTAAACGTCCAATCTCTCATAGTCTTTTTTCAAGGCTGCGATATATCTTTGTACTCCCCCCCCCTGATGTTTCGCGTTAGTTTTTTTCTCTTTTCCTCTTTTTTTTTTTTTCAACAGGCCGGCCCCCCTTTTTGTCCCTCCTCCCTGATGAGCCCTGCTTGATAAGGGGGGAGCCTTCCTATTTTTTCCCCCTTTCAGATCTTTTCTTCCTCCCCCCAATTTCCTGGTAGTTACCCGCACCCTTCTCTCGATCGTTCCCTGAGTTTTTTGCCGCCGTCCTTCCCTTCTGCCTGTAGATCTTTCACTTGGTTTTCAACTATTAAATCCCGTTTCCCGGTACCCTCTCTCCTCGGGAGTTTTGATTGCGCTTCTTTTTGCTTTCTCGCCTTTTCTGACTGCGAGTTCAGTGCCCTTAATGCGAAGACACATCCTTCTATCCAATCCCTTTCAGTTAATTCTCACATTCTTCCCCAGCTTTCATGAGATGAGACCCTCTCACTTGCTCTGGCGTTAATCATATAGTTTAAGAATACTTTTTTTTGTTACGCCTTTCTTTCTCCTTCTAGCACCCCTTCCCCCTCCTTTCCAGATTCGGGCAGCTCGCCTTCTTTCGATTCCTTAACGTTCGTGCCTCTCTTGATGTTTCTTTTTTTTCAGAACTTTTCTTAATTCGGTAATCACCCAATCTCCTTTCACCCCTCCCCCCCCCCCCCCCCCTTTCCGGCAAGTATGGAACCCCACGCGCACCCTACGTCGTAATGTACCCCGTCCTTTTCCCCGACACGCCCTGCAGTTGATCCTACCCCTCTCGAGAGTCATCAACTTCCTTTCCTCCCTTTCTCTGCACGTTTCTTTTCCCCTCCCCTAAGTGGGTAGTTTTTTTTCATACCCAGACCCTCCCTTCAATTCGATTCTCCGGACATTCTTACACTTTCTTTTTTTTTCCATAGGCCCCTCCTTCCTCGTCCGGGTTTCCTCAAAACCCAACACAGAGTCCTCAATTACTTCCCTCCTGCCGAGACCAAGCTTTTTTCTTCGTCACGATCTGCTAAGGCCAATCCCCCTCCTTCTCGTTTCTTCCATTTTACGTCTTACTCTTTGCGATTTCCTTACCGCGCCACCGCCCCCCCTCGTTATCGTTCCTCTACCCTTGTATAGAACCACCTGGCGGCTCTCGAGCTCCTCCCTCTTTCTGACCACCACCTCCCCGCCCCCTTTCCCTTTTTTATTCGTTTTCAAAGTTCCTCTTCTTCCACCCCTTTCTATCTAATGATCCCACAATGTGCTTCTTCTTTAGTGTTTCCAGAGCTCTGCTATTTCCCTCTCCTTATCCGTCTCCCCCTCGAAACCTCTGCTGGCCTCCCCGACCTCTTCTAGTTCGGACGTTTGCTAGAATGTCACCCCTGATCCATTATTTTCCTGTTTCCCTCAATAGCTGATTTTTCCCTTTTCGCCCGGAACTCCCTTCATCATTCACCACTACTTTGAATCGTCTCTCATCCCCCTTCCCCTCCCTTCGCGTCTGTTCCCCCTCCCAGAAGATTTTTCTTCATCTCTTCAATCTCCCCCCTTCCCCGATGCGTCTTTTTTTTCGTGTCGCTCTCCCCCCTGCCCCTTTTCCCCCCTCCCCCCCATCGGGACCAAAAGACCTCTTTCGGACTCCTACATTTTTCCCCCCCCCGACGAGGCTGCCCCTGTAACTTGCTCCCTATTATTTGCCTCCCCCCTCACTCCCTCCCCCCCCCTTAACCCCTAAGAAACCCCATTCTCTCCACCTCTTATAGCGAGCACACCTTTTGCTCTTTTATTCCCCTGGTAGAATAGCCCCCGATGAAGTCTCTCCACCTGCCTCTTCCTCCCCGACTACGTTGCGTTTTGCTTTAACCGTTTTACTTCCTTCAGCCGACAGCCTGGCGTTCCATCCCCTCTGATCTTTTCATAGGCGCCCAAAGACCTCGTTTCGAAGGACCTTCTCTTACATATGATAATTTCCGTATGGTTTTCAATTTTACCCCCCAATTCACCTCTCTTTGGTTTGAATTTTCTGATATAGTCGTGCGACAGTTCCCGACGGACCGTGGCACGCTGATTTCGTCTTCCCCCCCCTTGCTCTCTTTTTTTCACTCTGTGCCTTCCTCTCTCACCATTTCTTCCCTTATCCCAAGCTATGACAGTCTCCCCCCCTAAGTATGGATGAATGAATTCACCCGTCTCGTTACTTCCTTCCTAGGTAATACGTCATGAGTTCCCCAGCTGGTAGTTTACTCTTTTGTAAGAGCGACGTTCTTCCCCCCGTTGATGCTTTTGCTAAGGGGTTATTTGCCTTTTCTGGCATGGAATCCCCCGACATCCCCCCGACCAATCCCCCTTCTCCTGGATCTAATTGAGTAGTCTTGAGATCCCTCTCCCAGTCCTTTCTTTTCCCCCCCCTCCCTGCTTTTCCTTCTACAATACTGCGTCCGTCCCTTACCCTCCCACATTAGAGGATCCGTACTTTCGGCCCTCCCCTCCCCTGGAAGATCATTTGCCAGAGATGCAGCTTCCCCTATCCCCCCCCATCCTTCCGCTTATTCCTGCTCCCCCAGTCCGAACGACCGGCCCTCATTTTTGGTCTTCCATTCCATTCACTGTCGTTTTTTACTTATCCTCCGTTCTCTTTTCAAGAAACCTGCACTGGCTCTGTGACACATTAGATTAGTTGTAATAGGTAATGTCTCACTAGTTCCCCCCCTTTTTTGACCTTCTCACACTGACTTTCAAAGATCCCCCCCCCCAGACGATTCCTTTTCAGACCTTTGCGTCTACTCCTGAGGGGTAGTCGTACCAGTCCACTTCCCCCCTTCCCTCCCGTTCTCAAGGTCCTTGTTATCCTTCCTCTTTCCAGTTTCCCGCCCCCCTTTCCCCCGACCAGATGACCCAAAGTCTACGGACTGGCTGGGCGGCTAAGAATATAGTGACTATTCAACTGCTGCTTCCTCTTCCGTTTTTACTTCACGAGATTTTCCTTTCCTTCACGTCCTCGAACTTGTCTTTTTAACCTCGGTTGCCCTGTCCTTAGAAAGGGACCCCCAAAATTTCTTTCCCTTTCCATTTTTCTTCTTTCAAGTTGTTGTGTTTTCCGAGCTATAAATTCCTCCGATCATTCCCCCCTTTTTCCCAAGGTTCCATTTCTCACTTCAAAATTTAATGCATCGGCGATCTGGGCGATAAGTCCTTCAACTCCCCCCCTCGCCCCCCCCCTTTCCCTCCGTTCGCTCTTTTTCCCAATTCTTCCCTAGATATATCCGTCTTCCCTCCCCTCCTTATTGGTTTTTCATCGCGGAGCCTTTGTTCCATCGTCATCTTCCTTTCGAAGTAAGATTGATCAGTCGGTCGTGCTTTCCACCCTCCCCCAACAAATTCCCTTCCCTGACCTCCCCGAGTCTACCAACTTTTTCCCGTCTCAAAGGAATGAATTAACTGATCTTACCTTCTCCCCCCAACTGGATGCTCCTCTTTCAATTCCCCCTCTTCAATACCCCTGACCTCTTCATTAAAAGGTACATTGCTAGTATCAGCAAAAACTTCCTCGATTCATCCCCTACCACCGACCCAAACCTTCCGAAGATGATGTCCTTATTTAGACTTTTTCTGCTGCCTTCTATCTCTTCTTGGATGTTCCTCTCCCCCTTAGATCTCTCGTAATGATACCCTAGTCGGTTTGCCTAATCCGTGAGAGGAAACCTTTTTTTTTCTGCGGTTCCTTTTCTCTCTTCAGAGCTCAGCAGACGTTTATATGTGTGATAATTACTAATAGCCCAATGTCTTCTCGCCGCCTCTGCGCGGCTTCTGAGGTCCTTCTTCTTTTTCCTTCCTTTTCCCCCCGCCGACCCGCATAACGCGGCAGATTCAGACTTTCATGTGCGCCCTTCAGCCACTTTGGGAGTTGGTATTTTTTGATTACGATCGATTTTTTTTTCCAGGATTAGCTTAGTCACTCCTCTTCTCATCTTTAAGACCCTAACCCGGAACAAGAAATAAGATGAACGCCTCTTAAACGAGCCAGGCCTCATCCGTATGAGTTACGAGCGGTCGCTTAGTCACACTTGCAACCATAATCGGAAAGATTTCCAATGCGGGATTCATTCATCCCTCCTTTCAGAAATGAATTGGCTCGGCCTTGAGCTTTCCCCTCTGAGAAGTCTCTTTACTTAGTCTGTTTTTTATTCTGTCAGTGCCCCCCTTGTCTTTCTTTCCCTCGTAGATATGACGAGCATTCCCAAGCCCAAGGCTTGGCTAATCTGCCCGTAGCTTTCATCATTCCTCCCCCGGGTGCTTTAGGGGTAAACCTTAGACAATTTGAATGATCAAATTTGACTGTTTTGTAGCCTGATTAATTTTCGATCATTGGTGTTGTCGATAGTGCAGGTAGCTTGGCGGTTTTTTTTTTTTTTTTTTTTTTTTTTTTTTTTTTTTTTTTTTTTTTGTTCTTTTCTTTTTCTTTTTTTTTTTTTTTTTTTCTTTTTTTTTTTTTTTTTTTTTTCTTTTTTTTTTTTTTTTTTTTGTTTTTTTTTTTTTTTTTTTTTTTCTTTTTTTTTTTTTCTTTTTTTTTCTACCTTCTTCTTTCTTCTCAGTATCGGTCCCTCACCGTAGAATCAGTTCTGGTCACGCCTTTTTTCTTCGAGGTTTTTTTCCCATAAGCCCGATTTTGTTGTAAGCTAGGTGTGTTGGCCATTACGCTCCCAATCATACTCCATCTACTCACACCAGCTCTTTCCCCACCCCAGAGTCTGACCTTTTGAGTTCCCTTACACTTCCCTCCTTTCTTTCGTTCTTTAGATTGCGGTCCAAGCCCCATGAGATAATGCTCCCCCGCCACTTCCCCTTAGAGTATATCCTTGTGAATTCCTGTTCCTCTTCTCCACACCATCTCTCTTCGGAGACACTAGTCCGCATCCGTGCATGTCCCAGTTTCCCCGTCTTCTTTCTGGATACGTCCTCGCGAGGTTCCCCCTCGGTCGATGGCTTTAGCTGACCTCTTAGATTTTCTCGCTTTTCCGCTTCCCTTCCTTCACATGTTTTTTTTACGCTCGACCCCTGTTTTGTCCTTCGAGATAAATCCCCGATTGACCCCACTCCGCCGCTTTTGCAACAGTCGCTGTCCCCGGAGCGAGATCCTTCTGCCGTTGTTTCAGAGCACATTCACCCTATGTGGGTCTTCTTCTTTTGTCATCCCCGAAGTCCTCCTATGGTAGGAACGACCATCGACGACGGCGTTGATTTGGACGCTCTGCCTCTCTTCATCATTTTTCCCACGCGGCTCCGCAGTTTCGTGAGGCCTTCCTCTTTTTTTTTCCCTTACCGACTCCCCCCGGATCCCCCCCCCTCCGCCCGGCTCATGCTCACCCTGATCGAGCTTATTAAGAATGCCAGACTCTAGTAGATTAGAACCGATTGAATGTTGTGGTGACCCCGTGCCCCTTCCCTGCTTTTTTCCCTCCCCTCCCTTTCCCCCTCTGGATTTAGCTTTCTCCCCTTTTCGGGTTCCCGATTATATTGTTGAGCTCCGCCCTGTTGACTCGATTTCCCATTAATCTCCTTGTAATAGCTTTGATTCTCTCCTTTGACGTGAAATATGAAGACCATAACGCTGACCAACGTTCTACTTTTGGACGGCGTAGCGACCCCTAGCGGACCCCTCTCTTCGCTACCCATAAGGCTCTGGCGGTTCAAACTCTTCTATAATCCTAATACGTGTTGGTTTGTTTGATGAGTGAGCCAGATCATTTTCCCCCCTGCCACCGTCCCTCTCTTTTTCGCTTCACTTCACGTTGTACAAATTTTCTTCGTGGATGTTTGTCTCCCTTCAACTCAGCTATCCCCCCTCCTCAACCTGACCTCAGCTTAAAGTTCGGAAGTCTCAAGCCGTCTGGGTATGTCCGGATGGTCCCCCCCCCCCCGCATTGTTCGAGATCCAATACAATCACGGCGAACAAGCCTTCTCGTTCTTTTAACGACCCTTCCCACCCGGCAGTCTCGTTTATGTGGTTTATCCACGATTTTGCGGCCTTCGTTCTGCCAGCATCGCTCTCCCATTCGCGAGTCCCTCCTAAAAGGTCCAAGGGCGTCGTCAGGGCCAATCCCAAAAAACAAGCAGTCACCCAACCCCCCTTCCCCCCGAATTGGGGTCTAGTATACAGCTCTCTCCCTCTCCTTCTCCTCCGGTGCTTCCAGTTTTCCTAACACATCGCGGTCTTTACGACTCGCCTGAGAAGAGATCCCAGTATTAGTCACTTTTTAGAACCCCCTGCGTGCTCTCGATGCCCTATTCCCCCCTAGAGATTGATTTTATTAGTCTCCTTCATCCTATATCTAGTTCCAAAAATTCTTGATTGATTATCCGTATACGGATTTGCTCCCTGAGTAAGTCCTCTGTTCTGCACGCGTTCTTTTTCATAGCTCCATTCTCCCAGTTGTAAAAAATCTTCTCATCTTCGCTGACAAGATGGTATTTCTTTCGATCCCATGGAGTTTCTCCTATTACCCCTTTAAGCGCTAGAGGACACTATCGCGCTTCCACATTACGGCGCGCTAGCGCGAGATACCGCCCCCTGATCAGGGTTGAAGTTCCACGAACTTGTTTCTTTCCCTTGGCTCGACCATGATCCTGAAGCGGTCGCTTTTATCGAGTGCAGTGGGGTTGGGTCACGCCTTTCACTCATCCCAGAGGCCCACTCACTCCCCTTTCTCTGAGTCCCGTACCGCTCCCTTGACCCGACCTGATGGTTGTGGTAAAAGTTACCTCTGAACGTTGATTCTGCTCCAAAACGTACATCCAAACTAACGACCATCGGCACCCCCGAGATAAAAGACTCCTCTCGCCTTGTTTCTAATTGTTCGCGGGGTCACCCTGCCGCCCGCCGCAGCAGGAGGATTTCTCTCATCGTCGAACGATTCACTCTGTTAACTATGGTCCATCTCCACCCCCGCCTTAAGAGGATCCACGAACAAGTTTCGCCTTCTTCTCCCTCTGACTTCTCCGTATCCCTCCCTCGGGCTCGAATGCCGGCGCCGCGTTCCATTTCGACGTGATGTATGGGACATTCCCCCTATAGATTGGATCCCCGGCTCCTTGTCGGTGTGATCACCGAACCCGACATCGATGCTCACGGATGAGTTCCGAGCGAGCTGACGCACTTTTGGGTGCTCCCAATTTCTTCTGTTCATTGCAGTTTTCTGCCAATCCCGCGATGGCAAGTCCATCCCTGACTCTCGCCCATTTCTCTCCTTACATCAAACCGCCCCCACCCTGACTTTTCCGTCGCCGAGATCTCGAGACTCGTATGAGCCTTGCATCGGGGTTCCGCTGAGGAGTTAATCCGGCCGAGACAACCGCTATCGGCGCTATTCTGACCCTTAGTACGACGTCGGATCCCCGGCCTGCGTGAAGCTCTGACATCTGGACTTTAACAGTTTTTTTCCAAGTCTTTAGCTATCTTAGGTCCAAGCTCCTATGGGAGATCAGGACCGAGATGCGCGTTGAGATTTCTTTACGCCGCCCAGAATATCCCCCTGTCCTCTATTCTGCAAGAAAACTGACTCCCTCGGCTTCTTTTTTTCTGTCTGGGAATCTGCCACGGATTCCTCGCGTCGCGTCAAGAACTCGCATACTCGGTGAACCTCGATATGGCGATAGGTCATGTCCTTTTCCCCTGTTTCGCCTTCCCCCACATTCCGGGAACGATCGATGAAGTACAAAGTCTCATTGTTGGAAGTTGACTTGTCTCGGTACGAGGGTCTGATCTGGTTGTTTTGCCTTTCCTGCCCCTTCTCATAGTTCCTCATGATGGTCGCCAAATGATCCAGCGATGACCTCACGGTGAGAGGGAGACTCTATATTTCTGACCCCTTTCAGACATTTTCCAAAGTTGCGGCCTGCGTGTCGTTCGATGTTCCGCCGGCAAGCGCACTTGCCCTCGGAAACCTCGTTGAAGTTTAAAGCTTACAGGCACTATGGAGCGTTCGAGCTTGTCCTTTACCTATCTCTTTCCCTCGTTGTTAGATCGATTACAAGGACCCTCTCATACGGTGGCTCCAGCCGGACCTGGACCGCATTAACTTCTCGAGGTTTTCCTAGCGCCCCGTCCGTCAAGCACCCCCCCCCCCTCCCCTCCCAACCTCCAGAAGTCAGGCTTTTGAACTGATATATAATTTTCCCTCCTACCGTATCTGTGGTATCTCGGCCTTGCCCCATTCCATCTTGTTTTCGTAACCTGATTTAGGATTCGTCCGTCAATAATCAAAACCCCATAACTGCAGACGCCTGTAACGAGTACCCCAATTCCCTGAACCCAGGACATCGTATATACATGTAGGTACGTTTCATCCATAAATTGCGCCCTCGGGTAGTACCCTCCTCCCATTAGGCAGATGGTACAGGACATGCTTAGTATTCTCAACAAGAGCCCGGATACCGCTCCTATCCTACCCACCTACCAAAACGGTAGCTATCCCTCTTCGTAGAATGCGAGGGAACTGATGCGATGTCTGGTTTTCTAAGCTAGCCATAGTATCCTCCCTTTTCCCCCCCCGTAGTTGTGACTCCGATCGATCCGGAGTGTGACGAAGTGGCCCGGCGTAAGTTTCCGTCTCTTTCTCTTACGCCTTGCGACTTAAGAGATACTAAGGATCAGCTCAAGTTTGGGTGCTTACGGCGAAGGAGTTCCCTCGTGGCTCCGGGATAGACTTCCGTCCGCTCCCCCCCCCCTTATGCCTGTGTCTCATCACGTTCTGGATCCTAGAGATGATCCGAAAAGGACTGTTTTGACATAGCCCCCCCTTTTCTCTTTAGTGATTCCGATCCCCCCCAGAGTGATTCTCTCCGGCTAAGATTCTTCAACCCTAGATGTGCTACCTTCTTGGTCTCCCCTTAACCACCCTGCAATAAATAGCTTTCTCCCCTCACCTTTCCCCTCCGCTTCCCAGTAGAGCCAGGTCGGCACCCATAAGTGCGCATAGAGCTAGCTTCTACCTTCCTCACCTCCTCTCTTGACAGATCAATCTTGATCTTTTGGTTCCCCCTCAAGGTCCATCACTCACTTCCTGCCAATCTCCTGCCGGCCCCTAGGATCCCCTCCCCAGAGCATTTTCGTGCCGCCTCTCTCCGTCATCTTCGTCCATTTTCATTTCTTCAGCTTGTTTCGTTTTATTTTAATCCGGCTTCTCACTTCCATCCCCCACGTCCGTCTTCCTCCGAACGTCCTAACTACTCGATTTTTGAGGCCAGTTTGCCCATTTTAACAAATGTGCCCTCCGAACTTTATCCTCCCTTAGCGTCTTATTCAGTTGTGTTATCTCTCTACTAGATTTTTTCTTCTTTCTTCCCCATCAGGATTTCTCCTTCAAATAGTCCCCGTTTCAATTACCCCCCTCTTCCCCTCCCCCTTCTTATTCCTACTACGAGGAATAGTGAATACAGTCTTTGTTTTTTCTTTTGATCAGCCGTTGTGTTTCTGGTGCCTAAGACCATTCTTCAAGTGTCCCCCACTCGGAAACTCCCTCCCCCCGATCCACTCGCCGTTAGATTCCTTTTCTCTCTTCCAAGTGACAATCCCTTATTTTTCGACTATCCCCTTACAGAATACTCATTGTCTGTCTTATAGCCTCTCTCCTCCAGAAAGTTTTTTTTGAATACCTCCTCTCGTTAATTATCCCTCTCCCCCTAGAAATTTTTCTCTCGTTTTCCCTGAAATGACCTATCTATCGTCTTTTAGAGGTCAGGTCGTCCCCTCCCCCCCTCCACATCTATTCACGTGTCTGTCCGCTCTTTTTTTTTTCTCGGGCGAGGCTAGATCCTCACAGTCACGTCGTTCCCGGTCTGCGCTTCTTGCGTTTTTCCCGCTACTTCCTGCCCCCCAAACCAACCCCTTTGTCGTCTCCGCTCTCCTCATCCAAGGGTTTTGCCCGCGCGCAGTCTTTCCCCACTTTCGATTCATTTTCTCTGGGGCAGAACGCTGGTCCTCCTGCGCTCGTCTCTCCCCTCTTTTGCGGGGGTCCCTCTTTCTCCCCCTTAACCCTAGCGGTTTCCTCTTCCTTTTTGCGCGTCGCATCCGAAGGGCCGTTTACTCAAACTTAACTTTGACCCCTTGAGTCTTCTCGGCCGGTCGCCTTTATTCTCCTTATAGTCTTTTGTAAGACTCCGTCTGTTATTCCGAGCTGACCGTTTCGTCAGTCAGTTCTGTTTGTGTTGACTACCCGTCAGCCCTTGTGTTTTTCTGATTTTGAAGAGAGGCTCATGGCGACAGTTCGAGCCTCATGCCTGAACTTTTAATGGCCTCTACTTTTGATTCTAAAATCCCCTGCCTTTTTCCTGGTCGTTACCCGCCACTTCATCCTCGAGAAGATTCTTTGATGGCTCCCTTCTGGATTGTCTTCGCCACTGGTCGGTGTTCCCTGCGAGCCCGGCGTCCCTGACTCGTACTTAGGTGAGAGAGTTCCCCCAACCTTTCTGATGGTCGTCGTTCGCGGGAGGAGAATTGCGGAGAAAATTCTGCACGCCCCTTCGGATAACGAACGTTAGTCCTCCATGTGAAGCGAGCGTGCTGCCGATGGATGCGAATTATTGC
>Ga0179593_1648565_pt1 | contig 17547 bp, 19 predicted proteins | sample CZODoug2_1_08_16_FD_185931 | JGI IMG/M metagenome (GOLD analysis project Ga0179593, IMG submission 185931) | Vadose zone soil fungal communities from Angelo Coast Range Reserve, California, USA - CZODoug2_1_08_16fungal (PacBio error correction) | ecosystem: Environmental > Terrestrial > Soil >... | reverse complement strand
GGCACCGGGCTTCCTTGTCTGTTTCGGCACCTTTGTGAGACGAATCGTCTTTTTAGTTTAGGCCCTATCCGCGTCCCCTTCTTCTCGCCAGTGTGAATGACCTAGTTGAATGCTCAAGATTTCTTTTCCTTTCACGACCGACATTTCAGTGAGTGGGGGGACCCCCCTTCAGGCCCGCCCCCCCCGTGATGCTGACTTAGGTACCCCCCTCTCTCCAGATGAGAAGGGATGAGAGTTATGCGTTGAAGCTTTTCCCCCAGCGCTGTCGTATAGGGCTGAACTGGGCCCTATGAACTTTTTTCAAGAACCGTTCGACTGCGATCGGCAGGATAAAGCAACTTTTTTTTAGAAGTGATGGGACTTTTTTGTCCGAGTGAGGCCTTCCCTGATATTGAAAACGGTGCTCCCCTGAACCTCTAACAAGCCCCTCTTAAAGGCGCAATCGCTAATCCAACTGGAGGCAGCCCCTTCTTCGTGCAAGAGTAGCCTCTAAGGAAAGAAGGCCCTTTCCTCGTCGCGTAAGCAGAAATGGTTTTGAGCGGGAACTTTTTTTATGTCTTTCCTTTTTTCATCTTTTTAATTGAGTACCTTGTTTCCTACCACGACGAAAGCCCCTCCTTTTTTCTTCAATGAAGGAAGGAATTCCCCCAAGAATTCGACCCGAATCCTTCCTCCAGCACGCAGCTCGACTTGCCGTCAGAGCCTCCCTTGGCGAGGATATGCGTTTTTGAAAAGAGCTTTCCGCCCCTTCTTTCTGCCTTCAGCTGTGGGCGAACGTTTTGCTGCTCGTTAGTCGTCGGTGCCGTTCTTCCGGCCGATCCCTGCCGCGCCCCCGTCTCCCACGCCCCTGCATGGTTTCGTTCGTGGACACTCGACGCCGTGGAGATTTTTCTCTCTGACAACGTCGCGTTTCTGTCTCACGAAGGACTTTCCCAAGTCATTTTTGCACCCCTTGAGATATTTTTTTGTCCAATACCAGATATGATATGAGCACCTCCCCCCGACCTTTGGGCACTCTTTTTTTCTTCCCCTCTCGTCTTGCAACTAGCCCCTTTTCTGAGCGAACTGCTTTTCCTTTTGCCTGCGAAATACCGCGGTCATCCCTCCGATGTTTGAGCGGCATGGTCCTGCCTCCCCCTTTTGTATAGCACGGCACAGACCGGTCTCTTTTACTGTTTGCCCGGCAAACCCCTTGGAAGGGTGACGAGACGCCTCTCAGAAGAGGTTTCCTCCGAGGCCGGACTTCGTCATGCCCCTCCGGTTCGTGTGCCCATTTTCCTGGGAGCATGCCTAAGCCGACGCACTGTTTGGGGTAGCCTTTGGGCAAGAGTTAGCTTGGTCCTTTTTTTCGCCGCGATACAGCCGAGCTTCTTTAGCTGAACTCCTTTCCCACCTTTTTTTTACGTCCTCCTCCCATGTATGCTTCACGCTCCTGTCTCCCCCCAAGCGGAATCCCCAAGCAGCCCATGTGTTCGACGAGACATTCAGATTTTTCTTTTTTTTCGCTCGTCCGACATAGGGCTCCCAACGGCACTTTTTTCTCAGCGGCTTAAGTCCTTCGCCCCCCCAGGCATGCCCGCAACGTGTGTTCAAGATCGCCATTGAATTTTCGGCCTCTGGGAGGTTATTAGGCTTTCTCTTAGCAGCCCCCCCCCTTTTGATGTCGACACTTCCTGGCTATAGAAGGAGCGTTTTTCTTTCCTCCAGCCCTCAGCCTTTGAATCAGGGGAGAGGACTCCTCCGGTAATAGAGATGGTAGTTTTTGGCTCCAAGTATACCCGCGACGGGAGTAAACTCGTCTTTTTTTTTTTTCCCTATGGATTCAATCAAGCAGCCCACCCACACGCCATGTCCTGATCCTTCCTGCAGAAGGCATGACCATGTCCTATTACCTAGTTACGAATCCGTTCTATGAACGTCAAGTAGCCTTACCCCGAATCAAAGGAACTCCCCTTTTATATTTTCAATCCCCCTTTTGTTTTTGAATTCTCTTTTTTTTTATGCCTGAGGACGGAGCGACTCTCACCGTCCAAGGTTCTTTTCGTCCTGATGACACCCCTGCTCACCGACGCAGAACGCCCCCTAATGTCGTGGGCGTTTTTGAGAGAAGAAATAGTGGTTGTTTTTTCCCCTCTCCGATGGAACGCCCCCCCTTTTTCTTTGAAGACTGGGAGCCCGTCTTGCACTACCATATCTATTCAAACTTCTTTGCATCCCTCCCCCTTCGCTGCGAAATGCTGTGTCTACAACCCTTTTTTCAAACTCTCATCTATATTTTTTTAGGGCAAAAATTCCCTTTTTTGGAGCATTTTTCCTTTCCCTACAGACACCCCCCCAAGCCCATGAAATGCCCTTTTCTTGAGACATCGATGCCCCTTTTTTTTCTACCATTGTACTTCCCTGACCCCGCGCCCACTTTTTTTCTCAGTACATTACGGCTTTCTCTTTACTTGAGGACCTCTCCCTCCCTACAGAATCGTTTCGGCCTCAGAGCTTTTCTTGCCCCAAGTATCCATTCCGCTGGGAACTTTCCGTGAAAAGAAATGCGCCCTTTTTTTGTATGCCGATGAACTTTTTAAAGCTAACTTTCCCCTGGCCCTCGACCCTTTATGACAGCAACAATCCCTCGTCAACTCCTTCCCCCCTTAGGCATCAATACGCGCCTCTTCTATCTTCAGAGGCGCACTTTTCCAAGCACAGGAGCGGCATTTTCCGGCCCTCGTGCTTCGGCAACCGCTTTGTCCGCGGCTTTCTTCCAGATCTTGATCCATTTTCGGCCATCATACTCTATCGCTCCAGCGATCGGGTTTTTTTTGGGGTTTTTTTTTTTTTTTTTTGTTCTCTTGGTGTTTTTGTGTTGGGTTTTTTTTTTTTTTTTTTTTTTGGGGTGGGGCACCGTTTTTTTTTTTTGGGGGTTTTTTTTTTTGTGGGCCCCAGTTCCGCATCAACATCGGTTTTTCTGATGCATATTCGAGCCCTGCCAAACCACTTTTCCCGGCTTTCAGGCGCGTGTTTTTCCCAATATCCCTTTTTGATCCACAGTTCGGCTGATCTTCCGCTCTTTCATGATATCCTGTCCATTGAAGTTTGATTTGCGGACGCAGTTCTCCTTTGAAACGGATCGTGTCCACCCTTCGAGGCCCTCCGTAGAGCATGCACTGAACATCGGCCCCTTTCTTTTTTCCACCGCCACTAACACTCCCCCCAGTCTTCTAGCGGCCGGCCTCCTATGATTCGCGCGCAGATTCCTCAGACGAATTTCCCGTCTGCAGCTCTCCCCCAGCGATGACCTCTAGTCATGCGGGTCCTGGGCAAGAGTCATATATCCCGGCCTCGCGATGCGGCTCTACTCCCTTCAAGCGCTGCGGCTCTTTTGAAAGTAGCGGCGGCCTTTCTGGGCTTTCTGACTACCCTTCCCAGAGAGGCTGAGGACGTATTCTCCCCGCACGGCAGTACTACCTCCCAAGATTTTGAGGCTCCACCATGAACCAAATTTTTCCCCTACCCCTGCTCGAACGCCTCTTCCCCCCTTCGGCAAGTTATCCTTGGTCATATCCTGCCCTCGACGAGAGTGCTTTTCGAGATTCCCTTCCTTTCCTGTGAAGAACGCTGTAGTTGTGGCCACCCTTGCGCAATATAAGTTTGGCAATAAAAGAAAAACCCTTCCTTCTCGGAATGGCTTACTCAATTGCAGTAACTTCTTCAATAAGTCCTTTTCAGAGCCATCGCCAACCCGCTCCTCCCCGCGCTATTCACCGCAATCAGTCAAACCTTCGCCCCATTCGCATCTGAGTTGAGATTTCATGAGTAACGAACCCAGCCACCGGTAAGGCTTCCGGTTGTGGCAGTCCTCCATTTTGGAGCCGGTAGCGGCTTTAAGGGCCTCTAACGCATTATTCAATTCACCTTCGGGAACCGAAGCATTTTCCCGGACTTTCCCCCCCCGACGATTCCACCCGCGCCCCAAACTGTAAGCCTCCCTCGGTGACTGCTCTTCCTTCTCTTTCCTCTCCCTTGTTGAGCAGAGATTGCATTCCCCCGCGGAGGAAGTTTTTTGGGAGGACGCGACAGCTTCCTTTAGTTTAGCCCCGATCCGCGTCTACTTTTTTTCCCGTCCGCCAGTGTGTTCCTGACCATTCGGCTTGTCCTTAGCGAATAGAATCCTCCACCAACTGTCACTCCCTTTCCCAGACTCCGGACTCCCCACAGCTGAGATGCTTTTCCCTCCTCATGAACCTCCCCCTATGAGAAGGCGATGCGAGCCTTATGGCCTATTTTCCCTTCTGCTCGTATGGAGGGTTCTGCCCGACTTTCCTTGAAGAACCGTTTCGGTATTTCGCTGCTTTTCCTCAGGACGAGATATTTGTTCCCCCTTTTTTTTTCTGTGAGAGCCTGTATTGCCCCCCCGTGTGTGGCCACCCGAACCGGGTTCACCCATCCAAAGCTTCGGCGCAATCTCCCCTGTGTATTTTTTCCGTAGATTTTTTTTCCTCTATATGTCCAGTCTTATAAATTCCTCGTGGCTCTAGAAAAGCGGCCCCTCATGTTTACTTTATTTTCCACTTTGCTTAGTATTTTCTTCTCTTGTGCTTACTCCCCCTGAAATTGGAGACAAAGCCGTTCAGCTTTGAGTTTTCCCTCCCCTCTGAAGGCATGCCCACAAAAATTAACTCTTCTGACTCCGAAACCCGTCCCCCCCCTTTCCTATGATAGTAAGATTTCCTCGCCTTGACGCGTTTCCCCTGCAAAGAGCTTTTTCTTGCCCATTTTGTCTCGGCATCGACTTTAGAAAGAATGAGCTTTAGGGATTTTGAGGAGCGATTTTCTATTAATAGAGCGAGCGAACCTTTATGATAAGTCTACCGTAGTTAGTGACCTCTTACCCCCTAGAATCCTCTTTTTTCTCGAGAGAGATATTTTCAACCTTTTAGAAGAGACCCTCTCATTGGAAAATTTTGAAGATAAGGAAGGAGACCCTCTCCATGAATTTCGGCCTACTGCCATCACTGGTCTGCTGCCCCCTAAACCTTCCCATTAGAACTTGAAGCCGTTCCGTTGATTTTGGCCTTTTTTATGCCATCCGAGACCCTCCCTGGTGCTTTGCGGAATTCTTTCCCCGCTGGACGTATGCACTTTTTTTCGTGCCTCTATGTTTCTCCCCGAAACCCCTTTTTTGAGCCGGTGTATTTCTTTTCTCCCCGCGGCGATTAGAAATTTTTTTTCCTACTCGCGATTCGAGTTGCATACCCGACTCTTTTTCCATGACTCTTCTTGAGGGACGCATGGCCCCCTCTTGGAATCTCTCGTAAGGCCTTGGGAAAGAGTTTAGTTCTTTTTTCGATCATCGCAGAAGATTCTCCCTTTTTTTGCTTAGCGGTTTTTTGGTTTTTTTTTTTTTTTTTTTGGGTTTTTTTTTTGTTGTTTTTTTTTTTTTTTTTTTTTCCGGGAGGTGTTTTTGTGTGGGATTGAAAAAGTCCCTTTGATCTCAAACAGAGCCCCATTGTTATTCTCTTCTGCCCCCCCAAGCCGAAATGAGATACCCTATCCTAACCCAATTTCGAAGAGCATCCTGTCTTTTTTGGGCGCCTTTCCCAAAGAGCACCGTTCATTCCCTCTTCTCCTCTTCCCTTCCCGGCCAATGGGAGATCCCCTCCCCGTCCCCTTCACGATCGACCTGACCCCTGGATATTGCGTGAGTCTTCTTTTTAGTGGTACGACTATGCGACTAGCTATGTGTATGGAGACTGATGAGAGTTGCAGCCCGTTCCCCCCCTCCAGACAGCTCCTTTTTTCTGCTCCGGTTAGGTCGTTTAATAGAGATGGTTCTCCCGCTTTTTTTAGGCGCTCCAGTCTTCACAATCCCTTTCCTATGAACTCCCCGACGAAAACCCCCCTCTTCTCTTTAGACAGGCCGTGCCTCTTAAAGGACGAATGTTCCTACTGTTGGAAGTGAGCTTCTCGTCGTTTATGCCCATAAAGGCCCATCTCCTTCATCCTCCTAAGTTCTTTGTGGCTTTGCCCTGGGAATCGGACGAACGTCCCTCAGAGTCCTCCCCCCTTTTGGACAATAGATCATGAATGAAATGAAAAAACTTTCACCCCAGTAGCCATTTTTTCCTTGGGTTGGATGGCTTTTCTCTTTCATAACTTCCTTCTGGAAAGCAAATAGATACGTTTATCATGCCCTTTGAAACGAAGAATTTCCTTTTCCTCCCCTAAAACGCGAAGACCCCGGCAATTCGATAGAGCTTTTTTGGAACTACGCCGGACACCCTTCCTGGCCAATGCGCACACCACCCCTGGGTCTGTAGATCCCCCGTCTTCCCCCCCATAACACTCAATCCTTCCCTCTTAATGGCGATAGTTCCCCCCGGTCCAGGTTTTTCTCACAGCTTTTTTTCCGACTTCTTCTTCGCAGTACATGGTTTTTGACCCTCCTTTTCTTTGGACGAAGCACGCCTTCCTCCCTTTTTTAGGCCTTTAGATATAGCAATATCCCCCGCTTGGCCTTTTCGTTGTAACAGACATGGGCCCCGGTTTATTGGACGCTTCCCTTTTTCCTTTCCCATTTTCAAGATAAATTTCCCCCCTTGGGGCCTAAGCTCCTCTTGCTAGAAAAGATAACTTTTTGCCGGACATCCAGTAAGGCTTTTTCTCAGAAGTGAGGTCGGCTTATCCTCCCCAGAGGCGGTCCTGGCAAAGTCCGGTATCCCCTTTCGAAGCCAGGAACTTTGTAGGACCGTCCAAAAACTCTTTTCCTTTCCCTGGCGGTCGCAACATCAAAGACCATTTTTGAGAGAAAAGGAGAAGTGGAAATAACGCCCAGCGGACAAGGAAGACCTTTTATGAATAGAACGTATTTCAAGGAACACACAGGGTTTTTCTCCCATGATAAAGTTTCCTTATATAGAGTTTTCTTTCCTTCTCCCCGGCTAGGTGATTTTTCTTCCCGAATAGTATGCAACAGTAGGTTTTAAATTAATCTCCTTCCAGATTAGAAAAGGTTTTTTTTTTCCCCCGGAACTTCGGGAAACCCTTTCTCGAAAAGAGCCGGATCCCCCCCCCCAAGCTCACCGAATTCGAGGTAACCCACCCCCCTACCTAACATTAAGGACTCTCTCCCTCCCTAGTCTGCCCCGTTAAGAAAGGACACCTCTATAGGAACCCTTTTTTTCGTTTCTCGACCCCCCTTATGAGCTCCCCTTTTGGCAGCCTCTCTTCTACCGCAAGAGCGATTCTTCTGCACTGAGCATAGTCCCCCTCGGCGCGATTCGACATTTTTTTCTCTTCGGAATTCTTTTCCCTTCCCCCTTTCATCCCCAGTTAACTCTTCCTGATTCAAGAATTCACTTTTCAGGGGATCACATTTCCCTTTACCATGAAACCAAATTTCCGTTGCGCGTAAACAGAGATCCTTGGTAAAGCCCCTTGGAATTTATAGATGGAATCCCCCCCCCCTATTCTCCTTATAGCCGCGATCTTTTCCTATGTTTCTTGATCCCCATTAGATTTCGTTTTTTACCTCAAGACCCCTTTTCCCAAACCTTTCCCCCCCCCCCCCCCCCCCCCCATGGCTTCTTTTGCACCCTCCCAAAACAGCCCCTTCTGCCTTTCCCCTGAGCAATGACCGTTCTTTCTTTCTTCAATAATATCAAGCCCTTTCTCAACCCGATACACAGCGCCATGCTTCTCGCATCAGTCAAACTCTCTCTTTTTTGGTTGCCCGCTTTGTCGCAGCTTACCCCCATCCTGCCCATCACGTTTTCCGGAGTTGGTTGTGGCCCCGACCCTTTTTCTTTTTTTTTATTCCGATATTGCTAGTCGACCGTCTGGCTTACGACTCTTTTCTATGGGCCCTCTAACCAGCTCCCCCGCTCCACGAGTCCCCCCCCTCCCCCCGGTACGGCCTCGCCATGCAGCCCATCTGCTCTCTCCGTTGTTGTTTTCTTTTAGAGATTAAGAGCATCCTTTTTCTTTGTCAGTTTGGGTCGTCGGAGCCCCTCAGGATCGCCCCCCCGCCTTGCCCCTATCCGGTTAATGATTCTTTCTCCCTTTTTTCCTTGAACAACTTGAGCGGAATAGCAATCCCCTCCCTCCCACCCACCCCCTGTCGAAACTCTTCAAACCAGACTAAGGGCCCTCTAAACCGCTGAATGCGCTTTCCCCTGCCCTTCTTTCCCAACAAGATGCGAGGGTGAGATTTGATCGAGGAAGTTGTCCTTCGTCTCGGGTTGCCGTCTGCGCCTTTGCCTTTTTCTGAAGAAACGTTCGATCCTTCGAGGCGTTCCCTTCGAGAAGCGAGGCGAGAAGGTTTTCCCTCGGACCATCAGCCTGATATTGCCACCCCCCCGAAACCGGGCTTTACAGACCCCCTCAGCCCCCCCGGCTGCGTTCCTTCAGAAAGGATCCCAGCAAGATCGTCTATCGCCGCCCTCTGAGAAATTCTGAGCTTTAAAAAAGCCCCCCCCCGCCAGATCCTTTTTTTCCCCACCCCCCCCCCCCCCCCCCCCCCCACACCCCCAACCCCCCCCCCCCCCCCCCTGAGCGGACCTTTTTTTTATTTTCTAGAATACTCTTCCCTCCCTTCTCACGAAACCTTTTTTTTTGACGAAAGACCGCTTTTTTCATTCACCCGTATGAAGGACCTTCCCTTCCCGACCATAATAACTCAGCCCTCCCCTCCAAATCGTCTATGATCGTAAGAGAAGCACTTTCTGATTCTCCCTTCAAGATTTAAGACTGCCCCATCTTTTCAGGAATCGCTTTCTCGCCCCCGCAGAGAGGGTTCCCGTCGGTGCAGGATGCTGTCGCAGATTCCCTCCCCCCTTCCGTATAGAAGCTGTTGTCTTGTGGAGAGTGTTTCCCCGCCGCTGCTGGAGCCATTGCCTCTTCTCTGAGTACGAGAACTTTCTCGATCTGAAAGCCCTTGCAAATGAAGATATTAGCCGGGCCACTCAATGAAGACCCCTAGCTGTAATGGCTTTCACCTACCCCTACTTTTCGCCCGTCTCTTGGAGAAACTTCTCCCTCAATGAAGTTCCTTCTCTTTTTTGGAAGGGAACTCCCACGTCATATGAACCATATCTTCCTCGAGGACCTTGGTCCGCTACTATAGAGCGTCTCACGACGACCGGATGCAGCGTTAGATCCCCCCCTCTCCCATATTTCCTCCTGTTGCTAGTTATGAAGATATTTTTTCCTGTCCTACTCGACAAGAGGTCTTCTCCTCCTGTTATTTAGCAAGCCTTCTGGGGTCGCCCCTTCTCCGCCTCCTCTGCCGCGGTAGTGAGCAGGACTTTGGCACATTTTCTAGAAGAAGATCCGTCCCCCCTGCGTTGATTTAGCTTGAAAACTTCCTCCCCCCTCCCTTCCGAAAAACCGAGCGTTGTAAACTCTCCCTCAATGATGCCCTTGAAATGTAAATTTTCTTCCCTCCCGAAATTTGGGTGAGCCGAGAAGAGTCCTTCAGAGGAGTTCTTTCAATCCACGAAAAGAGAAATCCTTCTATCTTTTCAGACACTTCCTCCCCCTTTCTTTTCTTTTTTTACGCAGAAGAACTACTCCAGGAACGGTTGAGGCTGAACCCTCTGCCAGAAAAACCAAACCCCGGGAAATTCATTGCGTTCTTTAGGCACGGAAATAATTCCCTCTGTACTTTTTTTTCTCTCCCAATGGATGTAGCATTGGCCCCCTTTATAGCTTTTTCTTTCCTTTAATAAAGACATCTTCGTAATTCCGGGGAGCCGATTTCTTTTATAGATATGTAGCTTTCTGAGCCCAGATGTCCCTTATTTCCCCTTACGATGAGAATAGGAGATCCTCTTTATTCCCTTCCCCAAGAAATGAAGGGCGGCCCCCTCTGAGCAAGGATGAATGGACCCTTCCGTGTGACGTTGCCCCTGAGTACGTTTCGACTCCTCCTCCAAGGAAGACCCACAATCTTCTCTCATAATAAGTTGCTTTTTTTTGATAGGAGAATGTCCTCCAGTTGGCGGAAGGATAGCTTTCAACGTAAACGTCCTTCCCCCTTTCATGTACTTCCCTCATGATAATCCGCCCCTCCCTTCATGGCGGGTTTTGAAGACATAGTCGAGTCATAGAGATGGTACTTCCTTCCTTTGGGTATTGTGAAGACTGGAGCCCCACTATCCTACCCTCTCACTCAAGGCAGCAATCCCTCCACCTATTCGATGAGCCTTGCCCCCCTCCTTGAAAATCTAATTCCTAAGACGTTGCCAAATGCGACATCATTCTTTGTTCCCCTCCAGAGTCCCCTCTCCAAAGAACAATGAATTGACTCTTTTGAGCGATCGTGAACCCGCCTTTCGTCCTTCGGCCTTATACCCAGAAGTCTGATCGATTTCATTCCGGTGATATCTTTTTCTTTCTTTCCGACCCCCCTCCCCCTTTTTGAAGGTATATTCTACGGCCTCAAGAGCTTGATTTCCTTTCTCAAATTTCGGCTTGTAAAAGCAGTCGTGAACAGACATGCCAGTCCCCCCCTTTTCTTTTCCGTCCTTAAAAACTTTCTTTTCCCTTGGAATGTTTAAAAGCTAAATCCCCTTTTGCCTCGGCGTATCAGGCTTTCCCCCCCCCCCAGGCTAACCCTTCCCCCCCCTTCCGGGACATAGCCGTCAGCGTCTCCCTAAGTTCCCCCTGGAAGAAAAAGACGAGTCTTTCCCACTAACCGGAGATTTCCCCTCCCGGACCTAGTTCTCTATTGTCCCAACCTATTCCTAGGCGGATAGGCCCCCCCCTTCATATTTTCAACCCTAATCAGGCCTCCGTCCTGTGCCATATCCAAGCGCTCTCCCCCCCCCCCAACAACCTCCAGTGCTTCTTATATATTCCCCCTTTTTTCAAGGACCAACCCCCTGAGAAAGAAAGTTACTCTCTCGTTGCGAGCCCCCCCCCTCGAGTTTCGCCTTCTCCCGTTAGGTTTCGGCGCCTCCTTTCTATTGAAGCTTTCTTGAATATCACGTGCCCTGCCCACCGGATCGTGGATTCCCGAGGACTTTTCTCAGAAGACGCGAGTTCCCTCCTCCTTCTGAGGCTCTATTCAAACGAATGCCCCCAGTCCGGCTCGAGACGGTGTTTCATAGCCCGGCCTTCCGCCACGGAAAAGCTCCCGTTACCTCTAGAGTTATAGAACCCAGCGTTTCTCGCCGCGGAAAGCTCTATGTCCTTGTCATTATCCAGAGGAACTCTCCCCTATGCCCTTCTTAAGAGCATAGGCCAGAGCGGGCCCCACTCTTCTTTTTCTCGGCGAGGAATTCTCCCTTCCTTTTTTCTCGTGTGATGGATATGCTCCAGCCTTTTGAGTACTCAATTCCTCTTCGAGAACCCCCAGAACCAAAGTTCCTCCTCTTAAACAGATATTTCCGCTTTCTTCCCCCTTAGAAATTTATAAGCTTTCCCTTCGTGAGATCTAATTCTCTTCCTTCCGATGCCTCCCTGTATTTAGGAGTTACCTGTAAGCTTTTTTGTTCGGGGTGACCTCTTTCTTTCGTTTTCAAAAAAAACGTGAATATCGGGCCTGATGCTTTCCCCCCAAAAACCGAATCCATTCTCGCGCTCTTACTTCAAATGCCGTTTCTTTTCGACCTTCAATAGCTCAAGCATTTCAGATCCCCTTCCAACTAACGAAAATCCTTGACCCCCCCCCCACAATCAGTCACCACCTCATTCCCTAGAAATCATTTCAGTAGAATGAAATAACCCCATCAGACAGTGTCCTTTTGTCTGGTTGCTTCCACGTCTTCAAGAATTAGGCTTCCCTGATTCTCCCCTCCCCCCCCCCCCCCCCTCTTGGCCATAGAGAAGACTCTGGTCCCCCCCCCACACTGGCTTCCTTTCCAATTATACCGTTATAGGCTACAACGCCGAAAGAGTACTACTCCTTACGCCTCGCACCTTTCCTTCCGGCAATAGTATCCTTCCTTTCCTCTTCCCTAAGTTCTCTATAAGATCCTGCCCCCAGCGTAAGCGAGGCGTACAGGTTTGGTTCGGGAGGAATACCCTTCTTTCTCCCCCCCAATCAGGTTTTTTCCTTCCCCCCCTTTTCTTCCCCCTTAGAAGAAAGTTTTTTACCTTTTTCCTAGGTAGTGACTCTGCCCCTCCTCCAGTCCCCCCGCCTGTCAGCAGACTGAGGCCACACCAGAATCTTTCCCTCCAAACCTTTTTGCTCTTTCCAAAGAATAATGAAATCCCCCCCATCTGAAGAAGGTTTCTTTTCGAAGAAGTTGTCCTTTACGTTTTGTCGTATCGCGTTTCCTTGTGCTATTAAATTTCTCCCCTTGAATAACCCTTCCGAAGGAATTGACATCCCTCGTTTAAAGCCAGGCTTCCTGTTTTTTCGGTTCGACAAGCCTGAATTGCCACGGTTTGGGTGGTTCGTTAATTCAAATCCCATCCCCTGATTAAAGGGAATCTCCTTACAAGCTTCACGACCCCGTCAGAAGTGATTTTCTCCCTATATGCAAAGACTCCCTCCTAATCTTCCTTCCCCTCAGAAGAAGAAGATAATGTCCTTTCCCCCCCCTAGCAGGGATGGTTTCATTCTTTTTTTCTAGAATCTGTTACTTCTTTCTTCCCCTGATTGCGAACTTTTTTTCCTTAACCCCTATTCCCCTTTTTCCATGCCCCAACCCTCCTCTAAATTCTTTCTGCCGACTCTTGCTCTTCATCCTGCAGCTTGCGGGAGAATTATCCCAGAGCTTTCCCCGCTCTTGAATAGGAGGTTTTTAGCACCTCAGCTCTTTTTTCGTGAGGGAGCAGGAGAGATCACTCTGCGTTTGTCTAGACTTCTTTCTTTCTTTTCTCGGTTTTCCTAGAAGAAGCTTCTGGAGCTCGCGTCTTTTCATGCACGGTCTCTCTGTCCGTGTTTCCTTGGCCAATCTTTCCTTTCCCCCTTTCTGGCAAATAATTCACATGTCCCCCTTCTTCAGGCGTACTGCTGAGCTTCACAGCTGAGATAACCCTCAGCCCCAAGAGACCCTTTTTTCCGTTGCTTTTTTCCCCCGGAAGATGAATACGATCCCCTCTTGCTGGCGGACTTTCGAACGGGCGCTTTCCCCCTGCTGATTTAGCCCAACAATGGACCAAGATCGGTTTCGACCTCCCGTTGAAAGTTTGTCCGATTCCCCCCTTCCAGGATTAGAAATTTCCTTTTTCTTTGCCTTTTTGTGCGCCTTTAAGACGAATCATTCATGGCTCCCTAGAAGGAATCTGTACGGAGTGTTTTTCGATCATCTCCTTTTTACAGAAGAGGACCCTTTTTTATTTAGCTGCCCCCAAGGTTAATCCTCCTCAACAGAGGCCCCATTCACCTCTCCCTGATGACAAATTTTTTCCCTTTTTATACTTTTCTTCTTATTCCCAAGCAGATTGTTCGCTCCCTTCTTACGTTGAAGCGGCCTCCTGAAATCTCCCGGAACTCCGGATAGAGGCTTTTTTTTCCCTGGACTCTCCCCGGGAAACGTGTGGGTGTTTTCACTCACGCAGATTGTGGCCTCCCTTCTCCGGTACTTTTTTTTCTAAGGAAAGCCTACCCTAAGTGTCTCTGATTCCTCTGTTGGAAAGTAGTATCCCCCCCGCAGCGTTTCCGTTTCTTCAGTTAGGGTACCTTTAGCATGGTGAGATTCAGTCTTCCCCCTCTTGACGAGGAGCCCTTCCCCCCCCTCTCCCGGCGCCACCTCACTTCTCCCAAAAACACGCCATGCCTCCTTCTTCTGTAAGGGGCCTTCCCTTGCCTAATTTGCCCCCGTGGAACGTGACGCCCTTCCCTTTTTTTCCCTCGATAGCCCCCCCTAACAGTCTCAAGTTCATATCTTCCTTTTTTCCCTCCCGCTGGTGTTTTTTCCCTTTCCTGGTAGTTAGAGCTTTCCCTCCTCCCTCGTAATATGTCCTTTTTACCGAATTTTCCTCCCCCCTGAATCTTCTTTGGCTTTTGGGCGAGTAGGATGACACCCCTTTTCTTTTCCGAAGTCCTTTCCTACGTTGGGGACGAAGGCGCCCGCCTTCTTCTTCCCATATCTAGTACCTCCCCTCCCTTCCCTTTTCCTTTTTGGAGCGGAAACCTTTTCCCCCCCCTTTTCCAGTCTAATCTCCCTTCCCTTGGTAGATAGTTTTTTTTCCCTACGCCTAAATCCCTCCATGACCTTGCCGTCCCGATACGTGTGTTAACCCGTTTTGCCTTTCCCAGTGCCTTACGCAGCCGATGCTCCCTTTCCGGTTCTCTTTTGAAGAAGCAGCGTAAGACCTCCTCCTCTTCTGCTGGCTTTTTATGAAAGCAAAGTATCCATTTTTTTCCCCATGCACAGCTTTCACCAGACATTTTCCGGTTGAGGGGCTCTTTGGAAAGAGGCCCTCCCCTTTCCCCGGTCCTTACTTGGAGGAGATGACTACCCCCCTCTAACTCTGGAAAACTCCGGCTCACTACCAAGAAGTGAGTCGGCCTCCTTTCTGACCCAGAAGCTTTCCAATCCCCCTTTTTCAATTTATTGCTAGAATAGGAGCTTCCTCCCAACCTGATCTACCCGGACATTTGAAAAAAACTCTCTTTCTCCCTTCTCCCTACTACCTCAGGTAAGTTCTGTAGAATGTTTCCCCCAGATCCTTCAGGAAGACCCCATCGGACCTTTCTCTTCCATTTCCCCTTACAATAACCGGTTTCCCTTCTTCAGGCGAGTCTCTTCTCCCATTATCTCCGTTTTTTAGGATAACAAGGTACTTGTTTTTTTTCTTCCTCTTGATCTCGTTGAAGGACTGGTTCCCCCTTCATATCGAAAGATTCTCTCGTGTCCACATCATGTATCTTTCTTTTTCCTCTCCATATCGACTAGCTGCAAGCTCTTTTATTCTTTCCTGGGAAAAGACCCCCTTTTTCCCTTCACCCAGTCAGGACTCTCTTTTTGATTTCGCCCCTACAAAGTTAAGCCCCGTTTCCTTTAATATTACCTTGCGTTCTCGCACCCCTCTGAATCTTTTTCCTGGACTTAAACTCTTGGAAGGCTCTACTTCTCTGGATCTGACCTTCCTCTCTTTCAGAGAGGGAGGGCCTTTCCTGGTAGGAATTCTTTTCCCTTTATCCTTCCCCCTGGGCTGGATTACAGCACCTTCTACTCCATTTCCTACTCTTAGGAAAAATACCTTCCCCCCAAAGTTCCCCTCTTTTTTTCTCCCTGATTGATTTTCAAAGATTTCTCCTTCCCTTCTGCCTTTATCAGATTCCCTTATCCGGACTAATCTCAATTCTCTTTCTTGGCTGCCTCCATCCCCGTTCCCCTCAGTGTTTATGTGAAGACCCCCTTTTCTGGTGGCTTCAATATCTGCTTTTCTAACAGAAAAAAAACCCCCCCGGAATTCTTCCCCCCCTTTTCACCCCCCCTGTCTTAGAAAGGGTTTCCATAAGCCCAAGCATTTAACTTTTTTCTCCCCTATACGTACAAGTTTCCCGATGATGACCCCTTTCGCCTTTTCCCCCTTAACCCTTTTTTTTTCCCCCTCGTTATATGGGGTTGACCCTCAGAACCCCCCCTAAATCACTCATAAAGGTGTAATTTTGCTGGTTTTTCCTTGGCCAGTGGGGAGTTTTCTTCTCTCTCTTGAGGGCAGATAATAGGTAAATTCCACCGAAGACTTCTCCCCCCCTTCTTGGGCTGAGACTCAGTAGTATAAAGAGACCCCCTCTCTCCTCACTGCTCGATATTACTCTCTCTTAATAATACTACCAGTTGGATTTTTGAGAGAGTCCATCCCCCGTCCTAGGGAAGGATCAAGTTTGGGAGCTTGAGCTTTCTCAGAGTTAGTTTTTTCCCCTTTGCTTAGGTTCGAAGACCGATGTTTCCTACCATCATCCCCCCTCAAGAGCTTTTGCCCCTCTACCCAAACTGTCGAAGCCTTTCCAATCCCCGGATTCCCCCCCCACAGTGGAGCTGCTTTCTTCCCCCCGACTCATGCCCCTCTTTGCCATTCTCTTTTGACTGATGACGAGGTCCCTTTCTTTTTCTTATAGTTTGAAATGCTTTTGGTTTCATTGAAGAACCGTGCTCCTCCTGACGGCCCCCTTTCTTTTCCCCTTTTTTTGGGTAGGTCCAGCATGAATTTCCCTGTTTCCAACCTCTTTCACAGAACCCCTTAAGCTTAAAGTTTCTCTCCTCCTCCATCGGAAGCAAGACTTATCCGCCGCTATGCCATCCAAGGCCGAAGGCCTGCAACAGCGCGTAAGTTTTTACTCTCCCTTCCTTCCTTGTTAATGTATTTTCATAGAATATGTTCTTCATTTATTCAACTTGAATTGGTCTCCCCCAGAACGCTGGTTTTCTCCCCTTCCCGTCATGCCAAGGACTTTTTCCCCTCGAAGCTTCTTCCGACTAGCTCAAGGCCGGCATAGTTCTCCCTCATCGAGCTTTAAGCCTTTCTTCTTTAATATTTTTAACGGCCTTTCGGGGTACTAGTCGCCGGACGTCCCTTATATAACAGGAGGAACGTCCCTTCCTTCATTTTCTTTTTGAGAGTGGAAAAGTCTCTCCGATTAGATTCTCCGGTCTAAATTTTTCAGAAGTCCGTTTCTGCCGATAATTGTCCAATATATCCTCCTTTTCAAGCGAGATAATGATCTCCTAAGGTTTCTCTTCTAATGGTGAGTCCTTTACTTCTGAAGGACTGGAGCTCAGGGCACTACCCTTTTGTCGACCTTAGGCGTTGTGAATCCTTCTCTGTATGAACGGCGCCGGCCGGATGAGGCAAAATGTCCCTATGCGGTTGCAGAGCCCTCTCATAGGTTTCCGAAGAGGAACGTTTACAGCCTGCTCCGGTCCTGGGGCTCCTTGATCCTCCTCCCTTCTTTCGGTAGCCGGAACTAGGTCCGTTCCCTTCGCTTGGTCCCCCCGCAGATTAAGAAGAGGCCCTTTTTTTTTCTAGATTTTTCAAAGGTGTAATGCCGACTCCCTTGTCAGATCGCTGTTTTTTCTGTCAATGTCTTCTCCCAAGCGATTGGTCTCGTGAGAAATTCCCTTTTAGCTGCTTTCAATCGACGAGAAACGGTTTTTTATGAAGCGGCTTTTTCCTCACGGGGACGAATTTCCCCCCATCACGTTCCCCCGGGTTCCCTTCTCAGATGCTTTCCTGCGTGGTTCGGCTAGTACCTTCTGACGAGCACCAAGACCTTTTTATTGTTCCTTCTTATAGATGTCGACCCTCCATGAGAAAAGCGAATGCTTTTTCTTTCCATTGCGCGGTCATTTTATGTTAGCCGGAGAGCTTCCAGTCTTCCACGGGACAGGCGGCCCCTCTTCTAATTTTCAATCTGTCTTTCCTCTCCCTAAATGAATTTCCTTATGAGAAGGGCCTTTCCTGGAATCTTCCCTTTACGTGAAGCATGCGTTCTATCCCATCCCAGGCATAAAGGCCCCCCCCCCCTCACTCCTCCGTTTTTTTTGTTGAGAAGAGCTTTTCTTCCCTGGGTTTTTTCTCGAAGGACGTCCTCTCTCAATTAATGGCCCCTTCAGTATTCCCCACTGCTCATCTTTCACGAATGAAGGGCCT
>Ga0179593_1625240_pt1 | contig 17548 bp, 21 predicted proteins | sample CZODoug2_1_08_16_FD_185931 | JGI IMG/M metagenome (GOLD analysis project Ga0179593, IMG submission 185931) | Vadose zone soil fungal communities from Angelo Coast Range Reserve, California, USA - CZODoug2_1_08_16fungal (PacBio error correction) | ecosystem: Environmental > Terrestrial > Soil >... | reverse complement strand
CCAATAACATCGGTACCGTAGATCTTCTCAACTTCCCTAGAGCGACTCCCAACTGCGAATGGACCTACATTCGTTTTAAATTCTTCTGACGTAAGAAATCTTGCGCAAACCCCCCCCGACGTCCTTAACGTCGCCGGTTGAGCGACACCCCGTTGAACCTTAACTTTTTTATGGAAGAAGATTGGCGCCGCGATGAGCTTTCCTCCGACACCTTTTTAGCAAGGATCTTTTGCACCTCTTCCGCACCCCAACATCCTTCATAGGTGTCACGCGATAATGGTTGCGACACCCGGTCACTTCGTGCGGTCCCCTCTTGTGAACGGTCCTTTGGTTAGCCAATCTTTTTCAGCACCACTTTGCGCCGCCTTGGACACTTTAAGACCGTCATCAAGCTCGTCCGAACAACCCTTTGATTCCCCCACAGAAGAGTCTTCGTCCTGGATTCCAAACCTTGAGATGAATACACCTCGCTTCCCACGGAGCCACGCCTCTTTCCTTAAGTTTTTTCCCCCGAGCTAGTGATACCTTTCACGCAGATTTTGCTGAAGTTGGTTTTCTCATCGATCTTTAAAGCAAAAGGACATCCCCTTTCTTCCTCCCCCTTCTTATTTTACTCCTACCCCTTTTTTTTTCCGACTCCCCCCCTTTTCCTATCAGCGGATGCGAACCTCCCCAACGTCAGCAATCGCGGTTCTTTTCCCGAGAGCGCATTCAACTGTCCCCCCGCAACTTCCCCCAGCCTGTATCTTCCCTAATCTTGATGCATCTTTTTTTCTTTTTTTGCACTCCTTTCCGCGGTCGTTCTTTTTGAAAAGGTAAACTGAGGCTCCCTTTTTTTTCGGCGATTCTTTCTGATTATTTACTCTGAGGAGCCTGCGTGCCGTGGTTTTAAACGGCTGAGAAAAAGCTCTCTGCCGTTCACACAGTTCCTGATTCCAGATTGGTTTTTTGTCTCGCAAGATTAGGAAATTGTTCCACCGATATCCTTCTGCATTTCCTCCTGGTGCTTTCTCTTCTTGGCAGTGTTTTGGAGAGGTCCTCGGCCCCAATAGTCTGATTTCTTCTTCGTCATCGTCTCACCTCCTCGGTCGTTCCCCCGTAGAAGTACTTTAACTTCGGGGTGACTTTTCCAAGAAATTTCTTTTTCCGTAGGTTATGAATGGGGAGGCGCCCCTCTTGGGGCGTTGCTTTCTTTCTGACTAGCAAGTCTCTTTTATTATCTTCGCTCATGGCAATCCCCCCCCTATCGTGGAACTTTGAGGCCAAAAGCTTCGTGCGCGTCTTCGTAGTAACCCGCGCCCCTTTTTAGTTCTAGAAGTTCTCGGCTCTAACTAGGTGACCGCCTTCTGTCGCGGACTTCTGCTCCAGCAATACGCATGAAGCGACGCGTCCTAATCTTCTTAGCATCCACCTGAGGCGGCCGCTTCCTTTCCCCGACATTCTCCCGCATTTTTAAACAATTAGGCTGCTTTGCGTTATACTTCGTTTTCCCATTTACCGAGATCCGAGCCACTCTCTCCTTCCTTACCGCCCCTGAGACTTCCTCCGTTGGCGATCACCTGTTTTCCGCCTAGCGTTCCTTCTTTAGGAACAGGGCTCTCTTCTACCTACTTTTTTTTTTCCCCCCTTTGTCTGCTGACGACCATCTGTTTTAATCGGGCACGTTTCTAAGCGGCGTCTCTCGTTTCCGTGGTGCGATCTTTCATTCCCTTCAAATAAGCTTTCCCGTGGATTTCCATTATGAACTCCCGCTGATTAAGTAAGGCGCTGCGCGATGGGTCCACAGCCGGGCTAAGAAATTTCCCCCTCCCGTTGAACTACATTTTTGAGGTCTCAGAGAGGAAGGAACCCCCGTCGATTTCTCTCCGCGCGGTTTGGTGCGGCGCCATTTTGTCCCATAGTACTTTGGTAGCGGGTCTTGTTCGGACGTCTTCATCCTTCATTTCTGGTGAGCTGCAACCTTCCTTTCGACTCAACGCCTTGTTGGACGAGCACTTTCACCACAGACCTCTCGCACACGGGCGCCCCTGTTCCTTCCCCCCCCCCAGAACCTCTTCTGGTCACCTCCTCACACGCAGCGGTCTTTTTTTCGTCCACGCCTTTCTTCTCTTGCGCGAGCATTTGACTTTTCTTGCGGATGTCCCCGCCCCCCTTCACGAGCGAAACTCCCGTCTGGTGATCTCCTCTGCCCAGACCGCACCAGGTGCATTGCATTTAGATTTTTTTTTCCTCTCCATCAAAGGTTTTCAAGTTGTTCCCTCCGGTGCTTAGTTTTTTCAGTAGACAGCGCCATGCCTCCGATTGTCAAGTTCCCCCGTTCCCTCCCCCTCGATGGGTTCTTTTTTTTTTTTGCCGGCCGCCTCTTTCACGACGTCTTAAGGGAAAAAAACAAGACTCCCTTCTCTAACACCCTCCAGAGATCCCCTTTGGCTTTCCCTTCAGACGAAGCACCCCTTTTCCGATTGCAAGAAATCCATCAGCTGGACCCCCTGAGGGACCGAAGCTTTTTTCGTTGCTTTTTCAGTAGCCCGTTTTTTTTTTGAGATAGAGCCCCGAGGTGCGCGTCGGTTTTTTAAAGCTGATGTTTTTGCAACGGATTGTTTCTTATTTCCCCCCCGAGTGTCCCTTGAGAGAGAAGTCCGCGTTGATCTCGTTGATTGTTCACGCGGTGGTTAGATTCCCGTCGTGGGTGGCGTGCGATTCCCCTGCTGGGACTCCCTCCATCGACCTTCCGTGACTGACGACGTGGGACAAGAGAATGTTCTATTGTGACATCTGCTTTTTCCTCACCTTTCTTCAAAAACGTGACCCGTTTGTTGCTGAGAAACCGTTTTCATCTCCCAAGCACTTCCCCCCCCGGCGTTCGTTTCGTTTTCTCTTAGTGAGATCGTCGCTTTCTTTTTCGCGGTGAGGGATGCTCAACGACATCCGCCCCCTTAAGGAAGAGGCCCTTCCACTTTTGTCGCGACTCCCCTTGGACTTCTTTTTTAAGTGCGACTTTTGACAGCCGCGGGCTCTCTTTTTCGCACAAGCACATTTTCTGCACAATGCGCTCGGACGTGCCCCCCCTGCCGTTTTTTTCTTTTTTGAGATGTGCAGAGAAAATTCTTCTCTTTCTCCAGTATTTATGACTGCCTCTCACCCACGACCCGTCCCTACCTCGCGAAGCCTCTTGTCGCCCTCCCCCCCCCTTCTCGACGGAAAGTATACTGCCTCCGGAAAGCGCTCCTGATCATGGAGTTCGCGCTCAGGCGATCATTACCATTCTCGATCGCCCCCGGCCCTCTCCCTCGACGGATAATCTTCCCTAGGCGTGCTTTCCTTAAATCTCCGCCCGACTTTGCGCTCCGAGTGAACGAGCTCCGCACACCCTCTTCCCCCAGCCCTTTTTTCGACGTTCCCGATCTCAGAAGTGAATTGGTTTTCTTCGCCAGAATCTGCGTCTTTTTCTGTGGAGGTCTCGACCGACCCTCCTCCTACGCTTCTACCTTAGGGCCAGTTTCTGTCGCCTTCTCCATATCTATCTGTTTTCGGTAGGATTTTTTTGTGATGATATCTTTGACCCTGCAGATAGGGCCATTTCTCTCCTAGCTGCCTCCCCCTTGGGTGATCTCCTCCCCCCTTGGGGGGGGCTCTTTTTCCCCCCCTGTCGGCCAGTAGTCCTTCCTTCCGGCCGAATTGGTCTTTCCAACTCCGCTTCTCATAAACGCGTCTTTTTTCCTTCCGTCCTTTTTTTTAAGAAGGAGAGCGTCACCTGTTCGCGATCCTCTTCACGGCCCACCCGCCCAGCGCGGGAGAATATCTCAGTCAGAAGAAACCCCTCAGATCTTGTCTCGTCCCCTCCCGATCGTATGGTTCAGTCTCTGGCTCATGAGCGAAGTAATTTTTCCTCTCGAGTCGCCTCATTCCCCATCGTCTCCCGCAAATTCTGAACCCATTTCTCATTTTAATCCCTTCCGTAAAGAAACGCATTTCACCTCCGCCGTGAAGTATCCCCCACCAGACCTAGCGGGGCCTCCGAGCGACTCTTCGGTTTTTTCTTTTCCATGCAGAGAAGCAGACTGGTCTCCCTCGATGACGCGCTCCCCCCTGCCAGCACTTCTTAGCCACACCCCTTCCATGCCGCAATTCTTGGGCACGTCCCTCCGCGGCGAGACACCGGCTCTCTTTCCCGTGTCACTTGTGAAAACGTCCCGTTTCGATCCCAGCACTTTCTGGAGACGCATCGGTCTCATTGCGTTATCCTTTTTCTTTGACTCCCCCCCCCAGTTGGACCTGTTACCCCTCTACTCTTTTCGCTTCGGACGGATTCCCTCTCTTGAATCCCTCGCTGTTTACTAAATCACAAGAGCTGGGCGGCCCTTCTTTTTCCCTCTTGTTTTACTCCCCCTTTTTTTTTATTCGCACAGCTTTTCGTTTTTTAGAAGCGATAGGGTCCCAGACCTGGGCGGATTCTCTCTCTTTTTGTTGTATAGAGATTACTCCCTTTTCTTTTTCTTGACCATATAGCTCCCGCGAAAGCCCCCTCCTTTTAATAGGAGAACGAGCGCGATGCGGTCCCCGCACTGCGCCCTTCTTTTCCGACCGCGAAGGGATGGTTCGTTGTGCCCTCCGTCGAGCGTCTTTTTGGTCCTGGAAAATTCTTAGGTCTTCCTTTCTTCTTTGGAATTGCGGTCCCTCTGTCTCCTCCGGTGCGGTGGTGCTTCTTTAAAGCTGAGTCTTCCGTACCGTGAAAGGGCCGGCTAGTCCGGTGTAAGTTCTTCGAGCTTCTTCTCTTTCTGAGTTGAGGGCCTTGTCTAAGCGGTGTTCGATGAGTGGCTCTCACAGGACTCTCAATAGTCTGATTATATTCCTTCTCTGGCCCATCGATTTTTCGCTCCCGGGTAGGCAGAAGAACGTAGGATTTTTTTCTTTCTTTCTTTTTCGCCATTCTTTTTTTCCGAGGTCTCCCTTGGGTTCCTTTTCCGGCAGAGAGGGGGAGTCTTCCTAACGCGTCGGGGGGATTATCCCCTTTTCTTCCCCCATACGATCGTGACTTTAGCCACAAGAGAGAGGTCGGTGGCTTCTCTTGAGCTATTTCATCGGGACTTTTTTGCAGTTAATAGACTAGGTCGCTGAACTTTTGACGCTCGCCTTTGCTCAAAGAGGACTTCTCTTCCGTTTTGAAAACCGCGACGCGGATTCGACCCCCTTCGAATAAAGGAGGGCGCCCTCCTGGGCGACCAGGGCAACTTGCAGAGATCCCCCCCCACCACAATTCAGTATGTCCTTCCTTCTTTCTACTTGAGGCCCCCCCTTTTTACTCTCTTCCTCCCCTCTCCTCTTAGTGATAAGGACGTCCATGCGGCTTCGATTAGGAATCCCGCCTGACAGCATGGACACGAAAGTAGATAGCGTCTTTCTTTCTCTTCCCATTTCTTTCGCGGACTCCCCTCCCAGACTCCCCTGCCTTGAAGACAATATGTCTTAGACTGGCGTTTTCAGAGAAGCTTTGTGCGATCTGTTCGAATGCCGCGCCCTCTTTCCTCTTCTCCGGACACTCCGATGTCTTTCCCTTACTTTTTTAGTAGTCCGTCCCCTCCCGATGACGGTCAATCCGACATTTTGATCGACCAGCCGTTGAAACTTTGACGCGCGCGTGAACCTCCCTCGGGTGGATTCTCTTTTTGCTAGTATCAATAGTATTAGTAGTCTTTTTCTGATCTTTTTTCGTTCGGAAGGCTCCTCATCGCCTCGATGTTCGCTGAAATGAATCACTCTTTTTTCCCCTTCTGCAGGCCTAGCTATTGCCCGTCCATTAGAATCTTCTCACCAGCTGTTTTTTTTCGACGGACTCTTTTCACGAAGTCTTTCCTCCTCCTTCCCTATGAAGTTTAGGGGGGTCTCCCTTGTCCTCCCCGTGATCAGAGTTCGAACTCGAGCGCGAGCTCCCCCTTTCCCTCCCCGCCGACGCCCCTTTTGATCTTCCTTCCGCATACAAAGCGTGGCCCTTTTTCTCGCGAACTTGTCAACGCATTTACGCCGATCTTCCCTTCTCATCGATTTTCTAAGGTTTTCCTCCCCTGAGTGAAGTTCCGTTCTCCGTAGCCTACTTGATCGACCCGCCCAATTCGCGAACCCCTCGATCAAAGTCTTAGTGTCCCTTCCTCGGGGAAATGTAGACCTCTGGATAACTCCCTTGACGCGCCTTAGATGTGACCCCCTTCGCTTTTTTTTTATATATAGATGTTCCCCTTCCTAAGTTGTTTGGAGAGATCCTCATCACGACTCCTTTTCGTGATTTTTCCCTTGAGATTCGCTGATTTTCCTTGTGATCCCTAGTATGGTAGTCCCCAGCGGGCTTCCCTGCGACCCCGGCCCCCGATTTTCTTCCGCGTTTTTCGCCTCCCTCTGTTTTTCTCGGCGTTTAAAGCGTGTCTTCTCCCGGCCCACGCCCTTCCTCTCTTTTCCGTGACTGACGTCTTGCCCCAAGCGTTGATGCACTCCCTTAAGATTGATTTCTTTGACCTTCCGCGGCCCCACCAATCCTCTTTTGGCGGGCAGCTCAAACCTCCCCCCATCTCACTGCATCACCGTTCCCTTCGGGTCGCTTTGTTTCTTTGATCAGCTTCCTCCTTTTTTCTCGCGTGAGTTTTCCGGCACGAAATCAGCCCAGAAAACCTCTCCGAGGAGGTTTTCTCTCTTTTCGGGTCCCTTCGATGACGTCGTCGCCGACATTGCCGGATGTTTTCTAAGCTGTAGCCCCCTGGTCTCCCTGCAAGCGCTCCCACCTCTTGCTCCGTCAACACTCTCTCTTTCGTCTAGGAGCCTGCTCGCCAACATCGATTTCTTTCCTGATTTTTCCCTTTTTCCGGACGAAACCCTTTCGCTCGCCGGACTACTCCGATGGGGGACGGCCCCTGCTTCCCCTCGCGATTCCCTCCGTCCCTTTTCTACTGCACTTCTCCAGCCTTTTTCAAACGGATGGGGAGCCGATCATCAACACCGTCGTCCTTTTTTCTTACCCCCTCTCGCGGCAGCTCTCCCTAGGAGCGGCCTGCATCGGCCTTCCCGAGAGTGGTTTGGGAGCGGCATTTTCCCGCCGTAGACACCTCATGCTCCCCCTTCTTCTGAAACGATGCAAATCTTCTTTTTTTATTAGATGGTCGTCTTCAGGTTTCTTTTTTGACCGCCGCTTCTTTCGCCTCCCCTCCCTGACATGCGGCCCTTCGCGATACTTTCGTAGGCAGGTCCTTTTCTCGAACGGAGGGGTTCATTTGCGGGTCCGGATCACGTTTTCCTCTTTTCTGCCTTGATGATTCTAGAGGAAATACGCGCACCCCGCAGCGTTCCGAATTGTGGTTGTCTTTTGATCTCGAATTTTCGGACCCCTTCCGCAGATATTGATTGCTTAGATTCTGTCGCAAATATCTTCTCACGCGTGTGCGCCCTTGTGATAGACGTCCTCTCCTTGTAGGCAGAAGGCTCTTTTTCGAACCTCTTCCCTTAGAGGAAAGGAACGCCTTCCCCCGGCGAGGGCAGCTTTTCAACGTTCGCGACCTCTCTTTGTGCGCAATTTCTTTTTTTCGTATGTTCATTCTTACGATAATCCCCCCCCTTCCCTCCTTGTAGAAGAGCGCGACCCTTTCGACAACGGCCTCCTTGAAATTCGTTTCAAGATACCGACGGGCGCACCCCCCCCGGACCGTCCCCGGACCCTCTGCGAAAAAAAGGATCTCGAGGCCGAGAATGCAGTCTCTCGCCGATTGGAACAGAGCCACTCCCTTTTCTCCGATACGTTTTTCCCCGACAACTGCCGTCTCCCTTTTAGGGTGGCCTCGGCTCTCCAGAACGATTTACGACGCTTTACTCCCACCCGGATTCTTTTGTCCCACTTTTCCTTTTTTTTTTTCAGATGTTCTACACAAATCATTTTCCCTTTTTGCCCCCCCTGCACGCTTAGGCCAAGAGGCATACCATACCAGATCATTCCAGCCCCCAGCTCCGTCCTGTCCGCGCCGGGACCTCCGACCGACTTTTACCGGAGATCGACTTATTTACCAACAATGTTCCTGCTGTTTCTCATCTTTAAAATAAAGAATGTTCGTTCATGTTTTTTTACGCTAGTTCTCGATAGACCCCCCTCCCCCATTTAGTTCGCCTTTTTCCAGACGCGCCTTTTTGGAATCTCTCTTTCCTCATAACCTGTTTTGTTTGTTTTTTTATCTCTCGCCGACGACGGTCTTCCTCCTGTCCTCTTTTTTTTCTTTAATCGCGGTTAGAATCTTCTATTTTTTTATTTTTTCGAGTTAAACAGCTTTTCGATGTAGCGTTTTTGTCTCGTTCTGCAGAGAGGGATGCATCCTTTTTTTTGCCTCTCCGTCGTTCTTCCTTTTTCCCCCTTGCGGAGCAGGGCTCGGGCGCTGCTGGATGTCCTCGGCTCCCCAGAAGCGTCCGTTTTTCTGAACGGCTGCTCGAAACAAGTTTTTTCACCGTGCTTTTTTTATGAGAGCCCGTTCTTTTCCCTCGGCCGCTTCAAGTCGACGTGCCCCGATCGCAGAGGACTTTCCTTCTAATCTTTGCGACGTCCCGCAGTGGCTTTTTTTTTTTTCCCTTCGAAAATCGTCTGCTCGCATTTCGGGCAAAATCTTTTTTTTCGCTCCCGGCGATTCATCTACGTAGACGCCCTTTTTGTTGCGACCTTCCTGAATTTTCTTCCCTTTTCTCATGGGAAGGAGAAGTTTTCTCTTTGGCGTGCCGATCTTCACGGTCTAGTTTATTAATGGAGAATCCCTTTCCCATACGATCGTTCACAAGCTTTTTTCCTTTCTGTTCTTTATTAGTAGAGTGATATTCGTTTTTTTTGCCGGTGCCCTTAGGGAAGTTCCTTTCTGTCGCGAACGATCGAACGAGGCCTTCTGCCCCTCAGAATTGCAAGCACTCCCTCCTTCAGAGAGTTAACCAAATCTTACTCCTGAGCGGCGCCTTTCCTCTGGAGAAAAAGGGCACTCTCCTTTTTTCTCTATACTTCAGCTTTTTTCTCTCCTGCACGAGAGGCCATTTTTTCCCTGAATTTCTGAGTCGTGATCTTCCGCCCCATGAGAGATAGATATTTTCTCCCTCTCTAGGAGCCCCCTGTTGACGCCCAGTAAGATCGCTTCTTCCGAGTGACCCAGGGAGGTCGCCCCCTACCCCCCCGGAGTCCCCATTCTGATCCGTTTGTTGCGCGAAGACCATTTCTCTTCTCAGTGAAGAGGTTTTGTCGATTGCTATCCCTTTTCTCTTCTCCCCGCGAATGAAGCACCCTCCCCACCACCTCGCGTGCTGAAGGCCTCCTATGGATGCTTGCCTTAGAAGCCTTTTATTCCTTACTCTGGTCCAGAACCTCTTCATGTTGATGTACCCCCGAAGTTGAACTACTCTAGTGACTTCATGAGTTGAAGGGAACTCTTTCTTCTCCCTTTCCTTTCCTAAATAGTCTCTTGGTAGTGCGGGCCGTGTTTTCTCTAATGGAATAATCGTCCTTTTTCCTTGCCATGCTAATAGCTTTTCTTCCTGAATTGTTGACTGCGGCGCTTGAAGGTAGCCCACTCTTTTTTCTATATTAGTCCCTCCTGCGGTGATCCCCGAGAAGTAGAGTAACGCCTCTCGCGGCGAACAATCTTCGTTTCGGTTTGGCTTGTCCGAAGATAGCGCAGACCTTCTCCCTCCCCGCTGAACTTGCATGGGCTTTCTTCTTTGATCAGTGAGACTTTGATTTGATTTCTTGTTCTTTTCAAAGCGGGGAAAGTTGTGTTTTTTTTGCTTAGGGTCCCCCGACTATGAATGCGCGATCGCACCCTCTTCTCCGTTTTCAAAAGTTCCGTCCTCCCTTGCATCGATGGTTTTTTTTCCCGAAGTAGACTCCCCCGCTCCATGAAGGGGTCCCATTCTGCACAATCCAGAGATCCTTTGCTGAATTCCGCCTCCTTTGAAGATTGGTAAAGCACCTGGCTCCACGGAACCCGAGCCGGATTCAAGAAGCCAATGGAGAGGGCTCGATCTTTTTCCTCCTTCCCTCCGTTTGTTGTTTCTTTTCTCTGAGACCTTCCTCCTGTGAGCGTAGGGTTCCTTTCGTTTCAGCTGATGTAGGTGCTGGTCTTGGCATTCCCTGAGTAGGAGGTGGCAGAGCCCTGATTTTTTTTTCTTTTTCTAGTGGGCGAGGGTTTTTTTCCCGCTTTAAGCTTTTCCGACGGCGCCGTCCTGGCCTAGGCCCACTGAGGTCCGTGGAAACTTTTTTTTTGTGTTCTCTCGCGTCGATGCTAACCGCCGTCGCGCCCCCAAATCTTGCCACGCTTTTTCGTTCCGTCCTCTGTAATGGATTCCCTCATGATCACCGTTTCTTGGTTTCCTTGAGTAGAGCGCGCTTCTTCCGTGAGGGCTTGAGGATCGGAAGTACGACCAGACTACCCCTCTTTGGTCTTCCCCTTGTTCCTGAGCTCTCTGCTGGGGCCTTCCCGGCGCTGATTTGCTATTCTTCCAGCTTTTCCTTTTGTTTTGCCCCCCAGAGATGTTAGCAAAGCACCATTTTGCGACCTGTCCCCCAGCGCTACGCCCACCCATGACTTGGTTGAAGTAGAGGAAGAATTTTTTTCACCTCGAGGCCCTGACTGCCGGCCGCACGCTTTTCCCCTTATCTGGAACGCGAAGGAAGACTCTTTCTCCTTCTGCCTGCCGCACCCTCGTCCACGTCCGTTCTAATTCTTTTCCCCCTCCTTCTTCAAGATCAGGGGTGTAAACGGGATGTTTAGCGATCATAAAACTCCTTCCCGGGGCTTTTTCCGGATCGATTCCCTCGCCGGATAATCTTTTTGGCATCATCGGTTTTTCACCTCCATAAGTACGCCCCTCTTTCGTTGATGGGCGCGTTTCCTCCGACCTCACGGCTACATTTCCCTCCTCTTCTCGAACGACTTTTCCCTTGAAGGCCGCTTTTTCTCAAGAAGGAGGCAGGCTCTGTGGGACTCTTTGGTTCTCTCCAGCCCTTCATAGACAAGGGGGACTCCCGTATCTACTAGCCCCAGCCCCCCTTTCCAGAGGATAAATCTGGCGCTCATTTGCGGTAAGGCTTCGCGTTCTTATTGTAGATGGACTTTTTCTTCAAAAATTACTTCCGAAGGAGCTTCCATTGGTTGATTCCTCCCGGGTCGTTAACACTTCGAGGAGCCGCTCTTCTTTTTTTTCCCATTTGGTTTCGCTCCTCTCCCCTTAGTGATGATTCTCCCTAATTCCTTTTTCTGCAGAAGGCGATCCCAATTGGCGGACCCCTCCTCTCTTTCTGTGAAGCTGATTTCCCCATTCCCCCGAGATAGGACGAAGAAGTCCCTCTCTCGCTTTGTTCTTATGGGTTTTTCTTTTTTGCTCGGCGAAGATTTCCTTCCCCCCTCGACTCGTCGACGAGCCCCTCCCTTAATAGCGACCCCTCCCTTGCGCCTTCCCCTCGGGGAAAGACAACAATAGTTGGACGTCAGGACCCCGCCCTCTCCTTCTCCGGACCCTTTGCGTGGTCCCCCCCCCTCCTCCCTAGAAAAAACGGTGGGGGATCCCTATGGCCGCTGCATTTGAGGAAGGAAGATTGGCCTTCTCTGTCCCGCCCAATTTCCGCAAGCCCGATTTTTTCCTCTTACAAGCCGCATCTTTTCCCCCCTTGATACCCCCTCTCCATGGCCTCCGTTTGCGAACACCGGTCTTCTCTTCCCTTTCAACGCCCTTTGTTATCCCCCCTCTCTGAAAAAAGGAACTCTGGCGCGTTTGCAGAGGCTTTCAGCGCGCCTCCCCCCGTGACCGAAAGTGACCTGTTACGCTCCCTCCTCTTGACGATCCCCCAACTTTCTCCTCCCAAGATGTAGACCCTTTTCCCCCTTACAGCGCTGTTTTTTTACGCTGTTTTTCCTGGCTCTATGTGAATCGATTCGAAATCTTTCTTTTTTTCCTTCTCTTCCGCGATAGTAGCAAAGCGAGGAGGATCTCTCTCCTCCTCCTCCGTTGTTGTTGTCTTCCCCTATCGCCCTTATGATAAGAGAAAGTCCGCCCCTCCCTCTTTTTCGAATAGGGTCTTCCAGAGTCATTCCTTCCCTCTTTTAGAGGGGAATAGTGTAGACCTTTCTATCTCATGGTTTTTTCTCGCAAGGTCGTTTGGCAACAGGTCAACTTGAGGTCCCCTCTCTTCGAGGAGGATTTTTTCTTTATTCTCGTTTTTTTTGGGTGTGTTTGTTTTTTTGTTTTTGTTGTTTTTTTTTTTTTTTTTTTTTTTTTTTTTCCTTTTGTTACGAGGTTTCTTTTTTCCTCTCCGGCGACAAGAAGCGATGCCTTTTTTCCTTCGCAAGGATTTTTTCTGCCGTTCCGTGACAGACGGAGGAGCAGCCGGTTTCTGCGCCGACGTGAGCCCCTCTCTTTCCTTTTGCAGGGAAGTTGAGTCCTTGGCGACGATCTCCTCTAGTCTCTTCATAGCGGTCTTCCTCTTTTTCTCTCTGCATTTCCTCTTGTTTCGCCCTTTCGTTACGCCGTAGGTCCTTTTCGAGGTTGCGACCTTTCTCATTTCTCCCGTGGAATTGCAGGAGCCGTTCTTCCTGTTTTTTCCTCTCTTATTCGACCGAACTTTTATTTCTGCATGAAAGAGATGAACCTTCCTTTTTTCACTTCTTGAGTCGTCTGTTCAGTTTAATTAGAGATATTCTTTTTTGCTGCCAGCGCAGGTTCTTCCGTTCCTCCCCCCTCTTTGTAGAGAACTCGGTCTTTTCCTCTAGCCTTCTTTCACGGCCGAACGCGGATTCTATCCTGTCAGCAATATTCTTTACGAGGTCTTCTCCTCCCAGATATTAGGGCCCGCACCTTCTCCTGCGCATAGACCCCATGGGCTTGAGCAAGAGCTCACCCCCCCCCTTTCGGAGGTATTCGATTTTTGAGTCCCCCTCCTCGAGCTCATCCCCTTTTTGATCGGACCCCTCCCCCAATTCGCTTTTTCTCTCTTTCTTCCCCTAAAGTTCGCCTTCAACTTTCCGACTCCCTCCTTTAGAGTCGTCGTTAATTCCCAGGGCTCCACCGACGTCCTCCCTCCCTTCCGTTCGAGAAGCATTCTTTTTCCTGTTTGGGTCGCAAGTTTTTTCCCTAGTAAGCCCCTCTCTCCGAGAAGACGCCGCCCTCCTCGTCTGGAGACGGCTTTCGCCCACCTCGCCGTCCTCTTCCTTCGCTGCTTTAGGTCCTTTTCCGATAGGACGTTTTTATGATCGTCCTCCATGATCGGATTCCGCGGACGTAGAAGTGAATTCGAGGTGGCCTTTTAGGGTGCCCCTGCGACATTTTCTATTCGTCTTTTCTCTTTTTCCCTCTTCTTTTTTTTAGTGAGGGAAGGAATTCCCCTTCTCAGAATAGACTTTTTACGAACGCGATGTCAATTGAGCACGGAGAGAGCTTTGAAGTTTTTATTCCCTTCCCTTTGGAGACTCTCGTTTTTTTTTTTTTTCCTTCAGAGAAGTAGCTTCCCTCCTATTCGAGCCCTTTGCCTCTGTCCCAGTTCGTTGGAGGATGTAGTTGTACCTTCTCTCTCCTCACCTTTTTTTTCTCTTCCCCCTAGAAAAGGCCCTCCCTTTTTATCCAAGTTGAGTTTGAGCTTCATCTTGCCCAAAAGAGTGTTTTTTTCAGCGCGGCCCCCGCATCTCCCCTTTGTTTCTAGAAAAATAGCCAATAGCTTTCTCCGTCCGTCACGTGTTTTTTACGGCGCCGTTCCTCGTCCCGCCACGACGGGATCGACCCCCTCCTCCCCTTCAAGCGCCTCTTTCACCAACGAGGTGCTTCTCTTGCCTCCAGACAGCGGGGAAATCCCTTCCCTTCGTGATAACCTGGACCTCGCGGAGAACGACGCGCCCCTCCCTCCCTTTTTTTTCCTTTTCCCCTTCTTTTTTGGAGAGGAGGAACGCGCATTCTTGCGCGTCCACTTGTCGGGTGATCCCTTTTTCTTCTCGTACCTTGACCTTCTTCCGAGAGGCAAGACACCCGTTGCTCTCGGGAATTGTTCTTCTTTTAGATCCGTCGAGCGGGCGACGGCGACGTTTTCCGTCAACGTTCCCATTTGGACTGAAGATTGTGACAAGCTTTAATAGCTACATGAGGTGAAACTAGCAACCTCTTCGAGGCAACCCTTTGAAAATTCTTTTTACATTTAGGAGCCCATCTACTCTCAAAAGCACCTCCACCCTGCTTCTTTCAGGGATGGGAGTGATCCCTTTTCTGAGTCTTTGAGGGCTGATTTCTCCAGGACACCTTCCTCCAAGAAATGCCGACCCCTCAACGGCAGAGGCTGCGTGCGTTTGCGCGCGCTCGTTCTTTCAGCGGGGAGTGCTGCCTTCTTCTTTTTGGCAGCAGCTCCTGTTACGAAGTTCCCCGCCTTGCAAGCGTTTACTTTACTCGTCACCCTGCAATTCTTTCGAGGAAGAATGTTCCTTCAACACCTCTGAGGCCCTTGAGGTAATGAATGCCCCCGGCTGCAAGATTTCTCCTGTCCCCCTTTTAGAAGAGACGATGGAGGTTCCCGTCGCCGAAACCCTCCTTTGTTATACTGGTCCCGTCCACGTTTCTCTTTTTTTTTGTTGAACCACTTTTTCCCCCCTTATAATGGATTTTTTTGGAGATCTCATTTCCCCTCTTTAGGTCCGATGTGGGATTTCCCAATCTTTTTCTTTTTTAGAGGGCTTTTCCTCCTCTTGCGGCGAAGGCGGGGTCCTTTTCACGATTAGGTGAAGTCTGATAGCCTCTCGATTCTCACCTCCCTAGAAAAGCCTCGCTCTCGAACCTCCTTTAAGAAGCGCAGATGGTCCTTCTCGCAGAAGCCTTTTTTCTGGTTTTTTCTTCCTTTTTCCGGTTTTTCCTCTTTCATCGCCTCTAGATACTCGTCGTCTGTGCTTAAGGACGAACGTTTTGCTCCCATTAGCGTGGTCCTTCCTCCTTTTTTTAAGTAGGGTCCCTCTTTCAATGGCTCTTGAGAAGTGACTCCTTTCCCCTCCGACCTCCCTTGCGGATTCTTTCCCCTTTGGAACAGTATTCTTTCCGAATACTTTTTCCCGAACTCCCTTCCCAGTATGAGAAAACTGCGCTTTTTTCCCTTTCGCCGTCATACGTTTTTGCGGAGCTCTTTCCCCCTCAAATAGAATTTCTCTCCCTGCCTAAGGGAATGGACCTCCTCGATTTGAAGCTCTTTCGCAGAATCTCGATCGTATTTCTGCTGATTATGAGCGACGTCTCCCTTTAGAGTCGACCTCCCCCTCCCAGCAACTTCTTGTCCCCTCAATAGGGGAAGACTCTTCTTTTCTTCAGGACAAGAATCCTGTCCCGGAAGTCCCGGCGGTCCCTCCTGGAGAGACACAATTTTTTTTCTTCCTCTAGAATTCTCTTTTCGCCGCGATGATCGTAAGGTGCCGACCTCTTTTTATTCGAAATGAAGCACTCCATCCTCGATAGGTTTGGCACGGCTTTTCATATGCCGCCGGAGCGACACCCGTCCTTTTCCTCATTTCCCCGGACTTCTGCAGCTCGATCTGTTTCTGTTAGAAGAAAAACTTCTCTCCGAAGAGGACAGAATTCCCCCTTCCCTTAAGCCGCGCCTCTTGACTAGACGAAAGACGCGGGCGCTTTTTACCCCAACCATGGAGTCTTCCACGAAGTCCTTCTCCCCAGCCTTTTTCCCGAATGAGTGGGACGATGTTTTTTTCCTTTTTCTCCCCCTTCCCGATTCGAACCTCTTTTTTTCTAAGCCGCGATAGTTCCTCACCAGCAGAGGAGGATCCCTCTATTTTTCTCTCTCCTTTTGTTGTTGTTTTTCTGGCTTTCCCCTTCCTTTTCTCGAAAGTAAGAAATAGGCGTTTTCTCATGCGTCCTAGCGCGAGCACTGTCCGCCCTTGTCTTTTGCCGTGTCGACAGCGTCGGGATTCCTTTTTTTCGAGCTCCCAACAGGTCCCCCCCCTTTCCCCTTTTCTGTAGGAGACGGCTTTTTCTTTCTTCCCCTTTCCTATGTCTTTTCTTTCGAACAAACTGGATTTGGAGAACCTTTTTCTTTCAAGTGACGGTCCCTGTATTCTTTCTTTTCTTTTTCCTCAGTGAAAAAAGAATAGCGATGCCTCTTTCTTCTCATCGGTGAGACTCTCTCTCTAGTGGCGCTTTTTCCTACGGAGAACAATAGTCTGCTCTTCATTCTCTGGCCATCGATCACCCCGTTCCAGGTATTACGAGTATCCGCTTTCGGTTGACTCTTGACGTCACTAATGTTACAAGAGGGAGATTATCGCCGTTGCTTCGTCTGGGGGCTGCTTCTTTCCTCCCGGTCGTATTTCTCCGATATGAGACATCCTCCGCCCTAACGATATTCTTCTGACCTGGAGTAGGACGACGTACTTCTCGATCTTCGGGTTCGTTCATGCTCTTCGGTAGAGAACGATCCTCCTCTTCTGCTCAGCCGCAGCTTACGAGTTTCTCTTTGACCTAGCGGGTCTGCCGCCCCCCTTTTTCTTTGTTTCCGAATACTGGGAAGACCCCTCTCCGCAAGCCAACCCTTTGGCAGAGGCGTCTTTTCTCGGGCCCGAGCGTTCATCACTCTTCCCAAGAGTAGTGATAGTGTCACTCAAATTTTCTGGATCTCTTTGATGAAAGCCCATTTTCTTACTTTTAAGTAGATCTTTCTTTAGATGGAGAGAAGGTCTTGGTAGAAATCACGAACCCCCTTCCTTTTACGCCTTCAGGCGTCTTCTGCTTCCCTTTACGTTCAGCTGGGTAGAGAAATCTCTTGTCTATTAGAAGGGCTTGCAGGCCGCTCCCCCTAATCGCGGGCGAAGGATTTCGTGTCCTTTGATGCTCAGAGTAGTCCTGTCTCTGAAGAGATTGGTCCTCCCTTCCCATGTTGATGATCTCCCTTCCGTTGAACTCTGCATTTTTCTCCGTTTCCTTCTTATTTTAGCAGAGGGTGAGGAGACATTTTCCTCCTTCCCTCTTTTCGTAGCTTACGCTTATTCATCTTACTTGATAATCGCATCGATTGTGCTTTCAATGCTCCTCCTCCGAAAATTTTCTGAGCACGTCCCTCTCTTTTCCCTTTCTTGTGCTTGGCGAAAAATAGTTCCCTCTTTACTTTCTTCGGACGTTAGGCCACCCAGGCGCCTCTTGCGAGACCGTCCTCTTTTTTTTTTTTTTCCTTTACGATCTTCCTCACTTCTCTCTTTTCCCCGAGATATAAAGAAAGCCCTACCGCCGCCCCCTTTTTGATCTCCTCCCCCAAACGTGGAAAGTTGTGTGGACTTCCCTCTTTTTCTCCCGCACTACTCCGATTAGAACATCGACCTCTTTTCCCCCGTCGTCCTTCGCTCGATCGTTTTCCATGAAGCCGTCGCCTCCCTTTTCTTTCCACGAAGGCCCCGCAGCCCCCCCCCGGAGAAAAAGTCTTCTCTCTCACCTCGGTGCTGTTCCTTGCCGCTCCCCCGGGGGACGATGCCCTCCCTTTTCTGGATACCCCCATCTGGACTCCTTTCCCGAAAGAAGCTAGCGGTTT
>Ga0179593_1565196_pt1 | contig 17552 bp, 19 predicted proteins | sample CZODoug2_1_08_16_FD_185931 | JGI IMG/M metagenome (GOLD analysis project Ga0179593, IMG submission 185931) | Vadose zone soil fungal communities from Angelo Coast Range Reserve, California, USA - CZODoug2_1_08_16fungal (PacBio error correction) | ecosystem: Environmental > Terrestrial > Soil >... | reverse complement strand
CTTCCGGCAGCACGGATGGCGGCACCATTCCTTGGATCGCCCACGCCCGATTAGTGTTTGATCGAGATCAGTTTTCTTTTTCGCAGCCCTTCGGAGCGTTTTTTACGCCTTACCCCCCCGCAACTTTCTAGGAAACGCGATGGTTCCCCCCGTCTACCGACGACTCTCTTCTTCTGGCCAAGGGTTCCCGAGCGCGTCCAGCCCTTGCCCCATACCTGGAACGTGCCAGCTCACGTTTCCCCGCTCGAACCTGGCCGATGATCTTCCTCGACAGTGCTCCCAGGCCCCGTTTATGCAGATCTATCCTTTAGAGAGTCATTAATAGGTCTTGGTGGCTCAGAAACTGTCCGCGCTCGGTTTTTATCAGGATTTGCCAAATAGGGATTCTCTTTATTTTCCTTTAACACCCCTTTAGAGAAGCCCAGGGTCCTCGCTCTGAAAACGATCGTCCCTAGCACAGGTAGAAGAAGATCCCAGCTCCACTCCCTATTTGCGTGATGTCCTTTGCGACAAGGATTTCTCGGCGCGGGCCCTCCGACATCACAGCTCTTGCTATGGTCCTGCACCCCGTGAACCGCGTTCTCACGACTCTTCGAGGTAGGATCCCCCCCTTTTGTTGTCACCGTTTGAACCATTAAACGCATTTTTTGGAATTTTCACTTATTTTTCCTGGGAACCCAAAAAGCACCGATCGCATCTCGACACCCCCCCTTCTCCTCCCCAAGCCTTGGAATTGATGCCTCTCACGTTGCGCAGGCCGGTTTTTTTTTTTTCGCGAATAAAGCTTTGTGAGGCAAGGATCCCGGGAGAAAGGAATGAAGACCCCCCAGTCTCGTCAGCATCTGAGAAAGTCGTCAATGGCGGTCCCCTCCATCTCCTACGCCGGGATCGCAGTCGTCTGCTTTCAAGCGGTTTTCAAACTCCCGAAGGTGAGATCAGCCTCCCGGCGTACTATTACTTAGCCTTGTCTCAAAAGCTAGTACCTTTCCCTTCTTAAGGACTGCTCTGATAATTCCCCCTCCAAATTTATCAAGAAGATGGCCTACCATCCCGTAAAAGACCCTTTTCTCGAAGGATCGAACGCTGCCCCAGGATTTTTGGTGGAAGCCGGAGGTCTTCGCCCTCCTAGACGGAACCCGTCCCTAGCCAATCTCTGCGGACTGATCTTTCCTTTAATAAGAATACGTTTTGTTGTCCTAGATTAACCTATGATCTCCCCCCCTGAGTTCTAGTGGCGTCAGGATCTCACTATCCCCGGTAGGTCTCATAAGGTCAGCTGACGGTGATTCTACGGGAACTTAAGGCTCCTCTTAGGGTATAACTTTCTAGGATGGATTTCCCTTGTGTAAACCTTCTCGACCGATTGATGTTCAGGGTTAAGGAAGACTTAAGGTACCCCCCTGTCCACGTCGTGACCCAGTTTTTTACCTCAAGCTTCCCTTAGGAAGAGGTGAATTTTCACAGTAGGGGGCCCCAGCACGCTCTTCTTCCCGGCTTTCAGGCTAACTTCCTCTCCTAGCCGCCCCTCCAGGCTCCTTTAAGACTTTGATATCTGTGGTCCTTTGATCGGCTTTATCCTGGTTTGCTTCCTTCTTTTCTTCGCGCGACCGGGGCCTGCGAGCTCCCGTGCGCGACATCAACTGGCTTCCTTGCTTCGCGCTCCCGGCCTTGTTTGCCGATCTCCCTGGGTGGATTTCCCCTACCCCGAGGGCGCATGCTTTTTTTTTTTCCACCTTTTTTTTTTGTCGATGTACACCGCGAGGATCCTCTTTCTGACAGGTTAGTGATGCGCACTTTTCCCTGGGTTTTGGGCCCCAGCTGTTTGATTTTTGCTTTTTCCCGAGAAGGGAATCCTTTCCCCCGTGTCGCTGACATTTACATCCCCCACATGATGCTGGATCTTTTCAGCACGCTTCATTGAACCGCTCACTGCTTCCCTCTCGTTTTTCTTAGCGTCGCACTTCGAGCGGCTCGATCGAGACCCCTCGATCATGTGGTGGAGCTACTCCTGCTACTGGCAAAGAATAATCCGTCCCCCTTTGCCGACACCATTCCTCTCTCAGTACACGAGGTATCGAGTTCTTTCCCCTTTTACAGACGCAGGCATCTCCTTATCCGTAGGTTTCGGAGTTTTTTCCGAGCGGGTCTTCCCCCTCGCCCGGAGGGCTCCCCTCGCTGATGCCTTTTCGGAACCTTTGTTCTTAGGTTCGTTCTCCGGTCTTCTCCCTTGGCAGCGGACCCCCGGACAAGGTCTTCTTTTCTGAATTGAACACTTTCCGGCCTTGCCAGATGTTCCGGAAACTAAGTCTCTTCGCAAGGGAGGCACCTCCCTTGAGCCGGCGCTCATGGTCCTGCCTTCCCCCCCGACCCACGGGATCTCGCCTCAGTGCCCCATACCGAGTGTTGGCTTTGAAAGGAGGGCGTGGACTCCTCCCTGAAGAGGCTAAGATAGCCTGGCATTTACGTTATTGCACCTTATCCCCTTCGGCTGGTTGGAAGCCCCTCCTTCTCACCCTCGAAAGAGCCTAATCTCTTCCCGATAGTGGCCTCAAAAAATGATTAAGGGTTATGATAGGTTTCCCCTCCAAGTGGGACGAGGACCCCTTTCTGTTAGAGATTTTGAAACGATTTTCTTCCCCCTGATTTAATTAGTCAGCGGCGCCAACTGGAGGAGATGGACGCTTTCATTCTGCGTCTGACGTACCCCCTTTTCCGGGGTTGTGCTGTCCGGTAGGGTTGAGTTGCCGAGTCTGTCCACTTAAAGGAAGAGATCTCCTAGGAACGGGATTTTCTCTTCTCGGGTGCCTTTCTATGGGAGAGCATCCTAGCTTTTAATTTGTTTATCCCCTGGGGAGTGGGCATTGACAGCTCCGGTGTTCTCCTCGAAGCGGTTCCCGTTTGTACATCCTTTTCCGTGCGCTTCCTTCTGTAAGTGATAGAGAGGAGGTCGGGCGAGGTCCCTGGTAAGCCAAAACACCTCTCTTTCCGCGACGCCCTTGAACCGAGCTTCTGAATACTGAGGCCCCCCTGTTCCGAGGCAGGGTTACTGCACAGCAGGCGCCTCATTCTCTTGAAGACGGGGAGTTAACCTGCGAGCAGGACGGTCCTCCACAACCCCGTTAAGTCCCCCGAAAGGTCTTCGGCTCTCGAGAGGCCGCCCGTACGGTGGCCGTTCGGCTTCCCCGGAGGAAGGAGAGGTGCGAGGAGGGTACTTTTTCAGCTCTAGAGACTTTTTTTTGAGATGGATGGTCTCGGCTAACTTTTTGTGGTTTTGATGGCCGGGTAGAAAGACTCCTGAAAGCAATGGGTCCTTTCTTTTTTTTTTTAACACGTTCTCCTCCAGTTACAGACGTTTTTACGCTCTCAGTATTTTCGCACGCGCTGACCCCCTTGGAGTAGTAGCGCTTTATTTAAGATAGGACTCCTGAACTGTCTCTTAAACTGAACCCTTTATTTTTCTCCCTTGTCACTCGTTCTTGGGAAAGACCCAAAAAAGAGGCCCCCACAGGTTCTTTCTTTCCTCTCCAAAGGCCGTCAGGAGAGACCTTTGGGATTTAGGTGGAGAGCCAGGCTTAGGTAAAAGCTCTTTGACCTGCGCCAAGATTTCATGAAGTATACCCAAATCCTTTTTACTTGAACCCCCGAGAAAACTATTGAAGGGTTCCAGGTTAGTTTCCCTTTCTTCTAACTGCAGAGCCTTCGTGAGATGGTAATATCTCGGAGCCTTGAGCTTTTCCTTTGGAGGGTGCCTTTCTTATTTCTCGGCGGGAACCCCGATCTGTACCGCTCCCTCATCCTTTTGAGATTAGATAGAGGTCACCCCCCGAGACTCGAGGTCGGGTGCCCCAGAATTTTTCCAAACTCCCGTTTCAGCTGGCACGCCACCGCACTCGCCCCCCGCCCCCTTTAAGGCATAATCTATGATTAGACAGTTCTCGTGATTACGAGGCTTCCAACTCTGCGCCCACATTTTTCTTCTGTCTAAAGGGGTGCTTCTCCTGAAGGCAGGAACTTTCTGTCTCTTGGGCCTTCGCTTTTCTGAAAACCTGAAGGTATGTTTATTATTAGGAGTTGGACATAGATTTTTCCTTGGAGATGCCCCTTTCCTCTAGAAAGGCTCAACCGGCGTTTTTCCTGAAAGAAGACGAGGGCCCCTTTTTCAAGTCTTCCCCCCCAAGTTAAGGACCTCTAGTGACTGTATAATGGCAGCCCGCGCCGTCTATCTACGACTAAGCCTTCAGCCTTAGGTGCAAACCGCGGCTTTTACAGGTCCCTAATGGGGAGGTGCGTGGCCGACGCCCGTTTTTGCCGAAATTCCCAAGTGAGTCATTTTTTGGAGATACTAGCCTTCCAGAAAAATCCAAGGCTTGACTCGAACAGAACCTCCTGATGAGAATTCTCATCCCGCTCGAGGTAAGTGAAAAGCAGATCCTTCAAAGCTCACGGTACGCCGGGCCGTTTTGGAGACCCTACCTCTTCGGCCGTCAGATTTGGGGGCCCGGAACGAGGTTGCCGCGACTTGCTCCACTCGTCCCTTCCAGGGTGCTCGAACAGGCTCTGTTAGAGTATAAAGATTCGCTATTTTCTCCCTTTTTTTTCTTGGCAAGAAACATACTCGGCCGTTCCTCTTACGCTTTCCATAGCATCCGCCTTGCTGTCGTTAGGAGTCTGAGAACGGTTTTCTGACACACGGGAATTCCCCAGCTCCCCCGCTGTTACCGTTCGATCTCTCAACGTCTTTTTTCCTTCCGAAGGCATGACCACTTGATGCCCGTCGCTTCTATCCCCCAAAACCCTTCTTCACTGAAATACACGGCGTTCCCTTTCAGATGTCTGACCTTCCCCCTTTCGGATCGCACCCGCTCCTTTCACCAGCTAAACCGGATGCACCGCGGCCGCCTCGATCGTCCTGAGGCGGTAAGATAGGGCCAGCACAACCACAGCCCGTCCGCTATCGTTTCCCAGGCCTCCAACACAGATCTATGGTCCTCAGAGCCTCTAGCCCTTCCCCCCTCAGCCCCGTCTTCTTTCCCCCACTGCATGACCTTTGAAACATCTCCTTCCCCGGGCCGGGCATTTCCTAAAGTCACAGTTCCCCCCTCCTCGGGGAATTTCGTAACCACGTTTCTTTCCTTTCAACCCCTCTCATTTTTTAAATCAGTGTGCCCAGAAGCGGGCTCCCCCCTATGATAGGGTTCCTCAGACTTTCCGGGCTCAGCTTTATCGCCCTTGTGTGTGGCGGCTCTAGCTATGCGGCTGGCTCCGTACATCCCCTAAGCAACCTTTCTTGTAGAACCTCCAAGTGCCCTTGGCAAGGGACCGCCCTCTCGGCGCATCCGCTGCCGGTCGTTCCCCCGGCCGGTGGCCCTTCTCCGGGTTGTTCCTCTGAGCTTTCCCTTTATGACAAGGGCGGCGGGTGAGGTGGTTCGACAGGATTTTTCCCCTGGAGCGCCTCCCTCCCTTAGTGCAGAGCTTCTCTCAGGCCTGTATTTGTTTCCGATACAGGCTTTTTCGCAAACTTATCACGGTGTCTAAAAACTTCCTTGTAGTAAGCGGCCATTCTTATAGAGGACAGGTGAACATTTTCTACCGAGATTTGTCTTTTGCTAAGAACCCTCGGAAAGAATAGTACGCGAGAGGCCTTCCCAGCCCCCTCCTTCAAAGCTACAACCCAGATTACTAGCTCTCCGACCTGGAAGTGTGTCCTTCCAAACGTGTTGATTTCGTCTTTGCCAGGTCGAGCTCCCTTCCCCTTGTGACTAGGTGGACAGGTCATGGTGCTTCCATCGGATCTTCTTCTGTTTTATACTTGGATATGCCCACTTATATTTATAGAATGCCGCTCTCGGGAGGGCTCTTCTACCACGTCTCGCCAGAGAATTTTTTGTCCTGCTGGAACGCCGGTATTGTGGTTTCTACAACTGATCCCTCGTTAGGACGGTCTTCCTTTACCGCATCCCCCTTCCCTTGCAACTTCGAAATGCACCCTCCGCCTCCTCACCTAGGCACTTGTAGAATCCCGATTCTGTAGGTACACCTCCTCCACACCGGACCCTTTGCAGGCCCACGCCAGTTTTAAACCCCCGCACCCCTGAGAGCACCCCCAAGGATATCCCCGAAGCATCTTTACGTTCCTTCGCACGGACTCTTTTCGCAACATGTTCCTTGGACCCAGCTGGCGTTTTCTCGGAAGCACTTACGGAAGGGTAGTAGCCCTCCCTCTGGCAGCTGATCTCCATCGGACCTTTTGCCGTATTTTTCCTCCTAGACGCAGCCTCCTGCACCGCGAGGGCTTCCCCTAGTGCTTTCACCCCTTGAGTTAACCGCCTTCCAAACTATGGTCACCACTTTTTTTTTTCCAGGTGAATGTGGAAACGCGTCCGGACCCGGCTGCCGGACTTTCAGCTCCTCTAGGTCACCCCCACTTCCTTTCTTCTACCAAACCTGCCCCCCTTAGAAATACAGGAAGGCCCTTGAGCCGCCGCGAAAACTTCGCCGGACCCGCCTGTAGGAGAGATTTACACTTACAGGAACGCCTAAATTCAAGCTAAGGAGAGTTTTATATATATATCTCCCTCCGTTGTTTTTTTTCTCTGAAGACGAATCTTTTATCCCTCGGCGTCCCTCCTGCTAATAAGAGAACTAGGGGAATGAAGCACTCTCCCTCATACCCCTTCTTCGGCCCTCTGCATGATTCTAGTATTTTTTAATTTCTGGGACGACGAGGATTTCATAGGTCTGTCCTCGGTGGACAGAGATCTGCTTATGAAAATCCTGACGCAGTTTGCATGAAAGGAGATCCCCGTGGTTAAGGCGAGCACCTTTGATTTGCTCGTTCCCCCCCACGCTGTTACAGTGTTACCTCCCCGGAGCGGTGGCCCGGGTTTTCAGAGATCGGCGCCTGCCTTTTACGGGGGCGCATGCGAACTGACGAGGGTTTCCGCCTCTTTTCCCGGACATCTCCTGGTGTCCTTTTTCCGACGCGCCAGCTGTCCGCCGACTTCGCCGACCGTCTTTCCAGTGCTCGACATTCCCTTTTCTCAATTTTCCGCTTTTTCTATCAGGCGTTTTGCTGCTTTGGGATCCGTTAGCTGTTACAGGAACCTGGCCGTGGGAATGACCCCGGCGTTTTTTGTAAGAAGATTTGTTTACCCTTCAATCGAGGGGATCCGCTCCCCTCCCACCGGTTTGCTACTTTTCTTGACTGAGAGAGGTTTGGAATTCAGGTCACCCAAAGACCAAAGTGTTTTGGGTCCTCTCTTTTCAGAGAAGGGATACGTTCTTTTTCTCTGACCTCCATGATTGATTTCCTCCCCTTCAAGGTCTGTCTTTCGCACGGTCCTTCCAGATAGTTCCCCCGAACGCACGGTTCGACCCTCGATTCCCATCTGTGGTACGCCCGGCCCGAGGATCTCCTGATAACGGCTCCGTCCGATCTCGTTTTTCAACCATGTCGGGCCTGTCGTAAGCTTTTCTCTAACTGGTTACTCGCCACTTTTCCTTCTTTCCCCTGACCGGATCGGGCCCTTTTTTTAGTCATCTTCTTTCTGAGTTTGTTCTTTTTTCTTACCGCGTTAATCGGGCGGCCTTGATTTTTTCCCCTCGCTCGGCTTGGAAAACCCCCCCTTTCCCGGCACGCGTCGTAGTTTAGTTCTCGCTCTTTTGGCCGCGGAATTACCCTTGACCAGGTTGGCGGTTCGGGCCACATTTTTGATCCGCCCGGTTTTCCCCCCAGGTGTTTTGCGAAAAGCACAGGCCGACTCCGATTTCATTCAAGATTTCCAGCGGAGAGCTGCTCTACGAACGGCTTTCTTTTCGTCAGGGTCCTGCCGACCCCTGGCTCCCCGACCCCTTCCGGATTTTCTCGAAATCGTCGAGCCTTCCCTACCGGTGCGGTCTTTCGTTGCCCCCACAAAACCTTTCCAGGTATCACCCCCTATCAGCGTCATGAAGATCTTTCGGGGACTTTCCTTCGGGTTTTAGTCACCAATTTCGGCTTTCCTTTTTCCGGAAGCTTTTTTTTTATGCTGATCCGACCCGACCGCCTCAGAGCACTTAAAACTTTCGGAGACCGCTGCTGAGGCCCCCTTCTGCTCTCGGGGTTGCCCTTTTTTGACGTCTAAGTAGCCCACTCGCCCCGTGGCTCTTTTGTGCTGGTTCGATCCCCTTCTTGTGGTATCCGCCCCGGAGATGGCCGCGCTTCCTATCTCGGAACCCGCCTTTTTTTTTTCCGGGCTTCCTCGTGGCCGGCTGTTTTTGTTCGGGCCGAGCTTCCCCCTCCGGAACGAGCTCGACTTCCCTTTTCGTTAGTCTCGGGTTTTTCCCAGTTCAGTCTCTGTCTTCCAAGAGAAATGGCACCTGGCCCTTTTCCTTATTCGTGAAAGCGTTCCTATGGGGAAGCTTGGTGGGGGCTCGCAGGGTTATCTCTCCAAGTTTGGACTTTCTCCCCTTACCCCCTCTCCATAGAATGTCAGTGATCGCTGGCGCGGGGCGAGGTCCCGGTCTCCGGACCCCCCTTTCTTTTTGGCGCTCATGCGTGCCCGATTCCGATTCTCTTCGTGAGTCTCTGGCTTGTACTTCTCCGCTGGCGCCGGCCCGTGATGGACGTTCTGTTAGATTTTCTACACTTCGAAGGCGAGGGCGAGTTTTCTCGCTTTCAAAATGCCGGTCAGTTTTCCGGACCCTTCCGACAGTCGCGATGCCCCGCGAAGCGGTTTCTTTTCGGGACCGGCTCCCGTGCGATTGTACTGACAGAGACCCGAGATCGGCCATCTTATCCTCGTGGGGGATCCTTCTTTCAGAAGGTCCTTCTTTTGTCGGAATCTTCTTTTAAAGCGAACTTTCCTTTTTCTTACCTCATGCCCTTTGAGAAACCTGGACACACCCGTCTCATCAATCTTTCCGAGGAAGAAGACTATTTGAAAGGCTGGCCCTCTTCCCCGAGATTACATGCCGTTGATAGAAAGCTTTTGCGCGTCTCTGAAGCTCCCCCAAGCTCCTTTGATTCCGAAAGTTAGTCACTTGTCTCTCAAGCACCCTTCTCTTAACCAGAGTTTTCCCCTTTGCGTGAAAGAAGACCCCCGGAATGGCGAAGGGAGAGCCCACCCGTTCTAGGGCAGCTGAAAGAAGATCTCACTGGGGCTTACTTCCCCCCAGCGAGTAGATCCTAGCGAGATGACCCTAGTAGTGCAGGCCTTAAAAGATGATCTGTAGACCGAAGGGACAGGATGCCCCCAGGAATTCGAATTCACCCCTTAAAGACCCCCTGCTTTGGACTTGCGGACCTTTTTAGTTTTCCCTAATCAGTTCCTTCTCCCTGCCTCATTAATTCTCCCTTTTGCATTTTGTGGTCGATTGCGCTTTTTGGGCTGTTTTCGGTGCCAGTCTTCCGCTTCGCCTTCAGGTTTCCTGGGCCACCCCGTAGCCCATGTTCCCAGAGATCTCCCCCTCCCTCCTCTGGTTGGGGGTCTAGATCTAGGCCCTCCAGCGAATCTAGACGGTCCGGTGAGCCTTTTTCCGAAGGGATTTCGTTGACTTGGCACCCCTCACCGCCCACCTCCAAATCGGCCCACCTACTTTTCATTAGTTTTCAAAATGATTATGCACCCCCTCTTATGGCCCCCTAAATGGCTATGTCCCCCGTCCCCTTTTATTGCTAAGTTTGGTGCGGAGACGGCATGCCCTCATGATTATAGGAGACTCTCCCTTTCTTCGACGGACAACCGGTCTGAGCAGTTTTCCTAAACGGCGTGGGGGAACCTTCCCCCTCTAAACTCTCCCCCCCGCTCCTCTCAGAGGGTGGCTTCTGAATTTTGGTGGTCTTTCGAACGATGGGAAACCGTGCCCCGAGTTCCTTAAGATCCAGGTCGTCCAATGCTCCCCCCCCGATGACGGTAGACAGAGTCCTACGCCAATTTGAGGTCCGGGCAACGTTTGACGCCCACCCGGCGTGTTCTTTCCCGACTTGTGCTCAATCTCAGGGTCCCCTCCTGGAGGAGTGGATTAATACCCGTCCTGAACGTTCGCCATACCACGCAAGCGCTTCTAAATCTTTCTCCTGATAGGTAAGGCCCCGATTTCCTCCAGGTCCGCCTGTTCTAATCGGCAAACCTGGCCCAGCGAGGGACTAGTCTTTCTCAGAGTCCGTCCTTGCCAGAAATCAAGTCTATAATGCCTAGAAAGATCTTTCCTGTTCAGAAAATCTTACTACATAAAGTTCTTCAGAGGCAAGACCCTCGCAGAGGACCTCTCTCCCCTATAGAATCGGGCAAGATGTCTTCCCCCCTTTTAATGCGTAGAGACTTGGATCCGGGATGACGGGGTTTCTCAAAGCTTCCAAGACACTCAGGTTGTCCTTTTTTTCCTTCCTCCCCCACGTCGGGGTGAAGGACCGAAGGACTGGAACAAACGGGTTCCCCTTCCGTCCGCAACCCTAAACCCCCTCTTGCAATGACTTTTCCTAAGACCGGCCATGTTTTCCCCTTCTAGTGATGATCCTGCTCCCGGACGGCCTAGCACCTTTTCTCTGTAATGGAAGTTTGCTGGTCCACCAGCCGGACCTCGGTATTTCCATCAAACAAAAGTGGGCGAGTCTTTCCTAGGAGAAGCCTGACCCTTTGACAGACCTCCCCTCTTTTGCGAGACTGGTCATCCCGGGAGACAGCCAGAAGGTTCAAGGTAATTTCCTTTTTTCACTAACAGGGCTCACTTTTAAGCCGCGTCCAAAGCTTTTCTTGCCAGAAACCCCGAGCCTTTGTGGGTAAGCCCCCTGGATACTCTCGCTGATCAGGTTACTCATTAGGTTCCTTTTTTTTTCTGCAGCCCTCCCTTTCGGCGTCACGACGGCTCTCAAGGTTTGTGAGAACCTTCTCAGGAAATGGTCTTTCCCAAGATAGACGGTCGATCCGGGGAGTTTTTTCCTTAACGGCCTTGCACGCGGAACTGATGTATAGTAAACCTCGAAGACTCCTTATGCCAGGCTTGGTGATTTCTTTTTTTCCAAGGATGAGGTCCCTTACCTAGGAGCAGAATGCTTCCTTGTGAATTGCTTGTTTTTTCCAGTCTCCGGTCTTGTCTTCAGAAAACTTTCTGAAGACCTTTTCCCCCCCCCAAACAAGCCATCTTTCAGTCCGCGCACATGCATTCTCTGTGACCTTTTGACAAGTAAGACTCCCGTTTCCCGGGGGTTCGACTGAGCGAGGCCAGCAGCGATGCCCGCCCCCCTCGCGGACTTTCGCTAACTTCCCCTCCCTCGACATGGGCTTCTTACCTCTTTATCTTGCACGTGCACTCCTTTCAAGTGAGACGCCAGATGCCCCCTGTTCGCTCGAGTACTCCCCGTCCTCCGGGTGGAAGGCCCCTTTCCTTTCTCAGGTGAGCTCTTTCTCTAGCTCGCGGACCCCCCTCCTGGGTCTAGAGCCGCTCGCCCGGTTTGGCCGGACACGGATTAGTCCTCCCCTTGCGCTTTTCAGAGGGCATGCGGCTTCGCATGGTACTTGAAGAGACCCTTCTTCCCGGCAGGGACATTGAACCTGCATCCAAAGCGGTTAACTTCCCTTCTCGCAGAACTACCTTCCAAACGATGTTCCCGGGTACATCCTCGGACACCGGCCCCCCCCCCCTCCGGGGGGAAGGCCTCGGGTTCCTTCCTACAAAACACGAAATCCCTTCCGCGTGACCCTCCGGAAAGAGAGCAGCCCTTTCCTTCGTCACTTTGATTTCATCGCGCCTTCTGATTAGTGGCTCCCCTTTTTTTGGACCCCATGATCCACACCTTCCCGTCTTCCCTTCAGAGTAGTGCTCCATAAAACTTTTCTCTCCCTTAGGAATGGAGGGCTCTTCGACGAATCCTAGCCACCGCCGCAGGTTCCAAGATTTCCCCAAGAAGTTTTCCCTCACCAGAGATCACTTTTCTAAACACGGGGTCTCCCTCCTTGTGGAAAGCTTCAGTAACGGAAAGGCGTACTTTCATCGCCTCTTTCCGTCAAGACAGTGAAGCAAAGACTTTTCCCCAGACTCGTCTTCTTTGGAAGACAAACCAATAGGAGCGTATGGGACTCTGGAGAGTGTTCTAGCCCAACTCCTAGCTTCCCTCATAAATTAGAGGAGAGGATTTCTTCTCTTTTCTACTAAGAAGTTTCCGAAGACTTCTTAATTTCCCTGGCTGGGTCTCCCACCTCGTTACGGTCTCCCTCTAATCCCTTCCTTTTCCTACAAGACCCTTGGAATTCCTCGGCGGCCTGGATTCGAGTAAGTGGATTTCTTCAACAGTTGCGGCATTCTTCAAGAGGTTTTCCCGAGATCTAGGATCCCCGGGTTCCGGAAGCCTTTCCGTACTGCGAGTGGCCATTTTCGACCCCCTTACCCGATTACAGGTTCTCCTTGCCCCTTCAACTTTTTTCTTTTCCAGGTTCTTCTGCCTGCCGACCTGGTGCTGCCCGGCCCTTCTTCGATCTTCTTTCCTAAGGGTTTTTTTAGCCCGAGGGACTTTCCTTGCAGCCTCGGGTCCCTGCGAAGACCATTCCTTCCTTCCTTCGTGCTGATCTCGGGGTCTTTCTTCGCAGCCCTTGGCCGGCCCTAAACGGACTGACTTCCCCCAGGGTTATGTAGATCCTTCAGAGAGAGATGACCTTTAGGGGGGGATTCACCTAACCAGATGCCCTAGTTTTCCCCTCTTTCCTAGAGTGTAACTTGTTCGCGAATTCCTTACAGGTTTTCTTGAGAGAGGCTTTTTGCGCGGAAGACCCCCCTTTTGATGTCCGCTTTTCTCCCCTTATCCGACCCTCTTTAGTGCAATTTACATTCACCAACTTTCCTTTTGCGGGACATCCTTTGCTTCGGAAGAGCACCCTCGAGATTTTGGTAAGGCGAGCCTCCTGGCGAGCGTCCCTCTACCCTCGGTCCGAGAGCTCGATTCCCATAATGATCCACCCTCCCTCAATCTTCGATGGGTTTCGGAACACTTGCTGGCAACCTTCTTCCTGAGCCTTCTAATCGAGGCGTCTCCGTCGAAGTCCTATGAGCGTCCCCCTTTTCTTTATAGAGGTGATCCCTTCTGTTCTGCCGATGGGATTCCCCTTTAGTCCTCTCCGACTCGCGGATGTTCCCTTCTGCAACTTTCTTTCGAACGCTTCTGGTTTCCCGGTGGAACAACTTTATGGAAGATTTCCTCCCCCTTTCTGGAGTGAGTTTTCCCTCAACGTTCTACCTCCTGGTCCTTATGCGAAAGACACTCCCTTTGAAGAGCATTGCCCTCCCCCTTGCCGTAGCACTTTGCACCTCCACGAGGAGCAGGGCTCCCCCTGTCGCAACGCCCCCCCCTCTATTCAAGATTTCTTCCCGGCTCTTAGGGTACGAGGCCCCTTCCGTTTTTTAAGGAGTGGACCCTCCCTAGCGCTTTCGAACGGAGGAAGATCGTGGCTTGCCCTGGCAGTTCCCCCGGGATTTTGCTCACCCCCGGACGCGGATCCCTTCTGACGACCCGCCTCCGTTCTTCCCCTTTTCTTTCACCCCGAAATCAGCGAGTTCTTTTTTTTAGTTTTCGTCTGTGACTTTTATGTTTTGATGGAAAGAAAAGGGGGCCTTTTTTCCCCCTCCCTTCCGAACTCCTGTCTCATATGGTCCCTTGAAAGCTTGCCCAGTATTTGGTAGCGCCGATAATGCGTTTTCCCCCGCGCCACGGCGGGAGGATGGCCTTTTCGAGATGACGTTCCCCTCCTCTGCACCTCCTTTTTTTGTCGGATTCTTTCTTTCTTTGAGGGCCGCTCTTCCAAGGACGCGATACGAGTCCGGAGTGCTCCGGGTGCGTCCCCCCGGTTTTTTCGCCATGGACCCTGGCCGTTTGACCTTAACTCCCCCCTTTCTCTCTTACCGAGGGACGGTGGTGGGGGCTCTTTTCGGAGAGGCAATTTTTTAGGGATGAAGCCCCTGACGTTGGGAATAGACCCTTGCCTTCATCGAGACTTCCCTTTTTCCGTTTCTTTTCTCCCTCCCCACCATGGTATCCCTTCCCCGACGCAGTCCTGCGCCCCTATCGATCGGCCGCTGTCTTCGGAGGAGATGGGCAGAGGGAGTTTCCTTATCCGACTTGGCGCTTTGCTGAATGTTCATGGTTACGATTTTTTCCGAGGGGAGGAACCTTTTCGTTACGGTACAAATCGAAGAAGGCCTCCTCCCCGAGAGGACGAGACTCTGTGGCCGCGGCGGAAGGCCGTCTCTGGAGGGTCTACCCTCCGACGGCCAGAGGCTCAGCCGATGGTCTTCTGCCTTGTCGCGTTTTTCTCTTCGAGGATCTCAACCTCCTTCTTCAACGCAAATTGGACTCCCAACCATTTTTTCTTTTCCCCAAGCAAGTCCATCAACTTTTCCAATCATTTGTCCTGACCGCAGTGACCCCTTTTCGTAGTAGCTGCCTCCTACCTGTCAGCTAGGTGGGTACCTGGATACCCTGTCTTTCCTCGGTGCTTCTCCTCGGGTCCCCGATTTCCCCCGTTTTGGCCGGGGAGGGGCGAGCCAAAACGTTCCCGGTCATCGCATTCAGTGGTCTTTCTTCTTCTGCGGGATTCCTTCCCCCCTCTTTGATGGATGGACCTAATTGGACGTATCCTCTTCCCCCCATAATGGATGCCTGCCGTCTTCCCCCCCTTTCTCCAAGACGACCTCCCAGATTCATAATAAGTTTTTTTTATCCTCCTGAAGGCCGGAGCGTCCTCTTTTTTCCGATGCGCTTTTTCCCGGTTACGCGGGAGTTGGCGCTTTTCCCCTGCTAGCGGGCACCCCGAAATCGAGTTTTCCCTTTCCCTCCTGAGAGATCTCTTTTTTGTTGTTTTTTCTCTCTCTCCTTTAACCGCGCAAGCTATCTTTTCTGCACTTGATCATATCCCCCTCCTGGAACCCGCACCCGCCCCCCCGCGCCCATCGACCCACCTCCCCCTGCCCGCCCGGCCTTCGTCGGAATTTGATTATGCAACGACTTTTCAATTTCTTGGCTACGGGGGGTTCCCGGCAGGAATAATGATGGTTCCCCCCTTCTTTTTCTTGGGCATGCGCTTAGACTGGCCTCGAGCTTTTTCCCCTCTCCTAGAGGGGGACATCTCCCCCCCCCTAGTTTTCACTCTCTTCTCACGGCTCCAGGCACGCTGGTCGGCGGCACTTACGCGGGGACCAGCCGAGAACGCCTTTTTCCTTTTAATATCAGGTAGAGCGTTTTTTTCCAGCCGCTGGCTGTTCTTTTTCCCCCAAAGGTGGTCATAGCTTTGGTGCCCCGGCAAGGCTTTTCTTACCCTCCACATAATGGGCTGTTCCGCACGTTCCTTGCAGGCGTCAAGTGCGTTCCTCCCCATCCCGATTCCCTCCGAGAACAGCCCTCTTCCCTGGCTGAGCCTCTGGAAGACCTCTCCTCGGTCAATTACCCGCCGCTCCTTCCCTCCGGTTTTTCCCCCCACCGCCGCGTTCATCCTTCTTCCCCTCTCTGCCTTTCCCCTTTTCCCGGAACCGCCTTTGTAAGCCAGCGTCTCCCCTCGCCCTCCTGCGCTCCGGTTTATTTCATTTCTTTTTAAAGATCTTTCCGTCTTCCGAAATTACAGCGGCCAGCGTCCTTTCGCTTGGAATCGCTTCGGCTTATGTTTTTCTCGACAGGGTAGCGGTCGACCCTTCTGCTGAACAGGGCTCTCCTTCCGCCGTCTGATCACGGACACCTTTCGCAAGTCTGTTCCGACAGAAGGCCTGGCCCCCCTTCGGCATTCTCTCCGGTCTTCTAGCCACAACCCCCCACCCTTCCTCTCAACTGAAATCCCCCTCCCCATGGCCTTCCAGGGTTGCCGGGCTTTCTTTCTCCCGCTACGAACTTTTTGATCTCTGGCCCTCCCCTAGATCGCTCCTGTCTGGCCGAGAGGCCCCGTCCGCCGCACCCTTTGCTGAAGAGGCTGGTCCTGCCCTTTCCTCCTGACGGTACTCCCTTCCGTCCACTTGTCCACCAGAAGTTTTCTCGACCAGATGTTGGACATTTCAAGGAACCAGGGCTGGCAGAAGCTTCCCCGTTGAGGGCCATCCCCACGAGAAGACCGAATCAGGTGTTCCTGCAGCATACCTCTTTCTTGTGGAAACCCCCCCCAATGAGGGGCTCTAGGGGGTATACCTCCGCCGCAGCATTTTTTTGCGGCCGAGACGAAATTTCCGCAACCTAAAACTTAAGGGACGACCTACTTGTCCGGGCATCTTTGACGGTCGTCTCAAGCCCTTTTCCGTGTCCTTTTCTCTCCCTTTTCGTAACCATCGAGACGCCCCTCCTTTCTGACAGGTCGGTTTCGTGTCCCCTCCCTTGACCAGGAGAGCCTGCTTTTCGCCGTGCATGGGCCTTTCTTCCGCGGATAAAGGATTCGTTATTCCCCTCTCCCCCCCAACCTTTTTCACACAGTCTCTAAGTTTCACCTCCCCCCTTTAGCCTTTTGAGCCGGGTGCTCCCTGTGTCCCGGCCTTACCCACCCTGCCCCTTTGGGTAGTCCGCGTACGCCACCGAGGTGCCGTCGACCGAAAGAGCTGCTTGAATGGGGGTTCCCTGTAGCGCTTCCTTTCGATTCTCTCCGCGGGCATCGGGCAGAATTCCCCCCGGTCCACTCCCCGCAGAGAACCGAGCTCCTCTATCCCCCCGGTGGCCGACGGCTCATCCTGTTCTGATGGCAAATTCTTCCCTCTCAAAGGTCGCTCCCTTCCTCGGTGTATAGGTGGACTTTTTTCCCATGGGGGCCTGCGGAGTACAGGTTATTTTTTTCGGGATCTAGCTCGTCTTCATGATCTGGTGCTTCCTCCGCTCCGGGAGGGCGCGCCGGACCAAGATTTCCCGCGCATCGTGAGCGGTGTTTCCCTCTTTGGGCAAAGCTCCCAGTGCCCCTTTTTGATTAAAAGTTTGGAGGATCCAGGAGCGTGCCCCCTTCTTCTAACAAGACATCCACCCTCTGGTTCTTGACGCGTGACCTGTTTTCGGCAGAACTCCCTTTTTCAAGAGGTCTCCCCTACCAGGTACACACCTCTCCGGGGGGCGGCCCCCCCTCCTGGGTAGGTGAACTACCCCCGCCGCGATCGCCCTCCCTCCACACCCTCTTCTCCAGAGCCAGCCTCCGGTAGTAAAGTTGCCCGCTCAATTTTCATCGCAGCAGGCCCCTTTCCTCGGCGAAGACGGTTTGAGTTTCTTCCAAAAGGATATGTCTAAGAGAACGAGTTCTCCTTAGAAGATTAATACCCTAGGGCCCCCTGCGCCGTCTTGCATGGCGGGCTTTCCGGGAAGCCTTTTTCTTTCTCGGGACAAGTCCCCCTGACGTTCATCCTGGAGACGTTCTCGATGTTTCCTTTGCTTTCGACGGTTGCCTGTTCTCGAAGGAAAGCGAACGGCTTCAGAGCCCTTTCCTCTTCCTCGATTTCCCAGAATCTTTCCTAGTCCCAACTTCTCCTTTTCCCCCCCTGGAAGTGGAGAAGTTCCCTCTTTTCTTCCTGAAGTCCTCCCTTCGCGTCTTCTTCCCACGAGAGGCGGAACCATTTCCTCCCTCCATAAGAAGGCG
>Ga0179593_1400542_pt1 | contig 17552 bp, 16 predicted proteins | sample CZODoug2_1_08_16_FD_185931 | JGI IMG/M metagenome (GOLD analysis project Ga0179593, IMG submission 185931) | Vadose zone soil fungal communities from Angelo Coast Range Reserve, California, USA - CZODoug2_1_08_16fungal (PacBio error correction) | ecosystem: Environmental > Terrestrial > Soil >... | reverse complement strand
CAAATGCAAAGTCATGGGCCCCCCCAACCTCTTCCGTTTTTTAGTCTGCTCTTCATCTTACCTTAGCGCCTGCTCATTTCGCGCTGGCTTGGGGAACACGGAATAATCCCCCTCCTTCTTCTTTTTAGTAAACGGATTTGCCCTCATACTTTTAGCACTTTCCGTGCGCGGCTCCTCAGAACCCGTGGTAACTACTCTTTTCCACCCCCCAGGGCCTTGATCTTGAATTGAGTCCCTCCCCAGGAGGGAGATGATTTCAAGACCAACTTCCCACAGCACGAGATCGCCCTTCCCCCCCCCTTCCCCGCCCTTTCCTCCCTATCTCTTCCCTTTTCTCTTGTCAGTTCTTCTTTGTCTGACCCCCGATTCGCTACTTTTGCTTTAGCAGCAAAAAAGTCCCTTAACGCGCGTCTTTCCCTTTTGAAGCCCCAAACCGCTTCTTTCTTTCTGTGCCGAAGCCAAGTCCCGATTTTACTACTGATTTCTGGTAGTTTCGCACGCATAATCTCTGGCAGTACACTTTTTCACGCCGCTGACCGTCTCTCCGTTGTCACCAGTTTGACGCCCCGACCGAATCCGCACGCTTATGCTGCCTCCGACCCTCGCTTCTTTTCAGACGAAGGCCATGCTGTCCCTTGCGGCCCTCCCGCCTCTTTCGACGGACTCGAGCTTCTACAACCCGACGTTCCCCACAGGAGTTGCTCGGCCCCCGTCGCCCCTCAGATTTACGAACCCTTAGCTAGATCTCCTTTTTTCCCCCAAGGTCCATCATCCTTAGAGATGATTCACCAGTCCGTGTCATCGCGGACTTTCACTTGTCATGCCCTCGTTCCCCTTATATCTTCCCCGCTCCTGTTCCGGTGTGAGCCGCCGTCGGACAGTTTTCCCCCACCAAGTTTTCTCGTCAGTTCCCTTCAATTTCCTTTTCCACCTCACCCTTAGGACTCCCAGTCGTACCACGACAGTACTTTAATGACTCCCCGGCTGTTACTCCGCCTTTTCCCCCCAACCATTAAGTTCTAACCATGCCAATCCGAGGAAGATGTTCTGTTCAGCCTCCAACTCTCCCGAAGACTCAGTCCACACGCCAGATAGGAACGAGGCTTTGGTTCCAATGTTTTTTTTCTTAAGCACCGCTCCGAGTGTTATAGCGACCTCTCCCTTTTCTTCCTCAGCAACATTTTAGATTCCTTCTAAAAAACTGTCCCGCACATTGCCGCTTAAATACTTTATTCCCCCCAACCCGAGCCCTTATATCTTTTAAGGAGTAGACAGCCAGCCTTTCCTGTCCCCGCTACGCATGTCTTCTTCTTACCGAAAGTCCCCAAACCCTTTGGCCGCATTCCCTTTTCGTCCGTACCTGTAGGTTGGAACCCGTTCGTTGCTTCTTTCCTTTCTTGGTCGCATTCATGGGCTGAACTTTCCTTTAAAGCGTCCCACGTGTTTACCCTTTTCTTGAGTATTGACGTCACGTTCTTTCTCGTTCGTCTCCTTTTCGCGGCTATAGTCTGGGCCCCTCCCGCTTTTCATCTACTTGTACGGCGGTCCCCCCCTCCCACCTCCTTGTTCCCCACACTGTTCCCCTTTGAAAAGTCCTCTTCTCTTTTCGTATAATCTTGTTACCCCCTTTCCCCCTGATGGGATGAGTTCAGGACAGCTTTCTTACCTTGAACTTCCTGTTTCCCCATTTTTCACTGTGGTGTTTTTGAGAGATCCGACTTTACCCCAGACATCTAGACGCCTAGAGGGATTATCCCCACCTTTTCCACAGAATCCTTTTTCCCCCCCTCGACCGTATTTTTTTTTTTTTCCGTTCTCAACCCCCGTTCTGGCCCATACATTCTATTGGAAGACACCGAGGATATCCTGAGTCTTGATTTAGCTTCGCCTACATACCCCGATCGGGTTCATTCCCGGACTCACCTCAGTTTTGAAGGCTTTATACTCCCCCCCAGTGATCACGTTTCGTCTGTCGAGCGCATATGAAAGTACTTACTCCTCTTTCCCCTGCGCAATAACCAGTGCCTGATTCTGGTCGTAGCCGTCTTATGGTTTTAACGAAATTGTTGTTTTTCGGGCGGGCCTTACTAGCCTTGCCCCCCCTGTTCTTCTTTCCTTTGCTTGCCTTCTGGGAGCCTATCGGCCGCGTGGTTCTTATTAAACTCCACTGGGGCGCGTTGTTTTGTCTCGGAATCGTTACCCTGGTCGGCTCTCTGTACATCTTTTCCCGCCTCTCGCCAGTGGTTCTCCTTGGCTTGACGTATTCTTTTTTATCCCTCCTGTGGGCGGCTCTTTCAGGTTGATTAGACTGTTTGTCCCCCCACAAAAGTGATCGTTTTTTCCCCCTCGCCTGCACGGCGAATTATGGCCACATCTTTTCGGCGATTGTGTCTTGTTGTTTTAATTCTTTTCCCGTGCGATCCCCTCCGTCCATTCCTGGCCCCCCCAATTGACACAATGCGGCATACTAGGTTCGCTGTTACGTCCTGCCGCTACTTTCTGTCTTTGCAGCAATAATCTTTGAGTACTGTTCTCTTACCAATTTTCGGATTGGAGGATCTTCTTTTTGGCTTCTTTTTCGGCGGCAATAGCCTTTTCGGCGGGGGTTGCGCTCATCTGTTCCCGGTCTTGCTGGGGCCCCATCGTAACCATGTGCCTCGACCCCTGTTCGAAGTGCTCATCCCGAATGACTTCGTTGATACTATCCTCCGCCTCTCTCCCCCCTGTATGCGCGCTCTCGGCAACTAGTTCCCATTTTTTCTCGCGGCGTTCTGCGAGTGGCTGAGAATCGTGTGCCAACAGAAGGCCCCTTTCCAACGGGAGACGCTTTTCCCGTTCTCCCCTTGCACAAGATCTTGATGGTTTTTCGCGTTTTGACAACTTTTTTTTATTGTACCATATTACCTTCTTTATAAACGCTGCGTCAGGGATAGCACGTTTGTTCGGTGTTCCCCTTTTTTGTGCACCGATAATGACCACCTTCGATCTCTCGGTCCTTTCCCCTTGGGTTAGTTAGACTCTCGATTGGCCGTGCGCCCTCGGGCGGCCCGAGTGGTTTCTGAAAAGTACAGTACAGGCTCTTTTTCTTGACCCCCAACTTGGTTCCCGATCGCGAGACCCACATCGCGCGCTTTCATCCCCAAACAATTGGTCGGGCAGCAATCCCCCGTTACGACTTTTTCAAGCATAATCTTGGAAGGTATCCTTATTTCCGCGCACGCCTCGGATTGCTCACCACATTTTAGGCGTACTCGGCTAAATTACTTCTCGACCCCCAGCACGATGTAAACCCTCTTAGGTTCCCCACTTTTTCTTTCCAAGTCATCCTCTCTTCATTTTGAAATTTTGTTGTTGATCTAGATCCTCCTTGGTCCCCCCCTCAAACAGGTGATCCCCCTTCGGTCGCCGAAGATCCCTCGAGCTGCCGTTTTGGTCTGCGGAGCTTTCTGGTTCTTCCCCTCGGCGCAATCCATACCTGCTCATGCATTCCAACAGACGCGCGACCCTAATGTTCTTGGTTTCGAGGCGTCCTATGCTGACCTTTTCTACCGCTCCTCTTTTGGTCCCACTGCACCCCCGAATTATTGCGGGCCTTGTCCTTCCCTGGGCTACGCTTGGACAAAGTTAATGGGCCCCACGAGATTTCCTATTATTCCCCGAATTCGCCCTCGATTTCCTTCTCATTTGCTTCCGTGACATCTCTTTTGACGCATGAAGACCTCAGCGAGCGGTCTTTCTCAGAGGCCCCATCTTTTCCCTCCAACATCTCCTTTTTTTCTGTCTTCCAGCTCAGATTCACCGATTTTTCAGATTCTGCTTGGTCACTCTTTCTTTATCGGGCTTTTGACTTCCCCCCTTTAATTGCTCCCCTCTATAGAGGCAGAGTGGACCCTTTTTACTCCCCAAAAGCAAGATAGCGCTATTCTTCTGCGGAGATTCTTCTTCCCGACCTTGCTTCTCCCCCTTTTTTTTTTATTAAGAGTCGATCATTTCGCGATTTGCCTTTAAACTTTACGGTTGCTTTCCCTTGCCCCGTTCCCCAGACCGGGAATAGTGCTAGACAGAAAGCTCTAATATCTTTCCTTTAACAGTCCTGGAAACAACGGTATACTCCCCCGGACAGTCCTTCTTTAGGATCCCGAAGGCCCTTTTTCTTGCCCTACTTCCCTGCCTTTGCTTTGCATCTTTTCAGGATTTAGACCCATTTCCCCTTTCTATTGTTATCACTTTGGTTTCCTTCTTTTAGGTAACACACTGCTGTAGTCAGCCTCATCCGACCATCCCCCGCCCCCTCCTCTTCCAAACACAAGAAGCTTTCACCCTTGCATCATGAATTCCCCTCCATTCAAACCGTGATCCCTTTTTTACAACCTCCAACCCGTCCTGAGATGTGTTTTACCCCCCCCACCATTTTTCTCCCCGCTCCAGATTGGAAACTCGCTCTGTTTTGGTGATAGATTATGTATCCTTCTCGAGACCATCCCCGACCCACCTAAAAGGACCCCGATTCCTGCTTCCCCTTTCGAAAAAGGTCCTCTCCAGCCTCGAATCAAACCCATTTCGCGCGTGGACGAATTAGTATCTTAGCTCCCCCTCCCCCCCCGAACCCCCGAGCTCTCCTTGATGCCTCGAGTGAACACCCTCGTTTCAGGGAATACCCGCCGAGTTTAGTCTTTTTGGGCCTCCTTTGTTCTTGCTCTTCCTGTCTCTCTGCCTGTGCTTAACGTTTGATGCGGACCGAGACCTGCTGCGCCACGCGACAAACTTTCCCTTTCCGCCGGATGACTGATGTGTCTTTTTCGTCCTTAGACTCTGAGCCCCTGCATGGAATCTCTCTCAGAAGTATTTTTCCTGGTTCCCCCAATCTCACCCTTCTGACTCCTCGTATGCCGTTTTTCAAACATCTCTTTCTTCACTGTCATATGGAAATCCCCATTGGTGGCTTCCAGGTGACCAATTCTTTTGACCTTTTTTTCACTCTCTATTTTCCCTCTCTGGTGTGGTTGAGTCGTTCCCCCGGATCCATTTTATACTTCATATCCTGGCTGCCTCCCTCGTGCCCAAAATTCTTTCCAGCTCCCTTCGCACCGAGCTTTCGGTTAAAACCTTGTTGTTTTCCTTCTTTTCAGCTTATCCACTGCGTCCTAGATTTCTTCTGAGTCCCCCCTCTACCCCCCCTAATAGTGTCCCGCCGCCCCCCAATCACGTGGGGCGCTTTTCCTTCCATTCCTAGGACCCCCCGGGTGGTCCCCTTTTTTCGCTTTGAAGGTCTTCTTTTTTCTCCATGTGGACGTCGCCGCTGCTCCATCAGAACCCCCCGAAAAAGTTTTCTGTTTTCCCCCGCCTTCCTGTAGAGCTTTGCTCCCCGTCCTTCAATGGCGGGTCGCTGAAGATTGACAGGTGCTGTGTTCGAGACTTTTCCTTCTTTGGTCTCTTCGGCGTATTTGGTTGCATTCCTCCCGTGCTCTATTTTGTCGCGTTTTGACCGTTCCCCCTCGTTTTTTTTATTGTCTTTCCTGCTTGGGCTTTTCTCCCCCCCCAGATGTGTCCCCCCCCTCTGGGGCCCCGGGTTAGCTTTCTTTCTCTCGCATTGGTGTGTCCGGCTAAATTTCATTCCTTTTCAGATTTCCCCATGGTTCGTTCCCCCCTTGATCTTTTAGTTTCTTCTTCTGACTCGGCCCCATTTGCGGTTTGTGGGCTTTTCGGCAAAATCTTACCTTTCCCGAGACGTGTTTCCTCCACACTGACGGAAAACCATTCCTAACGATCGGATCTTTCCCGTTTAAAGTGCAGATTGGTTGGGGGTGGGTCAAAAGGATTAAGTCCTCGAGCGGCTTTCAAGCTGCGGTGAGTCCCGCAGGGCTTCTTTAGTAACCGTCTATGTTTGAGGTTTTCGCGAGGGAGATCTTCCTTTCGCGCCGGGCGTTTGAGGTCGCGTGAGCGTGTTGTCCGCCGATCAAACTCCCGTTAGTCTCGACTCCACGCGGTAATGCTCTTCGCACTAAGTGTTATTTCCCTCTCGTCTTTCCTTTTTTGATGTTACCCAGGTGTTCTAACGATCTCTTTTAGGTTCGTTACCAACATGGTCAATTTTCCTCCTATAGCCTTGTCTCTCGAGTAAGTAAAATATCGGAGGTCTTTTCACCGAGGCTGAGACCCATTTCTGAAAATAATCACAATCCTGGGACATTTTTTTTTGAGGACATGCCTTGCCTCCTTTGAAGATGTGGATCGTCTCTCCCCCCTTTTTTCCAAATAAGCGATTTCCCGGGATCTGCGTTCGGTCTTTTTCAGTAGCACACGATCGTGACCTGCCTCCCTCCTCTGTCGAATTGCTAGCTGTTTTATACCGGATAGTGCCAGATGCCTTGGTTCTTTTCTTTTTGACCCATAGGTAGTCCGCCCTATTTTCTATTGACCCCAGTCCGCAGCGGAGCGTTTGCCATGTGTGGCTTCCCACCGTCGTCCCAATAGAGGTTCCTCTGCGCAGCGAGCTCGCATCTACACCCCATCCGTAGGTCCCCGGGCGTCCAGCCTTTCCTCAACCAGACTTCTTCAGGGGCTTCTGGGATGATCTGTTCCGTCGGAAGCCCACCGGTGAACCCACAAGGCGCTATCTTCGATAGCAGATCCGCCCGCTTCGCCAAGAATAACCCACCCTCCCTCTTTCCCACGGGCTCTTCCTTCCCCTCTTATTTTGTCTACTCCTTGTGTATGAGCGATTCTTTAAAGAAACCGTGGCCCACCTTTCTGTCTTGCGGTTCGTCCATCATCATTTCTATTTTTTCTGTGGCTATCTTTTTCGTTCGCGTTGTGGCCACGGAGAAGGCCAGCTCTCCATCTCACGTGCCCGAATTTTTGACGCGTCCACGCCCCCCGTCGGACCTAAGGTTGTCACGGCGTTTGTCTTTTTTTCCCCTACCGGACCCTTTTGGTCCAAAGAACAACCCCATTCTGGACGCCTACTGGACTCCTCAACCCTGCTGCCTTGAAGCACTTCCAGCGTTGGGCCCGAGCTTTACGACTCCCCGCTCCCCGGAGATTTTACGGTTGATTGGACAGTGATCGTAATTTGAGACGTACCCTTCCGTCTACCTTTCCTCCGCACGAATCTTATTTTGCGACTTTCTCTCCCCCATTCCGCGCTCTTGGGTTTTGAAGGTCTCCATCGAAACCAGTCTTACCGAAGTGATCCTTTATCCCTTCTTGTGCCCACGATCCCTTCTTTCCATGTCACCCGCGCTGCTGATTCCACGAGCGGCTGAGTGCAGCGTGGTTTGTCCCCCCGGGGGTACGCCACTCAGATCGTACCGGCGCTGTACTTTCGTTTACAGGATTACCTGTCTTTTTATTCGAATATTTTTATTTTCTCGCTTTTTGCGTCCGTGACGTAGAGCCCCCCGCGCCTCCCTTCCCCCCCTTTCCTGAAGCCTTTTTCCCATCACCTTGTGAACCAATGACCTTCGACTCACCTGCTTGTTGGCAATTCATCCTTCCCTTTCCCGCTCTTTTCTGCCCGCGGATATGCGTTCAAGTGGTTTTCCGTCGTTTCTTGAAAACCCGATTCGGGAAAGACTTTCACAATCGCAAACTGCACCACGCCGTCCTGTTCCTTTTCTAATCGCCGGCCCCGTCAAATTCTTTGCTCACCCGTCGCACACCTTAAGTTTTCTCAGCCTGCCCACCACTCTCCTCTGACCAGATCTCACCCCTCTTTTTTGGCCAGTCGCATTTTGTTAAGTCCCCCTGAAGCCAGACCAGACCCACCACCCGAGGAGGTAAACCCTTAAAAACCCCCCGACCACCCCCTCTGATCTTATCTTTCCCTCCCCGGTAGATCCCCCAGGCGCCTATTACTCCTCCCAGTGCATCTTCCCCCAATTTACCCGACATTTTCTTTACATCTCCTCCCCCGCCTCTCAACCTTCCCCTATTACGCAACTCCGGTTCCCCAGTAATTGTCACCCTGGACTTTTCTGCATGGTCCCAGGAGAGTGGGACAGTCACACTTTCGGGCTCTTGCCCATTCCAACGTGGGACCACTTTTACGACGGACCTCGTTTATTATCGTCGTAGACTACCCCCTTAAGACATCGGCTGGTACTTCCGATCACTCCTATTTACTGACGCGGTTCTACTCCCCAAGAGGAACCCAATCACCTTTTGTGAATGAACCCCCGATCGTTCCTGCAATGAACATTGGGCCGATTGATGAGGCGTAGGTATTACCTGGTCATCCCGGATTTCCTTTACCTCCGGTTGTGTTGATTTCCAGATCCAGAAGTGGCTCCAAGGAGCCAATACCCTGGGACTGCTATTCTCTGATCCTGGTTTCCCTTACTCCTTTTGTTTTCACTTTTCCCAAAGTCGATTGACGACCTTTTGACTCCCTCGGGCAGCCTTTCCAAGTCTGAATAGAATTACCCACCTCGCTTCTACCTCCCTCCCCACGTCTCCTCCCGTTGGTCCGTTCGCTTGGATGCCCGGTCCTCTCCTCTTTAGACCATCCTTTCTGACTTCCGCCTTACTATAAAGAAACTCCCCCAGTCTGTTCCCTACTGTGTATTGCTTTCCGTACACGAAGCATTTGTATATTTTTCTTTCAAACTCGCATCGGTCTCGGTCTTACGGTTCTTTTCCTGCTTTATTTCCGTTGGGTCCTGGGTCTTGCTTTTCGCGTGTTTTCCTTTTCAGCTTTGTAACTAAGTCCTATTGTGGTCCGCGTTTTTTCGAATTTTTCTTGCCTGGCTCTCTACATCGGTATTCCAGCTGTCTCAGCCTGTTTTCCCCCCCCCAAATTGTGAGCGTATTTTTCCCTTCTGGTGGGAGATACATAAATTTTGCTTTACTGGTGTTCCCCTGATAGTTAACGTCCGGTTCGAATTAGGAAACTTGCGACGGAGTTTTGTTGCTGTTGCTTTTTTTTTGAACCCCGACTCCCGCCCAAAGTTGTACGAAATGACCCGGGTCCACAGACTCTGATCCTGCAATTATCGCCTCAAGCCTTCATGTCCCCAAGAGATGGTTCTTCCCCTCTATTCCTTCTATGTGTGGTCTGTCTTTATCTCCCCTTGTTGCCCATTTGGTTCCGTCTTGGACCGGAGATCGTCGGCGCCTTTTCCAGAGTCCCTCGGCCGCAGACACGTCCCCGTTTGTCTGTGCTCCCCCTCGAATTCTTCGAGTGGCTTCCCGGGATGCGTTTAGCCCTAAGTTATAGCCGGTATTCCCTCTGCGCCCCCCCCAGGTCCAGAGATCGCTTTTGGTCGTAAACCTGTCCACTCTGCCGACTCTCGCTCTCCGACTCGGCGCCCCTGTCTTCCTTGAGTTGATCGTGCCCTTTCACCTCTTAGCATACGAAAATCGCATCGCGTCGGCGACATGCTACCTGAGAGGATGTGTTCAGTTCCTGAACCATTCCCTTTCCCGTGTGGTGAGACCTTTGTCTGTCATTCTCCCCCAATTCCTATCATGACGCAGTAAAGATTCGCGAGCGAATTGTTCGAGCTGTCTTAGCAGCTCTTTCTCGCTGGGGGCTTCACCTAGTTCCCCTTTTCCCCCGCGATGGTTTCTATTAACCATCCATCATGCGTCCCGCTTTTGGTGGGTCCCCGAGCGTCCAAGTGCGTCCAGAGACCCGACTCACCCATCCCCGTAGGTTTTCCCACTTGCAGTGCGCCGATATCTTTTCGTTTTCTTTTTATTGTGGTTGACAATAGGCTTTCTCAGCCGCCCTTCTCCGGAACCACCCCACGCCTGCGTCCGGCCTGATCTAGATTTGTCAACCCCATACGATCAATGAACCCAGAGTCCTAGACCAATTATTCCAGGTCACTCCTCCCCCCGTTGCTTTTTCTCTTGGGTTTACCTTCCCCCGACCCTTTTTGACCCCTCCCATATGACCGGTCCCGTTATTCTGCCTGTCATCTTCATATGTGTTCCTCTTGTTTTCTTCACGTTTCGTCTTGATCTGTATTTTCCGTCCCTTCCTCCACTATCTCATGCGCCCCCCAGCCACTTGATTGGTGACCCGTCCCCGGCGCCACTATTTGGAAGTGCCCCTATTGTTTGCCCTTGCCCCCCAGAAGTGACAGTCATAGCACCCCCTCTGGCGCATGTTAAAGAACCCCCAGGTAGAGATTGGGCCCTATCTTATCCCTACGACCTCCGCAATCTCAGATATGAATTAGTTTCTATGATTCCTTTCCCAAGGTGCTTTCCTACCACGGTCAAGGACCCTTTTCGTCACGGCGGTTTTCAAGGATTCCCCTAAACCCCCCTGGAGTTTAGAACTCCTTACCCCCAGCTTCGTTGAGACAGTGGTCGAGCCAACATTCCGGCTTTCAGCTTGGCCCCCTTTCCTACTGATCCCCTTCTCCTCTCCTGCGCGATTGACCATTTTTTACAAAAGTGTCTCTCGCGGCGCTGCCTCGTCTTTCGCCAGCACGGTTCCCATTCGTTTCCTCTCTCGTTTTTCGGTTTCCGTGATTTTCGCGTTTTGACACGACTCCGTGATTGCTGACGACTTGCCGGACTTTCGGGTAGCATTCCTTTTTCCTCTCTCCGATTCCCCTCCTACCCTGGAAAAGTATCCTTCGGCCCCAAATTCCGGAATCCAGTGGTCCTTCCCTCGTGATTCAGCGGCACCAGTTTTCCTTCCCGCGCTTTGCCCTGCCTGCTTAATTCCTTCCCCTTACTTTCCTTTCGGTATTTCATGGTTGGGGTCCCTCCGGTGTGAAAATTCGCAGTCGGTTGGTCTTCCATCCGCCTTTGGCCAAACGCCTTGCTAATTCTCCCCGGCTCGGTCAGAAGACCCTCTCCTTTTTGACGAACTTTCCCCCGTGTAGCCCCCCCCGCGTAGCACGCCTTCGCTACAGCAGCGCTTGCCGACAGTTTTCTGATTTGTCCCACGATTTACATACCCCAAGCACATAACGTCCCTTTTTCCCCCGATCTTTCCTATACCCACAGAGCCCAACTAGGACTCTTTACTCCAACGGAATCCCAACCCGCGATTATGCGCTCCCTGACCTAGACCGTCCTCCGACGCTCCTCTCCACTCTCTTCTTGCCCCCTCACGAGACCACCCTTGTTTCTCATTTCCCCTTCTCTTTGCCGTTACATCCCGGTGTGGGTCTCTCGATGGGCTTTGTTTTCAGCGTCGTGACCATCCCGGATGCGCTCCCTCTAATGAGACGAAAATCGTTCCCACCCCCGTGACCCCCTTTCTCCTTGATGCCAGTTCACGTGATGTCCTCGTGTAGTTAGCCAAATCGCATCTGACTCTCTTTCCCCCGTTTTCTTCACGAAAATTTCCAATCCCCTTGTTTTCGTTGTCACACACGATATATCTGGAAGGTCTGACCATTGGTGACTCCCTGTGATCGGGCGTCCTTCCTCTTACCTGTCATTGCCGGTCCCTTTAATTAATCATATAAGTTTTTGAGAGAGCCCTTCCACAGGTCCCTCAAGGGGTCATCCACCGGCGTATCCCAGTCATTTTCCACGACACTGCAGATGTCAAGGTTCCCTTTCTGAGGAAGCCCCCCGTCTGACTGCATGAGTACCCAGGATTCCTCCCGCCGACCTAATATGTGCATACAGAGAACTTCTTTACGTGACCTCCGTACGGATTTTTTTAGATTAAGCAGATTCCAGCCCACTCCACGTCGGTAGCCCCGGGATTTCGTAAACTAGGTCTTTTCTGACAGAAGGCCTGAACAGTGTTCTGTACTTGTTTCCCCTCGCATCATTTACGTTTCAGATTTCTCGGTCCCGAAGATACCCCCTTCCTGGAGCTCCTGTACCTGTTCTGCTTCAGCTTTATTGGTAGGTCCTCATAGGGTCGTTGTTGCAGTATGAATTATTTTGCTTTATCGTTACCTTCCCCGGGTTATTTTGTGGGATATCTCCAGCTGCATCACCACCTTTGATGTTAAACACTTTTGTTTCCTATAGTGGTCGGTGGGTCTACATCTTCTCCTTTCTTGATTCCCAGCCCTCCCTTCCTTTCAGCCTGTTTTCGGGAGAATTAGGCACGGGACCGGCGTGTTTTGTAGGGCATGAATTCTCATTAGGCGAGCCTTTTTACGAACCCCCTGACAGTTTTCCAAGCCCTTTATACCTTTAATCGGTACTCTTCACAAATGGTCCCCCTCGGGAGTCGGAGAGTTCTTCGCTGAATCCGGTCGAGTTAATGGATTCTTAGCCTTTTTGGGTTGCAGATCGCCTACGGTCGAGGTTATCGCTTCTCGGGCCGAGCGGCTTGGTCTGCGCGCTCACTTTTTTTCCCGCGAGCAATTCTGCGGGCAGGTTTACCGCCGTTTATTACATGCTCAAGCCATAATTTCGGCACTTTTTCCGCCTTCCTGCGCGGCTGGTGACAACAAAAAATGAGTTCCGGAGATCATGATCTCTGGAGGCCTTCTTCAGCCCTTTTATTGATCTTTGTGCCGACCCTGCAGGCTATTCATAGGTTGTCTTCCCCCGGCGAACTGCACGTCCTCGCGGATGGTGTTGAACCTCTATCCTTTCAGTCTTCTCTTGCCGTTTTCGCTCGTGTCGTAGAACATCCCCTTATCCTGACCTCCTTTGCAAGTCTTTTATTGCGGAGCCTTATGAATCTTCTTGTGGGTCTTGAACCCGCGCCTGTGCGAGGACCTGTCCGCCCTTCTTTTGGTGTTTCACTTTCATCTGTCGTGAGGAGAGGCCCCCATCCCGGATACCCCCCCACTTAGGTGTCACCCCCCGAGGTTACTGCTGCTCCCTTTCGACATGATTTGAGGATTTTAGCGGATTCTCCCTCAGGAACTAACGTGACCCCCAACCCCCGCACGATCCCTCCCCTCAGATCCCCGCTGCGACCGAACGTTAAAGATGCGCTCACCCCCTTGGTTCTTCACATCTCATATGTTTACCCTCCCTTCCTCGTTGTGGCAGCTCGGACCTGGCCCCACCCCGAGCGACTGTGCGTTTCGGTCTGCTGTTAGTTCCTGCTACTTCTTAAGTAGGCTTGACTTTTTTTTTCAACAGTTCGACGTGCTTAGTCGGAGATCCTTTTACCTGGCCCATCTCGTAAAGAACTTTAGGTCGGCATTCTCTCGACCCTTTTTGGTTTGCGTGTTAGTTACGTTCTCGATGTCGACTACCATGTGCGACCATTTGTCCCCACGCGGAATGCGTTTGTTGGAATCCCTCCACAGAAGGGTCCCGGTGTGCCCATCCACCCTTTTGCCCTGACTTTTTGTAAGAGGTTTCTGCCTTTCGCTCCCTTTCACCCCAATTCCCTCCTCAGGAGTGATTTGCGATTGAACCGATCTTTCAAACGGGCGTAAGTCCTCCAATACGATCTGCTTTTTTCCCCCGAGGGGCCGAAAATAGTGGCCTTTACTTTTTGTTCCAGTTAGATTCAGATTTTTCCGTCTTGCGTTCCTCCCCCCCCCTTGCTGTGATGACCCTCTTTTCCTCCAGACGCTTTGATCTCGCTCTCCCAGTCTGTCCCTCCAACATAATTGCAGGAATCTCTGTGCTCCTGATATCCCACGCCTCTTCTTCCATGATCGTATTGAGGCACTTTAGCCCCACCTTGTTAGTCGACTTCCATTTGAGTTTGATCGTCGCCAACACCGAGTGTCTTCTCCGCGTTCCGTTTTCTGGCCTTTGCCGCCCTATTCACATCCCCCCTGAACAGATGCGCCCCCCTTTAACGCCGGACTCCCTCGCTGATCTCTCCGTCCAATCTGCGGCCGCCGCTTTGCCTTTCCTTTCCGGTCTTTTCCTGATGCATGGGGCCATCATGGTTGCATCCGTTTCCCCTCCAACCGTTTTGCCTCGGGAAAGGGGTGTTTTTTTTTTGTGGTTCCGCCTCCCGGACTGGTCACCCGTGCCGTTTCCTCTCCTTCATTATTCCTGAAACTTCCTGCACCAGTCCCGGACTTCTCTTTATAGCCCATCCATTCGATAACGTTCAATCCGTCTCCACCCCTATTCCCCCCGCTGTAGTTTTTTTGAGAGCCCATCAGCCCCCCCCCCGGGCTTCCGATTAAAACCTAGCCGACCATCTGTATTTAATTTTCTTAATCCCCCCAGAGCGCTTCCGACCAGACCGCTAGCCAGTATCACCCGCCAGCCTTCTCCATACCCAATGATAGCTTGACTCCCCCCCTCGTCAATCTTTTCTTAAGCATATGCCGTTTCCCCCCCTTTGAGGGCCCGACTTGTTACTTGCTTCTATCAGCTTGCCTTGGACAGTGCATTCGGTATTTGGTTGGAGCCCTGTCCTTCCCATTTCCACACGTGCCACCCTGTCTTCGAAGTATTTTACGTCAACTTGCTTTGTCGTAGGGAGAATGGTAGGTCTTCGAATCGCTCCCGAATCTTGGCAGGTGTACCCCATAGCCCTCACAAGGGCCCTCACTTTTGTGCCCTTTCTAGATGTTGTCGTACAGGTCCCCTTCTGGAATCATGAACATGGTGCGGATGAGCGGTCCATTACCTTAACTTGCCGTGTTTCTCTCCCCCCCCTTTGTTGAGAGAGATCCTTGCCCCACGGTCAGAAACTTTTCGCCCCCTCCTCTTTGATCCCCATGTTTTCCAGCGAACTCGATTCTTTTCCGTTCACCCCCCTCCAATGATTGGACCCTGTTGCCTTCTGCATTCTTCTCTTTCCGACCTACTTATAATGACCCTAACTTTCCCAGCCTCGTTCGAAGAACGGTGGTTAGCCTCTTGGGTTTCTCTTTCTTCAGATCCCCCTTGGAATCCCGGACCTCTGATACCTCCCCCCCCCAAAGAAAACCTTCGGTCCCCGCCCCATTGTTCGCACTCGCGATTCTTATGTTATGGCCACCTGCGTTTACGAGTTCGGGTTCAGAACGATTCTTCGCGGGAGCCGGTTTCGACGGTGCGCCTCTTTTCCCCCAACCCGTTGGCCCGTTGGTGGTCTCGTCTTCTTAAGACGTGTGTCGTTCCGGCCTCGTCCCCCGGTTACTACCTCACACCACTGATTTCGCCGCGTGATCCCCCCCAATCTGTTACGTTATTTATTTTCGTCGCGATTGTGTTTGCAAGATTTAAGGGTCCTTATAGGCTGGCCTTTACTTTTCTCATTAGGACTTGTGGCCGAGTTTTTTTCACGTCGTGCGGTTCTGCCTTTAGGTAAGCCTCATCCCTTTTTCCGAAACGTTACGTCCCAATTGCAAGCTCTTTTCATTTCCCTGCTCATCGCTCATGGTCCAAAGCGCGGCTCCTGTCTCGGGATGGATCCCAAGCTCCCTTGTTCCTGGATTCTCCTGGTGCCAGGCTCTGGGGGTTTAGGGTTCGTGAGAATTTTCTCCTGGGCCGATTGCTAGTGTGAGAGAAGCAAAGTTTTTTTTCTGAGCAAATTGTTTTTTAAAGAGACACTTACCTCCCTAGTCCTCAGGTTTCTTCCCTTTGATCGAGGCTAAAGCACCTTTCCTTCGTGAGCCTTTGTGTCGTCGCAAACTATTTCCTCCTGCAGTATCAGAGATCCCCCAGCGGAAGATCTTTTTAGTATTCCGCTGATGTCTGATCGTTCCTCCCATGCTAGGCCCCCTTCCTCTTGCCTTCTCCCTGCAAAGCAATCTTAGGTTTTTTTTTAGCGCTTTCACTCAGCTTGTCTGCTTGGATCATGACAGTCGTTCCTTTTCCTCGGTCGTCGACCGTACATCAGAGCGGGCTCCTTTGCTGGATTTTCGCAGACCAGTTTTTTTGCCACATTGCCGCTCCTCTTTTTTTTAGTACCGTCTTCAGTATAGAAGCCGTTCTGTTCAGGGTTTGGCCCCCCACTCAGTCCCGTGTGCCCTCGTCTTCTCCCGTAACCTTCGGTTTTCCGCGGTGCTGCTCCCCTAGCGCATTGGTGAGGATGGCGCCGTCGTCTCCGTGCCCAGCGGTGAACAGGATACAAACTGTCCCCCTAACCGTCTACGTCTCCCTTATCTTCAACCCAACAAGCGCGGTTCCCCCCGTTTTTTGTCCCAGGCTCCTTATTTGTTTTTGTTGTTGAGTCTTTTGACCTAGGACCCACTCCCATTGGGACCTCCCCCCCTCGCTGGTCTTTGGTTAGCATGATTATTTCCCTCCCCAGGCGTTCAGGTTCAATTTTAGCGCTTGTGCCAGACTGGCCCTCCCGCCCATTTAGAACTGCCTCCCACCGTCTTGCTTCGACCATACGGATTGATTCGTAGGGCGCGCATCTTTTTTTATATTTTTCTTCACCTTTGGGCCCCCCCTTGCCCCCCCACACCGCCGTTCATCTTCAATTTGTTTATCACTTCGCAAACCAGCCTCGATGGGCACTACACCCCGCTTTGCAGCGGCGTCCCTCTCTCTACTATACTAATCGTTCCTCGATCTGAATGTGCTTCCTTTTATGGATTTTTCGCCCAAGATTAGGACTCAACTTTGTTCGGTGCGACGTACAAGGCATATCCACCATCCTCTCTTTTAGTGACGAGAAGACCTCTTTCCCCCCTATTTTCCCTAGGTTATTCTGTTCGGTCAGAATCCCCACTTCTCAGGTATTTTAATGTGGCATCCAATTCTGATCTATAGACGCGGGACCCCCTACGACCACAAGACTACCCCCCCTTCTCTTCTTATCGCTCGATTCTTTCCTGGAAGGCCTACCTCTTGATCTGCGCAAGCACTCTGTAGGTTTAGAGCTTGCTCCCTCTGTGAAACCGAGCCTAGGGGGGCCCTCATTCTTTCTGGTCTGGAAGTCCTATTTGGAGGTGATCCCCCTCGTACCGGCCCAGTTCCTAGTGAAACAAGGTCTCGGTGAATCAATGCTCGACTGACCAATATCTGCGGGACTTCCCCTCATTGAATGTCTGCGGATTCGAGATGCCGTAGTTTCTTCAAATGGTGGTTTTCGAAACTTTTAGGGAGACCCTTCATTTCAGCCACTGAAAAAGCCTTTCAAAACGCCGTCCGCCCTAATTAGACGGCCGGACCCTTGAACCGCCCTCCCAAAGTACCTTTTCCCGTTCGATGCTCCCCCCATCGCGAATTACTCTAACAAACTGAGGTTGTCACAGCGTTTTTACGCTTGGGTATGACAGAGTCTCAGTACCATCCCCAACGTTTCATTCCTCCAAACCCGAGCCCCCCATACTGAGCCGTTCTTTTTTCAAAGAATCGAAAGTGAATCATAGCGCCGCCGAGGCACTTTTTTTAGACATTTTCCCCAGTTCGTACCGAAAATTCCCTGCCCTCTGTTCCCCTTTTTCCCTTTCCGCACATATGCAAATCGTGTGGCACCGTATTTTTTGCAGTGGTACGTCAACTGGGCTTCTGTATTTCCTATCCCCCGCGTTCCGATGACCCAGTCCCTTTCTCCGGAGGATTTTTTATAGTCGGAGTCTCTCTTCTTGTCCCCTTCGGCATCGATCCTTCCACTCATTTCCTAAGATGATTTTTCTTCCCATCAACATTTTGCTGTGTGAATTGGCACCCCTGATCTCGTTTCCATCGATGACCTTGGGCTCCCTCCCCTTCTTATTCGCGTCCCCTTCTTTAATGGAACTTCTTGACTT
>Ga0179593_1703474_pt1 | contig 17553 bp, 24 predicted proteins | sample CZODoug2_1_08_16_FD_185931 | JGI IMG/M metagenome (GOLD analysis project Ga0179593, IMG submission 185931) | Vadose zone soil fungal communities from Angelo Coast Range Reserve, California, USA - CZODoug2_1_08_16fungal (PacBio error correction) | ecosystem: Environmental > Terrestrial > Soil >... | reverse complement strand
TGATTCGGACTTGTAACACGTATGTATTTTGACCCCATGTGAGTTCCGGATCCCTCGGAAATGGCGTGGTTCACTTTAGTTTTTCGCTCATTGTCTTGATGACTTTCAACGGTGCCGTTTGGTTGTTTTGTGATTTTCCTAGAGGAGGGTCCAGACCGTTGCCTGTCGCGTCGAAGGATTTAGTTGAATTTTTGATCTTCTCAGATGCCTTTTTCAGTCTTCCCCTTAGGCCCGGTGTTTTGCTTCGTTTCTTCGATGAAGTCCCTTTTTCCTGGCTGTCCTCCTTTTTCCAGTTTCGCCCGGTACTTTTTACCCACTTCTCGACTTTCTTCTCTTTGTGACACTGTTCGAGATCGGATTGACCAAAGAGAAGCGTTTTTGTTTCTAGAAAGAGCCCCGTAGGATAGAGTTGAATTGATCCCGAGGATCTTTATATCCAGTTTATCTTGAAGGAACGCTTCTCGACTCTCCTGAGACTTTTACGGTTGTGCTTAACTTTCGCCGAGATCTCACGATCTTCTTACTCTCGCTCGTAGCGTAGAGATATAAAAGTGATTCCGCAGTCCGATTCGGCCCCGATGGTCAGTCGTCGATTCTTGAGACCGGTTTTCCTCCTGGATCAATGAATAATTTGTCGTTGTCGCTGAAAGGTAGTAATAGTTCTTCCCCCTTGTGGTACTTTTTTTGTTTCCTATTATGTGAAGAATCAATAAGGGTTTTCTTGTTTCATATTCAGGTCCTCCCTTTTCCCCTTTTAGTCTTACCCTGAAAAACGGTCTCTTCCCCAAACAAGAAATGGCATGATAATTCCCCCCCCTTCCAACTTCGTAAGAGAGAAGAAAAGACCTTCTTTTGGTGACTCGAGTAAGTATTGGCTTAGTTTTTACGTATCATGTTTTTCTTTTTTCTCCGATTTTAGTTCAGGAGAAATTTCACCCCCGGGGCTTCCAGGACATATAGTAGTTCCTTTGCATCCCCTTTCTTCATGAATGATCCCCCTCCCCCCCCTTTACGACTCCTAATTTTCGGCGTTCCTTTCGTTTCTTTTTCGCCACCCCCCGCGCGGGTACCCACTAAGCTTCCCTTCGACAGCCTCCCTAAAAGCGCCGCCGAAGTCGTAGCAGTGGAGATCGGAACGATCTTCTCACGGTCCCCTTGACGCCCCCGGGAAACGCAGGAAGTTCGATCATTCTCCTCCCCCCCCGGCCTGTTTTCCCTGCTTACCCCTCCGAAAAGCCCTTTTCTTTCTGGTTCTACACCTCTTGGATGCGAGACCTTAAGACAATTTTTTCTCGTTCCCAGGAACTTTACGTCGATAAGAAATATCTGAGTTCCCGATCCCCGACAGTTTCTCTGATCCGTCCGCTATACACCTAACCCTACATCTTTTGAGTTGGGTCCCCCTTCCGATTCCCGTAACCCTAAATATGGCTTGCCCCGCTTTCCCCGAGTGGGACTGTTGTTCGTCCCTTCGGCTTCCTCAAAGCCCATACATCCCATCTCCCAGGAATCGTAATGAAAATTTTGGTCTCTATAATATGATCTCCCCCCATATTCTCCACCCACCCCCACATGACCTTTTTGCCCAGCACACCACGCGTCCATTGAATGGGTCCATCCTATTTTTTCTGTCCCCTTTTCTAATCAGCTTTTTCTTTTGTTCTCGTCGTTTTTGGGGAACTCTGAAATAGATCGGTTTCTGCCTTGATTTCTTTGTTGATCGGTCAAAACGAGCTTGGACCCCCAAATCTGACCTTCCACCCCTGCTTTGCTTGTTGATAGAAGGTCTCCTTTTTCGCTACCCCTTTAAAGAACCTCCCCCTTTCTCTTCGCGTTTTTTCCACTACAGCTCCTTCCGGCACGTTTTTCAAACTTTTTAGCGTTTCATTTCACCTCGAATGGAAGAGGCGTTTTCGTTCTTGGATCCCTTGTCTCCAGTCTGGCTCCTTTATTTACAACGGACTTTTTTCGCTCGGAGGTCCAGACAGCTATTGTCGACTTTTTTCCTCCTCTTCAAGAACGCCCAGCCCGTCGCCCAAGGTTTTTTCCCCTGAATAAACAGATCAATCGCTAAAACGCCTATATTCTCTTTGGCCATTCCTCTAGAGCCCCAAACCCCCTGGCTTTTCCCTCGCAAAAACTCAGCTTTGCCTTTTAGTGCATGCCTGCACCCCCAACTCCCAGCGAATTTCTAGACCCCCGTTCATCGCGAAAAAAATTCCGGCTTTTTTTTCCGCGTCCCCCTCGAGGGCAATCTCGTCTTGCCTTTATGTGCCCTCCCCCACTTAGGTTTTCTAGCTGCAAGGGCCTCTGGCGCAGGAGTCTTCTTTCCTGGAAATCACTCCTTCCCCCCTTCACGCGCTGATGTGAGCCGCCCGATCCTTATCTTCCTTGGTTTCTTGAACCAAAAACTTATGAGGATGAGTAGTCCTGTATCCTTTCCCCCCCTTTTGCCTAAGAAAGAACTCCCCAGTGGAAGTTAATCCCAATATCCTTGAACCTTCTCGTTTTTTCTTCCAAGGCCAAGAGTTTGCAATTGTGCTCGAGACCTTCCTTCAACTTTCGCATGCGAGGAGTTTCCCCGTCCCAAAATTTCTTAACTCCTTTTTTGATCTCTCCCATTTCCTAGAGTGTAAGCGTACCCTTTTCCTCGGTCACCTTTTAAGATTGCTTTGGGTTATTGATTAATTTTTTTCCGTATTCCTGTTCTGTCGTCTGAAGCCCCCAAGGCGTATTTGGCCGTCCCCTCCTTAACTCCGTTAGCACCTTCAAGGAACCGACCTTCCTTTACCGTTTTTTCAGTGACCTCCGCCCCCCCCTCTTTTCACTGTTTATCACACCAGTTTCCTCCCCTTCCTCCTCCGAAGTGTTGGGTTGTTAGGGAGATTTTTCCGTCCGTTGTTTCCCGAAGATGTTCGCATCGCGTTTTTTAGGGATGCTGAAAGATCTCGGGTTCTGGCCGCTGGGCATGGTATTTATGTGGCTTCACGTTCTTTGACTCTCCCCAAGCTGCGAAGGGTAGGAAAATAGTGCGAGAAGTTCAGCAGGTGTTTTTTCTGTACCCCCTGCATACTTCAATCTCTGCCCTCTGGGCGAATCTTTACGCTGCCGCATAGTGAAGACGATTATCTCCAATCCCCCAAAGAAGGGACACAGTTTTTACTTTCACTCTCTGCCATCATTTTTGAATGGCTTTTTTTCCGCTTCTTTCATCCCTTTCGCCCCACTGGTAAAACCAGGTACTGTCCATTTTCTCCCCCCTTAAGGAAAAATCATGATGATTCGGTAAAAGTTCTGCTTTGGATATACGAAAACACTCCTCACCCTTTTTTTTAAAACTATCCCCCCCAACAGATTTTATGATTTTCCTTATTCCCGCACAGTAAGTCCTTCTTTGAACCCAAGTCTGTGAAAGATCAGTTGCAATTTGATCGTTGAATCCGACCCTCCTCCAGTTGATAACCGAGACCCTTTCCCTTGCCCCTTAAAGTCTTCGGCCCCCCCCCGCCACGTCATGGGCAGTTTTTTTTTCTCTGTGAAATCTCTTCCCATTAACCCTGTGAATTTTTTTTTCAGCATGTTCGTGCGGTTATATTCCTCCTTGGAGTTTTTTTTCCCTTGTTTATGAATGATATAAAAGCCGGTTCCGTTTTTGTAGGTTGGGCTCCCTCCCCCCCCCCCCCGCTCGAGTATCTTTCCGCACAGCTTCTTATCGCGGGTGGTGATTTGATCTTGATGCCCGGCTGCGTGTGCCTTGGTGTTGGCTCGTTTCTGAAAGATACGACCTAGATAACGTCCCCTTTCCGGCTTGCTTCCTTTAACCTCAAGTCCCTTAAAGAGACACGAAAGACTTTTTAGTCCGACACCACTAACTTTAGAAAGCCGATGCTGATTCTACGATCGCTTTTCTTCAAGGCTAAAGATAGTTTTTGCTTATTCTTTTTCTTTGGATTTTCCCAAGAGTTTTAGAGTTTCCCTCCATGACGAAATTCTCCCCCCCCACTGACTGGTTGAGGGTGTTACATTTTTACCTCTGGTTTTTTTTGTTCCCCCCCCGATCACCCTCTCAAAGATCTTTCTCATTCAACTTCTGCATAAACCCCTTCGCACCCCCTCTTTTTCCTTTTTTACCCATTGTCCGCGCCTTTAGGCCCCGGATGAATGTTGTGCTTTCGGCTTGGTGTCTCTTTCGTGGATAAACTGGTTTTTTTTTCTCGTCTCCCCCCTACCAACCTTTCATATATGCTTCGGCTTCATTTGAGTTTCACGTGTCTGAAAGACGCCGAGCTTTTTTACCACCCGTAACCCGTAAGTTCAGTTTCTTTCCTCCTAGTCGGTTGACTTCCACAACTCCTGTCTTGGTTGAAACTGCGGGTATATTTTTATTTTTTCCATGCTGGTGATAGAACTTCTTTGGTCTTGATTCCTCGTCAGTACGGTGTTTTACCTGGCTGCTCTGAACGGCACAATGGTGCGGGTCGATAGTACCTCTCTTAATTCTGACTACTGATGAGACAGATTTTGCTCTTTATCTCCCCTTTCTGCTCGATGATTGCTCCTTCTTGTTTTTTTTTGTCAGGACGTCGCTTTTTTTTCAGATAGGTCCTATAGCCACAACTCCTCTGCGCTGTAGAAGATATGTCCATCGGCTTTTTCTTACTCTCCGCTTTGTAGATTGGATCCCTCGAAGCTGAACTTCCTGATCGTTGCGTTTTTTTTCTCGGTTATGGAAATGAGTGATGTTTGATTTTTCTTCTCCCCCGTTGCCCCGGGAAAAAGAACTTTGAGCTCCCCGTCTTGACAGGGTTTTGCCACTCCCCTTTCTTTTCTCCAGCCTCCCCTGTGGCTTCCCCCTAGTAGTGTCCGAGATATAAATTTGCCACTCGGAAGGAATAGATGTAAAAGAGAAGTTTCCCCTCCGGTCGCCCGCGTTTTCCAGGGTTTGCTGTACGCCTGTTGATCAATGACCAGGTTTTTTCGATTGCACTCTCTTTTTCCTGGTCTCGTTTCTAATATCTCCTTTTTCAAATATCAGGGGGTTATCTCGTCTATCTTTTCGCACTACCCCCCCCCTGCTCGTAGACCCCCATGAGAACCCCCTAACTGGTCATGATCCAGTCGAATGCCCAGATTTTCGATACATCCTCAGACCATTACTTCCTTGCGGTGACATAGTTTAGTTATCCTGGTTATATCGGAAGTAGCTTTCTTTCTTTTTTTCCTCTTTATCAGTCTTGCAAGCGGCACGCCTGTTCTCGTTATCTATTCAGCAAGTTTTTTAAAACGTGGTTTTCCGACTTTTCCTTTTTTTCCATTTTCCGCCTTTTTCCCTTCTTGCAAACCGAAGTAGATTTCCCAAGCTACCCTCTTTTGGTATCAAGAAGATGAAAGCGTCCTCCCAGTCGACCCCTCTCGACTGACTTTTTCTAGCAGTGGGACTGTACCGTAGGACGCAATGGCCCAAGGCGAGTACGCCCCTTTTAAACTCCTACGTCCCTCGTTAACCGGCATGAGCCCCTTTTCCTACCACCCCTGCTCATCTTCACTCTCACCTTCACCCAACCTTCTGCTTTCCTCCTTGACCCCCCGCTAAGTTAGAAATAATTTTCCCCCCCCCCCGTAGTCGCAGACTCTCCTCCCCCGCCAGTTCAGATAAACCCATCCAGTCCCCCATAATTACCTCCATTTTTCAACCATAAACCTCCTAGTTGGGTCCCAGTATCCTCGATACTACTCTTTGACTTCCGTTTGACGCTTTCTGGTTGTCCAGCCTCTTCTTCTTACACACGCCAATCAAGAAAAGTCCGCCTCTCGTACTTGCCACTTTTTTTTGCGGCTTGCTTCCCCCCACCATTTCTTACAAAACCCATAAACAACCCTCGTTTTTTTTTCACCCACCCGCTTTCTCAATAAGGAGCAGTTATGATTGTATACAGGCCGAAAGATCGCGCTTGTGCCCTGAACTCTAGTTTTATTTTTTTACTTTTTTTGCAATAAGATAGGTGACGACGTTTTTTTCCTTTTCTCGGTGATTCGGAAAACCCTATGCAACTTTCTTGACCCCCTTCACCCCCCACCAACAGGCATTTTTTGTTGATTTTCCTGAACAACAAGCAACCCCCCCTGAACAAAGATTTCGATTTCTTCTGGCCTCGAACTTCCCCTTCGCTGCCTCCCCCCACCACTCATATTTTCTTATTAGGTATCTCCTTTCCGAGGTTTTCCTTTTGACAACCTTTACCTTTTTTGGAGAAAGCGGTATCTTAGGTCCCCCGCTAGCGCGTTGCGCGCTTCTTGTCGCTCTGCATAGTTCCTCCCCCCCACCGAAAGGAGAACGAAGTCCCCTCTTGCCTTTTTTTTTTTTTTAGATGAAAAAGATTAACCCGCGCCCTCCCCCGATCTTAGTCTTCGGTCAAAAGGATTTCACCTTCTTTTCTCTGATCGGGCTGAAAACCCACTTGAGTTCGGTTATGTTTCAGTACTCCTTTTTCACTTCCCCACATCGAAGATAGACCCCTGATACATTCCGTGCCCTTCAGATCTTGTTTATTTCCCAAAGCCTTTTTTTTCAATTCATGCCTGACGTGGCCACATCCTGGTGGAACTCAACTTGTTCTTCTGGTAAGGATGGAATTTTTCCCTTCGCTACGGAGAGTTTTCTATAATCCTTCAGGGTGATCCTTCGGCCTTCGGTTTGACCTGTGTCGATGTACGTCTTTCCCTTTAACTTTCTCATCTTGCCGGTTACTTTTTTTCCCCCCCCCCACCACTACACTGGACTCGTAGACCCTGACATTCAATAAATTAGGATTGTTCCTTTTACTTTCTTCCCCCCTTACTTTGCCGAGCCCGTGTCCCGCTTTTTTCTGGCGTATTGATAGAGGCCATCTTCATGATCTCTGCGCGTTGTCCCCCATTTGAAGCAGGCAACCCTTTTCCCGCCCTTGTTCTGAGAGAGATTTCGGTCGTCCTTTATTATCCCATCTTTATTAGCTGCTCTTGCTTTCTGTGATATGCTCCAACGGCTGTAACCTTTCTCTTCATTGAAGAAATGCCATTTCTTCCCTTTGTCTCCCTTCCCCGTAAAACTACGTCCCCCCCGGCCTTTCCCTCCCATTTCCCTTGAATTATTAAAACTATTTCCCCCAAGCCATAAGATGATTACTTGCCTGTTCCACACCCAGGACTTAGGCCCTCCTTTTCCTCCTTGTTGTTTGAGCTATTCCGAGTTCCCGTTTTTTACGGAAGATGCCCGTATCCTTGGTTGATGAGGGACCACCTTATCGTTTCATATATTTCTTATCTTTCCCCCTAGACTTGAGAATAAGTCCTCTGCCCAATCTTGCCCGATTTTTCCCCAACCCCCACACTCCGTACCCCCCCCAGTGAACCAATCGGTTTTCACTTTCTACCTCAGAAGAGATGAACTCTCAATGCTTCAAGTTTCAGATCCTATCCTGTCTATTGAATTTTTCCAGATTATTCTTTCAGCCCCCCATCCCTCATGCCCACAACAGTTGGACGGGTTGTTCCGACGCTGTCGCCCCCTCAGTTTTGCGTTTACTTCTTCTACTTTCGAGCAGCCCCCTCGGCTTTTCCCCACGCTTTTCAAGCTCCTTGGCCCCGACCTCCCAATAATTTCTTTTGGATTTCCCCGTAGAAGAATATTTTTCCCTCATCAGCACCTGTAGTTTTTTCAAAATACCATACATTGATTTCCGGAGATCGTTCAAATCGCGCACCCCAAGCCTCCTTTTTTTCGGACCCCCTGAGTGCAATTGTCATGAAAGCTTTTGCCCCTCCGTGAACAAGGTATCCCCCCGATAGTAGGACCCCTCCTACATCGTCCACCATTGCTTGCAAATTTCTTGACTTGTTTTTGTGGAACAAGAGACAGTCCGCGGGTTTCACCAAGTAATATCGGCTTGGCTGGTTCATCTGTGAGAAGTTTGGGGTGTTTCTCTCTGCTTTGAGTTTGGTGTTCCGGTACGACTTCATTTCACATTACCTTTTGCTTAACGCGGCGGTTTTTACTTCAGTCCTATTCGATCTCACAGATAAGAGATCGGGTCCTCGTTTTCTCGGTCCTGGTGTCCCTAAAAAATTTGCCGTTTCTGCCTTAGTTCCCCCCCCTTTTTCGTTGTTTTCCTACTAAAGAGTTTCGACAATAGTGTTTTTTCTCCCCAACGCCGAGGCCTCTTGTTTTCCCCCCCTCCTCCGGTTTATAAACAGCCGTTTCAATTTTTCGCCTGCTCTTTCAATCCGATACAGGAAATTTACGTCAATAACACTTTGAGCGGCGGAAAGCTCTTCTTTGTTAGATGACCCCCCTACTCGCTCTCATAACTGGCTTTTAATTTTTCCCCGAGTTCCTCAACTCGACTTTCTATTAACCCTTAAAACCTCCTCCTTCCCCCTTGGTTCGTCCCTCTTACCCCCGAATAGGGGTTTAAGATACCTATCACCCGGCTTCTTTGCGATAAACCGAGGATTTCAGATTCCCCCGACGCTCCTCTTATTCCCGAGAGATTTCTGATTTTTCCCTTCCGGATTGTATGTCCGGCTACTTAGTAGCCACTTTTTTTCCACTTAGTGTGCATGGTAGTGAACGTAGAGGATTTTCTTGCGTTCTAACTATGGTTTCCTTGGACCCCAGTAGAAAGAGCCACCCCAAAAAGCCCATCTCCTTATTCTTGTAGAAGGAGTTTCTGCTTGTCCCCCGTTTTCGGTTTCCTGAAGCGACGAGGGACTAATCCCACTTCGTTTCCGCCGTATTCTTGCATGGACGTCCTCCGCGATGCTAGTTACTGAGCTCCTTTCTTGTCCTTTCCTTATATTGTTGACCATGCGGGTACTTTTCGGTCTGTGTATCGACAGTTGACGGGTTCCATCGCTAGTTTTTCCGCACTTAGGTTGTCTTCTGAGACTGCCCAATGGTCTCAGCTTGGTCTTCGCCTTCTCTCTTTCCTCTGTTTTCTCTTTCTCTCTTACTCTTGATTAAGGTCAACCCCCCCCCTTCTCTCAGATTAAGTAAGGCTTTTCCGGTTCTGCCATTCTTCCTATTACGTCCTAGCCCCACTGCCGATTTTTTTTCCTCTGCGCTGCTCTGTGAGATCTGGGCAGTTCTGGTGCGCCGTTTTTGAGCTTGCTCCGTCCCCCCTTCTTTTGTGAGAATTCTTCGGTAGTTTTCCATGCTATCAGTCCTGCTTTCCTTTTAAGTCCAAAGCCTTGACAGAGTATCTTAGATCCCCTTCGGTTTTTCCCCCGTCGAACCGGAAGATGAAAGAGAGTTCGAGCTTCCTCATAGTAAGATCTATAAACAGCAAATCCCTCCCGATGTCCGCGCACCAGGAAGTTTTTTTTTTTCTGTTTTGAGTGGGGGGTCCCATTTCCGATTATCCATACCCCTTTCTTTTTTTTTTTTATCCTGTGTAATAGTTAGAAGATGAGGAAGGTGGTCTCCTATACTCCTCCCGTTTTTTTTTTTGGATGAGATTATGCCGCTCACCCTTACCCCCCCCTATCTTTGATCGACCCCAACAGAACTTGTTCCTTATCAACGAAATGGATAAAAAGTCGAATTTCAATTCGACCCTCTTTTTGCCTTAATGGGAACTGAGCTTCCCTTTGAGGTTTAATCCGGTTACATCTCCTTGATCCTACGGCTCCCCCTCTTTTCCTTTTCTCCTTATTTATAGACCGGAGCATGTTACGGAACCAACAGCCGAATTGGCTCCGATAATCTCGTCTTTTCTTTGTTGCATTAAGGGATAATGCTTCTTCTCCTTCCCCCTCAGCGACCGATTATTTCGTGCCCCTCTTCTTTTCCTTACTTTCTTTTCTGGCCCGCGGCAGAAACCCCCACCCCCCCCACCAAAAACCCCCCCCCACCCCCCCAAAAAAAAAATTGCTTTCAAACGTCTCAAACCTATCCTCTACAAAGCGCTCTCAGATGTATAGAGTTTTCCCTTTTACGTTCTGGTCATTCCAATCGCCATGACCCCAGTCCAACCGTTCTAATAGATAATTCTTCTCTCTTTACTTTTTTTTTCTTTTTTCCTACACTTTTCTCCACGGAAATATGCTCTACGCACTTCACAAATCGCTTTGCTTCGAAGAGAAAATTCCCCCCCTTTTTTCCTTATCCCCCGTATTTTCGCCTCTGTATTCCCTAAGTCTCCCAGCAGTCCGCTCTTTTCTCACAAAGCATGTTTCCACCCACCCTTTGGGTCATTCCTATTCCCCAGGTACCATCTGGGAGTTCGCTTAATTTTCCCTCTGGCTTTCCTGCGGTACGAACCTCCCCTCCGCCTTTCGACCATAATCCGGATTTATGCCCCTTTTTGTGTAGCCACCATTTCAGCCCGAAAATAAACCCCCCTTTTCCCCAACACCCCTCTCCTCTCTCAGCCTCACCCAAACCCCCCCTACTCTCCCATTTCTTCACCAACTCATGACTTCCCACTCCCACCCCCTCCCCCTTCCCCCCTCTTGGCTCCCCCCTTCCCCCCCTCTACTCCCCTTCCTCCCTACCCTCTTACCCCCCCAGCCGTCTCTCCTCCAGCCCACTCGGTGCCCTCCCTCTGAGCTACTCGACCCTCTCCTCCGCATACTTCCCACTCCCCCGTTTTACTCCACTGCACTTCTCACCACCTCCCCTTTCCCCCTCCCCCCCACGCTCCTCTTTCCTTTTCTACTTCCCTCTCACTTATCTTTATCCGTTTCTCAATCCCCTCGTTTTCCGCTCCCCTCTCCGTTCCTTTCCTCACCTTCTGCCCTACCCCCTCCCACGTTCACCCCAAGCGTACTCTGCCCTATCCCATCCCTCACCCCATCCCCCACCCAGCCCCGCCTCTTCACCCGATGCCTTCACTCCCTCATTCTGCCTCTCCCCGCTTCCCTTGTTCCCTCTCCTTCTCCCTCCCTCCCCTTCCTCTTCCCCTAGCCCCGCAATCCCACCTGATTCTCTTCTCACCCTCCACGCCCTCCGCCTCTCACCACCTTTTCTTCTCTTCTCCTATCTCTTCTCCTTCTCCTACTTTTCTCATCTCCAACCTCCCCCCCTGTTCCCCACACAACCATTTTCATGCCCCCTCTCCCCCTCTCTCCTTCATCTCGACCATTCCCTCTACACCGTGCTCCCCCACACACTTCCGTCTCTTTCCCCCTCTACTCCCTTCTCCCCCCACACCCCGCTCTCCTCCCTCAACCTTTCCTCTAAACCCTCCCCTAACCCACCCTATTCAACACTCACCCTCCTTACACATTCTCTTTCGTCCCCCCTCCTCGCTCTCCACCGTTTCCCACCCCCATTTGACACCCCCCACCTTCCCACTTCTTCAGCTATCAGATTTGTCTACCCTGCATCCTTCTTTTCTACTCATTTCTACCGCCACATCCCCTCCTCTCTCCTTCTACCCGCCATCCAACCCCCCCCTTATCCCCCCTACTTCTTCTCCCTCTTCTCTCCTTCCCCTCCCTTTTCTCAACTCGTCCCTACTCTCACCCTCTCACACCCCGTCCCCCCGTTCTCATTCCCCCGTACGGCTTTCCGCTGCTCCATTCCCCTCCACCCTCCCCACCTCCCGCGCCCGACCCCTTATTGCTTTTCTCCTCCTCCCTATCCCCTCCCTCCTCATACTTCCCCTCCGTGTTTGACATCCCCCCCCCCCTTACGTCTCCCTCTCTCCTTTTCATTCTTTCCCTCCCTACATTTACTCTTTAACACAGACGTCCTCCCCCCCTCATTCCCTGTGGCTACTCCCAGGCGCCGGTTCAAATTGTCCCATGCCGACTAGATCTACCGTTGACTCTTCTTTTATAGAGGTTATTTGGATTTAAATAGATCGTGGCATTGCGTATAGGGTGCTTTTGTCGGCTGCTCTTGGAACCCCCCATCTCTTCAAACAAGATCTTGTTCTTTTCTACGCCCTGATATAATTCTTTTTCGCACCCCTCCCATTTCCACTGACCAGGATCTGCTGATCCTGTGATGCAAGACCCTCCTATTTCCGCGGCCGTAAAAGCAGATCTTCAGAAATCGGTATCTTCATTGTCGTTTCATTCTACCCTATTGCTGCTGTCCGTATTATTTCTGTTCCGCACGCTCCTTTTTTTCCCCTTTCCCCCCTTTCTTTAATCTTCCCTCTGTTAATACACATCTTCTGGATTGATGCTTTTCATCAGGGATAGTTTTTTCAATTCCTGATTTGCTGCGGAGGCCGAACCGATGGTCGATTACTTTTCACCCCCTTCAACACGATACGAAGAAGTCCCTCGAAGTTTTTAGTTTAACCCTTCCACCCCGATCCCCACCACAAATTTATTAGATTCCCCTTTCACATTCCTCGAGGAAACATTCTCATCTTCAACAACTTCCCCTCGTTATGTTTAAGTAAATACGAAAATTCCCCACCAGCATCTTTCTTGAAACAACCCCCCCGGGTTCCACCTCTTCGTCCCTCTGGAAAAGATATCATTCCCTCGCTCCATAAGGGGAGAATTTCTCTGTTAGTTGGGACTCCGGTTCATCCTTTTGCCCCTTTTTAGCCTAGTCTACTTACGGGAACTCCCCTTTTGCGGGATGAAAGCTGCCCCCCTTTTCTCCATGTCGTCTCGAAACTTTCATTGTTTAGTTTTTCAAACCCTTGAGGATTCTTCTTTTCCCCTTAGCCTTCCCTTTGCTCTCCATACCCCCAACCATAACAGGGTATCACAGAGGCTGACGAGAGTGTTTATCCCGTTTTCAATTCTAATCCGCCATTACAAAACACCCCTTTTTTCATGCAGGATTTAACACATGAACAACTGTGTCATGCCCTTCCTGGAAGAGAAATCCCTTTTCAGCCACAGCGTAAAATGACCCCTAGTAATGAAACTAGCTTTCTTGATAATGCGTTCCTCTGTCTAGTCGAGTGTTTCCTCTTTGTCAATACCTTCTGACGCTTTGGAATTCCCCCCCTAAGCGTAGAGAACATCCAGACGGCCGGCCCCATAAGTTCCCCGATCTTCTCAGCCCTCAGCTTGAAACTGGGATTCCTCTCGTTAACAATGTAATTCGAAATTCCTCAATCCTCTCAGTTGGTGGGTTTTTCATTGGAAGTCCGTTTGTTTCCCCGTATCCCAGATCCCCGATGGTTACTTTTCTGTCCCTCTCTTTGTCCCGGCGCTTCCTTCTTCACTGGTAAGAGCCTGTGTTGGCTACGTCTTTCACTTTAGATACCGGCCAAAGCTGGCGGTCTGGCCACTTCCCGCTTTTACCCGCGACTCCGTGACTGAAGTGCCCGCAGATAACTCTAGATTCCATCGATATTACTTCTGGTTTTTTCGTTTACGCGACATACGCAACTCTTCCCCAAGAACACATTAAACAGGTGCCTCTTGTCCACACGGTTCCTTCCCAGAAGTGCCTTCAGGGTGTTTTAAGGAGGATCTCTCCTCCCGGTGAAAACCTTGACTCCTCAACGGATCTTCCCCGCCCCCTTTGAATTCCCGTCCCCTTGTGAGATGGCGGAATAGATCCTCTTCCTTTCATCAAGCCCTGTATGTTTTGGGCAAACCCTCCAACAAGATTCAGAAGGTTTTCAGATGACTTCTTCGTCAGCCGCCTTTGCCCCTTTCCCCTGAAACCAGGAGTTTTCAAGTTTATTCCTTTCTCTTCTGTTCGCCCCCCTTGATTCCCCCTATATGCCGGCTACGAATAAAGTATCGTCCCCCGTTACCCCACGGCTCTCCGCCTCTTTCCCATATCGAGGGAAACCTCCCAGTTTTTTTTTCATGGGTTCAGCGTTTAGCGTGTTTTTTTCTCTATGCGGGAGTTTGGGTGCGGTAATCTTTCCTTTGCAATAACCTAGACCGCGGCTTCTTTTTACCGGTTTAGGGAACCCATTTTTACGAGCTCAGCGTATCTTTTTTTTTTCTATAGCGCGTCGGGGTCCTCGGGAAAAACCGTGGCGATTCGGTGTCCGTTCTTTCTCCTTTCCCCCCCCCGCTGGAGGCTGATGAACAGCCTAAATATGGTCTTTTTCGCAGAAAAACTTAGGCTTGTTTAACTTACTATCCTTCTCTCTATTCCCCTGCCCCGACTCCTTTCCCCCTCTTAAACTAACCGCTACTAATTTAAAAGAAACCCTTTTCTTTCGGGAAAGGTCCTGTCCTTCTCGCCAACGTCCAGATCTCCTTCCCAGGGTTCTTTGTTCACAGTTTTAGGAAAAGTCCCTTTCAGCAGGATTAGAACGCCCATCTCCTCCCCCTTTTTTTTTTTTTTCTGTCCAGATTGGTTAATCTCTTCACAGATCACACGACACGCGATACTCAGATGATTTAAGCTTCCATCGCAACCCCCCCTCTCCCTGGAGTAGATTAGTCTTGATTTAACATTGGCCTAGCCCATTTTGTAATTTTGTGCTGGTTCTTCTTCTCGGTTAATTGTGGTTTCTTTTTTTTTTCTTTCAGCCAGAATAGTAGCCCTGCTCCCCCCCCCCCCCCACCCCCTTTTAATCTTCTTTTAGTAACGGTTGTTTTCTTTTTTTTGGATTAAGCCCTTTCCCGATTCCCCCCCCCGTCAAACTCTTCCAGTCAGAAGCCCCCCCAGCCCCCCCCTTCTTCTTCTTGACTATATCCTTTTTTCACAACCTACGTTTTATGCATGGCGGGATATGCTCCTTTTCATAGAGTATTGATTTATCCCTTTTTTTTCTTTCAGAGATGGAGGCGTTGAGTCCCTTTTGACGGCTGTCTTTAGTACATTTTCTTCCTCTTTTTTCTCGGACCGCTCTTTTGCCTTTTTTTCCCTCAGAGCGCAGATTTTTCTCGTCCTTCTCCCTTCTTCCTTCGGTAACTCCGATACCTCCTGCTTGCGGGCTTAGACCGTTCGCATTTGTCCCCTTTCTTCCCCCAAGTATCGCCCACTGCTCGACTTTTTTTTCTCCTTTTTCGACTTCTGTTTCCTAGGCTCTCTGTCACTCGCCGCGTTGTAGGCATTGGCAGCCTCTCCCCTTACTCTTTGCGTTCTCCTTTTTAGTGAACTTTTTTGAGGATTTTTCGCTTTTCCCTCCCCCTCCTCCTTTCCACGGACTCCGTGAGCCAGACTCCTTTCGAATTTTTTTTTTTGTGGTGCGGCCGCCCTCCAGAACTTATTAATTGACCCGCCCGCTCGTAGGCACGAGAATACCCCTTTAAACCCCTTCCTCCGAAGTACGATGTCCCCTTTCCTTCTTAAATTATGGGTCATCGCTCCTTATTTTTAGCCCAGATCCGATGGAAATGAATACCGTCATTGGTAGAGCCAGGTTTCCCTTTTTCCTCCCCCTACTCGGTGGTCCTTGCCTCATACCTCTTTTACCTTTTCCCCCGTTTTTTTTTTTTTTTGTCTCTATTCTTCCTCTCCAAGTACCGGCAGACCCCGAGTATTCCCTCACCACATCTGCTTCCTTCTTCATCTTCCTTTTGTAACAGGCCGTAAGCCGAAAAGACCAGTCCTTCCTGGGAGCGGTGAAATCCTGTCCTCCCTTCGTCTTTTCCCTGGGTTCTCTTTATAGGACGTCCTCGCTTTTTCTTGTCGGCGAAAGTCCTGCCCACCCGGGCCGCCTGCTTCAAGTAGCCCCCGCGTTGGTCAAAGAGGATACTTCCCCCGTCACCTTTCCCCCAGTTTAAGACGACCGCTCATTCTCCCGCCACGCCCAATTAAGCTTATACTTTAATGTCCATTTTCCCAAGAGCTCCCGCCGACTTCACGATGGCTGTCGAAAAATCGCCTCCCCTCAATTTTCTTTCCCCGATAGACCGTATTCACTCCCCTTTCCAACTCCCAGTATGACGCCCAACTTGAAACTTTCGTCCTTCATCTTTCATAGTCCTCTTTTACCACCGTCCCGAGTCATCGAGAAAGTTTTGAATCTTTGAATCGAAGGAACTCGAATTCCCCCCCAACGGCTTTTTGCGACAGCAAGAACATCTTCTTCTCAGACTCGTCCCACGGTACTTTCGCTCCCCCTCCCTCTTGAGCCTCAAACGTTCTCTTCCTTTTTGTCCGCTATACCAGTCCCATCACATTCTCACCTTCTTTTTTGGTCTCATCCGATCATAAACCCTTTTGCTCGAGTTTCCTCTGTAATTTTTCCCCGTTCCCTTCGGGATTACCAGACCTCACCTCCCCCAAAGGAAGACTTCGACAATGAATCACGTATATGAACTTTTTTTCCTTGCCCTCAAAGCCCCACCATATTTACCCTCCCCTTCCACACCCCTCCACCTTCGACTTTGTCCCTCCCCCCCCCTTGTCCTATGCGGAATAACTTACCTGAGCGACCTCCCGACGAATAGATCGCGCGACTGACCTTCTGAGCTCGTTAGTTTTTTTTCCCCTCGCGAAATCCCTCGGTCTCCTCTGATTCTTTCTGCTCTGCTTTTTATCGTGAAAAACCTAAACTTGAAACCCCAACCGAACCAAGGCATTCCCCCTTGTGTGATAATCCTCGCACAGACTCTCCTGCACAACTCTTGAAACTCATTAAAAACTATTAGTTATTCTTCGGATTGGCCCTCCCTCCATTCCCAGTCCCGGCCTGCCCGCTCCCACTCTTCCTACTAACTTAGTTCTTTATTGAAGAGGCGGACGACAGTCTTCTCTTTGTTTTCTCTTGGAAACGCGGTGATAGTTTGCCCGAAGCTCTCGTCAGTTTGTGTTCTGTCCGACAAGCTCTTGCTTTTTTTTCCTCGCGCAACCTCCCCTCACCCCTCCTCCTTCCCCGTTACACCAGATCACGTATCACTCGCTCTACTTGCTGCGGACCCCGGCCAGCGACCGCTTTTTTTCGTAAACAAATTCCGCGCCTATTCTTCTGTCCCTAACCGTACACCCCCCCAACTCCCCGCTCCTACTCCCCAGTGCGTAACACATTCGGCCCTCTGTGTTCGTTTTTTTTCAGCTGACAAGATATGTCCCCCCCCCTTTCTTCCGTATGACAAATGCAGTGGCTACTTGTTTTTTATTGTAGGGCGTATCCGAACCGTTTATAGCTGCGGCTTCTTCCATGCATGAAATTACTCCCTTTTTCGCAGAAAGCGAGCTTGTCCCCTTTCATTTCCCTCTCGACCCAACGTTCTTACATCTTGTCGTGTATTGTCGTGCGGCGATTTCGTAATCGTACCCCTCCTTTTTTTCTTACCTCCTCCATAAGTTTTGACTTTTCCCCTTTCCACTTCTGATGGTAATGCGTGGAATCGTCCGACTTTTTTCGGCTACACTTTCTTTGCACCCCCCGCCCTTACAACATGCGAATTCGCGGCTTGACCACATTTCCCTGACACAAATGTGTTCCGCATATCGCTTCATGTCTGTACTAGTAAATGATTTCTAATTCTTCTGAGTCGAAGACTTTCTTGTCTTCCCTCTCCGGCTGTTAACTGAGGATTGTCCTCCTAGAGCTTTGGCCTCCCTTCCATTATCTCCACAAGGTATTAAATACCCTTGGATCCTCAAAACGTCTTTCCTTCCACAGACCTCCTGATTTGTCCATTCTCTCATCTTAGATCAAACCTCACTTCCCCCCC
>Ga0179593_1664234_pt1 | contig 17556 bp, 23 predicted proteins | sample CZODoug2_1_08_16_FD_185931 | JGI IMG/M metagenome (GOLD analysis project Ga0179593, IMG submission 185931) | Vadose zone soil fungal communities from Angelo Coast Range Reserve, California, USA - CZODoug2_1_08_16fungal (PacBio error correction) | ecosystem: Environmental > Terrestrial > Soil >... | reverse complement strand
CTTCTTCCGTCAGCCACGACGTCCTTTTTTCTCCTAAAAGGGTTTTTAAATGGGTGAGGATCCCACGGGCCCCCCCATGCAGCGGAAGGCCCCCCTTTTCCCTTTTCTGAGTCTTTGTGCCATATTCCGTTCCCCCCCCCCCCCCCCCTTTTCTGGGCTGTTCACTTTCCCTTTCCCGGATGTTTGCGTTTTTTTCCTCTTTTCTGGAACCTTTTTTTTTTTTGAAAACGGACTTTCTTTTCTGCGACTGTTTTGCGTGCTTTTTCCCTTTTTTTTCTCCCCTGGTGGGACTTTTGTGGAAAACTTTTTTTCCCCTTTTTTCCTCCCTTTTTCTTGGAGCGAGCCGCTGTTTTTTTTTCTTAGAGTGGATCCGCTCCTTTTTCGGGGCGCGACTTTTTCCGCCGAACGGTGCTTTTCGTCTTGTTTGGGGGCCCGCGAAAGAGCTCCAGCCGCCTGCGCTTTTTTTTTCTTTTTGAATCTTAAGAGGTTTTTTTGTCATGGGCGCAACTGTGGTCCCTTTCTTTTTCCGTCCACCATGTTTCCCCCTTGTCCGGGGTCTGTCTTTTCGTGCCTGCGGACGTCTTCATCTTGGTCACACGTCCTGTCCACCCCCACGCCTTCTTCTTTTCCCGACTCCTCCAGAAAGCCAGTTAGTCAGCCTTTTCCCCCTTTTAAAGTTAGTTCTCCCCCACTATGGACGTTTTTTTATCTTCCCTTCCTTTTTATTTTCCTTTCCTCTCATCTACGAGGACCCTCCCAGCACTAGCTTTGTAATTAGTTCCTCCCCACACTTTTGGTTTCTTGTTTCTCCCCCCCCCTTTTTTTTTGATTATGAGAAGAACCCTCAAACCTTTGGCTAAGTTCTTCTTTGCGTTGGAATCCTTTTTTTTCCCGGTTGTTGGGGACCCCTCCACGTGGGCCGCTTCTTTTTTTCCCCCTCCCACAAAGGTGGGTTTTTTTTCTTTTTCAATTCTAATATAAAGTCTGTTAAAGACTCGTCCCGCTATGCCGGTTCCACCTTTCCCGTTTTTACCAGTCCTCCTTTTTACGTGATAGAGGGCTACCTTTTTGCGGGGGAGGTCCCTTCCCCTTTTTTTTTAGTCCCCGGGGTCTGTTCTTTTCACCACCCACCACTTTCTCAATGGATCCTGGTTTTTCCCACAGGCCGAATTCCAACAAGATCTCCCTCCCGTTACTTCGCTTTCTCTTGGCGATCTTTACTTTTCATTTCTTCTTGAAAGAGTAAGCCCCCCTCCCTCCCAGAGAGACTAATCTCTCTTTCTTTTTCGGAACCCCCAAGTCTTGCTTTTTCTGATTCCTTGCGCAGTTTCTTTACCCTCCCTAGAGCTTTTTCTTTTCTGGGCCAGGAGGGAAGCCCCCCTCTTCTTTCTGATGGATATTCCCTCCCCCTTTTCCGCCTCCCTTCCCACCCTGTTTGCACCCAATTCCTTTTTTGTCATGAGGTTCCCTTCCTTCATGGAGGCTGCTCCTCTCCTTCGTGTGGACTTTTTTTTTTTATGAGGACCGCTTTTTCCCCTTTTTATATCCCACCCTTTTTTTCTTGTGAGGGCTTCGTTTTTTCGATTGCTTTTTCCTTCTTTCTACCTGGTAGACACCCTATTTCTTTCACCTGTTTTGAAACTGTTCTTTTTGAAAAACTCCGTTGTTGGACCCTTTTCTTTGGACGTCCCCTCTTTTTAGATAATCCAGTGTCTCCTCCGTGGGGCATAGTCCTCTTTTCCCCCTCCCCTCGTCAAGAAGGCCACCCCCCCTTTGACAATTCTTTGCGTGGATTGGTCTCCTTGGATTTCGCGCCCTTTGGTACCACGGACCGTCTCTTCTTTTTAGCATTTAGGTGGCAGCTTCCCCCCCTTCCCCCCCCTCGGAACGGACCCCTCTTTGTCCTCCCCCCTAAGAAACGGTCACCTTTATATATGCCGCCTTCCTTTTCACTGACAGGAAAGCTCTTTTCGGACTAAAATCGATCCCTGGGCCACTCTGGTACCTTTTTTCCTAGGGGACCCTCTTCTTTCAGGGAGATTTTTCTTCCTCAAGCGATTTTTATCCCAAAACCACGCCCTCTTTCGGTGACTTCGTGAGACCAGGCTTTCTTCCCTATAGGATATGGTGTCTGCTTTTTTTTTTTTGACCAAGGACAAAACATCCCCTCCCCAGGAGTCCTTCCCTTCCTCATGTGTGGGCCCGCCGAACCAAATCTTTGGAAGGGGGCGCTCCTCTTATTATCAAATTCAAAGAGACCCGGTCCTTTTTCCTTCCCTGATACAGGAGGGCCATCCCCCCCTTTTCATGCACAGGCCCCTTCCCCACCAGTTACAAATGCCGGGCGGTTTTTTTTTGATTTGACTGAGGAGGAGCGGTCTTTTTCTCAAGAAATATTTCACTTCGCGCCTTTTTCGATCAAACTCCCTCTTTTTTCAAGGATGTGCCTTGCCTTTTTTTCAGTCGACGTTCTCCCTGCCTCCATGATTTTTCAGCGTTGCCTTTGAAAGGTAGGGTTTGTTCCTCGAGGTTGTTGTTTTCCCTTCTCCTTTTTTCATGAGGGAACTTTTTTCTCCCCTTTCTTTTCAAAGGCGCGGCCTTCCTGACTGCAAAACCTTTCCCCCCCCCTTTGGGTCAGCCTCGATGGTCCCTTTTCCCTTTTTGTCTACACAGGATATTTTCCCCTTTGCCTCAAGCGGGTTTCCGTGAGCGAAAAACCCTGTTGGGTCGCCTTCTTCCCCCACAAGGCTTTTTCTCTATTTCCCTTTTTTCTCGTAGATTAAATCAATGCCCCCTTTTTTTTTTTGAAGAAGGTCTTTCCCCTCCCCCCCCCCCCCACGCACAACTTCCCTTTCTTTCATGATCCGTGACAAAGGCATTTCTTCGACCCCCCCCCCCCCCTTTTTTTCCAAGGGGCTTCTTCTCACCTGCTCCCCTCACCCCACCTTTTCAGAGTCGCAGCGAGAGCCGCCCCTCCCTACCAAGCTTTTTTCCGGGGGACGGTTTCAGAAGTGGATTGGTCCTTTTCGAAATCGACACAATTGATCCTCTTCGTTTGAAGGAACGACAATCTTTTCGCAGGGTCATTGACCTGGTTGTGTTAAGAGATTCCCATCCCTGTTTGATGGAATCGGCTTTTTTTTTTTTTTTTTTCCGTCAGTGATTGGCGGCATTCTTCCTGCCTTTTTTTTTCCCCTTTGCAAAAGGCCTGGGGCTTTGGGCTTTTCTCGCTTTTGAAACTCATCATCGCGGCTTTCTTTTTTTTACTTTCCCCGGTAACTAAACCGGACGGCCCTTCGGTGGAAAAAACCTACTTTCCTTCTTTTCCCCCCTCCGTGGTATTTAGGCGTTCCGTAATTCCCGAGGGAGTGACCTTCCCCCTTCCTCTGAGGGGCTCTCCTTTTTCTTCAGAATGTTAAAAGTGCTCCCCTTTTCCCTTTCCCAAACAGATTTACCTTAGGCTTGGTTTTTTTTTTTTCTTTTTGGGTGCCATGCAAGACGGTTGCCTTTTTGCCCCTCTTCCCTGTGAAATGGAGTCGTTTCTTTGCTTTCCCTCCCCCCATTTGAGGGAGAACCCCTCCCTCTCGCGGGCCTTTACCCGGAAACCCGCTTTTTTCTTCTTCCACAAGAGTTGCGATTACTTCCCCCCCTTTTCTCACGCGCGCGTCCGACCTCTTCCCCTTTTCTTTTTCCCCCGGGAACCCAGCCACCTTTTTTTTGACGGGAGGGCGGTCCGGCCTTCCTTTCTTTTGTCAGACAAGGAAGCCGTGATCCTTCCCCCCCCCCCCGTTTCTGAACCTTAAACTCCTTTTTTTCCCCCCCCCCTCTTGGGCGCGTGGGCGTCGCTTTTTTTTTTTTCGGTTAAATTCATGGGGCTCCGTCTAAGTGCTTTGTCTTGCTTTTTAAGGGTCGGCTCCATGAACCCCCTCCCTTTTTTAGAGGCCTCTTTTTTCTTTCTTTTTCCGTAAGACTGATCGTCGGAAACATGCCACCCCTCCTTGGAGCGGCCGGTCGGCCCCCCCCTTTTTTTTTTCCCCCTCGCCCAGGCTTGCGTTTTTTTTTCCTCCCTTTCCCTGTTCAACAAAAACATTTCGGTTCTTTTTTTTCCCCCCGAAAAAGCGTGTCAAACCTGTCCCTTTTGTTGAAGCTGCCGTCTGTTCTGAGAACAAACCTTTTTTCCCTTTTTGTTCTTTCCCCACCCCGCCGATTCCGCAGGCTTTTTCCCTTCCGTTTCTCTCCCTTTTTGGGGATAGGGGACTGCAGCCCCCTTCTTTCCCCCCTCTTTTCAGGAGGGGAGTGTATCGCCCCCCCCCCCTGTTCGAGTGTGATGGGGGCGGTCCTTTTTCCCCCTTCTTTCATTGGCCACGTAATCTCTCTCTTTCCTCCTCCTTTGTCTAGGAGACGGGCTTCGCCTTTCGTTGGCTTTTTTCCCCCTCCTTTTTTTTTTTCCGCAGGGGCGATAAAGGGACTGAAACCCTTCGTTTTTCCCCTCTCTTTCTTCGGGCAGGGAAATGAGGCCCCCCGGCCCGGTTTTTTCTTTTTTTTTTTTCCGATTTCCACGCTGCTTTCCCCCTTGTAGCTTTTGGTTACTTCGAACACGTACTTTCTTTCCTCCTTGTCCAGACCAAGGTTGAAGACTTTCTTTGGGGACCCTCTTTTTTTTTTTTTCAGTAATGCCGAATGAAAGGTCGCCCTCTTTTTTTTTTTTTTTTGGTCGCTTGCAGACGGTACTGTGCTTACCCATTCCCTTTTTCCTATAGTTTCGGTTTGCATGCAGACGATTCCGGTCTTTTTTTTCCCCTCCCCTTTGCTAGACTCTTCGTTTTTCCGTTTCTCTCCTCCCCTTTTCCCCTCCCGAGAAGGGCCCGCAAACTCTTCCCCCCTTTTCCCGTTTCAAAATCACTCCTTTTTTTTTCCTCGACCCGGGTTGTTTTCCCCTCAGGGGCAGAACGTGAGCTTTCCTCTCCCCTAGCCGGAGGCGACCCCTTTCCCTGGCCCAAGCGCCAGTTGTCTTTCCCCGTGATAGTTCTGAAGGAAGTCTTGGTTCCCCCCTTTCGAGCTTCTCCCGTTTTAGGGAGCAAACTCGCACTCCTCTTTCTCTGCGAGAGGGGAGCGTGGTTTTTTTTGCTGGGGCCGATTGCTTTTTTTTTTTTTTTCCCTGGCGGGTGTTCATCACTCATTTTTTTTTTTTTTCCCCCCCGACCATAGACGCAAGGGTCCGGTTTGCGCACGACCCCGGTGCAGTCCTGGGGGGGCCCATTGAATAAGTATTTTTTCTTTTTTAGTGACTGAGGCGGGCCCCCTTTTCCTTTCCTTGCCCTCGCGGAGACTTAACACGATTTTCCTTCCCTTTCGATACGCCTATGGTAGGCGGGGACAGTAGTTTTTCCCCCCTCCCGGAGGTGGAGTTTCCATGGGTCTTTTTTCCGCCCTGAGAGGATGGGGCGCTTCGTGGTCCTTCCCTTCCCCCTGGGACGTGGCAGAAATTCCCTTTTCACATTATCGGTCATCGAGCCGCTTTTTCTTTTTTCCCCTTGAAAAGGCTTGCTCCCCTCTTTTTTTTTTCTTTCCCTTCACGAAGGGAACGTCTTCTTTTCCTTTTGCGCTCCTCCATTTCGGCGCGTTCTTTTCGGAGGGGGGGACCTTCTTTCCTTCCCTTTCCGTCGGAAGACGCTTTTGCACCCCTTTTCTTTTTCTGCAGGTTGGTCGCTAGCCCTTTGATGATCGAAGAAGGCCTGGTCGCCGTGTTTTCTTCCTTTCGGGTGAAGTGGGGGAGGGTTTTTTTTCCCTCGATCGCGGGAAATGGCATTTTTTCCCCTCCCTGACGCAAGTCACGAGGCCCATTCCTTTTCCTCTTTTTTCTTCCACTTGGAACACTGGTTTTTTTTCTTTCTTCCTGAGCGGCCTCGTAGTCTTTCTTTTTCCCCCTTTTTTCTTTTCCGGAAGTCGGACCCTCCTTTCCCCCTTTTTTTTCCCCATTGTGGATTATCGTCGCTGGCCTTTCCGCCCCTAAAGGCAATGACCTGTTTTTTTTCTCCACTAGATGCCCCCCTTTTCCTCCTCCCCATTCATGGGCGGCTATATCTTCCTCCTCAAAGCACTTTTTGTTCTTCCCCTCACTTTCCAGCAGGGATGGTTTGTCCCTTTTTTTCCCGAGGATGAAGATTCCCTTTTCAGTCCGCCTTCCCCCCCTTCTCGCGTCGGGGGTTTTCAGTTTCCTCAGCCGACGGCAAGTGTCCTTTTTTTTGCCCCCTTTGTTTGAAGACGGTGGTGGTTTCTTTTCTCCTTTTTTTTTTCCCTACGTAACAGGAACATACACCCTTTTTCCTCCGTTGCAGTTGATTTCTAGGTCAGAACTTGCTCTTTTTTTCCCCCTCGGATGACCGTGTCTCTTTTTTCTCCTTCTTTGTGCGCTGGTCGACCTTTTTTTTTCCCCTCAGAGAGCCCCTCTCGTAGGTAGCGCTGGGCGTTCCCTTTTTTCCTCCTGCAGGTAGGCTCCTTTTTCTTTTTCCCCAGCCTCTCTCGAAATACGACCTGCCCCTCTTTTTTTTCCTCTTTTTAAGAGGGCGGTCCATCTTTTTCTTCTCGATGTCCGCCGTTTTTTCCTCTTTTCTTGGTAGAGTGTCTTGGTCGCTTCTTTTTTTCAATCGGACCGTTCTGATTTTCTTGTTGTTTAGTGATCGGTTTTCTCCCCTCTTTTCCCCTCGCTAAAGTTTCTTTCCTTTCCCCCTGGCGCCGGTCTTCCCACAGGCGATTAAAATCCCTCTGTACCTCTGTCCGGATTGGGCGGTCCCTTTTTTTTTTTCCCCGGAATACCCCTCTGCAACGGTCCCTTCAATAAATCAGGGGAGCACTTTCCCCCCCGATTGACCGGGTTGTCCTTCCTCCCACAGTTTGCGGATCCCCCTTTTTTTTCTTTTTCCCCTGACGGAGGGTGGCTACAATCCCATTGACCCCACAAGCACCCCTTTCCCCTCCCTAATAGAGGGGTGTATTCCCCCTCTTCCTTTCAGAAGTAGGCATGACTTCCCCCCTCCCAACCAATTAAAAGTGTTTCAAACCCATTAGACCTTCCCTCCTCCCCAATCAGTAGGTGTGTCTGCTTTAAGAAGGAGTTTTTTTCTGAGTCGGCGCGGGGGCTTTTTTTCTTCCCGCAAAGAACAGGCTTTTTTCTTTCTGACAATTTCTTTCTTTTTCCGCGGGAATTCATGCTGCATGCCCCTCCCCTTCCGGTATTACAAGCCCCTTGGGATCGAGGTCCCTGGACCGAGGGGCTCCCTTTTTATTGCCCCACATGGCCGCTTTCAAGAGAGGGCCTGCCTCGGTGAGGGTGGCCCTTCCTTTCGAGCTCCAGGTAGGACTTGTTTTTTTTTTTTCCCCCCCAACAGCCACTCCTCAAGTCGTGCACCGCCTCCCCTGAGCACGTTCCCCCCTTCCCTTTTTTTTTTCCCTGGGAAACCGTTACGAGTGTCCCGGGTCGCGGAATTCTTTTTTTTCTTGAATGCCTGAATTCATTTCGCTGGTTTTCAGGGCGACCCCCTTGTTGAGTGGGCCCCCTCCAAGATCTGGGCCCCCTTGGTAGGGGCCCACCCCTTTTTTCCCCCCCAGGCTCGTCCTCCAAGGTTTTCCCCTTTTCCTTGAGGCGAAGTTCTCCCCCTCTTCGAGAACCCCCCCCCCATGGGGGGAGGCGTGTTCTTTCCCTCACGCGCGGGGGGTCTGGTGCCTTCCTTTTTGCGAAGAATCACGCTACCCCTCCCGTGACACTTCCCCCCCCTCCTTGCTTTCTCCCGATGGGTCGCGCTACGACACTTTTTTCCTTTTTCGCTTTTTTCCCCTCCTTCCCGCAGGGACGTGTCCCATCCCGTTTGACCCAAGGTCGACATTTCCTCAGCGACCCCCCTTTCCTTCCCCCCCCAAGCACCGCGGCTCTTTCCCCTCACAGTGGGCCGCGACCTTCTTCTTCCCCGCTTCGCGGCAACCGACACCCCCTTTTAAACCTCGCTGTTTTTTTTTTTTTTTTCCCCCCTAGCGGGATGGTGTCCCTGGCGGAATCCCACCGCTAACCCACCCTCTTTTCCCCTCCAGAAAAGGTTTGTTCCTCCCCCCCCCGGTAGTTACCAGGAGTTCCCTTTTCTTCCTCTTTTTCTTTGCCGCCCGCGTGCCCTTCAAGTTTTGGTGGGCGCGGTTTCCTTGAAAAACCTTTTCCCCCCTCCCCCCCCAGCATACGAGTTTTCGCACTTTTTCCCTTTTTCCAAACCGATTGTCCCCCTTTCTCCCGAGTCAGATGCGTGGTACCTTTTCCCCCCCCGGTACGTCGAAGCCGGGAGTCTTTTGCTTGGAATCCATCTCTCCCCCCCCTTCCCTTTTGTTTTTGTTTTCCGATTTTTTCCCCCACCCGCAACTCCCTTTCTTTTCCCCGACTTTCTTTTTTTTTTTTTTTTTCTTCTTTCTTTTCTTTTTTTCTTTTTCCCTCAGGGACACGCATTTTGGACAGAACAAATAACTGCAACTTTTTTTTTTCTTTATTGCATCTTCTTTTTTCCCCCCCACTCGATGCTGTCAAGGAATTTTCCTTTCGGCTGCTCTTCCCTCCCTTTTTTTTTTCTTTGGCAAAAAGGCCTTGCCTCCGCTGCGGTCCCCTTTTCTTCCACGGAACCTTCTCATCCGGGAAAGACCTTTGGTGCACGAGAATCTTTTTTTTTTTCTGTGGAATCAAGCGGCCCTCTCTTAGGGGTTCCTGAGGGGGTTCTCAGGGGGAAGTTCGATTTAAGAGAACTTTTGGTGTTATTGGTTTCGGTTCTTTTCTTTTTTTTTTTTTTTGCGGGAAAAGCGATTCATCCTTTCCCTTTTTTTTGCCTTGGAAGGCAACCCCCCCAACTTTGTCTTGCCAGGAAGAAATGTGGTCCCCCATTTTCCTTCTTTCACAATGGTCGACAGTTTTTGGTGGGAATTGTTTTTTGGAAAGGACATTTCCCCCCCTTTACTGGCGGGCAGTCCCCCCTCCCTCACGAAGCGCCCCCCTACCTGTCCTCTCCAAAGGACGCGATTTTTTTTCCCCCTTTCGGTTGAGAAACCCCCCTCCCCCCCCCCGAATGGCGTTGAGTGGTCGGGTTTTAATTCTTGTGAGCCCAAGTTTTTCCTTTTCAAAAGAGAACTCCTTTCCCCCCGTCCCCCCCCCCTCGCGTGGACATTCCTCCCTCCCCCTTTCGGAGATACAGTTCTCTTTCCAGCCAGATTTCCCCTTCCCCCCTTTTGTTTCCGATCTCCCGAAGGTGGGTCTTTTTTTTGACACCTCCCTGTGCAGATTTCTTTTTTTTTGGTTGGCCCAACCCCCGGTTCCCTCCGGCCAATCTCCCCCCTTCAATTATAGACTTTCCCACGTTTCTACAGGAGCCCTCATCAAGGTGTCCCTTTCCCCCCCAGGTTTTCCCCCAGAACGACTTACCTCATGTCAAGCGGGCTTCCTCCTCCTAAACGGATGGCTGTGTCCACAAACAACCCCCCCTCCACGGATTTTTCAAAATCTGGATCAGTCAGCCCTCCCTCTCTCCCCCCGAGGCCGCCCCAGAGATGACCGCCCCTTCCATCTCCCCCCCTTCGTGACCCGCGTGCCCTTCTCTTTTTCCTTTCTCCTTCCTCGATCCCCCCCTGGGATGATTTGGTTGCTTTTTTTCAAAGACCGCTTTCTTCCCTTCTTTCGGCCAGTCCCCTCCCTCCCCACTTTTCCTTTCCCTTTTGGGGGGCCCAGTTTTTTTTTTTCTTTACGCCAGATTGTTCTTTTCCCACCCCAGTTTGCCCGCGCCCCCCTTCCCGGCCCCACCACCGCACTCGTCCCCTCTTGGAGGTTGACCCGCTCTTCTGGAGGGGCCCGAGGACCTGTCTTTTTTCCATTGAGAAGCACTTCCCCACACTTCTCCCCCCCGTGGAGAGGCTTCCCCTCCAGAGGATGGGCTTCTTTTTCCTCTTCCTTTCATTGCACCTTCTCCCCCCACCCATCATCATGGCCCCCCGGGGCGCCTCTCTTTTTTCTGGTACAATCTTTCCCCTCCTGGCGCGCCTTGCTATCGGGGGAGTTCTTTGACATAGGATACTTTTTTGTCCCCCCTTTTCATTTCCGCAACGTTCACCCCCAGTTCTGTTTTTGAGTACGCCGTGATTTCTTTTTCTCAGAGGACAAACGTCCCCCCCTTCTCTTTTTTTTGTGAAGGGATGCCTTTTTTGCAAATATTGACAACAGGCGGGCCCCAAACCCCATACTGTAAAGGTCACGATTCTTTTCAAGCAGGTCACCCTCCTTCCCCCCCGAAGATCATTACCTGCCCCCCCTTTTCCGCCCCAACGATGGGACGGCCCCCTTTTTTTTTTTTTCCCCTGATGGAAGGTCGATTTTCTCCCCTCAGGGCGCGTGATGGTCCATTTTTACTACTAAAAGGAATGTTCCCTTTCCTTTGCCATCTTTTTTTCCGCCAGATCTTTCTCTGGGATAGATGCTTGCCTTCCCAAGCACAACATCCCTCTCCCCCCCCTCCCCATCGCGAGTGGTTTTCCCCAGCTGACGCGCTCCTCCCCGGGCACCCTTTTTTTCTTTCTTTTGGAACTTCGCCCCCTCAGGACAGACACACCGGTTTTCCCCTTGGGATGGAACCAGGTCCCCCCTCTTTCTTTCTTGGATGCTGGTTCTTTTTCTTTTTTTTCCCGTCGGTGACATTTCTGCGGCATTTACATGAAGGGCTTCCCTCCGAGGAGCCCTCAAAATCCACCTTTTTTTTTTTTTGAACCTCTCGGAAGGGGTAGTGTTTTTCCCCCTTTTGATGGGGTTCCTTCCATAGAGCCAGCCCCTATTAGTTGGAAGAGTCTATAGTGGAGCTACCCTTTTTTCTTGGAGGGGCGTCTTTTTTCAAAAGCAATCCCCTTTACCCCGTCACGAATCCTGCGAAAACATTCCTTCTCCCCGATGGTCCTTTCCCCCTTTTTCTACCAGGTGATCCCCTTTTAGGCGCTCACTTTGGCGTCAGTTGAGAGGACACCCTTTTTTTTACACCCCCCCAGCGTACTCTCTTTTCTTTTTTTTTTCTTTTAGCTGGTGCCCTTGGCCCTGTTGAGGCATTGCACATTTCCGGTTTTTTTTTTTCTGACCGCACTCCAAACCTTTTCCCCTGAACCTTTGCTACCGGTCCCGGCCTTTTTTTTCGACATAATCCCAGTCTCCTCGGGCCACCTAATACCTCTTTCCCTCGTCGGGTTTTAACGCTTTTTCTTGTTTCCTCCCTCCTTCCCTAAACAGCGGGTTTTTCGATTTTAGTGGGATTTCTTCCCCCACGGATTACGGTCCCTTCAATTGTGGGACGAACGACCTTCCGGCAAGCTTCCCCCCCCTCGATCGGCTCCGGATTTTTTTTTTTGAATGACTTGCAATGGGGGCTGGTTTTTCCGAGGGAGGAAAATCATCTGGGGGGAAATGCAGCTGTTCCTTCCCCCCCCCCCCCCTCACCGAAGGGAATGTTCCTTCTTTTTCCCCCCCCCCCCCCTAATGTAACCTCTGACACTTTTTTTTTAGTATGAGGAATGTAGTAGTTAAGAAGCTCTTTCTGGGTGATTTCAGGCCCACCCTTCGGAAGGAAAATGCAAATCCCCCCAATCTCTAATGGAGGGAATGGGGGTCTTCTGAATTGAAGGAGGTTTTTTCGCAGTACTGCGAACCAGACATTTTTCCGTCGATTTTCCCCCAATGAGTGAGACCTCCCCTTTGTCCGCCGCAAGCGGCCCTATCCTTTTTTCAAAACCAATTTCGCGCTTTTCTACCTTTTCCTTTTGCGCTAAACGGAGAGTCTTTCCCCCCCCTCGTCCTTCAGGACCCTCCCAAGGTTTTTGCCACAAGACCACCTTTCTTCGGAGGTAGCCGCCTTTTTACGAAATGCAGGAAGTTTTTTTTTTTCCCCCCCCTGTTCTGCACCTCTTTGGACTCGACCCACCACACGCTGCCCCCCCTGATGACCGGGCGTGCTCCTTTTTTGCAAAGTGTGGCGTGTTCTTTTTTTTTTTTTTTTCCACAAGGCGGCTCCCATGTCCCCTGAGCATGGGGCCGTGAGGTGCTTCCTGAAGGATCAGCCGTTCTTTCCTTCCTGGTCGGAACATTTCTTTCACCGCGACCCTTCTTTTGGTCCGCTTCTTCGGTCGCCCCTTCCCCCCTTTGAGTTCCCACCGAAGCGGTCAACTTCCCGTAGTATTCGTGTGCTTATCAAACAACTACCCTAGGAGTACAAGCCGATAGCAGCTTTCCACGAAGACCGACCGGGCGGGTTATGGGGCTGCAGTTCCCCTTTTTTCCCTCTCTTCCCGTTGTAGCGCACCCTTTTCATGGGGGGGGGGGCGCGCGACGGTCTCCTCTCCTAAGTGTGTTGTTGTTGTCTTTTTCCTTCGGCGCGCCCCGGCCCCATCCTCTACACGGCCTCGGACATCGTTGGTCCCCTTTCTTTTTTTTTGCAGTTTCTGGCCCCGGGCCCGGTCGGCGGCGGTTCCCCGCGGTTCACGCTGGGTTCCTTAGAGGTTGTTTCTAGCACCAACTCCTTCTCCCCCCCGGCGCAGGTTGACCGCTGTGTCCTCCCCCCCCTTCTGTTGGTTTTCAGTGCCGAAGAAGGCGACCTTTCCCGCGTTACTGTGCCGACTTCACAGCGGCGATCGTCCCTTCCTCTTTCGCGTCCGAGCCAATCACGCCCTGTTCTTTTTCCTCACGCCTTTCTGTGCATTGGAGCCGGGTCGCACCTCGCGCCCCATCAGTTCACGTCCCTTTTTTTTCGCCAAGCGTTTGTGGTGGTGCCCGTCGGCCCTCCTTTCTTTCTTCGTCCTTGCCTTCGTAACCGAAGGACGGGCTTTTTCTGGTGCCCTTGATCCCAGGTTTCCCCTCTTTTTCGTACAGCGAGCTTATCCGTTTTGTCTCCCCAAACCCGTTGACCACAAGAGCCGTAGAGGCGCTTCAGGGGGATGGCCGCTTTTTTTCTCACTCAATGGGTTTTCCTTTTTCCTTCGACGCCCCAGGGGCCCTTTTCCGTTTGCGTCACGCCCGCGGACAGGGTCCTTCCTCAGTAAGCGGTTGGCGATTTTGGGAACCAGGGGCTTGAATCCCCCTTTTGCGTTAACGACGATTTCCTCTTTCTTGGCCGCCGATAACGCGCGTTCGGTTTTTTTTCCACACGCGAAGACCATGCCCGGTCTCCCCAGCGAGGTAAGCAGCGATGATCTTCCCCAGCCCCAGGCAGGTTTGCCAGCCCCCCCCTTCCCGAAACTCCCCGCCATCTCGGTTCTCCTTTTTTTCCCTTCCAGCGCGGGAAACGCCTGTCTTGGTGGGGGACGTATCATTTCCCCCTTCCCCTCCACTCGCGCGTTCTTTTTAGGCTTTTTGACTGCGGCTGGACCGGTTCCCCCCCCCGGACGGCTGAAGGGTTTGTAGTAGGGCAGGTGCTCCTTCTTTCCTTTCGAAAGAAGGCCTGTCGGCCTTTTTCTCTCAGTCGTTTCGGTGAAGTTGTGCGGGTTCCCTTTCGGCTCGCCGGAAATGGTCCGAAGCCCATTCATTAGAGCCCCTTCTCCCCACATGGTTTTCGGCGTGTTTTTTTTTTTCCTCCCAGGCAGTGACCTCGTAGAATTTCCCCTGTTCGACAATCGAGTTTTTTTTTTTAGCAGGGGGTGATCTCTTTTTTCTTGGCCGCGCCTCCCTTCTCACTTGATGGCTGGTTCCGGTCCCCTCTGCAACGCTTTTGCATAGGATGACGTCGTTCTTTTTTGTTGTCGGCCAAACTCTTTTTCCTCATTATGGTCTTTTTGCTCCCTTACGCGGCGCGGCTGTTCCATGCACCGCGGACGCGCCCTTTTCCAAGAAGACCCGCCGGGCCCCTGCAAAGGGGGGGGCGTGCATCCTTTTTTGTTCCGACGAAGTCCCAGTCACTGTGAGCAGCGCTTCCGCGGCGTCCTGCTTTCTTTCCCCCTCGGTTGTTTCCCCACTCGGTGCTCAGTAGTTTTTCTTTGTCGAAAGCTCAGCCCTTTATCCGTTTCGAGCGCACTGGGGCGCCCCCCGCGCAGGCTCCCTTCGGCCCTCGCTCTTCAGAAAATCCCCTCCTCCCCTTTTTTCCCTGCTCCTGAATAGGGCTTTTTGCGGATCGATGTCGCCGGGCAGGTTTCGCGGGCTGGGCGCTGCCGGGCTTTTGACCGTTCTTCTTGGTCTCGCGGTGGTGTGCTCGTTCTGGCTAAAGCGCGTTTTTTTCGGCGGAAATCACGGCGCTTCCCGTGGGATGGGCCGGCCTGCGTCCCTGGCTTTGCAAAAGCTATGCACCTTTTTGATAGGCCATACTTGAGCTTGTAAACGATTTTGGCCGAGGCCGCACACGTGGCGCGCCAATTTTTTTCGGGTGGCTACAACAAGGCCAAGTCCAGAACGTCCCCCTCCTCCTTTTTTGGGACGATCCGCGCTTTGGCTCCTTTGCTTCACGTCAACATCTCCACTTTTCGCGCTCATCAGTAACATTCATTTTGGTGAGGTCATTTCCTTTTTCCTTCGCGTTTGGGGTGGGCTATCGGCCCCCCTTGGGCGTCCGCGCTGGCCCTGGCGGGCTTCGCATGTCGTGTGCTTTTCCTGGAACATCGTCTTTAAACCCGGTTCTCCCGCCCATTAATCCGGGTTTTTCGAGGGTGGCTGCCGAGGGGCTACCTCCAATTGCCAGGCGGGCAGGCGGCGAAACCGGCAGGGGGCGCGTGCTCCCTCTTCCCGAGCGGCCAGGTCTCACTTGGTTTTTTTTGGTGGCCACCCGTCTGACGACCAGGGTCTTCTGCATCCTCGAATCGGTTATTGCTGTTTCACAACCCGTTTCGAGGCTCAACCGGTTCGTGGAACGACCTTCAGATGGGGCCGTCGACCCCCCTTTTCCAACAGCAAGATTTTCTTCACGGGGGCGGTGCCCCCCAAACAACCTTGCCACCCGGCTTTCGCAGGTTTCCATCTCCCACGGTATCGCGAAACAGCCACTAAAATTCACGCGCGGGCGTCCGCGTGCGCACCGAACCAACGATACCGCCCGTGGCGGCGTCCAAAAACCCTTGATCGCGCTGGGATTCTTCCGCTTCGGGGATTCGTTCCTTTGTCCATCGTCGGGATCCTTCAAACTGGTCGACAATTGTGCCCCTCCGGCCAGTGTCCCACATTTTTTCCCCGCGAGATGGGCCTCTCCTGCAGGCTGCTGCTGGACTTTTTTCCCACGACACCAAGCCCGTTCGGCGTAAACCTTCGCGCCCGAGCTGATGTGCCTTTTCTCCCGCCCCGAACCCCTCCCCAAGAAGGCATGACACGGTCTTTTTTCTTTGACCATGCCGCAAGCGCGCAGACGCGGCGTCGTGGCTGGTGTCGCATCGCTTTTCCCCCCATTCCCTGGACAGCATCGACCCTTTTATGCAAAAAACCGCTGCAGGGGTTATGCGTCCTCGCGCGTGTCATGAGACCCCCCCTTTTCCCTGTACGGACGTCGTGGGGGAGTGGACTCTTCCTAATCACTCAGTTGTTGTTTTTCTTACGAATGGGGGATTGGATTTCCCCCCCCACGGATTCCCGGGTTTTCTCATGACACGCAGCCCTGCCTGAACCGCAAATAAAAAACCTTCCCTTTTTTTTGCCATATCGTTGAGAAACCCCTTCAATTGCGATCGTTTTTTCTTTCAGGACAGCTTGCACAAGTCTGCGTTCTGAGCGCTTTTCTTTTTTTTCCCCCAGCAGGGTACGCCGGGCCCCCCGTTAAGTTATGGGCTCCTCTCCTTTTTGGGGGTGCGGCGGTTGTATCGCCACCCATCAGGCTTCTTTCCGGCGCACGGGTTCTGTTTTTTTTTTTTTTAGAAAGAGATCCAAGCAGCAGCTTCCTGTCCTTTTGCTGCAAAATTCCCTTCTTATTGCGCAAATGTTTTTTCGGGATTCCAACAAATGTAGACCCCCTTGTTTACATTTTCCGTGTGACCGAAGATCCCTTCCTTTGTTGGCGGGTTCCTCCCCTCCCCTGAGCGCAGAAAGGACTCTTAGAAGAAAAGGGCGCGATCAAAGTATGATCCCCTTCCCTGGGAAGTGCCTGATGGAGATGGGTAGCGGTGGTATCTCCCGAAGTTTTAGGGGAGAACTCCTCCCTCGGCAAGGCCCAATCTCCTTTTTTCTTTTAATTCGGGAGCCCCTCCCCCCTAGTTCGCGATCACGGGTTTTTTGTTCTGCGCCCTCCTCAGATGGAAAAAATTTTTTTTCAAGCGGAGAGAATCACTGTTTTTTCCCCCCTTTGCCCCCACCAAGAACCCCTTTCCCTTCCAAGCCAAACAAGGTGGTAGAAGGACATCTTTTGTCCCCTTCCTTTGAAGGCGATTAGTTTCACTCCCCTCTTCTATCCTTCCTTGAACGGTTTACCCAGCCTCCTGGGGACGTGCTCTTTTGAGTGGATGGCCAGTTTGCAGGTCCAAATTTTCCTGCTGGAGGTGGTGACACCCCCACCCCAACCCGTAGGGTCCTCCCTTTGATCCAACATATGATAGGGTCCCGGCCTTGCCTTCTGTAGGGGCCCGCTCTTTCCCCCTCAGTCAGGGGACCCTCCAGCTCCTTTTCCCCTCGGCAAGACAAGCTCCCCCTCGCTCCCAAGGATGATTGTTTTTTTTCTACAAGAACGCGTTTTTCCTCCCTCTTCCCTTCAGTTATTTCTTCCGACATGCGGAAGGAGAACCAGGTTGATGGTGTTCAGCGTTTTTTTCTCCGAGGGGTGCTTGCGTCTTCCCCCCCGCCCTCTCCTCTCCCCCATGACCACCGCAAAAAAAAAAGAGAGTAGCTTGTTTTTGTTATGAGGTTTTGACTTTTTTTTCTTTTGGGGGTTTTTTCCTTCGGGCCTTCCTCCCGTGGAGGATGTTGACTGCTCCTTTCCCTTTCCGCGGACATAATTTCTTTTCCTTCCCCAGAGTAGGGCTTTTTCCCCGAGGGCCTTTTCATTGTCCCTTCTATTTGGAAAGCCCCCCTCCCCCTTTTTTCCCCTCCCCGCAACGTTTTCCCCTCCTGCCGGGCCACTTTTCAAAATCGTTTGACCCTTATTGCACCGACTTTCTTCCTTTCTAGCGGAGTTTTTGCAATAGCTCTCTTTTTCCCCCTCCCCCCCCTTTCCGCAAAGCCTGCTTTCCTTTTTTTTTCGGAGGTTTTTTGATTAGCCGTTGATTTTTTCTCCCCGCCGGACCACGGACCGCCTGCCCGAGGGCAGTTCCACTTTACCCCCCCAACTTTCTGAAATGACTCTTTTCCCCCTCCCATGAAGAACGGTCACGCTTTTTTCTGTTCTTTTTTATCGCAAAGCGCGACACTTACCCTTCGACATCGATCGCACCCTTTCCCTATTTCAGGCCGCCACGGCCACTTTCTCATTTAGAAAGGCGATTTTTTTTTTAATTTATTCCCACGCATTTTTTTTGGAGGAGTGAGCCCTCCCCTTCCCGATAGGATTTTCTTTTCTTAGGACCCCCCCACACCCCGAGAAAGGTCCTGGCCCGCGACCCCCTTTCCCCGCC
>Ga0179593_1667490_pt1 | contig 17558 bp, 21 predicted proteins | sample CZODoug2_1_08_16_FD_185931 | JGI IMG/M metagenome (GOLD analysis project Ga0179593, IMG submission 185931) | Vadose zone soil fungal communities from Angelo Coast Range Reserve, California, USA - CZODoug2_1_08_16fungal (PacBio error correction) | ecosystem: Environmental > Terrestrial > Soil >... | reverse complement strand
ATCCTCTGATTCATTTTTCTTCTCTATTTCAATTTTTCCTTTTCCTATAACGACCCCTTTGCACCCGTCATTTGACCCGATTTCGGTTCCCTTTTTTACTGTAGTTGCTTCCTTTTGAAGCTGGCCTCCCTTTTCAGAAAGAGTGGTTTTTTCTCAAACGCACAAATAGCGATGTTTTCTATCTTATCGGTCCTAGTTCCCCGTTCACCTTCGGTCGTGGGTTCCTTTTCGACCCCTGAATCGAGCTGCACACCCATTCCCGGTGCAGGACGCCTATCCGTGAATCCGCTTGAGAATATCCCAGAATTTCTCCTGAGCCTACCTCTCCCGCAAAACGGTCTGAGAGTTTTTCTGCCAACCACCCGCGGCCCTTGCTCACCGCAGTTTTCCACTTTTGAGCAGCGCGGAACTAACCTTTTGCCTTCAAGCGAGACAAAGCCTTCCCCGGATTCACTGGCTCCTCCCTTCTCTTTCACGCCGCTACTGGCTGAACTTTCTCAGGGGTTTTAGGCCCGTCCTATTTTTTTGAGGTAGCCTTTTTTTCATTGTTTAGTTTAGTTTTCCCTTTTCACAGCCGGGAGGCTGTGCTTCGACCCTGTGGCTGCTACCATAGAACCTTTTTAGTGCAGGTCCTGGCGGTCGGATTGTACCCTTTTTGCACTTTCAGCCGAGCACGTCGGGTCCTCGAATACATAAGGCCTTGGTGTCGGAATGTAACTTTAACGGCTTTCCTCACGCGGCACCGTTTGTCGAAGGGAGTTCGCACGATCGAGGATTTGATCGTCCCCCCTTTTTTCCCAGCCATCCTTGCGACGATGGAATTCTCCCCATGCAGGTTCCAACGCGTTCATTAGGATGCATCTGCCTTCCGGATACTTTTTCTCTATCTCTTTCCCCTCGACGGTCGTCTTTTATGCCTGCAGGGCGATCTTTTGGCGAAGTTTTTCTCTCCCTTTCGAGTCGGCACAAGTGTTTTTTTTTCCCCCCGACTAGCGCTGAAGCGATCCTTCGGTCTCTGCTATTCGGCTCCTACAGGACACCTTCGGGCTGGAAGTTCTGGCTTCGAGATAGCTCACGAGATGGCATCATTTTTTTCCGTGCGAACCGACTCTTAGAGCGGGATTCCGAGTCCTTATCGGAGGTTCATCAGCCTCTCGTCATGATATCCCCGCTTTTCGGGAGACTCTCCCCTTCTGATTTTCATCGTCAGCTCTGGTTGGTACGACTCGCTTTCCCTCTGGAAATGAGTAGAGCTCCCCTTTGTTGAGCGTCGTCCTTTCATTTCGTGTCTGCAACGGGGTGTTTCCCAGAATCCCCGACTTCCTCATCACTTTTGATCTCTGTCTTGGATTTCTGGACCCCTTAGCAGACGCCGACATGCTCTTCCACGCTTTTTCATCCCCAAGTGTATTCCCTCGTTCACCCCTGACTGAAGTTCCGTTGGCCGCATTAGTACCCCCCCTTTTATTTGTTTATGTCAACTTCCGCTCAACTCCTTCTTCCGCACAAACGTTAATGATCTTTTTTCGGTCACCTCGAATCCCCTCCTTCGACTCCTTTCCTCCTTATCAATCCCCCGAAAGCCTGAGATTCCCCTCGTCTATTTTCTATCCCCCTTCCCCGCTTCACTTCCTCCTTGTTTATGGCTTATGATTTTAGCCTTTCATAGGCCCCGGTTCTTTTTCTCTTTTCTCCTCCCGGTCGTTTTCTTTTTTCTCCCCAGCACCTCGCGAGTCGATCCGGCCTGGTTTCCTCCAAAAGTTCAAACTCATGCCCCCCGTCCGCGGCAACTTTCTGTTCCCCCCGCTCGAGGCTGAGATTCCGCAGCCTTTGAGGGTTTTTTTCCTTTTGGAATCCCGGAAAGGAACGGCTTTCCCTTCCGTTCCGGCGTCATCTTTTCGCCTTTTCTCTGGGGTCTTGTTCTTATTTTTGTCGATCAACTGATCTTGCGACTCCCGAGCTCTGTTTTCCCCCTTGCTGTATCTCCCCATCCTTTCCAAGGGGGACATTCTCCCCACCGGCCTGATGGAGTAGTTCTTCGCTGGCTATTTGAGGTTCCTATCCCGCTGAAGCAGGCGACTCTACCCGATGGTCGTAGGCAACGTTCTTTTTCTTCTTTCCATTCAAACTCCTTTTCACATTGAGAAGGAGGCCTTTCCTGTTTTTCTCCCCTTCCCCTCCCCCCCATCGTGCCGGCTCCCTCTTTTTCCCATTAATGCCCCTGTCAGGATTTTTAGCTCCGAGGCGTACGCAGTGTGTGTTTCCGGCGATTTTTTTCTCTTTATTCCCGTTAATTCCTGTCTATCATTTTTTCCGACACTGTCTCATTCTCAAATTAGAGTCGTCTGCGTATGCGCACGAGCCCTTTCCCGGAGAGTAGTTTTATTCTCGGATAGTTACTCTTCGTCCCCTTTTTCCCACTTCCTTAGCCCTCAGTCAGGACCGCCTACATCTTTATCCTGCTTATCCTCCCGTCCGAGAGATAGTCCCCCCCCTCCTTTTTTCTTTGGGCGGTTGCGAGGCACTGGCCTTTCAACGCTTTGGTTTAGAGACCGCCTGCTTTCACTTCCCCACCTATACTACATTGGGTTTTTCTCCATTCTGTTTTCCTTCCTTTGTCGGTCGGTCTAGTTCGTGATTAAACAGAGCCATTTTTTTCTTTTTCCCCCAGAAACTGCGGACTTTTCTTTTCCCGTTTTTGTTGTTTGCGTACTTCGTTCTTAATTTTCTTTTTCCCCCCGCTAGGCCGAATTGGTCGTGTTCTCCCGTCACGTTCTTTCCCATCCTCTCCTTGCTACACCGACATGGGCTTTTTCTTTGACGCCTGATGCTTTTTCCCCCCGCCCTCGTTTTGCAGCTGACTTCTGCCCCCCGTCAAACCTCGCTTTTTCCTCTCTTTTTTTACGTCGGACAAGTCGGATTGTGGTGAGGATTATTAACCGCTCTTCGTCGGGGATCTTTCCCATGACCGTGCCTTCTGCTTCCCTTTCTTCTCCCCGTATCTATTTAGCATTGCACCGGGGAGGGATAGCTGCTTTTACGTTTTCCCGAAAATGGCTTCTTCTTTTGATAGTAAGCAACTCCCCCCACCTTCTCCGAACTGATCCCGCACAGGTGGGACCTAGATGGCTTCTTTCAAATATCCGCTTCCTTTTCCCCCCCCTTCACGCCTCGCTTAAAGTATATCACCGACTTTAGCGGTAATGCCGGTTTTCCCCTTTTTTATGTTGCGTCCGGATATTGTTATTTAGAGGCTGAAACCCCGTTGATCTTCCCCCCGGGAGCCCTGTGATCTTGTGAAGTGGCATTGTCGATTCGAATCCCCCCCCCCCTTCTCTTGAGGGCTTATGTACACCCCCATTTTCCGGTCCCTCTAATCGCAGCGTAACGTACTACCACCTGTTGCATTCCTTGTTTTTTTTCCCCTAATGGTCCCCGTCGACGTTCTGCAGAAGTTGGTAATCTGAGCGCATATGTCGCTTTTTTTCGAAAGGATTAGGATTTGTTTTCCTCCCATGAAGACCCAGCCCTCCGCCGCCCTGATTTTTACCCCCTATCGGGACATTGCTATTTTCCATCACCATGCCCTCGAATTTAACCTTTAATTCCAGCTCAGCCCCCCTTTTTTTTGGCCTGCGTCCTTTTTTGCTGTACGTTGGAGCTTGGCCTGATGCTTTCTTTTTGAATCCTTTTTTTTTTCTTTCTTTTCATCTTCGATTTTCCGCCTTCCTTGTTCGAATCCTAGGGTGAAGCGCTTCAGGAATTGCTATTCGCAGATTCCTTCCCAAACCTTCGGGCTGGAGATTTTTTTTTTTTTACGAGCGAGAACGATCTTTTTCTCTCGTTATGAGGGTATATATTCGGTTGTATAGCTCGATGCCTCTCTCCAGGAGGCCCCCCCTCTCCTCCTGCTTTTCCCAACTCGCATGCTCCGATTTTGCGGTCCTTTTCGCATTTCGGGGCTGATCGTTGACATCATCACCCTTTTTTTTAGATGCAGGGTCGACGGCTCCCCCTTTCTTGTGACTGTCCCTTGTGAGGGTCGTGAGTTCATTTCTTCGAGGATTTGTTCCCCCCTCCCCAAGAATCTCTCTCTTTTGCCTCCACCTTTTTTTCGAGCTCTCCTCTGTCTTCTTGTACCTCTGCTGCGACGGAACGTTTTTTTTTTTTTTTCACGACACTCTTCTCATTCGTCAACGCAAGTTCCGCGTACTGCCCTCGCAGCATTCGTACAACCCGAGCTGCTTTTTTCTTATGTTCAACGATGCAGCCGACTGCTACTTCCCTGCCACTTGACCCTTCCTTCTTCGTTTCGCTCTCCCCCCCTCGGTCGAAGATTCCTCAAGATCCGAGCTTTCCCCCGCAGACCTGATCGCCCACCTCTCCTCCCTCGAGTTTCTTCAGACGCTCAATAAAGCACGTCTTGTCTTGTCCATGCCCTAGGGAGCTTCTCCTCTATTGATCAGCTCTTAAGCCCTTGTTCGGCACCCTTTTTCAGCCGACTCGCTTTTTCTAATCCGGCCTTGTAGTTTCCCCCCCTCGCAAACTATAAGGCCAAGCCCCTTAAGAGTCGCACGACCATTCCCTGCTGTTCCCACCCTCGAGTTTCGTCTCCTATGCGATTGCATGGAATTCCTTCCTTTCCCGCCGGGGTTTTTGTTCTCCTCGTCGCGTCTGTCTTGTTTTTCCGATTGAGGTAGATTTCACAATCTTCTCCCGAGCTTTTTCCCCCCAGATCTCGTATCGCGCCGCACTATTCCTTCACGGCTTTGGTTTTTTTTAAACCCGAGATGCCTATTTTTCTGGGATTCTTCCGACTGGGCTCTCGTTTTTCCAGACCTTCTTTTAGTCGTTTGCCCGTTCTAGTTGAGGGCGAACATTAACAGCATCAGCTTCCCTTTGCGCGTTATTCGACAACCGTTGCAGTCTAATCAGCAACCTTTTTTTTTTTTCTTCCCCTTTGCTTCATCCTTTCACGGGGGCTACTTTTAGGCTCCGCGAGTTCTCTTTTGGCATCTTTTCCCTTCCTTTGGTTCCCCCAATCTAGTTTGCCTCTGTTCGGTGATCAGGGCGAGCTTTTTTCTTATTACGATCTTCACAAGTTAATTTTTCGTGTGTTGGCGTCTGCTCTATCTCCTCCTATCGGTGCATCTCTGAGCCTTGCTTCTCGGGGACGTGAAAGAGGCCTTCCTGCCACCCCGGTCTCTTTTTTTTCTCCGCTCGCAGTTCACCTTGTCAAGTACCAAAGATAAACGCCTGGACTTCCCTCCGTTTTGAGAACTTAAAGATCGTCCCTCTTTGGGCGCGTCTTTTTCTGCCAACGCTTTCTGGGTTTTCGCTTTCTTCCAAAATGCGCTCCCCCCCTTTTGTCTTGTATCACTTCGTGTGTCTCTCTTGATTCCGGTACCTTTTGCCTTTTTCGTGTCTCCTAACCCGACTTACCTTTTTGGCGACGCGGACATCATAGACCGGATATTTATCTATCTTTTCATCCGTTTTTTTTTTCTTCCTTCCCTCCGTTCTTCCTCCCATTTCTTCTCCCCGTTCCAAGCCTTTTTTTCGTGTTCGAAAGCAAAGGCTGCCATGTTCTCCCGTCCTCACGCGACTTTAACGTTTTACGTCTTGAGCTCATGGTGGAAGCTGCCTCTTTTTTTTTCGAAACAGGACCCCCCCTTTTTGTTTTCATGCCTCCTTCAACAACGCCCCCCCTAATTTTTTTCGCTCTTTTTTCCGTATTAGACGCTAGTTTCCCCCTTGCGGATCTGCTGGTTGCGGTCTTCTTTCACTTTCGGTTTTTTTCTTATAGTGACTTTCCATTCAAAGGTGGTTTTCTATAACTACCGAACCCCTGCCCTCTGCCTCTCCTCCTAGGTCCGCTGCTAATACGACTCCACCGACAAAGACTGATCTTTGTTAGCCCAAACTCAACGCGGCCCCTCTCACCGACTTTTTCAAAGCTTTTTCTTGTACTAACTGCGCCGTCCAGGCGACCCCCCCTGTACCCTTGGAGATACCTTATTGCGCTATAATTCCCCGTGAAAAGCCTCATTTTTCTCTTTTTTCTGAGTCTTTGTGGTAGAGTGCCTTTCTGAGAGTTCCTAACGGTCGTGTGGTCCTCTTATGATAGTCTTGATCTGACCCGGATCTCCCCTCCTTCCTCGTTCCTCTGTTTTTTCTGTTCAAAAACAGCGGGCAGAGAAGGATTTTTTCGATCGGGTTTTCTTGGGAAATGGTCAAAAGTGTCAATTTCTGGCCTTTTTGAGTCAGAGCCCGTAATCTCTTGGACTGTTGTGCGATCGAGTTCTCGACCTCCCTCTAATGACCCCTTTCTCTCGACGATCGTTCTGGCCCCCGGAAGGGCCACCTTTTCTTTCTTTCCTTCCTTTTGCCTCCTACGCGGTTTATCCTCCTAGCTTCCAACATTCTTTCGGTTCGTGCGCGTACGTGTTCCTTTCCTCTTTCGCCCCCCTTCTTTTCTCGAAGAGAGGTCGGCTGCATTGCACGATTGCTGCGCGCTTCCCGTCCTTGCTTTTCCCTTCGCAGACTCCTCTGCAATACCGATTCGGGCGGAAGTGGCTCGTTTTTTTTTGTAAGGGTCTTTCGATCTTCCGCGTGTAGATGCGTTGATATGAGCTTTTCTTTTAGTGTGTTTTTTTTCGTTCTTATCCAACCGACTTATGCTCTTCTTTTTCTCCCCCATTTCGTTCTGATCGTTGCCATCATCACATGCTTCCTGCCTTCTGGGCAGACGCTTCCCTTTCTATTTGAAGCTTCGCACCTTTTTAGATCTTTAGTGAAGCCCTTCTGCGTTAGCAGATTTGGTAAAGCCTTTTCATATCTTCTTCCCCCCCTGTTTGGTTGAGAGAGGACTTTTTTTTTTTTTTTTTTTTTGGAGATTCCCCCCCCATCCGCTGGACCTGTATTATTAACGGATTTTCACAAGTGCTAATGACTTTTTTTAGTTCCCCCGATTCGCCCCCCCTCATACTTACACCCCCGTCGCGAGGTGCTCCCGATCCCCTCTCCGCAAAAATCTTCTTTTTTGCATGTCTGCGAGGGACACCCTTCGCACTCAGCTTCGCTTCCATCTAAGATAAACGAAGTCACCTGACAGATTCCCACGTTGGCTAAGACTAATCATTCCTCCCGAAGGTGTCTAATGTTTTTGCCGCCTCTGCCTTTTGAAGGACAGAGCTTAAGCCCTCTTTGGCCCCCCTCCCTTGACTTATACGCTGGCCTTTAGTCGCCAGCGCCAACTTCTTCAGGCCAAGCCTACCAGTTACGAGTCTCCTCGCTTGTCCGCTATTCTGGTTAGATTAACCAGCTTCTCATCGTTCAATGGAGAATTGGCATCCTAGGCGGGTGACGATATTAATTCCATTCTCTCTAGGGCTTCTTTAGGGGATAGACAAATCCTTCTGACTCCGAGCTGAGCCAGATGCTTTTCATTTCCACCGCGCCGTCCATCTCGGACCACGGGGATATGGCGGCGTCGAGTCCGGTTGGCTGGATGTGTTTTTTTTTTCCAGATAACGCCTCCCGGAAGTTTCCGCTGGGACTTCGATGGTCGTTCGCCCTCTTTTCTCTCCCCCCAATACCCCCTTCTCCCCTGTGGAGACGTGATGACCTTTATCAGCCCGTTGCAGTGTCTCCCTTTAATACCGTTTTCACATCTCCCGGTCTTACTCCTACTCCGGGGTGTCTCCTTCTCGCCCTCTCACGGTTTCTCTTTTTCGTATTGCCGTGATCACTTTGTCTTCGCTGCCCGTTTCCTCCTTTTAGGTCCTTTAGGCCGCCTTCTGTTTTTTGACGATCTCAAAGATCTTTCGACTCCTTTTTCTTCTGTTGCGCAGCGCTTCAGGCTCCCGTCTCTCTTTCTTTCTGATTCTACGGGCTCATATGGGCCTTCCTGACCCATTCCTATGCACGGACAGTCTTCTTGTTAAAGCGGACCGCCTCCCACCCTCTTCCCTCAGTCCGAGAAACTAATTCTAGCATGTTTTCGGCTGTTGACGAGGCGGACAGCGCTGCCTTTTTTCTGCAGCAGGCGTGATCCCCTTCTTCCTACCTAGGTGGTATCCTTCTCTTACTTCTCCTAGTTGTCCAGTCCCCCCATCGTGCTTTCGAACCCTCTCCTTTGCGAGTGATCCCTTAACTTTCCAGAAGACGTAATCTCTCTCTTTTCATCCTCCTGTTGTTTTTCTCCTCTTCCTTTCTCTGTCAGTTCTTTTTTTCCCGGTTTGTTGTTCGATCACGAAAGCTTTTCCTAGGTCCCTCCAGAGCATAACGCGGCTTTTTTCCCCCTGCCCAATGTATTTCTCATTGCATTTTCAACGCGGCTCCCTTTTGTTTTTTCATACAAGAGTTGCAGCAGATGGGCGGTTGCCCCCTCCCCGATGCTTCAGGTCTCGTTCTCCGTCTTCCCTTGACCAAGGTTAAATCGCCTGTATTCGTTTTTGTCTTGCCTTCTGAGAGGAGTCTTCCTTTTCCATTGTCCTTTTGTGGTCCCCTTTCCTCTTTTTCTATTCCAGTGAATCACTTTTTTCTCATTGTACCTTGGTCGGCGTCGATGCGATACCTCCGGGACCCCCTGTAGACTTTTCTCTCAGCCCCCTTCACCCGACCTGATCACACTCAGGAGGACCTTGAGCAGCTGGACGAACCCCCTGATCGCCGCCCTCCCTCCCTCCCCCCCACGGACTCCACGGCGTATCTCTACTTCTTTCCCGGACGGCCTAATGCGGCCCATCTGGTTGATTTTCCGCCTTGGTTTTTCCTTTTCCTTTTGCAACGGGCTGAATGCGATTTCCCCTTTTCCGCGGAGGATCGGTGCTTCCCTTACAGTGTGGCGACGACCATCGAACCCCCCCCTTTTTCTCTATGGGGAGTCCCAACATTTCTCTCGCCGCGGATACACCTCCGGCATCTTTCCGGGGTCGACATGGTCCCGTCCTTCCCTCTTTTTTGAAGTGCACCTTCCCTCTTCTTTGCAGCTCTTTTAGTGCACGGATCTTCTGCGAACTCCATACAGACCGCCATCCTCGCCTATGTCCTTTTATTCCCCCCTGATCGGCCTGGCGTTCGCCTTACGGACCATTCTCCGCCCTCGCCCATGCCCCCGTTTTCCTAGCGGGGTAACAGCGACGGTCGTTCCGCTTCCCTTTCTCTTGATGATTCCTCTCCTTTTTTGCGACTCCCCACTTCTGCGAGGTTTGGCTGAAACCCGTTTTTGAACGGCGGGATGAAGCGCCAGTTTCTCTATGATTTATCTCCCTCATTACAAGACACCTTAGGGCTGAGTTTACTCTTCGTTTTCTTTTTTCTCGCTACGAGAGTGTTTGTCACCCTATCTCGCTGCGGGTTTTAGAGCGTTATTTTCTGAATATTTCGCGGGCCTTTCCTTTATCGAGTGCAAGACGCCCCTATGCCGATTGATCCCTCCCTTATGGGACATGCATCATCGACTCTCTTTTGTTTAGCTGCTGTTCTGGACTTAGAGTTCCCTCTTTTTTCTCACTGATGAGCGTCTTCTCCTTTTTTCCCTTCTTGAAGGTTTTACCAGAATCATCTTCTCTTCACTTGTTTGCGAGAGATGTCTTGGTTCCCCCTTACGTTGCAGAGCGACTTCCCTCCAGACCCATCAAAGTGCTCATCCCCCTCCCGCGTTTGCGTATTTCTCGCTTCGTACACCTCCTTCTGCGAGGTTTCTGATTTCAAGACCCCCCCCTTTCGAAACTGAGATTCCCCTCCCCCCTATATTCATCCCCTTTTAGGTCTGCACCTACCTGCGCGTATCTCGATCTGCAAGAATATCCAGTCTTTGTAGATCGCCCACCTTCTCTCTAGGAATACGACGCCACATTCCCTCGAGGGTTTTTCCCTGTCTCTTCGAGATATTTTTTTGCTGCGGGACGCGCTCAGACCAGCGTTCTTTGCAGTTTCCTCCTTTTGCCGTTCGAAATCCGGCCTTGCGCCCCCCCCTCCCCAACTTTTCCAATCCTCCGTTCGACGGTCGATGTTACACCGCTCGATTCTTTTTCTAGAATATGGAGTTTCCATCCTTGGAATGCATTCACGTTTCTTCTCCCGTTTCTTGTACGTACATCGTCTGCGTCGGTGGGCTGTTCTTTTTCCTGGAATTTCCCGAGACTCCTCTCTCTCCCCAGATGCGCTAGAGGTCGTGACACGTGGGGACATTTCTCTCTTGCGAGGTAGTCTCGTTTCCGGCCGGCGATTGTGCTTTGCCCCTTTTTTGGAGCCCTGCCGGCGCCGAGCACTTTATTTTTTTTCCCTCCACGAGGGTCTAGCACTTTTCCGCACATGTGCGCCCTTCTTTTTAACCCATTCAGAACGTTTCTCTCCTTTCCCCCTCCCCCTCTTGTGTAACCTCATTTCCTCTGGTGAGAACATCCTTCGGGCGACGCGGGGAGGCTTTGTCCGTTTTCAGGCGTTAATGTTCCCCCCCCCTACTCGGGTTCCTGGTCCTTCTCCTCTGTAGTTGCTTGACGTCTCCAAAGTGTTCTTATTTTACAGCGAGAAGCCGATTCGGAGTCTCCTCATGCGCTTGATTTGTAAGTGCTCCGTTTTCACCTTTGAAGACATAGAGACCACAGCCGCTCTTTTTTTTTTTCCATCTTTTCCTCCCTCGCTGCTTCCCGAATACGAAGCGACTTTTTCTCGCCTTTTTGGGACGTTTTTTGAAGAGGTTACACGTTTCCGTCGGGTTTCGCAGTTCTTTTTTTCCCTTTTTTCCAACCCTGAGCTCACCTAACCTGGTTTTCTTCCCTCTTGCATGCTGTCGGGCCTTCTCACAGTACCCCCTTCTTCGGTCGAGCGGACCTAAACTGAATCAGTAAGAACTATTCCCGTTGTTGTTGTTAGAGTTTTTCTCTTCTTGCGCTCGCCGACAGAATTTGCTTTTTTTTCCCGATCCCCCCTCCGCAGATTTTCCTGGGACCTCTTATTCACGGAACGGATACACCGACCCTTTATTGGTCTTAATGGTTGTCGACACCGCTTCGGATCCCCCGAAAACCGACTTTGTCCGCATCGCCCCCCCTCCCCTCGCTTGCTTTAGATCGTTCTCGGTCGTTAGACTTCCTGGAGATCTTTTGTTCGGCCTTACGGCTTTCACTGACCCGACGGCTTTTTTTCCCTTAAGTCGTATCTGGGTGCAACGCCTATTCACTATCCGTCTTCTGCAAATGCATCCATCCTTGAGGCTCCGTGCGCATACGCCTCCGACAACTTTATTTCCCCCCTCTTTTGAGTGTCCAACTCACCCCCCCGCTCGCTCCCCCCCCACCCCCCCAAACAGGAGCGATTCTCTTCTTGAAATACTGCTCGCTTACTTGCCAAAGGCCTTCTCTTTATATCCCGTCGGAGCGGCCCCTCGGCTTCTCGCCTGGGAATATTTGGCTTAGTCTGCTGCCCAAAGGGATTTTGTGGGCGCCACCCGGGAACGTGATTCGCTGAATGCTATCGACCGGGTTCATTCGAACCGTGATTTTTCCTCTGCCTGTTTTGGCGTTACTGGGCTTCTATTATCCCCCACGCCGCATAGTCAATACAGTTTGGGTAGCGGGCCCCTTGTTTTTCTTTTTTTTAAGATCGGCGAATCAGCTCTTGTCTTTCCCAGCGTCTTCTCCCTCTTCTTGAGACCATCCGCCCAGTCCCCTCCCCCCCCCCCTGCGACGTGACGTTTTTTTTTTTTTTCCCAGGGGCCCACGTTTTCCCCCCGACGTATGCCAATCTCCATGCCCCTCCATCTTCCGTGTGATATCAGCCTCGAGTTGGTCCCTTCCTTTTCGTCGACGGTCGTTCTGTTTCTGATAGTTGGCGATTATGTTCGGTCTTTGCTTTCGACTAGTTTTTCTTTTTCCACGTGGTCGAAAGCCCGTCTTTCATCGCTCCCTTCAGGGGCCTATATTGCTCCCTTCACACTCCCTGCATCAAGATTTTTACGTGAATGTGCGTCGTATTTGACGCGACGTGATCTTTTTCCCGATCTCCCCAATGCGTCCTTGCGTTGCTCTATCGCTGTCCTTTTCTCTCTTTCGCGGTCGGAGTGAAAGCGAAGCATTTGCTCTGGTTGCAAGTCGCCCTTTCGTTCTGCTTGACATCCTTCCCCTCATGTTCGTTGTGGTACATGCTTTTTTTTTTTTTTGGGAACTTCGTATCCTCCTGGCCTTTGACGTGAAGATCCTTCTTTTCTTCCATTTTTGCCCACCCCCTTAATCCTCTTCTTTTCTCCTTTTCTATCTATGTTTGATGTTCCCCCCGGCTGCCCAGGACGCGAAATGATATCAAAGTTATCGTAATCTCCTCCTTTTTTGTCTGCCGCGCCTCTTCGTTCCCATCTTCCTTGCTTCTTAAATTCGAAACGCGACTTTCCCTCCCCCCCCTTTGATGATATTCTTCGGATTATAAGCTCCTTTTTTGCATCCCGCGCATTCATATCACCCCTGCTATACCCTCTCTTCTGATCGCCAATTCTCGGTCCTCTTCTTCCCTACGATTCCTTCCCGAACGCCTTATTTTTTCCCTTTTTCTTTAGCGAATAGCATCTAGGTGGGCTGACGCGCTTCAGCCGAGTCGTTCCAACCTTTTCCGACCCTCTTTTCCTCCTTTTTCTTCCCTCCCCAAAGTTAGCCCCAAACTCCTGGCCAAGGTCTCTTTCTTTAACCGTCGCTTCCCCCGCTCGAGGATTGAGAATTCCCTGCTCCTTCTTTTTATCGTAGGAAAGATGTGTTCTCTCGGACGTCCCACTTTCTTTTGGTCTGTGTTTTTCTCGAGGGAGGTCGGATCAATCTCTAGTGCCCTCCCTCTCTGCGGATTCTTCGCGTCAGCGGACATTTTCCCCATTCACCCGAGATGCCGGTTTGCATCTCCGGCGTCCGTCTGCGTTCCTTTTTTTACACTAACTCTAGGCAGGAAGAGGAACAGTACGTCCACGGTCTATCGATCCTCAAGCTCCTCAGCGGTCATCTGACTTTCTTCTATCATTAGTTTTCCTGCTACCCCCATCATCTTTTCGATACCTCTGTAAGGTTAGCCGTCTTCCCCTGTGAGATACTTACCAGTGAGGGATTTGGCGTTTGCGTCTCAGGTTGAGTTCGAACCTTCAGTCCTTTGATCATTAGGTCGGTTGTTCTCCATCGTTCTTCCTCCCCCAGTTTTTCTGTTCAGGTGCGTATGAGAGCGAGAGACGTTTTCCTCTGTCGGATAAGGTTTTCAGATTCCTAGGCCCTCCTGCACTTCCATTCCGCCTTCTCTTCTCGCCCGCCCGTATCAGTCATTTTGGACCGTCCCCCCCTGACCCGATTTCTAGAAGTCCTCCTGACGATCCCGAAAGCATTCGCGACTGTTTTTCTTTTTTCCGGCGTGTTGCAACGCTTTCTGTTTTTGAATGTCGTTTCTCCTTTCCAACCATCTCCCCCCTTCCCCGGGGACTCTTTGATGCCCTTGTCCCCCTTTCCCATCGTGCCTTTTTTCATCCTCACCACTTCTTCTTCGAGCGCCTCCAGTCCCTTTAATATCCCTCCTCCCTTTGAGTGATATCCGTTCTTCTGAGTACGTTTATTCCCCTCTTCCTCTTTTGGTTTCTCGTTTTCCTCTCACTTTTTTCCTGAATTGATGTCTGTCCCTGGAAGGATACACCGACATTTTCTGCTTTTTGGAAACGCTGAACGCCTTTCCTCGAGTTTAGCAGTTTTTTTCGGCACCAAAACCAACCCATATTCTTCTCTTCTGATTTCTCTACTCAGGTCAAGCGGATCTGTGAGGCCCTCCCTCTGTGGCTCCCCTACACTCCATCCCGGGGCAGGAGGAGCCTACAGTTCCCGCGCAGATCTTTCCCTCTTTTTCATTCTTCTTCGTCGCCCTCCCCCCCGGGTGAGACTATATTTAGAATCGCAGTCCACACGCGGCTGTCTCCCCAAAAAGGCGGTACCGGAGCAGATGGTATGACCTATCCCGGCCCCGGCCCCCCCCCCAAGCACGTTCCCTGCAGCCCTTTCGTTATGCGGACATATCCTTCCCTCCTTTGAGCCACTATTTGTATTTGGTTCGAGCTGCCCACGGGCTGAATGTCGATTCACTTTTGTTACCGCGGAGATTTTCCCTTTTTACCCGGTGGCGAGAATCACTTCCCCGGGGCCTGCCGGGCGGTTCTTACCCAACCATGTTTCCCTCCCGAGCTCGCCGAGGAGACTACCCTCCTTCATATAGTTTTGAATTTGACGGATGACTTTTCCTCTCCCTCGAGCCCTTTGTAGAGATGGGGAGCAGGATCCGTCTTCTTGACGACCCTCACCCTAATGGACGACAACTCCCCTCTTTTCCTTCTTTCCCCTCTAGTGCCAGTGCGTTCCCCTAAGGATGCACTTTTCTCTCGCCATTGATACGCGGTCCTCATTTCCCCTTCTTTGGCTTCGAAGTATTACTCTTCGCTTTGAATGATATTTTTTCTTTGGCGGTAAAGTTTTCTCCGGTGAGGTTCGGCCTTTTTTCTTTCGAACGTACGCCGGGGTCTTTTCTTTCCCCCCTCAGGGCCGTACCTTCTTAGAAGCCTTTCCCCCTCCCCATTCTCCTGGACGTATTTCAGTCCGAGGATACGCATAGCGTGGCGATCTCAGTCTTTGTGATGCGTTGATGATCCTTTTTCCTAGGAGTTCGATTATCGATGTTCCCTTCCTTTTTCTCCTCGATTTTGCGTTAGTTCTTCGCCCCCGGTGGGAGGAAGTTGCATCCGCAATCTCGTTTTGACCCTGGGGGCAGACGCTCAACCTTTTTGGTTCCTTACTATTGATCTTGCCTTTCCGTCTGTCGTCTGCAGATTGTGTTCCCTCATCCCGACTCTCCCTCTACTTTTTTTTTTCTTTATTTTCTTGTGATTTTTCTTCCCCCATAGAGTCCGGAAATGCTCACCCCTCCCTGACCGCTGTCCCGAGCGAAGTTAAGATTTCCCCCGCTGCAGCCTCCTAGCTGCGGGTTTTTCTGTCAATCAAGACCTATGGACCCCCCTCAATCTTGATAGTTTTTGCACATAAGATCTTAGTGAAGCCTTTCCCCCAGCCACGCAGCTCCCGCCTCCTTAGATTCCATATAGTTTTTATAGACTCTGGATGCTCCTCCCGTCCACCCTCGGTGTCTGGCAATTTGATATTTATTAGGAATGGCTTCCTCCCTTCCTCCGTCGTTCGACCACATCCTTGTCCAGAGTCACCCCTCATTCGTTTTTTCCAACATTCCCGCCAACTTCAGGTACATATCACGTACTTCGTTTTTGTTTTTAGCACGACCCCTCCCCCTCCTTTTAGCCTCGAGATGGAGTATTCCTCTTTTCTCCTTCTTGCGGGGCTGGGCTTATAGTCCACTCTGTCCTCTCTGGGTCTCTGTCCTTAGTAGCGAGGGAGGTGTTTTTTCCTTTTTTTTTCTTCACCTCCCTCGTGCTCTCCGATTGCGACCAGATTTCTCGTCTACCTTTTAAGTTTCATCAGTGAACTCTCCCCTCGATGCAGAGGTCTCTTCGCGGGCGATTGCGCTATGCCTGTTGTGCCCTCTCCCTCCTCCTTTAGGTGACCGAGGCACGTTCCTCTGGTCTTACGTTTCTCTTCTTTTTTTTTCCAACTCTCGGGTAACTGCGCCCGTGAGGAATCCATTTTTTTGCAGCCTTCCTCACAAGACAATTTTCCTGGTCTTAGCTTGCATAGGCGCTCTTCTTTCTTACTTAGCCGAGGCGTACAGTTTCTTGATTTTTTTTTTCTTTGCTTATTTCCGCCACTCCCTCTTTTCCCCCGTTCTAAGGGCGTTCCCTGGTTAGTTTTCCTATTAAAAATCTGTCTTGGCGTATGCGCAGCGACTCTCCTCTCGGAGAGCATCTCTGCGCTTGATTTGGCCCTTCGGGCCTCCGCCTTCTTTACGTTTGAACTATCTAGTCCCTTCTCAGTCAAGACGGACCCGCCACAGATCCGCATTGATGTACTTATTTGACTCTCCCTTTTTCAGATCCGATGGTTTTTTTTCGCGGATTCTCCTGTCCTTTCTGGGTCGAGCCCCGAGCTAAATGAGCCACTTTTTTTCGGTGAATGCTATTGATTTAAATTTCCAGCGGCCGTGAGCTCCCTTCTCTTCGGCCCGGCGCTAAAGAACCCGGGCAGAAAGGATATCCGCTCTTTTTTCCTTTTAGATATCGGTTTTTCCTTTCCCCTTTTCGCCGCAAGGTTGTCGTGTTCTCACCAAGTCCTCTGGTGGCCCCCTCCGCCCCCATCCCTGAAGGGCTAATTTTTATTGCTCATGGTGGACCCTTTCCCCGCCCCGGATCGCAAAAAAGCTCTATGGGACCTGCCCTTCCACCCCTCAATCGTGCTTTCGATCGTTCCGGGTTCTACTTTTGGCGGCCCCCCTGGCCTCTTGTTTTGGATGCCGCCCCCACTGCGAGCGGCTGCTCCTTCCTTTTCGTCCGCCGTGACTCTTTCTCATAATTCTTTCGTCTCCCCTGCGCGAGATGCATCTCCGTATTTCTTGTCTCCCTCCCGCCTCCCGAAAAGGAGACAATCTTATCCCAGAAACTCACATGGCGCTCCTGATACAGAACAGTCGGGCATCTTCGTCCCCAATGATCGCTGGCAAGCTCACCCTCCCCCCTTTTCCGCATGGCGAAGTCTTTTTTCCCCAAAACGCAGGATGGGCCCCTAACCTGCCGGAACGATCTGGGAGCTCCTTTGTAGTTGCGTCTCTCTTCCCGTTGCTGCTTCCCGAGTTCCCCCCGGGTGTTTTGGTTTTGAATGTGATATAGACTTGGCGACGGACATAGACCCTTTTTCTGGCGTATCACAACAATGGGGCCAGGCTCCTTCCCCCCACCTGCCTCCACCATCCGTTTTTCGCGTTTTCGGTTCCCCCGTGTTTCCGACGGATGCGGGTTCGGAATAAGAGAGCATATGTTCGCGTCGCATAGAGGATTCTCGACCCCCTCCTAATTCCACTCCTCCCCCCCGCGGCCTCACACAGTCGTTGCCTTAGGACCCCCACCTCCCAGCCATATGCTCGCGGTTCCATATCAGATCTTTGCCCCGCGAAGGTTAGTCCCTAAGATCTTGCTGGCATAGTTTTTTCTTTTTGGAGACTCTTTTTTTGGTTGGTTGTTTTGGTTTTGGGGGTTTTTTTTGGGCGTTCTCCTCGGTCGTTCTGCCACTTGTTCGAACGACGATTAATCTCCTTCCCAGTTATCTTCAGCAGACCCTTTCCGCCCTTCCCCTGACCTTCCTTTTCGTAGCTTGCTGCGTAGTTAGTGCGTCGGTCTTTTTTTCCCTGATTTCGTTCTGAGGGTATCACCCCTGTTTTTTCGCATCTCTCCGGTTGCTCCCTTTTGAAGCCGAAGTCTGCCTATCGATTTTGCGGAGATTTTCCAGTTGGCTGATTTCTTGGACTCATCACCTGCAGCTTGTTTTTTTTTTTTCCGTTCTTGGTTCAGAAGTTTTTTATCTCCCGAGAAGAACTTTCGCGTTCGTGAAGCATTTTCCTCAGCAGTTTTTTTTTTTTACCAGAATCAACCC
>Ga0179593_1622793_pt1 | contig 17558 bp, 20 predicted proteins | sample CZODoug2_1_08_16_FD_185931 | JGI IMG/M metagenome (GOLD analysis project Ga0179593, IMG submission 185931) | Vadose zone soil fungal communities from Angelo Coast Range Reserve, California, USA - CZODoug2_1_08_16fungal (PacBio error correction) | ecosystem: Environmental > Terrestrial > Soil >... | reverse complement strand
GACTGCGCGAAGTCATACCTTTCCGCCACCCGAGATGTGAAGATCGACACGGACATCCAATCGCTCGTCCGCGCTGAGCCAACCGCGGCGTAACAACACTGTTGCAGTAAGCCGGGACCGGCACTTAGCCCAGAGTAAAACCCCTTCCTACTTTTAGAATGCCCCTGCAGCCTATGGCTGCCCCCTGCTTATGTCCTTCTCTTTTCATACTGACCTGGGGTGTCAACGGGAGCGGGGGATCCGTTTGTTGACTCCCGACCTTGCAAAGCCACTCTTGTTAGAGGAAAGCACCCATGGAGGGGCCTAGACCCCTTTTTTATGCTGACGAACTTGCAGATTTTGAGCAGGTAGGGGATAGGATGACAAATCAGAGAGCATAGGACGCTTTTTTGTGTGGCTCCCCATCTTTCTCATGGGAATTTACTCGACCCCCCCTCACGCGCATTCCTTACTTAAGAGATCAATTTCATAAGATCTGTTAAAATCTCTTAGTATACGGCCCAGTTCCTCCTATTCCAAGCCTATCGACGAGCATTTCGCCCCTTTTCATACAGGACTCCTTATCTTGGATGTTGGTATTGAGAGTTCTAGTACGCCCGATTTAGGAGCGATATTCTATACAGATAATAATTTTGTGGGTTCTCTCTCCCCAGATAGACGCGTCTGGCCCCCCGTCATCAGAACTAACGTAAGTTCCCCCTATGAGCATCTTCGTTATCCCCTATCTCCCCTCCCGATGAATTCCCATTGGTGACGCTCTCTTCACAGCTTTCTTCTCCTCAGCCGACCCCCAGAGGTTTCGGGAGAATTCGCTCCGCAGAATTCCGTAACTTCCCTAAACCCCACCGCAGATGCCGACGTCCAAAATTTAAGGTGAACGATATCGATGGATCGGGAACCTCTCGCCCCGCTCGCAATGACGGCTTGTGAGTCCATCCCCTTGCAAGAAATTTTTCCTTTCCCCAGGTTTAACCAACGTTTGCTCCGCGACCCCCCAGTTTGGCCTGGTGACACCCCCCTTCAGTCCCCGAAGAAAGCGAAGGTAAGTCCTTTACTTCTGCCGGCAGTCCGACTTTCTTTGCCCGGGCTAGAATGAGTTCCTAGGGAGCCCCCTTATTTTTAATCTGATTATCTTTCATTATGTCAGGAAGGACATTACACGTACCGTTTTTCCACCGTTCCAAGGCTTAAGAGACGAGCACTTTGCTTGCTATCTCCCTCAATCGAGGTTCATGTGCGCTATCGGCGCAATAGGCGGTTCTCTTCATTCATTGGGCGTCGTCCCTTTTTTTGCAATTGCCGACCCGCTGGCCAGGTTGATGTTTCGTTTGACGCCTTGGCGCGCGGGAGCACCTTGTCTTCATCAACGCGGTTAGAACTGTTTTCCCCCCCCCCCTTCCAGACATTTCATAATCCGGAGAACGAGGACTCTTTCCCTCGGATAATTGTCAGGCTGTTCCTTTTTCGAGTAAGCTCTCGGTTCGCCTGGACTTTTTCGAACGTCCCTCCCTTCCGGCCGATCCCTTTTTCTTTTTCCTATTCAAGCGAGAGTTTCGTTATCGGTCGGAGCTTCGCTGACTCCTTGAAACCGGAATTCGTAGACAGTTCGAGGGGAACCCCCCTTAGGCACACAGGTCCACCAGGAGGCACCGTTTCCCCCCCCTGCCTCAGTCATTCAGACGCAGCCCCTCCCGCGTGGCGAGTTTTTGAACCCCGTTACATGTGATTTATAACTGCTGTATTTCCATCCCCCTCGGCGCAAAGACTTCCCCCCCCAACATCAGTTCCACCCCATTCCCCCCCCCTGCAACCATTCCGGTCGTTGTTTGAGAAGGGTGAGCGGTTTTCCGGATTTCCGGCTCTTATTTACGATATTGCCCCTTCTGTGTCCATACTTTTTCTAAAGCACTGGCAGCCAGCACCATATATTGTTGGTAGGACCCCACCCCCCGATACCGGTGTGTAAGTAGTATTTGAGGCGTCGAAGGGACATAATCGTCGAAAAGTTTCCATTGAGGTTGGACATGGCGGAACCCTTCCGCCTGAAAGAAAAAAAGCCCCCTATCCGGACCGACCAATGACGAAATTTTATTTCACGGCGATGACGTTCCTCTTTAGGTAGACGCACCTACTTCCTGTTCCCCTTCGAAAGCCCAGTTTTTTCTCCCTTTCCGCTTTTGAAACATCCTGGTCAATGACGCTATTAATTGCCCGTCTCCACGCCCGGCTCATGGCACGCCGATGGGATGGCCCAATTTTTCCCCAACGGCGAACTAAGCTTTGCCTTACCTCGCGTTTGACTAAGGGTATAGGTGAGCGGGACAGGCCCCCAGCGCCTTTCCGTTGATCAAAATAGACCGTTCGTTTCTTCCACCTAAGCCCGCGGGTGCTAACTATCCTCGAAAAGTTCCAGCACTTCTCCAAATAGTACCTAAATTCCCGAAACATCGTCCCCCCCTCTACACTCAGAGTATAAGGTTGATGGCTCACAGAACCCCAATTTCCTCTTAAGAATCCCCTTTTTTGGACCGGGTTTTTTAACCTCCCTCAGACAAGATCAAGAATTAGCAGTTATTAATGCCGTCTTCTTTTTCTCCATTTTCAGGTGAACCGCATTTCTTTTTCCTCCATACTCCAGTCAAGAGGACTTCCCCTTTATACCTCCATTTTCATGGTTATTTTCCTGACTTTTTCGTCGCTAGCCCGCGTACGTGTATCGCAAACGCCCTCCTTTCTACAAGATGCCCTGTCTTTTCATGAGTGATAAAGTAGACTGGAACATGCTCGTTCCAGAAAATTCATACTTTCATTCCCCAATCCCTTGAGGTGAATCTGTTGTGGCAGAGAGAGGAACCGGGCGGAGGCCCTCTTAAGGTTTTTCTAATCTGCTGTTCCAGTTGCCCTCAACTCTCCCCTTTTGTTCCCCCCTTAGATTTCGCGTTTCCCCTTCTTGAGGGTCCATCTACCCGGAGATTCACTTTCATGGGAATCTGTCTTTTCTTCCTTTTCACAAGGTATGCCGGTCGTGTTCTTTCACCTTTCTCTTCCACCAGACACTGGAACTTGTGCGTCATTTGCGATTAAGGTGAGCTTTCGAGGTGAGCTGTCGGTAGATGCCCCTCCCTTGAAGGTTGAAGACTCAACAGCGGTCTTTCATACTCCGAGCCGGGTGATTTACCTGAGAAGTTCCCCTCTTCTCCCTGAAGACGCTTGCGCAACGACCATCTGGCCCTTTTGCGCTCCTGCTTTCCCTGATGAAGGCGTCAGGAAAATCCCCCTTGCTATTTACAGGATGCATATGTGTCTCACCCCCCCCTCGATTTTGAGCCAAAAATTCTGTAATCTGACTATGACGACCCCTCCAGGGCGAGTGTAAAAATCCTCGAAAACCCCCCCCTGACCTTGAGAGTTAATGTGGTCTGAGTGGGTCCTCCCCCCAGACCACCCCCCCTCTTCCGACTTCCTCCGTTGAAGGAAGTCTAGACTTATGTTGAATTCAAACACCTCGGACCCCCCCCCCCCCCCTCCTTTTACGGTAACTGATTTTTTCTTTTCGTTTCGGAATCTCAAGATGATTTTTTCCTCCTCCTCCCGCGATTGCTTTCAAGTCAATCCTTAAAGAAGGACTAGCCCAGTTCCCCCCCATCCTCTCCCCGTAACCCTCATCTCCCCCGAACCAAGTTTCTTTTTTTTGAGCATTGGTGCTAACGTGCTTCTGTTAGCCTTCCAACCCCACTACCTGCGACTGCCTCTAATTGGCATAGAGTATGAAAAACAGGGTCCCTTGGTTCCGCGAGCCTTCTATTGTTCGGGATCCCTTCCCCTGACTGAAATGCAGTTGGCCCTGTCACCGTACCGTTTGGGGCCAGGTTATTGTCCCCTTTTGCATACCAGTTTCCTCGGGCTACGACTTCAGTGAAAGGCCACGATCCCCCCCCCCCCTCGAAGAAAGCGTCTTCCCCCTGGACTCAGTCTTTCCGAACTGAAACCTGAAACCGCTCTCGGACTTTCCAAGACTAGGGAGAAAATTTCCTCCCCCGGCCCTTTTACTTTTCACCGCAAATCCCGTCCCTCCTTAATAGCCCAAGGTCAAGTCGTGGCTCTCATTCATCCTTCAGTTTCGCGTTTCCGCTTGGAACCACCACCACAGGTCGCGGCCTCCCCTTCGTGATGCACGACCTTTTCGCCTTCCTGCCCGACAGCAAAGGTGCGTCGCCCACAACTCCCCCTCCCTGCAGCTTCTTCTCTGCCCTCCCACCTCTTTTTTTTCGGACCCAAGAAACGCGCATGGCCGATATTAGCCCCTCGTTTTTATGTTTGGGTTTGTGGGGGGGTTATTTCATTCGCCCCCGATGTCGTAAGCGACAACGACCTCCCCCTTTCTGCGCCCTGCGACCGTTCCCTGTTTCCATTCGTTGTCCCTGCCGACCGCCCTGACTTCTGCGAGAATAGAAGGAGGAAGTCGAAGAGAATGCTCTTCCATGAAAGGCACTTCCTAAGACCTTCTCCACCAGCCCTCGTTATATTTTCCCTTCCCCCCTTTCTTGATCGATCCTCTTCCAGGAGGTTTTGTCACCATTCTTTCTCTGGTTTATCGTCGGAGAGTATTGACACCCTTTTACGCCCTATTTTTCATACCCTCACAGTTCCCCCTCTCCCAACGCGAGATCCGCCACTCGCCGTCCCCCGATTAAGCGGGCGATCTTCGGCCAATCCCTGTTTTGCGATTGTAGCGGTGTCGTGCTTTGACATTTGTCTAAAGGGTCCTTTTCCTTAGGTACATTCTTAAGGTTCGGACCGCTAATCGCCCGTAGCCCAATGGCTTTGATTCTAATGGCGAAGTTCTTTCAAAGAAGCTCTTTTTCGCATCGCTTTCAACCTGGACGTCATTAATTTTCAACGCTATTCGAAGAAACACCCCCTTCTGTTCCTTGTTTGACTCTACCCCCCCGGACTTGAGTTTTTCCTTTGCTTTTTATTCCCCCTTTGAAGTAACGGGGAGATGTATATTCTATTTTTCCTACCTCCTGAAGGGTTTGCTGAGAGTCTTTCTCAATAGAGCAATTCAGTCCCCCCCCTTCTATCAAGGTCATCCAGTCCTCCCTTCTGGGACCCGCGTTTTCTCTGGCGTCCGTTTGAGCCTTTCGGCGTGTATGTTGCATATTATGGCGTTATGCCTTCCCAGTTTTTGGGCCGATTGTAGCAGATCTCCGGTCTTGACGATCTTTTCGCCACTTGAGAATAGCCTGGTTTTTTACCTTGGTATCGGGACGTTCATTTTTTCTTGATTCCGTGTGCCCTCTTCTCCTCATGCCAAATTGCGCCTTTTGATTTTTTCAGGCCTTCTACAAGATAAATCGCTTGAGGATTGTCCTAGACTCCAAGCCGTCCCTCATTCCCCGTTTGGACCAGAATTAGAACTCGAGATTTGGAAAGTGCCATTTTTTGCCGTGATTCTTCCCTATGATTTTGATTTTTTTTCACATTTTTTTAGTCCAGAGATAGCTCAAGACGAGATTGACCCTTAACACTTCTTTTTCCTAGGCCAACCTTCCCCCGTAACTATTCAGTAGGCAGTAGTCAGTCAGGAAACGTCCTGACGATGGGCTAGCTACTTCTCTGTGTAAGTTTTTTCTTCGAACGAGCAATGAATTCTCTCTGAGTCTGCCTCTTTTGCTTTAGTCGACTTGCCCCCTACCAATAAAATTTTGAGACCCGGTTCCCTAGTTATTTTTTTAATGGACACTCTTTTTTTTTTTTTTGTTTATTACCTACTTTTTGAATTTTTTTCTTATCTACGCAATATCGTTAAGGACCAATTGAGACTCCTGTTGTCAGCTTCTCTCCAGTTTGGTTTATTTCCCTCGATACTCCTCCTGGATATGTATGTTGCTGTATTTTCCTCGTGGATGAGTTCTTCCTAGTCCCTTGAACTTTTCATAACGCAGTTCAAGTTGAAGATCTACAACTTTTTTTGGGTTTGCAAACTTCCCACTTCGGAAAATAGCTCTTTTAAAGTCCATGCTCCCTCTTTTATCGGCGACTTGTCGTGGATGTCTCAATTTAGAGGATGAGGTTTAGCGCTGCTTTCTCCATGGCCTGGGCTTTTTTTTCCCAAGTTTTTTCCTCCCTCGGATTTTTAGAAGCCTGTTTCTTTCCCTTGAGATGAAGTGGCCTTTTTTCTTAGGGTTTCGTACCTCGGTTCGAGACCTCCCGTCGTTTGAAGATAGACGTCGCGATAATTTTTAGAGCCCAAATCGGGTTCCCTGCCCCCATGGCAACACGTGAATTTGTTTCCCCACAATCTGCACTTTCCAACTGACTTTTCCTCCAGTAAACTTGATTTAAGCAATCCGAGTAAACCTCTTCCCCCTTGTCCATTTTTTTCCTTTCTCCCAAGTTTCACTCCGGCAGTCGCGGGTAGTTGTTTTTCCAGGAAAAATGCTTCCCGAATGCAAACTCCTTCCCCCAACCCCCCATCGAAACCCCCAGTTTTTTTCCCCGACCTTTCTCGGTAGTGGCTATTGCTGTTAGGATTGGTTGATTGGGAATTGGTTGATTTTCCCTCCTTTTCTATGCCAGTTGTTTTCGAGTACATCAGGAGTTCCGCGAACTAATTCCCCCTGCCCCTTCCCCCTGCAGCACCTCTCCCGCGGCCTGCGTACCAAATGTCCCCAGTTTTTGGTTCGGATTTCTACTTCTACTTCAATTTTCAGGTCTTCCGTTACTAGTCATACGCCGGTGAAGTGGTCTGGGATCTGGAAAAAATGTCCGGTCCAATAAAAAAAGCTCCTCCTTCCACCCCCCTCTCTCCTCCTCTTCAAATTGATCTTTTTCGGAGTGCCCTTCTCAAGATGTTTAGTTTTGACGACCTCGGCATGGATCCCTTTCGCAAAAGCCTCCCAGAGTTTTTTTGACCGCTACGTGGAGCATACCCTCATGAAATCTGGAAGGCTAGAAAATTTCAGGAGTCCTTCCTCTTTTTTCCCCTAGCTTTAACCCAGCGACCTTGAAGATTTGCTGGCCCAGTCGCCATCTCCCTTATGAGACCCATCAACAGCGATTCTCCGGATAGAGGGCGGGTTCCCGTCGCGGCTGTACCATCTCCTGGGACCTGACTTTTGTGTACGATATCTTTTTAAAGTTTTTCTTTGATAAGCAATCTTCAGTACATTCGCACCATTCGTCAACCCATCTCCCTTCCTTTCCGACCTTTTCGGAATCTGATCACCGATAACCAAGGTCCGCTTCCCTGCCTTTGAAGATCCCCCTCCCTCCTCTTTTAACTTCTGACTTCCCCCTTGCCAGGGAGAAACCCAAACCCCCCCTTTAGTTCCGATTTGCCACCTTCGTGCACTCGTCCCGTGTTTATGAAGACGGTCTCGTACCCCGCACCTTGGGCAAGCGTAGTTTTTTTCCCCCTCTCCCTTGATTTCCTTCCCCCCTCTCGGTGAGTTCAGTGAAGAGTTTCAAAGACCTTTTTCTCATCAAGTAGTCATCCCCTATTCACTGTATCCCGCCAGCTTCTTCATCTCTCTCTTTCCAATAATATCCCTGTGGTTGTTCTAGAGATTTAAGAAGGCTGCTGCGGCCCGATACCTCCTCATTGCTTTCTCAATCAAGGGGTTCACCCTCTCTCTCAGTACTTTCTGTACAGGATCTTACTCCTCGTCCCTTACGGAGGTAGTCCTACCCACCCCCCCCAGAGTGCCGAGTGGTCTAAAGGAGGGAAAATCGGTGATCCTGGATTGTTGGGGCTTCCTGAGCTAGTACCAGGACGTCCTCTGATTATTGTAGTCTGCGTTTCGTCTACTACACCGCCTCGCGCCCATGTGTTCTTTTTATCAGGTAACTTTCTAGAGAGTCTTTCTCTTTTGAGCCTGCGCTGGTGATCGGGTCCGATGCCCCTGTAAAAGTGGTCATCTCTCTTGATCAACAGGCTCCTTGCCTCCTTCTTCCCCCTTTCACGATCCAGCAGTCCACCTTTAAACATGAATTCCTGCATTTTCTGAGATCTTCATCTTCTTCCGACCTTCCAAAACCTCGTCCGCCTGGTTTTCCTTGGGTGGAGCTCCTTTTGCGGTTTTTTTCCAAGCTTCAGGCTGAGGTGAGGAACCTCTGATAGCCCCCCCTATGTCCTGGCTTTTCTGCTACCGGTCAGCTCCCCCTTGATTTTTTTCTCCCGTATCCCCGCCGAGGCGCGCGCAGAAAACACCTTCCTCTTTTCCAGAAGCTTTCTGTTTAGTCCCCATTCCCCTGATTCATTCCTTTGTGTCGGTTTTTCCTTCTCTCGGTTCTGACTTTCCCCCGTGGTACAATGGAGGCCAGACCACTTCACCGGCGTTGATACGTCATTGCAGCCGTCGAAGACCTATCTTCCGTACCGGCTGCCCCTCGGACCCCCCCAACTTTTTTTCTGGTGGGTTCCCTTTACCCTGATGACCGTTCCGGCCTTGTCGGAACGCTGAGGACTAGATAAGCGTAGGGCTTTCCCCCTTCTCCTTGAATAAGACTTCCTGCAACCCCGGACCCACCTTCTTTGCAACGAATAACAACTTCTTTTATCCCCCCCTTTCCCCGCGTCCTTTTTTTATCGAGTGCTGTCACGTGGAGTTTGCCGTCTTTTTCAGCCAGGTTGACTGAAAAAAAATAACCGTCTCCCTTCCTTATTGACCTTTAGACGGACCAAGGGAACCCAGGTTTTTCCTAGATTCCCTTATTTGATTTCAAGGTCCCTAATGACCCCACGCCGTTTCACTGTGGTCCCCAAAGTGTTTTTCCTGTTTTTCCCCCCCCATGACCGTACTTGCAGGTGCGCGACCAGGATTTCCGCGACTCGATAAGATGAAGTGTCACCCCTAGGCTTTTCTCGCAAACAGCCTCCCCCTCAAAGCTACGACCCTTTTCCCGTGGACAATTACACCCCAATTCCCCAGGCTTTCCCCGTAACTCCATCTGATTCCTCACCCCAAGAAATGAGACCGCAGCGGCTTATATCACGCCTCCTTCGCCCTGACAAGGAGTACCTCGTTTCACAAGTCGGCCCCCGTAGGTTTTTCCTGACGCTTTCTCGTAAGGAATACTCGTTTGTGGGTTGGGGGTTTGTTTTTGGTGTTCCTATGATTTTGCACAACCCCCCTTCGCGGCCCCGACCTAGTGCTGTACCCGCACATTTTTAGTCTTGAATTTCCCCTGAACGCTGGTTTTGTGTCCAGAACAAATCCCCTCGCCCCTTTCCCCAGCGTAGGCTCCCATGACCCCGCACAAAGAGGAGATTCCGCCCCAGGACCGTTTCTGCGCATTTTCCTTCGCATGGTCCTGCTCCTTCACCTTAAGCAACCCGATTGTCTATTCCGGATCGAAACCGACAAGTCCCCCTTCATTTATGTCGCGGGCCGCCGCCGTCGCCACCCTTTTCAGCTGTCCTTTACGGAAGAGACCGAACAACGTAGGCCCTTCCTCAGAGTCCAGAAATTGATAGGAAGTCCCCCCCTCCCCAACATATATAATCGGGCTCTAGCCAATAGTTCCCGCCTAGGAATTCTTTTCATAATCCTCTTCATTTGCCTTCTGCTTTCTGTCCCCCCCTACTTACTGAGGGTGTTTTCCCCCCTTTTTTATCGGGTTGGTCACTCTTCAGATCCAGATATATGACCCCCCCTCTCCTCCCCCTGCCACTCCGACACTGCACCGTCAGTGCCAACCCTCTCCTTCCTTGCGAGTTTGGACTCCCAGACGACTTATAGAGGACCGGCCCTTTCTCCGTCGCAATCCCCCCAGTCGATATCTTTCTCCTTTTTGCGCAGCCGGAAATGCGGCCTTCACCCCCCCTCCTTAGACAGACCCATTTCCTTGCCCCCCTGTTGAAGCCCTTTGCCAGGAGCTCATTCAGTAAAGAGCCCAATGTCGGCATTCCTGTTGGCGGAGACTCGTCAACTCCTCGAGCTTCGCAGAGGGCACGTCCCAACCCTTCCCCTCCATTACCGGGTCCCCGCATTTGGACCGACAACGCCCAAATTGCTACCCAGTTACGCAGCGAGCAACGCCTTCCTTAGGTCTATATATAGATGATCCTCCCTATTCGGCGCTTATTTTCCCCCATATGGACTACTCCCCCCCGTTGTTGTTGTTTTGAGTAGAGATTCCAGCTCCTCCGAGGTAGGTCTCCCTCGAATATAAATTCTTCACCCCACCATTCTTCTATGAGCCGCCGACTGGTTTGAATGTAGTCTGTATCGTCATAGGAGGGGGTCCCCTCCCCTGCTGTCAGGAATCCACCTCTGACGCCTATAAGCGTATTTGTCCGATTACTTCTCATGATCCTCCAGAAAGTTTTTCTGGAAGGACTTCCCTCTCAGCAAGGGGTCCGTCTTGACCCTCCAACCTCTCCCTCTTGATTCGGTCGGAAAAATTTGCCGATGATCCCCAACTGCTAACTTAGAGCGAGATTGGCCTGAGATCGAAAAGACTTTCCTTTTCTCCAAGAACGGATTGTGGCTAAGGCATCTTTAGTCCCCCCGGTCTCTTGGACAACCGTGACAGTTCGGACCTTGATAGTACCGAGTGACGATGGCTTCACGGTCTTTCCGAGATCGATCCCGATTAGATTCCCCCCCCATTCCTTTTTCCACCCCCTCCTTCCAGTAGCAGAAAAGCGAACAGCCCGACTTAGTCCCTTTCTTCTCCCCAGGAGTCAGTTTGATCTGGTCCTCTCTAGTGGATCTTTCCTGGAGGAAAGAGCCATTACTTCTTCTCGCCTTCTGCTTAGCATACTTTTTTTGTATTAGTGCGGACCTTCACAAGCTCATGTCCGACTTCAAGCAGGCCCTTCCGAGAAAGAATTGTATTGTACTTTCCTCTATCAAGACATCGTTGTTTATTCCTCTTTCATATCTCGTTAGACATCTCTCCTTCCATTGCGCTTTACCTTTGTCGTTCCTATGAATATGTTTTGATGGAATGGGGAAGATACTGCTGACCTTGTGCGAATTTTTGATGTGTTTTTTCTTGCCCCTCCGTGGGATGTGGTCCTTCCCGGTGGTTAGTTTTGTCCTTTTTTTTCAAAATGACGTGACCTTGGAAAATTTGGGGTGCACCAGTCACCGCGCGTTTTTAAATCCCTTGCATTCCCAGATTGTCCGCAACAATTCTCCGACTTTTCCCTGAAGAATTTTCTCGGCTAAGTCGAAATTAGAGTATTTCGCGCCTGATGGTTTGCATTTTCCTTTTTGGCATTGTTTAAATTCGGCGCTTTCCGGGGCCGCGCATACGTTTTAGTTCCGAGAGTTCGTTAATGCTTGACGTTTCCCCGTTTTTCCGTTTCGCAGTATTTTGCACCTTCTGAGACCCTCCTCTTTTGTTGCACTTCATCTTAGCACTTAGCGATCCTGGTCGCGCCCCTTCACTACCGGGCAGTCCCACCTGAAAAAAGTTTCCTTTTGGCATCTTGCCCGATCCCTTTCCTTTCTAAACATTGAGTCTTTTACTGAAACTTGTCCAGCACTCCTTTCTCTCCATTAGAGTAAACCATTTACAATGGGTTCTTCCTTTTCAAATGTCAATTTACCGGCAGGAGAGTTTCTTTTGTTCCCGTCACCTGAGGCCAGACTGACCCCTCCAAGTGCAAGAAAAATCGCCCCCCCCAGACCCCTCCCGGTTTCTTCTTTTTTGAGTCTCTCTTGTCTTGAGGTCTTGGCCTCGGATTGGGTCCTTTTCTTCTCGTCCTTCTTCTTCAGTGATCTTGCCTTGCTCCCATTGATACTCTGTATACATGCAGGCGTTCCGCGACAGCCCTGCCGTCCAGGGCACTCCCCCAGTCTTTCCCCACTGCCCGCTCTTGGAGGTACCCCCGGGCTGTGTTAAGATGAAGTTCCGCCTTCCTGCTTCGAAGGACTTCAACTTGATCCCGTCCCCCTACGCAGTTGAAGTTTCTTCTCCTTTTACCCATGGTCGTTTAAGTTTAACAACCATCTTAAGAATTGCCCGGACAATATTCTTAAATAAGAGAAATTTTGATCCTTCCACTTCTAGATTTGAAAAGGTTTTTTTTTCCCTCAGTTTTCGTGAGTCTCCTACCCTTATGGTTTCTTCCGATAGCGTTTTTTAGAACTTTTTGACTTTTTGGCGCCAGAACCTAATGGAAATTCCTGGAATCGATTGCTATTTCCGTCCCTGCATAGGAAGTGAAAGCCTGTTCCGCCCTGGTATCGCCACCATCGGACTCCTCTGGTGCTGGCGTTCGGCCTATCGCTTCTGTCCCCCTGCCCCTCGCTCGTCGTCTATCCTCGTTCTGGGTTACACAGGTAGAAGGATGGGCTCGCACGTTGTCTAGTCTGCGTGGCCGTTTTTCCTCGCCTCTATGTTTTTGTTTTTTTTTTTTTTTTCAAACCCCTTTTTTTTCCCGGCGAGACCATCTCCCCAAACTCCTTTTAAAATCGTCGAGCCGTATAGCCCAGAGGACGCATCCGGATCAACTTATCCCCCTTTCAGCAGGCCGTTTGAAGATAAAAAGACCTCCCCTGCCCCCCTCATAAAGGACGGCCCTGTTACGCATCCTGGGGAAGCCCCCACCTGATTTTGACCATTGATTCATCTTTATACCCCTTTCACGGTTTTTCCTTCAGACGCGATTCTTAACGTCGGAAGCGTCCCTCACCCCTCTCCTAAGTGCCCGCCCCAAAGACATCTTTTAGCCTTCTGTGTTCAACGAATGATTAGAGCCTCAATCCTCTACCTTCATCGGTCTCATCTTCTTACTCTTCTTTTAATCTTCTTCTTTTTTTTTGATCGAGATTCTGACTCTCTGGCCGGTTTCATGCTTCGACTTGAGTTTATCAATAAGGAGTGTCATTTCTCAAAAAGATGAGTGGACGTCCACTTTTAGGAGAGCTTTGACGGTGCAAACGTTCCTTCTTTTCCTCCTTCGTCCCCCCCGTGCGACGGTAATCAAGGATGGGTCTGATACTGCATCTTCTTGGTTTTTTTCCAATGTGTGTACCCGGAAGTAATTTCTTGTTATCTAGTTAGGTGATCCCCAAGCCTCTCCGGACCATTTGTACCCTTTTCTTTTTTCTGCTGCAGCCTTTGCGTTTCAGAGGTCTCTTCGTTTTTCTGAAGGTCTTCGTGATCATGTCGCTGCGCGTAAAATTGTTCTCGAGCAGTCTTTTCACCATTGCTCTCAGAAGAGACCCCCTTGACGATTTCTGTCTGCAGTTCCCCTCCCTCTAGACCCCGCGCCGCGCTGTTTTCTCTCATCCATATATTTAAATGTGAAAGCCCTCTTCCTTTTCCTCTTTTTTCTCTCTTGTCTGACCACGCCGAGTTCCATATGTCTTCTTCCAAATAGGAATAGCAGGAGGCCAGGATGTCTTTTTTCTTCAAACACGGTCCTTTGCAAACCACTCTTGCTTCTGCTAACGGTTACTAAAATGAATAGGTCTATCGGACGTTTGCAAATATTCAGCCTTTTAACATCACCCGTTAAAGATCCCCCATTGCTGATTTTTTTCCCTTCTTGGTGTTTCATTCTTTAAGTCTGTGCTTTTCAGTCCTCAATGGTTTCCAGTATGCCGACCCCTTTCCCTTTTCCTCCTTCGCCGTTGAATCCTCCCCCCCTGAAGACATGCTGGGAGTAATCCCCCACAACCCGTTTTCCCCCCGAGCGTTTTTGAATTGGTTGTAATCAGGACCGAGATGTGCTGCGGCCCGCCTTGTTCTTCCTTTTCCCCTTGAACTGGCCTGATGGATTAAATCGATCAGTGTGCGAAAAGAGAACGATACGCCGGACGCTCCCCAAGGACCAGTAGTCCACCTCCTTTCACAATAGATCTCAAACCACGAAAAGTTTTTATTGTTTCGCCGGTTTTTTGAACTGGAGTGAAGTCTTGGCGCATCTGTACGGACAAAACTACCGCTACCTTCCCCCCTATCCCTTTTCTATTTCTTAGTCCCCCATTTACAAGTTTTTCCCGAGCTTCTTTCCTGGATTGATTGTTGCTCAAGGTCGGCATGATGCAAGTTTATTTCATTGCGGGCAAGATTTCCCTCCTTTTTGAAGGTGGGGCATTCCCGGTATGCCTTTTTCCGCCCATTCCTACACGGCTACTGATGCAGGTAAACTCCGGTCTGCCTTCAAAAAATCGCCCTCAAGCTATGCGCCCGTTTTGAAAGTTCCCCCCCCTTTTTTCTCTCCTCACTCGAAAAGGAACCTTCAGTCCGGCCGGAACTTCGGTCGTCCCCCTCCGACCCAAGGCCACTTTTCTGACGCCAGCGCACTAAGCATAGAATAGAAAAGAGTCATAGTTCCCACTTCGGAGTTGATTACTCGTCTCGCGTATAATTACATTTCCGGAGCGTGACCATTTGAAACACCAATTGTGCTCTTCCCTTCCCTGCGTGATTCCACGTCTTTGCCGATGACCTCAGGCACCGTAGTCCAAACCACATCAACGTAGAGGCAGTCCTTATACCTGCAAGCAAACGCGGCAGCGGCCGCCCCCCTAAAGGTCATCGCAGGGCCGGACGGCTCTTTTGAAGCGCCCACAGTATCCCCCCCCCCCCTCCCCATCTGTCGTGAGACTTTTGCCCCCAAAGACCAGACCCCTCGTGCTTCCGATTTCGACTCGTGCGCAAATGTTCCTTTTATTTGAGCCCCCCTAATAAGAAAAATTAGCATACTCTTCCTTTCTGCCTTCCTAAGAGAATGTTCAGAACGCCGAAACCTTCCTCCCCTCTGCGCTATCATCTTTCCCGCCTTCCCTGTCCGCCTATGCATTAGCCTTTTCTTTTTTCCTACTCTTCCTTTTTTTTCCCTTAAGGGTAGTTGGTGAATCTCTTTTCCGGGCTTTTGCTCAGAAATACATCTCCCTAGACACTTTTGACCTATTCAGGCAACAACTTCCTTGTCCCATCTTCTTTCCCTGAGAGATGTGACACCAGCGAAATCTTCTATTTTTGGAGGAAGGAGGGTCCTCCTTCTTCCCAATCCTCTCTTAGTCTTTTTGGAAGCATTTTAACAGGGGCAGCTCATAATCTGCGCCTTTGGAACCTTTATCGGACGCCCCGTTGCGGACGCTCCACGTAATTTTTAACCTTCCTGTGCTCTTCTCCGGGGAAGCGTCAAAGAAGTTGGATTTTCCCTCCTCTAGGCCCGGTACCCCCCCCACAGGCCCAGTACGGTCCCAATATTTCGACGAGACCTTACCTACTCCAAACTGGACGTTTTCCGTCATCTCCTTACTGATCCTTTTCATATTTTTCTATCTTCCCCCCCGCTGGAGGAGCTTATCTATATATTATTTCCCCCTCCTCTTGTTGTTTTTGAGCTTCCGCGCCGCCGATACTTTCGAGCCCCGATCACTTCGAATATCAAGACAGTCCTGAGATGAGACAGTTTTCCTGGGTAGCAGGCTTTTATAGTAGAACTCTTCCTGGGACCGTACTCGTCCAATCAAGTCTTGTCGAGCTCTTTGAGCTGCTTCGACCGTGATCCTTCGTCCAGGCTCGATTCAATTAGAGTCTGCCCTTGGGCGTCCGTAGACCGAATGTAGGCTCCGCTGATTCGCTCCACCTTCGGGTGCTCACCGATAACTTAGATTATTTTCCGACGATCCAGTTTTAATCTCCCTCACGTGCGCTGGACTTTCCCAGAATATAGACCGGCTTTGCTCTTGTTTCAACAGTGACCTGGTTCCTCTCCCTTAAAGAGTTGGAGGATGGCTTAAAATTTTGGCCGGATTAGATCCCAATTATGAAAAATCTCCCCGGCAAGTTCACCCCTCCGCGTCAGTAGGTGCCAGAAACAGAGGCCGTTTCATATGCCCTCATTCCTCCTTCCTTAGGCGGTGAACATGGGCCTCCTCGTATGATCAGGGTTTCATCGGACTCGCATTCTCTTTGCCTTTGAGCCCCTATGATTACTCCTTTACTTTTCTTATTCACCCCCGGCCCTGCACAGACTCCCCGTTGACGTCCCCCATTCGCCGACGCTTGAAAGAGGGTCTTTTTCTTTCGACTTTCACGACATCCGTTTCTCCTTTCCGCTTTCGCCATACTCTTAAGTCCCCCTTTATGCGTCGCTGACGAGTTTCTTTTTTTTTATGGGAGCCCGAAGCTCTTGGCGATGGGTGTGATGTATTGCAGCCGTTCGTTTTCTCTTCCGTAAGGGATTTGTTTCAATCCCTCCGGCCGTGTAAGAGCCCCTTTGGTTTATTTTTCCAGTACACCGTTCGAATGTTTCTTGAAGAACTATACCCGCCTAGACCCCCGCCGACTTGTTACCTCGGACGCTTTTTCGAGGAGCGAAATTCGCGGATTATTTCTTTGCTTTCGAAATTGGGACTCGGTTAGCCGTGGTAGTGTTACGCCCTTAGGTAAGTTCCTCCCGCCGTTTCTTTTCGAGTCCCTAAGAGACGTGGACACCTCTTTGCGCGAGCTTCGGCGATTGGTCGAGAAAGCATGTGAAAAGAATCGTAGCCTACGTCCTGGTTCTAGACCACCCTCAATACCTGTTCGACCCCAACCCTTTTACTGGAAAAATCATTGACGAGCCGTCATAAATGGTAATGACGACCTGCCTCCCCCAATCACCGTGCCCTTGCCCGGTCCAACCCCCTTGTCCCCCCTTTTTGTTCAGTATAACACGATTCAACGGCAGTCGCGTAGGTAAATAATTCCAAAGACTGAATCCCACAAAAAATTAGACCCACCCCGATTTCGGGTAGTGAGTAGAGGGTTTGTTGACTAGGTCATTGGTTGTCCTAGAAGGCAGATTCAGCCACTTAGAGGGACGGCCCAAGGGGATTTACTAGCCTTCTTATCCGGCCGGCAGCACACCCTTTTCCTTCTTCCCATGCCGCCTTTGTTCCGTATTACTTTCGCTTCGGTAATCGATGCCCCGCAGTGAAGGGGGGATATGGGAACCCAATCGCCCGGGCACACCCCAGCCTTCCGAATGAAACACTGGACCCCCCGCCCTTTCCTGTGATAACGGCGATGATGAGGCTGCCTTTCGTCGGATCCTGCTCGGCCGGGATACCCCTGTAGCCACAGCCCATCGTACTTCACCCTGGCACCGTGGGAGAGCTACTGGCCACTGGCAGAGATTTCCGAATTTGCCCCCCCTCGGCGGACTTCGAAGGAGCCAAGTTTACCGATCCGTGACCCAGTCGATAAGCGGCCTAGCGAAGGGCTGGAATTGCGGAACGTCCTCCTTTCCACAATCGCTGTCTTGATTTTGATTTGATCTTACCGTTACCCCGGACATGACCAGCTTCAACCGCCACATAGTCCCAATCGTCCGATTTTTCGCTCGCCAGGTTTCGGAACCTGTCCCCCCCATACCCCGTTCCGCGGTTTCCTCTCCCGACCGATCCTCATCAAGGCATCTCTGTACTCTGGAAGACCCAACTTCGTGACCATGATCCTCACTGATCCTTTAGTCCGCAGGGTTTGACTGAAGACGGCTTGTACCGTGGCTCGTTCGAAAAAGCTCCTCCCCGTCCCCGCATTGAGAAGGAGCGTGCAATTGCTGCTTACATGCAGGCTGCCGCACCTTCTTC
>Ga0179593_1405381_pt1 | contig 17558 bp, 23 predicted proteins | sample CZODoug2_1_08_16_FD_185931 | JGI IMG/M metagenome (GOLD analysis project Ga0179593, IMG submission 185931) | Vadose zone soil fungal communities from Angelo Coast Range Reserve, California, USA - CZODoug2_1_08_16fungal (PacBio error correction) | ecosystem: Environmental > Terrestrial > Soil >... | reverse complement strand
TCTGTCCTACCAGTAAAAGCATTTCGCACTCCCCTCTTTTTTTATACCGGCACAACACACCCCTCCCTTATACGTACCGTTGTACAGACTGCTCATTCTTTTGAAAGCGATCAATTTTCACCCACTCCAATGAAAGACAACCACTACTGTTCTTCACTCCCTTTTTTCCTTTTTTTTCGAATTTGTCAGCACTGGTGAGCAATGATATGAGAGCCGCCCCCTCCCCCCCATCAAATCCCCAATTCTCCCCGCCTTGTTGGTTCCGGCCCTTTTTTGTTTCTTGTTTTGATGAATACCCGATTCGTCAGAATTGGACAACTGTTCTCCCCACCCCCCCCCCCCCCCCCCCCCCCCCCCCCCCCCCCCCATAAACCCTCTAAGCTCCCTTTCGCCCCCTCAGGTTCCCCCGTTGTTGTTGAGGTCCGTAGAACCGACCAGGATATGCTGACATAGTTATGATTCAACCACCGGCCTCCACCCTTCCCCCCTTTTCTGAATGTGACCCTTCTTTTCCCCCTCCCCCCCCCCCGGTGCCGATAAGCGGAGCTTTTTTTCCTATGGTCCCCATGATATTTAGTTCTTATTGGCCACAGCCCCTCCCCTATGGTGGCGGCCATTTCCTCACTTTTCGGCCGACCCCCCGGCCGACCGTTCTTTTTGTGATGTTCTAACACTTACCCTTTTTTTTTTCCCTGTGCAAGACTACCCGATAATGGCTCCACACTATTGTCTTTTTGATATCGAAGGATAAAACTCCTCCCTTTATCCCACCCCTCTAATTTTTCTTTCTCCTTTCATATATGTTTTGTTTCACGTTTTTCTTTTGTCCCTTCCCCCCTGAGCATTGATATTAGGTTTCTCCCTGCGAGCGGTACTTCCTTTCTTGAGCTTGTCCCTATTCACCGTTTGGGAACCCAAGTCTTCCTTTCCCCCCTCCCCTTCTCCCTTTTGCAACTGTCTTAAAGAAACCAAACCTTTCCACCTTCGATAGTCTGATGCCACCCAGCGCCTTTCGTCTTTCTAGCCCTGCCGAAGATTTGCCCTCATTGGGATTTACAGCTGAGACCCCTTCAGCGGTACCCCACCTCCCCTTCCCCTGCCCCCTAGCGATGTGAAATCCCCCATGTTAAGCCCCTTTTCTCTGGGTAACGCCGACTGTTTATCCCCCCCCCCCCTTCAGCTGATGCTCGAACCCTCTCCCCCCCTTCGTATCCCGACTTATCCAGGCCATCCCTTGCCCAGGGTTCGGCCCTCAATCATTCTGCCAAGTGATAACCCCGCTGGAATATAGCTTACCTTTTTTTCCCCCCCCCCCCAGGCGCTTCACACACCGTTACCATTTGTTCAGTATATCCTATCACTTTCCATGGCCCTTCCCCCCCCCCCTCGCCCATTTCCCGTCCTCGGGCCGGGGTCCGGTCGTCTTTTTTTTTTTTTTTTTGATCTCCCGTTTCTGTTTATTCTTTGTGACAATTGGTTCCCCTTCCCTGCAGATGTTCTAGAAACCTCTCACGGAAGGTGCCTGAAGGGTGATGTTATTGAGCCTTTCTGTCTACCCTTGGGGATGAGACTTGTGGAGCGGCCCTTTTTTTTTTTTGGTGCTCCCCCCCCCCCCCTCAGTTCCTTTCTAACCCACTCAGTGTTTTCCCTCTTCATGCGTCGGGTCCACACGCCTCTTCCCTTGGCCTCCTGCCCTTGGAGCCGCCATTTCCGGTTTTGTTAAACCTTCTGCCTTTTCCTCCCCCCCAACGAGACACTACACATTTCTTTCTTCCCTAATCTACGTACAACGCTTCCTGGATTCCTGATGCACCGTTGTGATTCACGGTCCTTTTGTCTACCTCTTTTTTCCCACGGTGAACGAATGGAGGCTCTGTGGCCGGTTTTACTATCTTCTTCTTTTAATTTTCCCCCCCTTCCCTTTTTTTTGTTTTTTTGGTTCGATCGATTCGGAAAGGCCCCCCCTCCCCTGCTTTCCCTGCGGCCCTCTTGGATTCTCCCCTATTCGTTGCTTCCTAACAAACACTTGTCCAATCGCACCCTTCCCCTTTTCGATAGTCTGAGCCCCTTCTTTCCCATCGTTTTCCCCTTTCTTGTCAAGTTGGATCTTGAGATTTGCGTCCGCGTACCCTGTCCCCTCTCCGACTTTTTCCCCCTTTCGAGTTTGCCCCCCCTCAGGCTAACATAGCCCGCCTTTCCTCAAAACCCGTCGGTTATATTCCCTTCTGCTGGTTCTTCCTTTCCTGCCTCCCCCCCCAAGGATTCCATCCCATCCCTGCATCCGCACACTCCCCCTTCGTCACTGGACCCTCTTTCTTTTTTTTTCTTCCCAGCGTCGCTGTTTCCCCAACTCCTGGTTTTTTTTCTTCCTTACTGAAACGAGTCACGATCGTCTCCCCCAATTGGCCTGCCCGAAATCTCCCTCTGAGTCAATGCCCTTTCCATGTTTTCTTTTTTTTTTTCCTTAGGCCTTACTCCTTTTTTATATTTTTCTTGAGGTGAAACCTCACCAACTGCTACCCTCTTTTCCCAGAGTTACCTCCACTTTTCCTTCCTTGCATTTTCTTCCCCCCCGCAACCTTTGCTGGTGACTAACTTTCCCTTTTTCAATAGTAATTTTTTTCTCCTCTGCCTAAGTTTTTTAGCTTTGTTTCTACCCCCTCAGCTTTTACGGTCCCTCCATAGTCTTCTAGAACTGAGCTAAGTTCTTTTTCTGTTATGCGTATCTACCTCTGTTTTTCCAGGTCTAGGGATCAGCCCTTTTTTCTGTCCCTTATTATTATTCTATTGCATTCTTTTCCCTTTTTCCATTTTCTTCGTTAAATTCTCTTTCTCTTTTCGTCTACCCCCCTGTCAACTGTTATGTTTTGCTTTTTCTCTGCTTTTCTCCCCTGCCAAGTTTCTTAGTCATTTCCTCCCTCTGTTCACCCACCCGTGATATGTCAGGTCCCCAGATTAAGTTTTCAAACTGTCATCCTTCTCTCTCCTCAACAAGCCTTTCCCGCCCTGGTCTTGTTTTGCAAGGCTCCCCATGCCCTATGCCCAAATGGACCCACCTTGGATTGATGATTTTTCTGGTTCCCTTTCGTACTTTTTTTCCTCCCCCTTCGATTGAGCAAATGAATCTTTTCTTTTCCTGCGGTGCTTGGCCAACGACCACCGTCCCTTTTTTCAATTTTTGCCCTTTTCATCACCCGTTTCTTTTTTCCCGTAGTGTGGCACTCTTTTTCCCCCCCAGGGCCATTGTCTTTGCCTTTCTTGCCCCACAGCACAACCCCCCGTTTTACATTTCCCATTTGCTTTTCTCCCTCGCCCTTTTGGATTTATTCCCCCAACCGGACTTCCGTCAAACTCTGATAACATTCTCGCTTGTTGGCCTGACTGCATTGAGTCGTGAGTTTTTTTGAATTTCCTCACCCCCATATGCGTACACATTTTCATGGCATCGCTCACACCCCCAACGATACAGTTTCCGCCCTGAGACATTTTCCTTGTGCCTTTCTTTTCTTGGTAGCCCCCTCCACCACTCGTCCTTTTTTGCCCTTCCTACCACTCAAACCAACCCCTTTCGTTTTTACTAAGCCCCACAATGCCCATTATTGTGACTAGTCTTTTATTTACTTCGATATCACTTTTTTCTCTACCCTTTTTTTCCCCTGAGGTTCCTTTTCAACCTATCTGTCAATGTTCATTTGCCTTGGTGAAAATGCTCCCTCGTTTCATTACCCTGCTGTCTTTCTTCTTTTTCTCAATTGTTTTAACTCTAAGGAAGCAGAATCCTTGCTTTCATCCCCCGAGACCCCCTTCCCCCCTCCTAAGAAGGACACAACTCCGTCTTCCCCAGTCCTTCCCTCTCCCCTTTCCCTGCATGACATTTAGCCCACTGATTCGGTCGCAATACTTGGATTTAGATTAATCTTTTTGAGTTTTTCGCGTCTCTTTTTGTCTGGCACTCGTTTGTCAAGCTGTTTGCCATAAAATAACTGTCCCCCCTCTCATTAGGGAAGCGATTGTTTTAGACCCCCATCCCCCCCCTGAGTTCGAGATTTTCTTGAGTAATTTTTCAAAAAGTTCCTGCTTCAGGTTTAGCCTTTATGTCCTGAACTTACTTCATAAGAGACCTTTACAGTTTTTCCTTCAAATTCGTTAATACTTAGCGTTGAGCCCCCCAATCGTCCTGGAAGTTTTCTCCGCTTTTTGTTGAAGTTTGTCTTCCTATTCCCACTTTTCTCACAGGGACTTTGTGTTTAGACAGTCCCCTCTGCATTTGACACCTTTTGGAAATTTTTTTGCCCCCTTGATCGGATTTAATTGAGCCCCTCAGTGGAACGAGCAAATTTCTGCGATGAAGACTTTTTCTTTCACCCTCTTTTCAAGTGTCCCCTGAATTGATATACCTCCTTTAAGGTTTTTCTTTTTTTAGACGACAAACAAGGGCTCATTTTCGTTCAATTTTTTCTTTTCCATTATTCCCAAGCCCCCCACTTCCCCCTGTTCGGTGAAAGAGGTCCCCTTCCTTTGTGTTTCTTGATAAGCTACTTTTTCCTCTTTTGATCCTTTACTTTCCGACAATCCATCCCCCCCCATGCAACTTTTCTCCTTAACTAGCCCCTCCTCCTTGTTTGTTGTTAGTCCCCCCCCCCCCCTCAGTACGTCATTACTTCTTTTAGCAACTTCCAGTTTGAGTTGTTGTACGGTTCCCTTTTTAACCCCCGCAGCTAATTTCAATCCTTTCTTCCCCCATTGACCGTCATTATTGTCGTGATCGATAAGACCTTTGGTATGCCCGAACAACCCCCTCCTTACGTTTTCATCCACGTTTTTTTTACTCCTTCCCCATTCAAATATGTGCGCTGCCCCCTTTCGGTTTTCTCTTCTCAGGTTTTTACCCCGTTTTTTTTTTTTTTTTCTCCTAAAATCTTTTCTCCACCCCCTATAGTCCTTTGCATTTGCTTCCGATGGTTTGTAGCGGCATTGGTTGCGTTTCGCAATTTTGAGAAATACTGACTGCCTCCCACACATTTCGTCTTCCGTCGCCTTAATTTTTCCCCCGCTGGACCATGACTCCCCCTGACCTGAGTATAGGTGATGTACGCCATTCACCACCCCCTCTTAGCGCTTGTTACTTTCACATGTGTGGTGCGCTATTTTTCCCTCCCTTGGTTGATATCCCGATGCCATTTTTCGTTTTTTTCACTGCCCCACCCCCCCGGGACTGCTGTGTCCTTTATTGTGTTTTGTTTAATGACTCTCTTTTCTTATGTAAATTTTGTGTAGCGGTTTTTTTCCCTTACCAACCATTTTCATACATCATTGCCCTTTTTGCTTTTTTTCCCCAAAGCTTCCTCGATAACTAAGCCAACGGCTTTAGGATGCATGCTCTTTAGAATCCACACTATCCGGCCGTTACCCAAGTCCTCTCCCCTTTGGCTTTTCTCCCGCGCAACTACACAACTAAGGTCCTTTGAGTTGAAGCTTGCTGGCCCCCTTGTCGTATTTTGTCCCCCTCCGCCTCCGAAATGGTGTGAGTTTTCACTTTTTCTCCGTTTTACGTTAAATAATCCCTCTGCCCACTCTTTTTCCCCCTGTGAGAATTGAGGGGGTGTGGGGTTGAGGTGATATATCCTCTACTCTTTTTTGTGCGAAATTCGTTCTTCCCCCCAACTCCCGAGCACCTCGTGTCCGGACTCAGACGTACATGACTCCTGTCACCGGCATACGGAAGCCCCATGATGTTTTGCTTACGCGGTCTTCGACGAGCAGAGAGAACCCCTTTCTGCGCACTTCACTGCCCCCAGAGTTATTGTTTTTTCTATTCCTTTACAACCAGTTGACCTGGGCCCCCCGTAGCTCTCCCTCCAGTACTAGGTTGCTTTCCCCCTATTTTCCCCTAAGGGCTGCTTTTTTTTGCAACTGTGCCTTAGTTTTCTGCCAGAGTATATGAGCCCTGCTTTATGTTAGCCCCCCCCACCCCCACCATGTAGAACTGCGCTCGCCTGAGTTCAATAAGAATGTTTTTCGTTAATTAACTCACTGATTCCCACCCTTGTACCCCATCTTCCGTTTTCACAGCTAAGAAGGCTTCTGGCGAGAATGTTTCTTCATGGAATATTTTGCCACCTTTTCCTTCACCCGTGTCCCTCTTCTAGCCGGGAATGTCCTTTTTTTTGTTCGAAGCACCATCCCCTTTGTTCTCCCCCGTCCCCCCTCCCCCCTCCATGTTCAAGTGAAACCCCCAGTCACTAGGCATCCAACATGCGCCGATTCCCGTCCCCTCTGCGGACGCTTGCTTTTGTTGAAGAAGACGTTGTCCAGCCGCAATCTTTCCGGAACCATTCCCTGACCGAAGGGTTAGCCCCCCCCTCTCGCAAGGCCTCTGAAGCACTGCTTTCCCCTACCCAAGAGGACTGGTCGTTATGGGTCCCCCCGACCTTTTAACCATTTTTTTTTTTTCATTAGGTCCCTATCACTCCCCCCCGGCGAGAATTCAACGCACGCCTCCCGCCCCCCCTCCACCCCAAAATGCTTGCTCAGACTGTGACGGTTTCCCTCCTGATCCTCTGGTTTCCCTGTTCTTTGGTCTCCATAAAAGAAACCCACAAACCACCCCCCCCAAACCAATCCCACAAGAAAACAAAACCCACCCCTAACCCCCAAAACCACACCAGATAAAAAAAAGCACCCACCCACAACCCCCCCCCCCCCCCAAAAAAAACCCCCCTTTTAGCGCTCCTCCCCCATCTTTTCCTCCCCGCTTGTCGACGCTTACTAGTGAACAGTACCAGTCCTATTGTCCCCAGTTTTGCAACTCAAATAGGATTTTTCTGTCTCTCTCTTCGACTATTTTTGTATCTTCCCTCGAGCAATGATATTGCTGAAGCTACCTAACCATCCCATCCCCCGACCTTTCCCCCCCCCACACTGAGTTTTTGTTTACGACGGTGTTGTTTCTGTCACTGACAATTCACCGGATCGTATTTATGAACGATTCCCCCCCACCCCCAACTTTCCCCCCCCCCCCACCCCCCCCCCCCCCCCCCCCCCCCCCCCCCCCCCGGGTCCAAGCTATCGCGACTTTCAAAACCGCTTGTTGATTGCCGCGGACCCAATGACGTTTTTAACTCTGGAATTTCAACCCGAGAAAAATACCCCCTCTGTGCACCAGAGCTGTTCTTCTTTTTGCACGGTTTTTCTCTGTTTTTCATATCGATGATGGATGTTTGAATCTTGCTCTGGCGCAGGTCCACCAGTTCGGCTGCACCAGTTCTTATATCCTGCGGGAAGATTCGTCTCATTAGATGGATACAACCTGTTGCTTTTAGTTCTCCCCCATCTTTCCCCCTTTTCGTTTTTCAATGTTTTTTTCGCGATAACCCTTCGTGGAGTTGACCCTTGTGGGATATTGATTTGCTTTCCCCAAATACGAAGAGTCCATAACGTATACTCCCGATTCTCCTTTGCTCATGCCTCTGCGTTCTCGTCCTTTTTTTCTAATAGCTGTTTCACCCCCCCCCCCCTACGATCGACCTTTCGGTAACGATCGTTTGCACGGCTTCTTAACTGGCGTCTGGTTTGCAGCTGAGACCCCTTTTGCAATTTTTTTCCTCCCCCCACCGAAAGGAGCGTGAGCTCGACCCCCCCCCCCACACAATTCGAATACCGTTTTCCATTTTTTTTCGCGTTATAAAGTGGGCCTCATTTACAAGGTCTGCTTCCAATTTTCCCCGTTTTTGTTCCTTCGTTTGTTACAGTACCCATAAGCTGACACTCTTGCGGAACACGCGTTCCAGCCACCTTTCACCCCTCTCTGAGACTTCCCTTCCTACGTGAGACCTCCTTACGATGAAGCTTTTTTTCATCCCCCAGTCCTATAGGATGCCTCCCCTCCCAGGCGACTAACAGCGACCGTCCCCTCTCAGGCCGTTGCAGCGCGTCTCCCCAATCCCCAGTTGAGAAAAGTTTTACCAAACCCCCGCTTTTGTTTGCCTTCCTCCTTTCCCGCAGAGCCCGTGGCCCCCCCCACAAGTCCCCCCCGTCTCTTTCATAATTCCTATTTTGAAACATTTAACATGTGTCCCCCCCCTTACAATTCACTCTGCTGTCCTGGCCTTCGCGCATGTTTTATCCTTTCTGTCGTAATTTTCTGTCCCTTCTACTAAACCTGTTCTTGGTTACCAACTTCCGGTGGATTGCTACTTGCCAGGCCACCCTGAACCTCGTACCCCCTAAGGCATCGGTGACCGTTAGTGAAGCGTATGTTGACTTGACTCCTGGTTCGGAGGAACCCCGGCCGGTTGCCTTGACCTTCTTTTGAGCTGCCCTTAGGACGAATAGATTTGAGCTGATCAAAGACGTTGGTTGGTAATAAACGTTCAATGCCCCCTTTACGCGCTATATTTCCCCCCCCACGTTATTAGACAAGTAGTGACCTCAATTAGTCCCCCCGACTTGAATTTTCCCCGCATTTGTACTTTCAACCTTTTCCATGCATTCCCATCCCAAATGTCCCCTCAATGAGTTAAGAGTCTTTGTCCCCCCCAGGTATGAGGATATGCGACCAGACCCGGTGCCTTTCGCATTCCCCCCCCAGCGTAAAATTTTGTAACATGCCCCTTTTGAGTGATTACGCAGACGCCTAACCCCGTTAGAATTAAGCAAGACGTTTCGTTTCGTGTCCCTCTATCTTCTCCCCCCTAGTTTGTTGTTCCAACTCCAATAGAGGAAAATTTTCCTCTCCCAAGAGATTGGTCTCGGCTCCCTCCTTTCGTTTTTGTTAGACCCAAACGATTATTTTTTTTCCCCTTTGCCCCCGTTAACTATGTTCCCTAGCTATCCGATGTCCCAATATTTTCTCGGAATAGCCCAGTGCGATTTTGACTCGATACAGCAATGGCAGCCCACGCTTATCTTTAAAGTTAGAGTTTCCACTCAGTTGCCCCTTCCAACGGATAACTTTTTCAGCTACCATTTCCCCCCCCCACTGTAGTTATAAGCCCGCCCTTGGAGCTCGCTGGTGTCCCCTCCCCCCCCAAGTCTAACACATGATCCATCCGTCCCTGTCAGTCCAAACAATTCGGCCTTCCTCTCAGGAAATCCCCCTTGTGAGCTTTTTTGCAAACGCGCCGCCACCTTGTCCCACCGTCCGGCGTTATTTTATACGTCTGACGGATTGAGAAAAGTAGCCCCCCCCCAAGTCAATCCCCCTCCCCCCCGGACCCCCCTTTCTCGAGCGTTTTCCCCCCCCCCCATGTGGACCAAGCACACACCATGAGCCCTTAGAAAGCCCTTTTTTTCTTTTTTTTTTTCCTTTTTAATAGGAATCCCCCCACCCATTGAAACTTTTCCCTTGTCCTCCCTATGTGGAAAATTTACAGCTCATCTTTTTTTCCCCCCAGCTCTCTGACCACTTTAATTTTTTCCCCCCCAGACTTTTATATGCTCCCCCCCCCCCTTGCCAATAAGAATTCTGGTTCTCCTGATATGCCGGTCATGTGTCTTATTTTATTCTCATAGTCTATGCTGAAGTGTGTTTTATTTTTTTACTGTGTCTTTTCCGCCCTCCACTTTGGCGTCAGTCCATGGATCTTTTCAGGTCTCTCCCCCCCCTCCCCTTTCTTTTTCAGGTACTTTCCCGTTTGCTTCCTTTTAGCTGCGCTTACCTCCCTTTCTTTTCATCTTTATATTTTTTCCCACCCCCCCCCCCCCCCCCCCCACCAATATTTTGTGGCTCCCCTCTAGTCAGTCTCTTGTGTGTCTATTTTTTTTTTTTTATTTGTCTCATTTCTCTCCCTTGTATCGATATTCTTGTTTTCTTTCTTTCTTGATTATCAGCTTCTTTTGCTTAAGCTTTTTAGCTTCCAAACTTGACCTTTTTTCATGATACCCCCTACCCTTCCCTTCAATCATTCCTGGCAGAGCGCTCCTCCCGCCGAACATAGTCCCCCTTCTTTTTCATTTTGCCAAGACTTTGACCATAGCATTCTGAACACCTTCCAAAAGGAATGCTCCCTTCTTCGGAGTTCCCTTCGGCCCCTTTATTGAAGGAACCTGCTTTGAAATGGCAATATTCAGCTGTTCAAGCGACTTTTTGCCCCCACACAACGATCTTCGTTATGAAATGGGGTGAACCGCGATCCCTCCCCCCCCCTCTTGCCCTTAATTACGACCTCTCCAGCTACGTTTTTCCCCTTCCATTTCCCCACACCTCCCCCCTCTTTTTTCCCCCCTCCCACAGAGGATAGAAAGGAAGCCCCTTTTTTCACCCCGTTGCTACGGACCCAACCCATCTGTTCCATTTCGGTATTCACTGCGTTGAATCCATCACATTTACTTTCCCGCATGAATTTCAACAACCCCCCCTGTTCCCCCCCCTTCGTGTCCTTCTCTTTTCCGAGAGGCCATACTATAGATAGACCACCCCCCTTTCAATTCGCATCCCCTATTACTTGTTTCATTCATTCGCTCCAGACCACACTTGGACATCTTGCTTGCCATGGTATTTTTTCCTTTTACTTCTACCAGTAATGATTCGGTCTCCTCACATAGTAGACACCTTACCCCATTTTTCTTTTTTTGAGTATTGTACGTTCTCCTGAAGTTATTTTTTTCGTGACTGGCCTCTATTTAACTTTTTTTAAAACTCTTTATTTTCTATTAGGGATTTAAGGAAGTTTCTTCATTCTTTTCAATTACCTCCAGTTGTGAGCGAACAACCAAGAGCGTCTTCCCGTGGTTATCTATTACATTTTCGCAGGCTGGTAGGGTTTCTTTGTTTTCGTTTTCTTTTTTCTTTTTTGACCGGAGGTTTTTCCCGTGGCAAATCGTCTTGGTTTTGGACTGATTTTCGTTGACCATAACGCGCGCGTTCTTGTTTTTTCCGGCGTATGGCGCGGCCTTGCTTCCAGAATCGTGTTTTCTTTAGGTTTCCTTTCCTTTCTCCTTCGTGATTCTTCTTCTTTTCCCTTGCCTGCTTAGCGAAGGATTCGCCCTCCACTTTAATTCCCCTTTCCTTTTTTTTTTGGTTCCGCGTTTTTTTTTTCGCAAAGTTTTTTTGCCTGGGACCTCCCCATTTCTTTTGTGCCTCCGATTTCTTTTCATGTCCTGAGGGGAGCTTTCGCATCTGGGTTCTGTGGACCCTCTTATCAGAAAGTGTCCCCCATTTTTGGTTCCCTTTTTAACCTTTTTCTCCGCTTTTGTCGGAACGTTTTGCTTTCTTTGTCCTTTTCCACCATTAAGCGATTTTTTTTGTGTTTTTTTTCCTGCTTATTGTGTACTTGTTTTTGCCCACGTCCCCCAAGTTTTATTCTGCTTCCAAAACCCCCCCTCTTTTTCTTCAACTGTTTTTTGGTTATTTTTGGTTTTTTTTTTTTTTTCCTCCCCTTTAATGCTAGACCCATCTGAGTTTTCCCGACTCAAATTTTCGGAGGGGAACCTCCGCGCTGGATTCGGGTGACTTGCCCACCTCCTGTACTCAAGTCCTGACAGAAGTTCACGTTGATGTTTGGGTACCTCGTAACCCCCCCCCAAGAAGTATTTTCATCTCCTTTTTTTCATTTCCCCCCCTTCGCCTTAGTGCGAGCTCCCCTCAAGACCGTTAGGGAACTGGTTATTCCATTTCCCTCGGGTAGTTAGTACAGCGCATAGGGCGCGTTTTTGCTCTCTGTGTCGTAAAAAGTTTTTTGCGGCTTCCCTCCCCCACATCCGTCGGCCACAAATAGATTCTCTGCTTCCGTTCCGCCGTTTTTGGGACGGTTTTCGTTGAATGTAAGTAGATGAGGTCCCCCTCACTCCCCCAATTCTCTTTTCCTCCTGCGAGAATATTCAAGGTGGACCCTCGACTGAGTTGTAGTTGTACATAGCGTTGATACATCCCGCCTGGTCCTTCCCCCCCTTCCCATTTCTCCCCTCTTCCTGTTTCTATTTTCACATCGCAGGTGATTCTTCCCTTTTTTTCTCGTTTCTTTGCAGATGTCTCCCAACTGAAACACCAAACCTTTCTGAAATCCTAGTCCTTCTTCCATGCTTGGTCCTTTTTTTTTTTTTTTTTTCCTGCTCTCTATTTCTTTTCCTCATAATCGTGGTGTTGTTAGAGTATCTTTTCTTCAACCCCCTCTCCAAAGAGGTTGTGGGCCCCCAAGCTGTTTATCGATAACATATCCCAACCTTCTCTTCCTTCGATTTGCCCCGTGTTGCTCCGTATCTCCCACAATTCTTAACTCCTCCCTTTATGTATCAGCTCAGCATTACATCCCACCAACTTTGTCTTTCGGGTAAAATAATGTGATGCGGCTGCCCATCCTATCAATTTGGTGTGGCGTATTGCCAATAGCTTTTTTCCCTCTCCCAGGTACGACCGCGCCCTCGGCGCCCCGGAGTTCAGAGACTCTATTTGGTCCTTCGAGCGTTTCTATTACTAACAGGTTTTCCCGCGCGTATTCACTGACCACTTTCGTCACCTTCGGACTTCCTTCCCCCCCTGTGCCCCCCCCCCCTCAGAGTAGAGCCGCTTCCCCATTCAGACAGTAGCTGTTCTGGTTTCTCTTTGACCCCCCTCACCGCCTCCCTTTCCTTTGCTTCCCACCTCCTGCGTAATGGTGTGCCACTAACTCCCCATCCCCGTCGACCAAACAAAAATTAGGTCGTCACCTCAGGTCTTTCCAATCCGCGGATTTTCCCTCTTCCTCAATACCAACACAAGATTAGTACCCCTTGCGCGCATATCAAACTGTGCCTTGTCCGTTATTCCCTCCATGTACCCCTTTTCAAAATGCCAAAAGACTGCCTTTTCCCGTTTGCCCCAGCGGGAAAAACCTTGGTGACCGGCGGAATTTTCGATCAGTTTTTTTCTTCCAGGACCTTTAATAGACAAAAGACACCCCGGCCCTGAGAAATCCCCCCTCGGTCTTTTGATGGGAAGTTCGATCTTTTGAATGACCCCCTTCCCCCCCCATGTGTTCCGTTTCAAGCCACGCTAGTTATGTTCCTTGCCCACCCCAAATCAGGCAAAAGTGGATCGGCAGTCGTTTCCCTTTCTGACAAGACACCGGAGACCGTTGTCCGCTTCCTTAAAGCACGGGTGTCCCGGGCCCTTGTTGGTCCAAGGACCCCTCGGTTGCCAAACCCGCTTTTTTTCGGTCCGCCATTCACACCCCCCAGTCGCCGTTCCCTCCGTTAGGTCCGTTTACCCTTTCCCCTCAAATTTCCCCCCCTCTCCTTGATTTTTCCCCCTGATAAACCCAAAGCAGCCATCTTCACGTTGGCCGGCCAGAAATTCCCAAACACCCTCTTTCGTCTTGATATCCCCCCCCCCCCTTTGAAAGTCTGACGTGTGTGGAGGGCTTTCCCCCCTCCCCTTGTTATGGTTTTTTCCCCAAGTAACGCATTGTCCTTCCCCTCTCGATCCGCACAGGGACGAAATACCTCCGTTTTTTTCCGTTCATCCTTACCTCCTGATCCCGGGTAACAGCCCAATTCACCATGGGAAGTAGGGGGTGGCCTGGCGCCGGGCGGTGCGCCTCTGGACGATTAGTCGCGGGGGGGGCTGGTCTGGGGGTGGGGGCGTGGGAGGGGCCCAACTTTCAATCTTACTTGCCGGGTTCGCGCAGGCTGGGGCGTAGGACGCCGGCCTGTCGGCGGTGCGGGGGGGGGTAGGCCTTTGGCTTGGGTGCGTGCGCGGGGGCGTAGGGGTCCGGGTTTTCGCGTTTGGGGTGGGGGGGGGTGGGTCGGGGGGTGCGAGGGTAGGTGGGACCGCGCGGTGGGGAGGGTGCGTGGTACGGGGGGGGGTGGGTGGTGTTTGAGCGGCGGCGGGGGGGTGGGGGTGGGCCGTCGGGGCGGGGGCGGGGGGGGGGCGGGTGGTGGGGGGGTCGCGGGGGGGTGTGGCGGTTGGTACGGGGGGAGGAGGAGGGGGGGGGGGGGTTGGGTGCGGGGAGGGGGGGGCTTTTTTGGGGTTTTTTGGGCGGGCCGAGAGTCGTGTTGTTTTTTTGGGGGGGTGGGGGGGGGCGTGTGGGGTGGGGGGGGTGGGGGTGGGCGTTCGCGTTTCGGGGGGGGGTAAGGGTTGTTTTTTTGGCTCGGGGGGGGGCCGGAGGGGGTTGGTTGGGCGAGGGCGGTGGCGGTTGTGGGTTTGCGGGGGGGGTTGGGGGGCGGGGGTTTGTTTCGGGTGGGGGGGGGGCGTGGGGGGGGGGTGGTGCGTGGGGGGGGGGTGTGTTGGTTGTTGGGCCGGGGGGTTTTTCGGGTGGTTCGCGGGTTGTTTGGGGGGGGGGGGGGGGGGGGGGGTGCAGGCGGTATGGTGGTGGGGGGGGGGGTGGGGGGTGTGCCTTTGGTTGTGGGGGCGGGCTGGGTTGTGGGGGGGGTGGGGGGGGGGGTGGGTGGGGTTGGGGGGTTTTTTTGTTTTGGGGGGGGGGGGGGGGGTGGTGGGGTTTTTGGGGGGGCGGGGTGGGGTTGGTGTTGTGGTGTGGGGGGGGGGTGTTGTGTTTTTTCTTTGGGGGGGTGTGGGGGTGGCTTGGGTTGGGGGGGGGGGGGGGGGGGTGTGTTGGGGTGGTTTTTTTTTGGATGGTTTGTTGGGGTGGTTGGGGTGTGGTTTCATTCCGCTCTTCTGGACTCTTCTGGCAGTCAATTCTTCTTTTTTCCTGTTCTTCACTCCCAATAACTTCCCCCCCCCCGAAAATTTCCACATGGTTTTAGACAATTTGTTTTTTTGGACCCCCGACTATCTCACTCACCCCCCTTCTAACTCTCTTCCCCGGCTAACCAATAGAGCTACTTTACTTGTTTTAGCTTTACGAGTAGAAGTTTTCTATTCCCCCCACATTTTTCGGCCCCACTTCACGTTGCCTTTCTCTGTCACTTTTCTTTTCTCAGGTTGAGTTTTGATTTCTTCCTTTCAGAGCTTTTCGTTTTCTTTGGCCCAATTTATCAAATGCAAGTATTTCCCTTTGGGATTTTTTTTCTCTCTGAATTCACTTTTCCGTATACTTATATCCACCCCCCCTTTTTTCTGCCTTTTCATGGTCCCATCAAAAGGAGGATTACCCTCTTTGGATTGTATATTCGGGTTTCCAATCCTTCTGGTGCCTCCGTCTTCCTCTTCCCCTTTTTTTCTTTTTCTTTTCATTTGGTTTTTGCATACCCCTCCTTCCCCTGTCCATGCCTTTCTTTCCTTTGCTTTGGAGGCTGACCCCAATTTTGGGACAAATTGAGATATCTTTTTTCGGGTCTCCTTTCCCCCCCTAAACCCCCTTGCTGACTTCCCGTGAACGCTCAGGAGTTTTCATACCTTCGTTTCTCTTTGCCCACACCGGAGATTTTTTAACATGCAATGGACTTACTTAACCCCTAGTGCCACTTTCTCCTTTCCCCCCCTTTTCCCTATCCCGGTCTGGATCCATCTGATTCCTTTCGAAAACCCTGTCTTTCCCCCCTACATCTGAATTCTTCTACACACATTGCTTTATTTCACACGTTCCAATGCCTCTTTTCCCCCCTGACTTGAAGTATCTGTCTGAGCCCTTTTAGCAATCTATCTTAAAAGCGTTTCCCCCCTCTGGTGGAAAGATAGATTGTCCCAGCAGACTTTCCCACACCCCCTTTTGGACTTAATTTTTCCTATGCCCCCTAAAGAAGCCCCCCCTTTTTTCCCTCCATTAGTTGAATTTGCGTTCTTTTTTTTTTTTTAGGACTTGCCGCTCCTTTTATGTAATGCCTGGTCCACACCCAAGGCTGTTGTTCCCTTGAGGCACCTTCCCTCCCCGCTTTGATGATTCCTCCTTTTGACGTCGTTAGTCCCTTGAAGGGTTAAGGGCTGGTGTTTCTTTTTTGCGACGCGCCTGACATTCTTTTTTTTTTAGATAACACTTCCAGTGTGGTTTTAACCTTCCCTCTTTCATTAAATGGTATGACTTTGACGTGGCCCAACTTTCATTTTTGTACTTTTTGATTTCTCGTCATTTGCCTTTCCTATTAAACCACCTTACCCGCCTGGCCCCCGTGAGGGGCCCTCTCTAGGATATTCCCAGGCTTTTTCCTTCTTGTAAACTTGGGTGACTACCCGTGACCTGTTCTTCTGATTGTTGTTCGTTAGTATGACCTCTTTCATTCCCTTTAGGTTAAGAAAGCACTAAGTTTGGTGTCTCTTGCGTTCCTATCCCCAGGACCCCACATACTTCAGCAGGTTAGGGAGCGCCGCTTAACCAAGCGTTTTCTTTTTTTTTTTACCAAAACGTCTTGTAGATTCAATCCAAAGTTCGGGCCCCTCGCCCCCCTCAGTGATACCCCCCCCCCCCCCAGTGCGTTGACCAACTTGTCCCCCGCCCTGTCCTTTTCTTGAAGGCGTTCACTTGCCTGCAACAGCATAGTTCCAATTAGAGTTTCACGTCCCTCTCCTCCCCATTGGCATCCCTACCTCTTCAACTTGCACAAAACCCAAGTTTACTTTTCTGACACCATTCTGATAGGTGACCCAAAATTCCCCCCTTTCCTTCTTACCGCTCTCTTCCCCCCTCCCATAGGAATCATCAGACATTCCTTTGTCGGATTTGTGCTGTTTTTCCAGGTAAGCGATCGCATGTCAATTACTTTTCTTTCGTACCCTAAATAGTTTCGAACAATCTCCCTTGCTGGGTTCCGCCCCTTCGACCGACCCTTTCTTTAAGTTTCCCCGGGCCACCTTTCTGTCGGATTAATTTTCTTTCTGTTGGAAAATTTTAAACAGCATGTCCTGCCAATTTTCCCGGCTGTCTGGATTTTATACCCCTGCCAACTTTCTTCGAATTGTTGAGGCTCTCCCTTTTTCTTTGTAGATTCCGCCATACCCCTTTTTTTCCTCTGGTTTTATATTACCCCCCCAGTTCTCTTGTATTGAACGCCATTGGCGCTTTCGTATACTGTATGGCTTTCTTCCCGCCTTTTGTCAGTTAAGGTTGGCCCTGTTTTGTTACCTGGCTTTTTTTTTTTTTTGTTTTTTGGAATTTCAGCTTGTTCTTAAACTCTTTTCATTCCCCCGGACTCTACTCCTGATTCGCTGTGTAAACGGTTCCCGCTCTCGACCCGTTAGTGTTGTTTTTAGTATCGTATTTCCCCGCTCCGTGTTGCGTGTCTCGTCTTCAAGAAGCTTGTCCCCCCACGTGGAAATTCTGTTAAGCTTTCCCAGACTAGTAACCTTGGAATATCGCAGGGGCCTTTGGTTCCTCCCGACATAGATTTCGCCCTGGCGTTCTTTTGCTTGAATTTCCCCTTGTGTAATTTCCCATAGGCACCTTTCCCCCAAACGGTGGAAGACTGGCGGAGGCCATTCGTATTTTTTGAGCTGCGCTGCCATCCCAAAGATGTTATCTTTCGATTCTCGGTCCCTCCACGACAATTTGGGTGAACCCTTTTTTTTGACCTTACCGATTTCCCTTGTCACCGAAATGGCGAAAACTCCCCTGCTTCCTTGACCTTTTTTGTCCTTTTTCCCCCCCCCCAGCAAACCCCGATCTCCCCCCCCCTCCCTTTGGAAGCCCTGTGCCTTTTCCCTCTTCGCAAACATTTCCTGCCCCGCCCCGGAACAATCTAGGAAGATACAC
>Ga0179593_1375650_pt1 | contig 17559 bp, 25 predicted proteins | sample CZODoug2_1_08_16_FD_185931 | JGI IMG/M metagenome (GOLD analysis project Ga0179593, IMG submission 185931) | Vadose zone soil fungal communities from Angelo Coast Range Reserve, California, USA - CZODoug2_1_08_16fungal (PacBio error correction) | ecosystem: Environmental > Terrestrial > Soil >... | reverse complement strand
GATTTTAGGTCCTCCCCCCGCGGCGAGAGTTCGTTCAAGGTTTCTTTACTGTTTGGAGGGCTATTTTGTTGAGAAGAAAACCCTGCGCTTCATTTCCCCTTCTTGACTTCCGGGGCGGCTTCTTCTTAGTCCCGCGACTCCTTTCCTGTTCCCCGTCTAGCACGCTGTTTTGTTACTGCCTGAGTGACTCCATTTCTTAACGCCTGTGTCGGGACCGGGTAACAGTTTGTCTTTTTCTTTTTTTTCCCTTTGGCGTCTTTCTTGCAGTGTCCGAGAAGCTGCTGTCAGCTTTCACCCCCGGTTTTTTTTCCCACCCCCCATGATAAGTAAATCCCTTTGGATTTTTTTTCCGGTCATACTGTATTCTTTTTTCCTTTGAAACCAGGGCGAGGCATCCCCGGTGTCTCTTCTTTCCTTTGCGTCCTTTCCTTTCCTTGGCCCGATACTGCACTCGCCCCGTCTTCGTAGGCTGGGTAATGGGTGTCATCATCGATTCCCCCCCGTCCGTTACTGTCCCGCTCAAGAAGAGACGTTGTCTTCCCTTTCCTTGTTTTCTGGTCTCGTCCCCCTTTTTTCGACGGGTTTCCGGGCCAAGCCCTCGTTGCCCATCGGCGGGAGTTTTGCCGTAGGAAGGAGGTAGTGCCTGCCCTCCGTAACGGCCGGTGTCAGAGGTCGCATTGCACTTTTCTCGGTATTCGTCCTTTCTTTGTTCAAGACTTTGTTTTGGTTTCCCGTTCTTTCATCTTCCCGATTTCCCCATTTACGATTACGTTTTCCTGCACGAGGTAGTAATTACTGTTGCTTTTAATTCCCTGGTAGGCGTGGCTCTTAGGAGCTAGACGCCCCCTTTTTCCGGTTTTTTTCAACCAGTTCCTTTTTCCCGTCTTACAGTGTCTTTCTTTCCCCCTCTGTGAGGAGGTCACCTCTTTTTTGTTGGTGGGTGTTGCCCCGTAGCCCTTACCTCAGTTCGTAACGGACTTTACTTCTTTTCTTCTGTGCGCCTTTTTTGTGTTTGGAGTCCCTTTCCCATTCCTTTCATCTTATGATGGAGGGGACGATTTTTCTTTTCTTGGCGGGGACATTTTTCTCATTCCCCCCTCCGGTTGCTCTTTGTTCTCTCCTCAAGCCGACTTACCCTACTTTTTCTGTTCCCCTTCTTTTCCCCCCCCCACTGATCGACGCGTCTGGTGAGGATTGGTGAACCCCTCTTTCGTCCCCCCGTTTCCTGTCCCTAGTTTTTTTAGGAAGGAGGCGGCCCTTCCGTGGTGGTCCTGCCACCGAACAATCCCTATTTTTGGTGATGCTCATTGTTTTTTTCTCCAATGAAGGAACGAACTGCCTCTCCGATGGGGTCCTCTGGGGTTTTTTCTTTTCCAAAGGAAAGCCCCCTAGCTTCGACTGTCCCACTTCCCGTCCTCACCTTCCAATATCCCTCTTTTGACCATTACCCCCCCCGTCTCTGTCCGCCGGCCGCTGGCCCGTGTCTCTGTTTGGACTGCCCAGGCGTCTTTAAAGTCGGGATCATTTTTTCCCCGGCCGATGAACTCCCTGGTTTGAGCTTTTGCTTCCCCTTTTATGCTTCTGTTCCGATCGGATGATTTTGGGCCTGATTCCCCTCCCCTGGCACTTGGGCGCCCATTCGCCCCTGTTCCTCCTTGACATCGTTGAGTTCTTCTTCCCCTGGAGATTTCCTACCATGCCCCAGCGTGGAATTTATGGTGGCCCGATCTGAGCCCAATTTTTTTCCTTTTTCCGTTTGGCGCCTGTGTCTTGTGTGGGCGTCATGTCTTTCAGTGGTCTTCATAGTGTTCCTTGTTTTCGGGAGACCTCCCCCGATTTTTTTTGTTTGTTCAAAGATGGCGATGACCTTCTCCTTCTTTCCCCTCCTGCGGGTGACGTTTTTTTTTGCTGCCGTCTCCTCTTCGGGTGGGTCTTGGGCGTTGTCCTAATGAACACGGGAAGGGCCAAGTTTGGCAGACCGTAATAATCGGAGACTTCGACCCCCCTTCCCACCTTCGTTTTTTGCTCACACTTCCCCCCTTCCCCGTCCCCTTTTTTCCCTCTCTTCTTTTTTGTTTTCGACTAAACGCCCTGGAAAGCCCGTTTGTGTTGTGGGGTTTTGGAAAAATGGCGTTCTCCGGGCTTTCCCCCCCGTCGCCCGCCACCGCCATAAGAGTCCCTCTACTCCTTTTTTATTGTTCTCCGAGACTCCCCAGTGCTTGGTCCTTTCCCCATTTCCTGGTTTCGCCCCCGGAAATTTTTAGTGGAAATATGTTTCTGGTGTCTCTTTTCTCATTCCATGTCCTTAGTTTTGTTTCGCCACGGCAACGTCCCCCCCCTTTCCCCATTCGGTTCCCCTTTGGACCCTTTATCGATCCTTTCCCTGAACAAAGAGCGTTCCCATTTTTCTCTTATTTTTGGAACTTTGGTTTGAACCCCCCCCCTCTTTCTTATTGGCTGTGTCCTCCTCCTTTTTTTTCCCATGTTTTTTCCCCCGCGACCCGTTTTCGGAATTTGCTTCGTGGGTTTTTTTTTAACCCCCCTCCTCTTTCTTCCGTCGTCGTCACTTTGTCCCCGCTCTTCCGTCCGTGCCCCCGGTCATTCTGGTCCCCTCTATGGGCTCCTTTCCTCCTCCGTTGTTTGATGCTTCTCTTTCTACCGAGGTTTCCGGATTGTTTTCCCCCCCCCCTTGGTGGTCTGCTCACATGGTCACACTTCTCCCTTATTTTGTTTGAGTCGCGGGTTTTCGGCCCCCCCTTTTTCCCGTCCTAAAATGTGTCTCCTTGCCACCCCCCCCTTTTTGTTTTTTATGCCAGTCCTCTGATCTTGGTTTTTTCGGGCCCCCCCCCCCTTTTCCTCCACCCCAAACTTTTATTCTTTAGGTTGTGCAGGATATCTCGATGAGAAAAACCCCCTTTTTTCCCCCACCGTAGACCAACCTATTTCCCCCTCCTTGTGTATGGTTGACGTTTTTCCTTTTTTTTTTTCTCCCGATGTCAGGTTGCACCCTGGGGATGTCGTACTAATTTCCCCTGCCGCTTTCCACTCGTCTTTACATTCCGGGGCGTTTCCCGTCTTTCTTTTTGAGGGTCGTTGTGTTCCTTCCTGAATTCTCTTCAATCTTCCCAGGTTCCGGGGCCCAGTGAGTTTTTTTTAGTCTACTTTTTTTTTATGACGGCGCGTCCCCTCCCCGTTCAACTTCTATTTTGTCTTTTTCCTGTGGTTTTGCCGAGGTTTTGATTTTCCCGGGGCCCCCCCGACAGGTGAACAACCAAAAGAATCGTTCCACCCCTATTCACTAGCCTCGCGTTATTGTCAACCTACCTCCCCCTCTTTTCTTCCCGTTCTTTTCTTCCTTTCCCCTCCTTTTTTTCCACAGGCTTCGCCTTCAGTCCTTATTCATCCCACGTATATCCTAGTTCCCCCCTTACTCTTTCTTTTCCGCCCTGTTCTCCCTCACCTTCCCTCAGCTCTTTTATTTTTGCCCTTGCCCTACCTAGGACCCTGTACCAACACATCACCTGCTCACTTTCCACCATACCCCCCCTGTAGCCACCATACCCCCCGCCTTTTATCCCTATCCCTTCCTTCTCCTGTCTCCCTCTTCTCTCTCTAGTAGATTATTTGAAAGGTGCTTTTTTTTTTTTTTCATTGGCAGTGGATTCCCTGCCTGCTCCTTTCCGTTTTTCTTTTTTTTTTTTAGTTAGAAAGATTCCAGGGCGGCTTTTTCTCCCCGTCTTGCATTCCGTTTTTCTTTGTCCCCTTCGCCGGGTTTACCCTCTTCTTTACTTTTCACACTCACACAGCTGTCCGATGGGCTCCCCCCCCTTTTGGCCCTCCTTTATTTTCCTCCGTTTTCTTCAGTTGTCAGACCCCGCCCCTGCCGACTTCCTTCTTTTTTTTCCGTCTTTTTCAAGGATGACCTTTTTGCTTTCTCCGTCGACTCTTTTTTCCCCCCACCCCTTCGCGCAGGTTCCATTGCCATTTTGTTTTTCCCATTTGTTTTTTGTGCCCATGTCCCTTCTCTTCCCCTTTTTCTTCTGTGGATGAATACCGTTTTTGTATTTTCCTCCTGCTTGATTTTTTGTGCCAGATGAGGACTGACATTTCGCCCCCTTTTATTCCCTGAGAAGTTTTGGCTTTATCTCTTTTTGAAGGTCCCCCTCTGCGGTTCAAGGGCGGCAGGGTCCCTTTCTTTCAAGAGACTCTCTCTTTCTCGATTGATGTTTGATCTTTCTCCTCCCCTCTTTGCGACTCCCCCCCCTTCGCGCAAGGAGCGACTGGCGCCCCTTAACTTGGCTCCATCGGGCTTTTTGTCTAGGATCCCCGCCGGCTACGAGCTTGTGACCGATCAAACCAGCCGGGGGCATCGGTGCGTCCTTTGTCGGCGGGTCCGCGATTCGTTTTCTCCCACTTCCCGTGGCCGAGTCCCTTGGCTTCGCCCGCCTCCCCTTCGTGGCCTGCTCGGGGTGTCCTCGCGGGAAGGTCCGGTCAAATTTGCAGGCTGGTCAAGTTACGCCCTCGCCCGCTTACAAATTCGGGTCCCCCCTAGCGCCTCTCCCTATGTTTCTTCTTTCTTTTTGTGGTTGGTGTCCTCCTGTACCCTCTGGTTCACCCCCACCCCTCCCCTTCGTCCCGCGGTTCGTCCCTACTTCCCAGTCTGCCTTTGTGAGATGTGGGGGTTCTTTGGAGGTACGTGTTATGGGTTGCGGCCCATTTCGTCTGGCCTTTTCGTTGGACGGGTGGCCGACACTTGATTATTCGGTGTTTCCCCTTGGACTGACCTTGACTTTTTTTTCATGGCCTTTCCTTTTTTTCTACTTTTTATCCAACCCCCTAGGGTTCCCTCCCCCCTTAAATCTTTTACTTTTTTTTTGTTTACCGTCTTACTGGGTTAACTTTTTTTTTTTTCCCCACCATTTCTTGGGGCTCTCGCGGCTTTTTTTTCCGGCCCCTTCTTCCCTTTTTGTTAAGCAAACCCACGGTCGGTCCAACCAATCCTCCCCTTTCCTCGTTCTTTGACCCTGAAGTGCCCCCCGGCAAAAGAAGGCGGAAATTTCTTTCTGTTGGTCTCTAACAATTTTTTTTTTTTTTCACCGGTATGGGTCCCCCTTTTAGGCTGCAAATGGCTTTTCTGGCCTTTTATAATATTACTGCCTCCCCTTTCATCCCCTTCTCAAGGATGATCTGAATGAGGAGGTTTTGCTTCCCCCTCCCTCAAACACTTTGTTTCCCTTTTGGATCATCCTGAAGGACCAAGGGTTGTTTCCTTTGACGATTATACCCCGTTTTTTTTGTCGCATGTTTATTTCCATAATGTTGCGGAGAGGGAACCCGATTCTGTTTACCAAACTCTCACTAATTTTGGGTGCGAGTTGGTCGTTCAATTGGTGTTTTTCTTTTTGCAGTCTGTAGATTCCCTCCCTCATCCTGCCCATGGGATTGAATGATTTTCCCCTTTTCCCCGAAAGCTGCCTGTCCCCTTAGTTTCCGCCGATCTTTTCTGGGTCCCCACTTGCTCCGTGGCGTTTGCGTTCCTTGTTATTCCGTTTCTTTGGTTTATTCCGCCAGTCCTGCAAATCTGTGAGGACCCCTCTTCTTCCGGGTTGTGTTTTTCGTGAATAAAAATTTGCCGTTTCCCCTCGTAGGGTTATCTGGCAGTACCCCATGGCCTTTTTCTTGCCTTTTTGAGAAAGGACTTAGGTGCTCCCTGTCTTCTGGCTCGTTTCACCCCTTTCGCGCTGGCTTGCCCTATTTCAGGCACCACTTTCATGTTACTTTTCAGATTCTGATTCGGCGTGTTGGGCGTTACCCTCCTATGGGTATTCATTTCCCACCAAGGTTTTTCCCTTTTCACTACCGTTCTTGACCTTCCTGTCCACGATTGCGGGAAGGAACTTGATGGACGGTCCCGGGCCGATCGTCTATCGAACCTCCTTCCCCCTGGGGCATTCTCGTTCCCCCCATTCTCCCGGCCGACCCGACTTGGGCACGTAGAGTGACTGTCTGGTCGCAGTGTGGACTCGGTGTGGTTTTCTTACGTGCCTGTGTGCAGCTTCCCCCCCCCGCACGTCTTTGTTTGACTTCATTTTCTTGTGCCCGTTGTCCCGCTTCCCCAAGTCGATCAAAGACTCTTTTTTTCTTTCCCCCTTTCCCGGCCTTTCACGGGGTTTTCATTTTCGGTTTTGTCCCCAAGGACACGTCTCCCCCTTCTCCTGCGTTGCGGCCACAAAGTCCCTCCTCGCAAGTCCGAACCCCCCTCGGTTTTCTTTTTCGGGGTTGTGCGGAGTTCCTTGCCATTTTTTTTACCTACAGTGTAGAGCGAGCTTTTCAAACGGTTTTTTTCCCTCTTTTTTTTGGGGATCCCCCTCACCTCCTCTTTCCCTCTTTTCCCTTCTCTTTGGTGTTGAGAGAGCTTGGGTTAGTCCACCCGGTCCCTATGTAGTAGTTGTCCCCCCCAGGTATCGACTTTCGGGGGCTTTCTTTTCTTCCCCCCTGGTGGAACTCTCCTGACTTTACGGCGACGCGCGGATTCGAGGGTCTCCGTCTTTGTACTGGTCCCCTCCCTCAACTCTTTTTTTTTGCAATTTTTATATCCCTGTTTGGTCCCTTTGTGTCAGCTTTTGTCCCCCCTATTCGCGAGAGTAATCTAATGTTTTAGGGGTGTGATCGCCACTGTGACTTTTGCCCGGTGACATTTTTTTTGATTTTTTTTTAATGTCTTTGAGACTATTTCGCTTTCCGATTCCCCCCAAATGTAGTAAAAATTTTCCCGTGAGGGACCCAGTGTCTCGGATTTCATAGATATGCCCAGTTCCGTCTCCCACAATTGATTTTTATTTTCCCTGGTTTTGTGGCGGTGGTTCTCGGGATGTCGTCTTCATTTGGGTTTTTCTGCGACGCATCTCACTGACTCGTTCCTGGCCTGTCCTTTTGAATTCCCTAGAGCCCCAACGAGGCACCCTGTGTCTGAGAAAGCCGAGCTGGCAAGTTGTCCTTTTTGGTTTTTTGTCTCTGGCATCCCTCTGAGATTCCGTTTTTCTCCGACTGTGCTTTTTTCTTTTCTCTCCACTCTTAGAGCGGGGGTTTTCAGTTTCTTTTGACGTACCCTCCCTTTTCCCGGTGTTTGGCGCTTTTCCCCCATGCGATTCAGTTTTTCTCCGTCGTTTTTTCGTGTGTAGACCCGTTCACGTTTTCGAAAGTCACTGTCGTCCGTACCTTCTACCTGCCCAAGCGAGCTTTAAGTGCCTTTTTTTCCCGTCTTTTGTCTTTTCCCCTGATTCATCATATTTTTTTTTCCTTTCTTCCGTGCTCTCCCCTCACCTGCGGAAGGAACACCGACCCCTTTTCCCGCAGCTCAAGTAGCTTTTGCCTTCCTTGAGTCCGCTGCCCTTTAGAATTCTGATTGTTGTTGCCGCCATTTTTTCCGTCCCCTGCGGTTAAGGGGTCGTCCAATTGACCCCTCTTTTTTTCTTGGGATGGGCTGGTGGTGCTTCCTCTTGGTGGTTTCTTTATAAATTGTGGTTTTTTTGCTTCAGTCGGCTGGGTTTTTCCTTTTTTTTGATGGGGCGACCATTTGTTTTCCTCCTCCCCTTTCCCCGCCGTGCGGTCGCGCTGCAGCCGTCCTTTTTCTCTTCTTTTTTTGTCCCTTTCACTTGGTTTTCCACACTGTTGGTTCCCCCTTTTCCCGTGCCTCTTTTGGTCACTGATTTTGCAGTCCCCGTCCTTTTGAACGGGTCGTTTTCCCTTAGTTTGGGTGATGCTGCCCCTCCCCCTTTTCCTCTTTGGAGGCGGACAGGTTCCCCTCTTCCCCCATTTCCGTTTATTCTGACTACGATGGTCTATGGTTTTTTTGGTTTTTCCCCCCCCCCCAGACCTTTTTCCCGAAGAGGCGCTTCCCTCCCTCCGACTTAATTCAGATTCCTTTATTCCTTCTTTTCGTTCCAGGGTCCTCCGACCCACCGCCTCCCCCTTCCTCCCCAGGCCTCGAAGCTGGGTCTGGCATCGGCGTCTCTATTGGTGAAAAAAGTACACGCCCTTTTTGCGCCTTTGTTTGCATTTTCCGCCCTTTTCCGTCGGCTGACGATCCTTTCCTGCCTCTGCACTGTGCTTTTCAGGCGCAGCGGCCCCGCCTCCCCTTTTCCTTCGTTCTCGGTTTTGAAGACTTTTTGAACATATATTGCCCTTGACTCCTTCCTATACTTGGCATGTCAGGTGGGGCCGTGTTGTCTTTTCCTGTGTGGTCCGTTTAGCGTCTCTCACCTTCCCCTTCTGTGTTTTCCCTTGGGTAGACCGACACCTCCCAGGAAATTTTTTGTTTGGGCTGTTACTGGTCGGCTCGCGGCCTGTGAACGCGTGGCTGCCATTCGGCGCGTTTTTTTTTTTGTCCTGTATTGGCCCCTACTTTACACCCGGTTCGAAGTGGCCAAGCCCGCTCTCCCCCCTTCCGTTACATTGGCACTTCAACCCTTCGACCTACCCCGAACCCCTTCGCAAAGTTTTCTTCCCCTTTTTCCACCGTCGTCATATGTCTTTTCTTTTTTTTGTTCGGGACCACGTCGCCCCCGGAGCCAGTGTGTCCACCCACGGGTTGAATTTTTTTCTTCACGGGCTTTTCACCCACCCGATTTTAGGGTCTTATTTACAGAGGATCACGAGGCTCCCCCCCCTTTCTCGTTTCCCGGGCCGGTCCGCCCGCATTTCGTCCTGGTTAACCCATTGATGTTGTATTTTTTTTGTCTCATCCCCCGTTCCTTTTTCAAGTGTTTTCAGTTGACCCCCCGTAAAACCTTCCTCCGTTCTTTTTGACCTTCTCGAGGATGATCCTTCCCCCCCTCCTGGTCCCTCTTCTCGGTTTGTACCCCCCCAATGCCCGCACCCAGTTTGTTTGCTTGAATGGTGAAAGCGTCACCTTTTTTTTTTTTTTTCCTCTGGCGGTGGCGGTTTCGGTCGGGCGACCAAACCCTCCCTCTCGCGTTTTTTATTCCTGTGACCGTTTTGCCAAGTCTGCAGACGCGCGTTTTTCCACGGAAAACAGATTTTTCCTTCTTTCCCTCTCCCTCGTGTTTTGGTGATGTCTTTTTTCTAAGAGGTTTTTTTTTCCCCGCGACGGGTCTACCCCTTTTTTTTTCCCACTTGGCGAGTCGCGGGGCGCTCTTCTTTTTTGTCCGCTCCACTGGGTCGCTTTGTTAACCCCCTTTTCGCTTTATGAAAGCAACCTATTTTGTGTCTGTGTCGTTTCTTTCCCCAACGTGTTCTCCTTCGAGATGTCAGCTCTTTTCCCTTTCTTTTTCCCTCGAGCAAACAGGTTCCGAGTCTGAACCAGGATCTTTTTTCAAATGGGATTGCCTATCCTTCCCGACTTGTTCCTGGGATGCGTCTTTCCTCTGAAGTCCTTTCTTTTTTCCCTTTCTACCTGTTTTTTTCTTCTTTTTTTTTTGCCGCGTCCCGCAGATCCCTTTTCATTTCTTTTTCGGTTGATGTCTGAAAGATGATCTAATTTTGAACTACCAGTGCTTTTAGGCGCGGGTTTCACTGCCTTCCCTTTTTTTTCCCCCCCTTCCCGTTTCCCCCCCTTTTCTGGGCTTGGTTGTTTTGTCAAACGAAGTATTTAGGTTTGGTACCACAGTTTTTTTTTTTTTTAATTTGGTTTTCTATTTTCTTTCCTTTTGTTCGTTGGAACCAAGGTTTTGATGGAAGCCCGCCGTGCCTTTTTCCATTTTTTCTTTTTTTTTCGTTCCTCCTTCTTATGTTTCCCACCCCGTTTCTTTGTCCGGGTTTTCGGTATGGCCAATCCTTTTTATTTCTTTTTTCATACTCCCACGTTACCATTCGCCTATGATTTTCTGCCTTCCCCCTCGCTTTCACGCCTGTGGAGAGCAGTTTTCAGCGGTTTGAATTTTCTGACTACCTTTGTGTCGGTCCTGTCCCTTTACCCCAACTCAGGTGGAGTAGCCTTCTTTCCCCGCTTTTCTTTGTTCGTGCCCACGTGTCCCCTCCTACGTCCCTTTCTAACCATTTTCGGAACATGCGCTTTTCGAAGGCTTTGGGTATCCTCCCCCCTTTTCCGTCGTAGACCTTTTCGTTGATGGTCTTCCCCCTGTTTTCGCAGGTGACTAGGCATCGCCGCATGCAGGCTGTTTTTCGTCTGCCAGTCCTCTTGTGACCGGGTCGGGCATCCCCTCCCCCGGGGCCTTAGCACCGGGCGGTTTGGCGTTCCCTTTTTCATTTCGTTTTTTTTTTTCTTGCCCAGCTTTCAGTGTTTTTTTCTTTTTTATTTTTTCGATGTGCGGGGGTCCGTTTTTTTTGAGAAGGAACGGATGCTTCGTCTTCTTTATTTTCCAGTTATCTTTGAAGGTCTTCGTCGTTTGTTTCTTTTCTTTCAACATTATTTTTTTTCACTCTAGGGGTGCTTCTTTTCCCTTACTCCCCTCCGGGTTTTTCACGGCCCCGGTTTCAGTACCACGGTTCTTTTTTTTGTGGATTGTCCAGCCTGGCTTCACTCTCCTTTTTTTTTCCCCCCTGTTTTCCTGGCCCATTTTTTTTTTTTTTTTTTTTTTGTTTTCTTTCCGGTTCCCCCCTGGTTGGAATTGTCAACAGATTCTTTCCCCAATTTTGCCCTTCTCGTCTTCACTTTTCAGAATGTTGGCCCGCTGAAACTCTTCCTCCAAAGGGCTTGGCGGATGTATTCTCCACTGGCGCACGTCTTTTCTTTGAAGTGGCATGGATGTGTCGTCCCCCCCCCGTCCGTCTCGAAAGTACGGCTTCCCCCCATCCCCTCTTCTCAATGGATGCTTCCGACGTTGCCCCCCGGGACAAAGCAGCAAACGGGATGTTTTCTTTTTCCGAGTCATCCCTGACGGAAAGCGGGTCGTTGGCCGGACTTTTTTCCTTTTTCGTCCATGGGCGCCCCTCTGCGTCGAGGCGAGGGACCCGCTTTCCTCGGCCAGGGTTCTTTGAATTTTGACCCTTGCTGGCGTGGTTTGTCTTTGGTCGTTCGGCCGTGTTTCCTTTTTTTCCCTTCTTGCGATCGCCCCCTTCCCTTTATCTGAAAAAGGCTGTTTGAATCTCCAGCACGGTTTCCCACTTCTTCTTTGTCAGAGATACGCTGGCACCTTGCTTCCCCCTTGGTCCTTTAGCCATGACCCAGTTTCCGTCCTGTTCAATTTTTCCATAGGTGATAACTCTCCTTTTCTTGTTTCGTGACCTTCAGTTTTGCTCAAGTTCGCGAACGTTTGTTCGTACGACTTCCGTTCTCTACACTTCCCGCCTTTATGGCCTTTGCACCCAAGTTTGCTTTTTGGTTGAACCCCCCCTTGTTCCACCTTTTTGGTTTTCCGCCGAGGCCAGGTCCCCCCTTCCCGGCCACGTGAACTTTTACTGTTTTTCCTTTTTTTTCTTCCGCGGGATGTTTTTCCTCTATTCTTCCCCCAGGACTCCTAAACGACTTCTTTTTCTTCCCTCTTGCCTATCTCGGTTTGAAGGAACGTATTTTTCAGTTTTTACCCCCAGTTTCCTCTACGCCTTTCCTTCCCGCGCTTGTTTCTCTCGTCTTTCCCTTGGTTTGACCAGGCGAACGGACCTGTTTCAAGAGAGATTTTTGGTTTGATTGGAGCGTTTTTTTCCTTTCTGTGTTCCCCCCCCCTCTGCTCAGCATCTCCCTCGCCTTTTCTGCCCCTTCTTGAGACGATCCCTATCACCATTTTTCTCCCCTCCCCGACTTTACTACATCGCTACGGCTCCTTTTTTTGCGTTACCACCAAGGACAGGCCTTTGCTTCTCCCTTTGCGAAGGGGATGTTGGTTCTCGTTTGCCTACGTTTTCCCCTCGCTTTTTTTGCGAAGCGTCCGTCGTGTTTCGGGGGTTCCTTCTTTTCTTTTCCTTTCCAGGGCGGAACCCTACCGGCTCTCCCTTGTTATCCTGAGGACTTTTTTGGGCTGCGTTTTTCTTGCGGGCGTTGGGGTGATCCTACCCACTTCCTTTTTCCCTCCTTCCTTTTTTTTGTTGTTTTTGATATCTGTATTTTCAGGTTTGATCCGCCCCATCCCCAGCGCTTTTTTGACCAGTTTCTTCGACTTTTTTTTCTGTTTTTTTTATCCAGTAGTTCCGCCGACCCCCCCGCTTTCCCTTCGGTCAGATTTCGGTGGCTTCCTCGGTTCTTCGTATTCCTTGCGACATCTCCATTATGCTGTACAGCCCCGTCTTCTTGGTTTGTCTTCTTTTCCTTGAATTTTGGTTAGTTACCTATCCCTTTTGTATCGACCCTGTGATTGTGGCCCCTTCGGGGTTCCCGCTTTTTTGTAGGTTCAAGCTTTTTGAACCCCGGTTTTCGTGTGTCGCACACCCCTTTTTTTTTTCCACTGCTCCTTTTTTTTTACATCCCGGTGCTGGCCCCCCCCGTTCTTTCGTGGCCTGAGGCTTCAGATGACAGTCGGATTTGTCCCAAGGGAGCGTGATCCTTTTCTCTCGGCCGTGTTCTTCTCCAAAAGGTTCTTGCCCCTCCTTTCTGTGCAAGCTCAAGGACAGCCTTGTAGTAGGTGCTTTATTTTTTTTGACCATTCCCTCGATGGTTGACCCCCTTCTTTTTTGCTTTATAACGAGACGAGGCTTGCCCTCTTGCCTTTGGGCGGGGGGTTTCTTGTCCTTTTCCCTAGTTTCCCCGAACCCTAAGCTTTTCCTGTCGCCTAGGTCTTTCTCCTTCTCTTTTGGCGGTCCTTACTCTTTTTTTTTGAACCTTCCCGGGGGGATTTTCCTCCCTTTCCTTTCTCGGCTCTTCTTGTTAGGAGTTGACTGTCCGCCTCTTCGTCCAAGTCCCCTCGCCGGCCTTGCCCTACGCGATCCGTTTCTGCCCTCCTTTTTCAGTTTATGACATCAAGTTAGCGTTTCTCGTTTCTTCCTTGTCCCTGAAATGGCTCCGTTTTCCCATGACCACCTCGCCCTGTTTTTTTTTTTCCTCAGTAAGTATCTTGCCATTGGCTCGGCCAGCGGTCCTGTTCTATCGGTCGGGTGCTGGAACCCCTGTCGACCCACGTTTGTGGGAAGAAGTTTGACAATTGACCTCTTTCGTTCCGGGGGATTTCCTTTTTTTCAGCTGGGGCGGGCCCCCAATCCGTGCCTTTGGATTTTTCCCGTTTCTTGTCTGGGAGCGGACTTTTTGCTTATGTCTTTTCGTGGACCATTGTCGCCTTTTTGCTCTCCCCCCGGAATGTTGAGACGTGCTCTCCGTTTTTCAGGCAGCCTTTCCGCTTTTTTATCAGTGGCATTTATTTTCCCCCTTTTTCTGAGGTCCCGGGGCGGGCTGGGAAATTCCCCGAAACTACCTCGTTTCCCTTTTCCCCCCCCCTTTCCTGAACGAGGCCATGGACATATGAGTCCGTCTTTTCAGTTTTTTTCCCCCCACTATGGGGTGTTCTGCCTTTTCCTTACCGCCCACCTTTGAATCTTAACTAAGGGCCTTAAGCTTTTTTTTTCCTCTGGTGTGTTGGAGAACAACCTGTTAACCGTCTGCGAGTCCCTTTTTTTACGAAGCTCACTATTCTCATCTTTCCCTACCATTACTGTCTCGTCGTCCATCCCCCGTTTTTTCCTCCCGCGCCGGTTGACGCCCACTTAGAAGTTGACCCTTGCGTAGAGGGAGTCATAAAACTCCGTTCTCGGGCGCCTGCGACTCCCCCCTCCGGTTCCGCTTCTGCGTCTCCTCCATCGAACTGCTCTTGCATTGGCGTGCATTTCCTGGAAGATTGCAGTTCAGCCATGTCTTCGTTTTTTTTCGGTCGTGATTCACACCCCCCCCCTGCTGAAAGCACTGTCTCCTTCATGTTTCCCCCTGCCGGGCCGGCATGCCTGTTGCAGGGTGTACTTTAAATCCGCAGTCGGTAGCGTTTTCCCCCTACATGGAGGGCTACTTTCAGGGCGACCCGACCGCATTCCTTTTTTCCTTCTGTTGAGGGGATGACTGGGTCCTTTTTCCCCAACGAAGGCGGTTGCCTACTGTTTGGGTGGCCGATCCATCTGGCGTGGTGGTTTCGTTTTTGGTTGTTGTTTGCATACTTATTATGACACCTGCGATTTCCCCCGACCGCGATTCATCGTTCTTCCTCACCTGGTTCAACTTCTTTTTGTTGACTCAAAAAACCAGGTTCCCGCAACCCTTCTTGAAGGTCCGTTCCTTTGCCATTCCCGTCCGTACCAGTCTTTTTAGTCGGTTCCGTCTCCACGTACACTTTCTTCCCGTTTCCAAACCGGGCTTTTGATTTTCCTTGGCGTTCTGTTCCCCGCGCCTACCCCTCCTCTTTCGATCTCTGTTTTTCAAGTTTGATTCCCGCTGCCCTTTTACAACGGTCGTACCTTTCCTCCGGTCCCGCCTTTTCATTGCGGACGAAGGGGGTAACCTTTCCTTTTCTTAGGTTCCTCGCTACCCAAGGCCCCCAGTTTGCAGGGCAACTTTCCACTTTACCTTCTGCCCGTTCGCTTCTTTTCCGAGGATGCATTCCTTTCCCCCCTGCTTAGTTACTTGACTTTTTTCTTGGGCCCCCAAGTTGGTTTACCCGTTTTCGTGGTGTTTCCATAAAATGTTTTACCCTCCCTTCCTTTTTTAGGAGCGGGAAGTGGTTGCGAAAACAAAACCCCTCTGAGCCCCCGCCCCTTCGCTTTCGACCCATGTGATTGCAGACCCGGCGCCGGTCCCCCCCTTCACCTCTTCGCTTCCTCTCTCCTTTTTCCTCCGCCCTCTTTTTTGGTTGTCGTCTCTCCCTACCCGAGTGGTTTTTTTTTTGGCATTTTGTCTGCTCCTGGCAGTGTTGCTTGTTTCCTCCCGGCTTTTTTAGGGTTTTGGTTTGTTCGCCCTCCGATGATCCCAACCTGGTTTCCTCCCTTTCAACCACCATTTGAGCTTTTTTACCAGCCCAGGCTATGGGGTTCGGTTCCACCTTGGTTCCTTCCCCCCCTAGCATGGAAGGCTCTTTCTTTTTGTCCGGATTCACTTTCCTTTGAACCGGTGTTCCGTATCGAAACAGGAGATTTTCCCCTGTGGTTTCCTTCTTGGAAGACTGGGATTTTTCTTTTCCGCCCTCCCCCTTGATTCCTTCCGCCCTCTTCCTTTCCCCTTGTGAAGGAGGTCACAAGGACGCTTGGTTTTCGTCCCCTTGTTCTTCCCCCCCTCCTGCGAAGGGGAACCTCGTTTTCTTTTGATTTTTTCCTCCGTTTCACCTGCCTGGGGTTCCACTCCCTTTTTCACTGCTCCTTGGGGTTGGAGACCCGTGTTAAGGACTGACCTATCTTCGGACGGTTTTTGTGTCTCTCTGGAAAGAGAATTTTTTTTTTTTTCCTTTTTTTTTTTTTTGCTGTTTTTTTCGTCTTTCAATTTGTAAGGGTCTCGATGAGACCCCTTTCTGGGCTTCTCGGTTCTGGTTCCCCAGCTTTTTTACTCTTTTTATAAACTTTCCCTCCCAGAGAACGTTATGCGGTCACTTCCCCCCCCGCGTCACCTTTCTTTTTTTGAGAGGGTGCCGCTTCTTCCCCCCCCCCAGAAGAACGAAGGCTTTTAATGTAGTTTTTTTTTACCCCCCGTTTGTGGACCCCATCACGGATTGACGTTTGGACCCGTTGGAGTATTGAAACCCACGGAATTTCCCGTTTGGATAATGCAAAGGGACAACTTTTTGGACACCCACACTGGTTCTTACGCTTCATCTTGGGCAGCGTTTTTTTTCCCTTGATCCGTTTTCCTTTCCCGTCCTCCACCTGCCGTTTTCCCCAAGAGTGTTTTTTCCCACCTTTTTGTCTGCCTTCAATGAGTTTTTTTTTGACCCTATTCATAGGACTGTCCCCTTGGGATTGATTCGTCATGGGTGAGATCCTGAAAGGGCCATTTTCTTCGGTTTTACGGAATGGCGGCTTCTTTCCAGCCCGCGTTTTTTTTTGCCGCTTTACCTTTCGCTCCTTGGCCTTCGGCCTGAGTTTCGTTTTTTCTTCCCGGTGGCGGTACTTTTATGTATCGTGGAAGTTCTTCTTTCGTTTCTGGACTTTCCTTCCCTTTCCTTATTCTTTTTATCCCCCCCTCGGACCCCTCTAAGTTTGAATTATTCGTTTCTTTTGGTTTTTTTTGGTTTTAACGTTTCCCCTTTCTCCATCCCCACCGGACGGTTTTGGTGTGTTTCCCCTAATTCTTGTGCTTCTGATTTGTCCTCCTTTCTTCCCCGGGGAACGGAAAGTTTCCCTTTCCCCCCCCTGCCCGTTTTTCCTCTCTTGTTCCAGAATGTGCCCACCTTTAAAAGCCGTGTCGAAAGGCTTTGTCTTAGGTTTTTTTTCCACGGCGTGACGTTTTAAGGGGGCTGTGGCCCCTTCCCCGCATTCATCCTTTCCCCCCCACCCCCCACTTTTTCCCCGGTCTCCCCAAGACTTCCGATTTTTTTCCGCATGATCCGACAAGGGACGGAGGCATCTCCCTCTCTGGCCCTTTTTTCTGCTCCCCCTTAACGAGGGGGCCGTTGTAGGGGCCATTTTCCTTCCAGCTTGTGTGTTCACCTTTTGCGCACCCCGCCTCCGTTTTCTTCTTGTTGACTCTTACCCGGCAGCCGTCCTTCTTTTTTTCTGCTGCTTTGTTTTATTGTCGGGACACGGCTTTTTTTTGCTGAGGTGTCTCCGCCTCTTTTGCACGCCCATCCTCTTGCTTTGACCACCGTTGAAGCCGTGCCCAGCCCACTGGACCCGTGTCGGGTTGCCGCCGACCCCCTGATGCTTTCGCTTTTCTTTTTTTCCCGCCCTCCCCGTTTCTGCCCGAGACTTTCTTTTTTTGCGGGGACTTTTCCGGCTGCAAATTTCTCACTGGTTTTGCGCTTTTTGCTTTTTTTGTTGTTGTTCCTTACCTCCCTTTTTTTCCGGCATCTACTGTTGTCGAGTCCCCCATTTCGTTCTTGGCTCCCCCGCCCGCGCCTTGCGGTATGGCCGTGTGACACCCTTCGTTCCTTGAATTTAATCTTTTTCCTTTTTTCGTTTGGCCGTTTTAGGACCGGTTTTTTTTCACTCTATTCGGAACCCAAAACTTGTTTTCCTTGTCCTACTCTAGCTGCAGCTGTGCCATTGGTACTCTTGGGTTGGGTACGACCTCTTGGCAGACCGACACTTTTGTTCACCTTCTTATGCCCCGCGCCCTTTGTTTTCCCGGCATTCTAGGCCCCCGTCCCTCCACTGGTTGGGACATGGGCCTCGGAGGGCGGTAGTTGCAGTTTTCCGTCTGGGGTGTACTGGCCTTCGAAGTCCCTTCCTCGCTTGACCGTCCGTCTTCGCCGTGTCTCATCCAGTTCTCTCCATGCCCGATCTCTCTTTCCTCATCGTTTCACGGGTCGAGTTTTCTTTGTTCACCCCCCCCCCTGTTTTTCCTTTTCCTAAGGGTTTTTAGTTTCTGCGTCCTACCTCCGCTTCTTTTGCGAAAGTCCGCCGGGGTCGCTTTGGTACCTTTATTTGAGTTGTTTAAGGCGTGACAACCGAAACCTGCTCCCTCGAGAAAGAGACTTTTTTTTTGTCTGCCGGCTCTCTTGGCGTGGGGAGTCCTAAACCCCT
>Ga0179593_1268716_pt1 | contig 17561 bp, 24 predicted proteins | sample CZODoug2_1_08_16_FD_185931 | JGI IMG/M metagenome (GOLD analysis project Ga0179593, IMG submission 185931) | Vadose zone soil fungal communities from Angelo Coast Range Reserve, California, USA - CZODoug2_1_08_16fungal (PacBio error correction) | ecosystem: Environmental > Terrestrial > Soil >... | reverse complement strand
CTTATTCCCCCCCACAGTTCGGGCTATCGGCGGAGTTCCCCTCCGTATTCCACCTTAGCCTGAAAAGTGTTTCTTTTTGTCGGATCCATAACTACAGTCTTTTTGAATCTTGGAAGGTAACTTCTGCGTAAGGTGAACGACACCGAAGTCATCATTTCTTCCCCAATCACCCGAATCCTGACTTCTCCACTGCGGCAGATTACTTTCCCTCCCCCGCATGTCTTGTCTGTTGAGAATACGCCTGTGATGGCCGTTGCCTACACTTGGTTTGCCACTCTTTGCTCACAACGTTTTACCCGTTTTATGTTTCGAAAAGAAAGCCTTTACCTGTCCCCTTCCACCTTCTTCAAAGCAAGTTTATGCTCGAAGACAACGGCCTCCTCTTCCCCCATTCCCGTCTCCTCCTTCCCTTTGTCGCGACCCTTTTTTCCAAATGCCGGGACCCAATTCGGAGGCTGTAAGAGAATAAATCTCACCTGATTAGTGTGGTACCAGCAATACTTTTGGTGTCCATTATCAATTCTCCGTCCTTCGCGTTGGATCATGTTCCCGACACAACCCCGTTTTCCCTTTCTTCCGCTCCCCTTCCTCTGGACATTTGCACATGACAGTTGTCGTTCTCCACCCCTATATGAGCCCCCATGTTTGGTCCTGTTGCGGGCGTATGTTGCCTTTGTTGGATTCGTTTTCGTTAGTTTTTTCGAAGTACATGGAGCACGCCTCCCCTCTCCCGCCTTTTATAAGGAATGTTCTCCCCCCTTCCGCCAACACGCACGGTTTATCGAAACCATGAGACCCACTCCCCCCAAGCAAAAAGCTTTGACTTTTTCCTCAATAATGCTGCTATTGTTTTTGATCTTATGTAAAAGGAGAACCCTATACTTCTACATTCATCTACCTTCCCCCCCCCCACCCTCTTCCATTCCAAAGTGGTTCTTTTTTGTTTCACTCCACCCCTTTCCCCATCGCTCATCACAACGGCGCGCCCCCGATTCACCTTTGTTCCCCTGTCCAGCTCATTGGCTTAAAAGTACGATTCCCCCTGACTTCCTTTTTTTGTTGGACAATCAATGTCATATCTTGTGTTTTCAGTATCGACTGAACCAGCGGTAAAGACAGGGGCTTCTCCATTTTTCTGTCCTTTTTCCTACGTCCAATCCCCTCCCTCAAGTTTCGCGTGGGTGTTTAACCCACAAGTTTTCCAGCTTTTTAGTTGTACTTACACACCACCTAGAAAGTTTTTAGCTCCACCTTTCTTCGCCCCCTCCCCCCTGACCCGGCCACCGGTCAAAAGAAATGACGACTGCCGGTCTTCACTCTCCTCTTCAATCCAAGGCACTCTCTCTGCTTGAATAAAAAGAGGGGTATTTAACCTTCTTCGAATCTTCCTTTTCCCTTTTTTTTATTGTTGAAGTTTCTAATTAACTCCAGGTCCGCCAACTTATCACCCCTTCCCACGACTGAGCGTTCTTTTCTCCTTCCCCGACCCCCTTTCATGTTGTGATTGACTATACATAAGTTGTGTCTAGTCAGATTCTTTATCTCTTTTTCTCAGAGTGCTGGAAGTTGGTCATCCAAGGTTTTAACCTTTTAATAGCTCGTTCTTCCTCTTTTTCTTTCCTTATGGGTGTGAACCGTTTGCCCCCCTTTTGACCCCCGACCGGCGAGATCAGATGCGTTAAACAGAACTGCACTTTAGTGTTGGCCTTTTCATTTCGGTATCAGCTATAATCCCCAACTCTTTTCCGGAACCCTGGAGTCGCCTATCGTTTCTCCCTGGGACAATTGGACCCTTTAGGTTTTTTTTCTTGAGCTGTTGTGTAGTGAAACCCCCGGAGGTTCCCACTGCCCCCTCCCTCGTCAACCTGTATCCAGTCGGTTCCAACTTAATTGAAACCAAGATTTCTTACTGGCTCACTCATCTTTCTTTGTCTCCCCCCCCCTCTTCTCAATTTCATTGTCCCGTTGTCTAAGTTGTAGATGGTATTGGAGCTCTATCCTTTTATCTCACTCCTGTTTCTGCTTTGTGCTTTTAAAGATCAAACACCCCTTTCCCTCCTTCCGTCCCTTCCCTCCCCGTCCGTTTGTAAGTCGCTCTCGCGATAAGCCTCTTTGACCCCCCAAACTTCTGTCTCCCCGTTGACGTTTTTTCCTTTTCAGTCGTAAAGCACCCAAAGTGGAATCCCTCCATTTCCCAGTAATCTTTTGGTTTTTCCTTCTTGTCCCCCCTGTGGTTCCCCTGACGTAAGAAGGTATCTGTTGGCGTTCACTCTCCTGGTGTGATCTCCCCTTATTTTCGGAGTTCTGGATCTTTTTTGAGGCTATGGAGATTCCCTTCTCGAGCAAACATTTGTGCAAGTTTAATTAGACAGCAATACCTGAACGCTATCTTCTCCTTCCTCCTCCCTTTTTTTCGATTTTTCTGTCTGAGTTTGTCGAAATGTAAATGCTTCAGACATTCCGCGCGGGTCCCACTCACGGTCGGATTCTCCCGCAGCCCAACCTTCCCCCCCCTCGTTTTTGTGTCCCTGAAAATCTATCATAATAAAACCAACTGCTATTCTTTCCCTGTTGTTTTTGGTACCCCCCACTTTACCACAAGCCACCCCAAAGTACTTGAGTAGCGGCTTTTTCTCGTTGGATTCCCCACTCCTGCTCTGAAATGTAGGATTCGTTTTTATTCCCCCCATCGTCTGTCTCTCGAGCCTTCTTTTCTCCCTTCAACCACTTCACAAATGAATGCTTGACTGTGGTGTACGGCTTCTTCCTTCCACAATATAAACAACCTTTTCTCACTTACATTTTCCCCCAATTTTAACTCGCCTCCCCTGCCGACCCACGGGACATCCCACCGTGTCCCAAGCTGACTCTGTAGGAAGGGGTTTCTTTTACCTACTTTTCCCCTTGCTCCTTGTACAGTGAAGTTAACCCCTCTCAGAAGTTCTTTATATCGCTGTATACCTGTGACCCGCCGTGCGTGCTTTCCCCTTACGTTTGATCCTTCTGAAAAACCTTCCCCTTGCACCCCAACCCATTATGTCAGCATTGGCCTTTCCCCCCCAATTCTTTTATTATTTAGAAGGACTGTACTTTTCCCAAATATGAGTTATTGATTATATCTTATCCCCTTACCCCACATTACACGAGGCCCACAAAGGACACCCACGAATCCACGCGGTCTTTGCTTGCTTTGATTGATATCCCTTGCCAATTCTTGTTCAATCTTCCCCCCCCCCTCCATTCCCCCAATCGTTCCCCCCACTCAGTAGCTAGCCTTGATGTCCCCCCTTTTCCCCAGACCCTGGTCTCACCCTGATTAAAGAAGCACCTTTACTTCTTCTCCCAAATCCAAGCGATCTTTAACCAGCAGTCCTCTTTTAGTGAGAGAAGCCAAACAAATGTTTTTACGTGATATTTTCTGAATTATACATTCCCTGCATTTACCCAGATTCCCGAGGAGATTCGAAGATTACCACCTCCCCCCGGCTCCACTGCTCCGAGCTTGGAGGGGTCTCCTTATACCGGCTTCGCCGTCTCTCCATGGTTTTACCCATTGCCTTTTCAGGGAGGTGCGCACTATTTCAGCGCTTGTTTTTTGTCTCCTTCCCACGTTTTTTATTTCACGACCCCCGTTTTTTTTACCCCCCCGAGCTTGGAACTTTTAGTGAGTTATTTCTTTCCGCCCTTCACTGGATACCTAATTAACGATAGTGTAAATTAGGGCTGCCCCCCTTTCGATATTTACCCCCCTCTGATGGCTATTTCATTGGAGATGTATGCCGCCCCACAGCATTCCGATTCTCCTCTGGATTTATTCCAATTGGACTGAAAAGGTCTTCCAAGGTTTTTTCTCGCTTTTTTTCCCTTGAGTCCCCACCCTTCCCGATTTTTCCCAGGAGTTTCACATTTTGTGAGAAGGTGGCCCTTTTGGTTCCTTTCCAGTTCAGATTGCCGCCCCCTTTTTCGAGTTCCCTTTTTTGAGTATCACACAAGTAGTTTTAGCACAGTCTTTTGACCCAGTCACTTCTAGGACCAGTTAGTGTGTATAGGGTTCCCCTTATAAAGTCCCCCTCCTTTTCAGCTTTTTTCTGTCGCAAGCTATTTGATTTCGTAGTCGGGAGCCCTTTTTCTTTTTCCTCCTTTTGTTCCTATTTTGTCAGAGAACTTCCTCCCCCTCCTCCTTTTTCCAAAAAAACCGAGGTGCCTCTTTGCTCCCTCTCCAAGCCTTTTTGGCCAAGGTTAGCTTTCGCTGAGGCAAAGGTTGCCCACACTGATGACAGGGTTAAGCGTCAACCTTTCCCTTCTCGCCCCCCTCCTCAATAGCCCGGATTAAATGAGACCATGGGAACTTAATCGCGTTCTTCTTTTTTTTCTTGACCCTCTCTCTTTCCCCGGCTTTCCCCCTTTCAGGACACCAAGAGAGGGTCCAAAATTTCTGTCTTCCTCCACTGAGGAGCCGCATCTTCTTTTCTCCCTCTAATTGCTTGAAGTGTTGTAACCAGGAGTGGCTGATTTTTTTCACTCAGACCACCCAGTTTTTCTTAAGGTCGAGTCCCCCTCTTTGTTTTCCCCGTCTCCTGGCAATACCCTGTCTTTTGCTCCAGTTACCCCCTTTTCTTCCTGGTCAATGAGCAATACCACTCAATGCTCACTGCGGAGAACTTTCCTTCCGTTCTGTCTCTGGCCGCTTTGTCTTTCACTCCTCCAGCAGCTTTTGGCCTGTCGTTGAGTGAGTGTCTTTAAAACTGCACTCCAGTGTTCCTGACCCTGGTGGTATCCGAGTACCGCCGGTATATATCCCCGACCTTTTCTGATATCTCGACTTTCCTCCTCCCTTTGGCCCTATCTTAAAATGGGAAACTATATCCCCGCGTTTTCGATCGGCCTTCCTTCCGTTTTCGCGTGCTTTGTCGACACCCACTCTGAACCCCAGATTGAGAAGATCCTTGGCCTGAAGCACGACTCTTCTACGCAATCGCCAGAACTTATAAATCACTTTCATTTCCTTAGATCCCCGAGTGCTGCCTGTTGGTTAGTCCTTCCACTTTAAGAATTGCATCGATGGATGTCCATTGATCTTTCTTCCGGTGACCCCCAGTTTGGTTTGCCATCCTCCGCTACACCGTGCTGAAGCTTTTTCTTTGCCTTTTTTTCGCCCCATCCACGCCCAACTTACCCCAACCCCTCTGCATCAAGCAAGTCTTCTTTTCTTCTAACCTGCCTCAGCTTGATCCTTTTCCCCATTCCTTTCCTTTCTCGGGCAGAGACCCACCTTGAAACACGCTGTTGTCATCGTCGTACGTCTTTCCTCCCCTAATCCCCTCACCAGAATAGGAGAGTTATCATGCTATTTTTTCTTTCATTATAATCCTCCCTGATCTTTCGGCTTTTGGCGATTTCTCCCGCTCCCGAGTATGATTTTTGCAAAGGCCTGGCCCCAAATTTCGTCGCACATGCCGTTTCCTCCTCGCTCCCACTAGTAGGTGAGTGCCGCTCCAGGTTTGGTCCTGAGGTTAAGTGGTTGTGGGATCTTCTCATGTCCCCTCCTCGATCCCGCGAGCCTCCCCGCCATCCAAGGGCCCACTACGATCCCTCCTCACCTTGCCAGTTCGACCACCCTAGCACCTTCGTTTTTAAGTTGCAAAACTCTTCCCCATCAACTGCAAAGCCCATGCCGTTCCCTTGTTCCTCAAGACACTTCTTATTTTTAGCCATGAAGGTCAACTATACTCTCTCACCTCTCCAATTTGAACCCCCCCGCACCCTTCTCACCCCCTTTCGCCCGAAAATTCACTGTTCATGTTGTCCCATGCCGTCTGAAAAAAGGTTGCGAGACCTGTTCAGGCTGCTTCTTTTTTTCAAGGACTACTCCCCGTCCTAGACTCGAAGCTTTTTTTGTCATATAAAGTTAAAAATGTTTTTTTCCCCCTCTCCCTCTGTGTTACGCATTACCCCCCCCCTCAAAATTGCCCCATCGAAAAGGGGATCTCCGTTCCTGCTGCTCCGTTCACCTCCCCTTAAAGATATGTTTGTAACCACACTTCGTTGGCCCTCCTTTTCCAGTTTTCCTCCCACACCTTTTTACATCGGCCATTCCCCCTGCCAATTACCCCTTTCCTATTTCTCAAACGCGATAGTTCTTGAACTTTACTTACTTCCCCCCCCCCGACTCACCTATTTGATCTGATAAGCGGGGGAGTTGGTAACCGGCTTGCGAATTAGATTTGGCCAATTTGAAGCCTCTTAGGTCCCCTTTTCCTTTACTTTCTCTCTAAGTTCCTCCACGGTCTATCTTCCCGATGGTGTGAGGCTTTTCCTGCCCTCCAAATCTTAGGTTGAAGCTGTCATTTCCTTAAGATTTCCATGTCTTCTTAGATATTGAGAGTCGTCTGAGATTTGGTTCCTCCCTGCCTTTACTCGCGTAATATTCTTCCGTCTTTTTTCGGTTTTGTTTTTTTCCAATTGATCTCCCATAGTCTTCCCTTCCCCCCCTCAACCTTTAATTAGGGAGGTGAGCTTGGCTCCCTTTTTTCTTCTCTGTGTCTTTTTCCTCCCCTTCCAATTCCCAAGCGAACATCTCTCCTTGGGACGTTGTCTTCCGCGGAAGCTTAGGTAGATGTCAAACTGTTCTGTCCTTTATGGACGGCAACGTGGGCAAGTCAATGAGGCCATTTTAGGTTTGGTACTTTTTGAGGGATTGTCCTGCTCGTTAGGACACCCCACATGCCACTGGTCCCTCAGCGTCTTGGTATGCCACGTCCTTAACGTAAATCGTTGGTGTAACTCCCTCCTCTTTTTTCCTGTTCTACCTTTTCTACCCTTCTCTTTAATAAACAGCCCTTTGCCCAGAGTTGTGGGCTGCTCGTTCCCCCTCTGTGTCCTTTTGTCTCGTATTCGTCCCTTTCTTCCGTAATTCCTTGTTTTGAGGAGTCTTGGTTGTCCACGGCCCGCCTGCTTCCCCCCAACGTCCTATATCAGCCTTTCCCTTTAAGTGATTTGTAGTTAAGGAGATCTCGCCGCTTTTCCTCCTCTTTCCCAATCAAAAGTCCTGTTCTAATAATTCCCCTTGAAGACAGCGAATAAGACCTGAATTCCTCCGCGTACTCAGTACATCCTTTTTTTTTTCTTCTTTCCCCCCCCTTTGTTGTCCAAAAAGACTTCATCCTTGGTCTTGTAAAGAAGGTGTCGTGTATATTAAAAAACTGTAGTCACGTTCTGTTCACTTCCTTGCTACGATCGAAAGCCGTCGTCAGATGTCTTCTCTCCCAATGTCCCTTTTTAATTTCTAAGTATTCCACCTCCCGCTTACTCGAAGGTGTTTGTTGAGCGAGCTCGCTTCTTCTTTTCCTTTCAAGACGTCCCTTCTTCTTCTACCGACTCTCCTCTTCTCGCACGAGCTTTTCTTCCTCCTTCAAAACTTCCTTGACTGACATCTTTAGAAGAATGCGAAGGACCCCCCCCACCCCCCCCCTCTACCGATGAATTGTTTTTTTCCCCCCCCACGTGACAAGTGCACACCCCCAAGTTAGTTCCTCTTTCGCGTTTCTTTCTTTCCACCGCTTGTTTCTCTAGGTTCTAGTTGCTATTCCCACTTCCGTTTGTTCAGAGGCTGAGGCGACTAGCTCTCCCCTTCAACCCACGGCAACTCTTTCTCCCCTTATCTTCTCGTTTGTTTTTGTGCGTTAAAACAACACCCTTTTTCTCAAACACCTGCTCCCTACATCCTCCCCATCTGCCGCATCCCCTCACTCCCCACATGGAAATCCCCCCCCCCCCGGGTTCAATTGAGAAAGCTGGTTGATCACTCCTTCTTACCATGAGCACAGGGGAAGATTCTTTCACCCCCTCTAAAGGGACGTATTGCCAGGTATTTTCAGATACCGGGGCTTTTGAGTGCCTTTCCCCCCTCCTTTTGGGTCCTGCATCATTCCACCCTCATGCCCCTAATTAGTGGCCTCACCACTTTGAGCCACGAATGGCTTACTCCACTTCTTGTGTATTTCTCTTTTGCATTTTCTGAGCCTTAAGACCCCAGTGATGCCTTCTCCCCCAGAACTAGGAAAGCGGTTCTGGTATCTTTGGACATATTATCGCCTTTTTTTCCTCGTGCCCCCTTTTTTCCCAACTCACAAGTTCCGGATAATGACTAGACGAGTCTCTTTATGTCAACCATAAGCCAAGGTTGCGTACTCCCCCCTTCTTCATCACGGACTTACCGACCCACCTAGGTAAAAGACTTCAAAATGCGTATCTTGGAGGGAGCATGATCCATCCCCGCCACCCCCTGTTCACGTTTAGAAGTTGTACTCTTTCGCCTTAAAAGAATCCCTGTCTTTCCCGAGGAGATTCAGCAGCAGGCCCCCCTAAAGCATTTCTCTCATAGAGCGTGCCGTTGTCGTGCGCCCTTTCTTCCGCAGTCCTTCCTCCCTTCATATCCCTGTAATTGGGGTTGTTGCCTCCTCTTAGCGTTGTTTTATTAAGTAAAACGTTTTTCCCCGTCTGTTTAGTCTTATTTGTTCCCTGGCAAGTGAAGTTGTGGTTTTTATCATGACAGGAACCTTTCTCCTCCCCCCCCCCTTAGTCAAATATGGTTGGTCCAGTTCAGGTCGATACTTACCCCCCGCGCTTCATTCCCCTTTTTAACTTTTTCTGGATTGTCTTAACCCAAAATAGATCGACGGGATTCCCCCCTTCCCACCTGGATTGTAGCTTGCCAGTGGGCGTGTCCCCTCGGTTTTCTCCCTTTTTTTTGCCTGGGACACGACCCTCTTTTTTCCCAGGTCTATCTACATGGGTGATCAGTTTTTCTCCGGTGTTTCCCTTTCACCTTAGTTCGACATTGATATGTTGAGAAGGGTCATTCTCCTCTCCCCCCCAAATCGTTCTTCTTTCCGATCGGCCCTTGTGCAGTTGGTTTGCTCGGTTTTGTTTACTCTCCAGCCTGCTATTCGTGTGCTGACCTGATGATTCTTCTTCTTTTCGCCCCTTCTTTCCCGTTTTTCAGTGAAGTCTCCTCCCACGCCTCACGTCCCGGACACATCCTTTCCCTTACCACAGGCGGCTCCTCTCCATAGTGTCTCGAGACGAAACTTCCGTGCTCCTCTTTTTGTTCAAGGCGAGAAGTTATCCCTTCTCTTCTCTACGAGTTGACAGGATCGCCAACGTTGACTCAAGTCCCCCCTTTTTTTTACAAATGTAGACAAATCTTGAGGGGCTCACTCCCGATCTTTTCTTAGGGTCTTCTTCTGCCATCCCCAGTTCTCTTTCCCCGTGTACCGAAAAAGCTGAGAAATGTGCGACGTAATCACTTAGGAGCAACTCTTGCCGTTATACACACTGTTTATAGAAGGGCGTTTTACCATGCTCTGTTTTTATTTACATTCCCCCCCGGCCCCTCAGTCTCCTCACTTTTGATCTTAGACAAACATTGAACCGCAACCAGCTCTGGACATCCCGGTTCTTCCTCCCCTTACAAAAATTGGCGGGGATTCTCCACACGCCCCCGTCTCACCCCCTGAGAGGATTCTTCTTTCCTAAAGTCCGAGCACTCTTTAGATTAGTTCAGCAATTAGATCTCTCCCCCCCTCCCACGCTGTGTGGCTTCTCTTGATTTTTTTTTTTTTACTTCAGCACGTCACGTTCACCTGCATATTTGCGACCTGTCACCGCTTGCTATAGTATTAACCCGCATTTTTTTTTCTCTTTCCCTCTTTTCCTAATAATAATGTGTGTGATAGAGATAATATTTCTTGCATCTCTATCCAGCGCCGGTGACGATTCCTTTCCCCCTTCAGTGAAACGTGAGGCGTTTTACGAGACACTCCTCCTTTCCTGCCCATCTTACATTTAAAAGTGCTAGTCAAGGAGTGAGGACTAGCCCCAGCACTTGACAAATTCCCTTTAAGGCGTCTTTTCTTTTCCCTCCCCTTTATGAGTTCTTTTAGTCCCAGTCTTACTTACCGCCCCGACTTCTTTTCCGTGATGAATTTAAACTGGATGTAAGTTATTGGGAGGTGCCGCACCGGGTTGCAGCTTCCTCTTTCCCCCGTGCTAGAAATTGTTCGTGGCCCCCAGAATCAGCCAGCTCCGTTAACATTTCCCTTTCTTCTCCAGCCCAAGTTGTTGAAAAGACCTCTTTATCCCCCATTGATACGTCTACCTCTTGCCTTTCCGCCTGTTCCACCGGGGGCCAAACGCCGGTGCCCTCTTAGTATTCAGACCGCCGGCATAAGGGCGATCCTGGGACTTTTCATTAGAATCCCCCCCTTTTCTCTGCGTTTCGATTCGGTTACTTTTCCCAAACATTTTTTTTCACTATATCCTCGAGATCACTTTTTCCTCCCTTGGCCCAACCAATGGCAACTTGTTAGCCCCCTCGGGTAGAGGGATCTCCCTCCGGTTTTTTGGAAGGGAGCGGAATTTGCCGTTAGGTTAAGTTGATTTTAGGATTAGGTAGCCTCCCCCCCTATAAATTGAGCCACACCAAGCCAAGAATAGATCCTCCTCCAACACTGCTCAGGCCGCCCCACCCCCCCCTTTCGCACGAGGATTGAACCCACCGAGATCACCCACCTGCACTCCACACCCAGGTCTTCCCCCTCCTCCCTCTCCTTATTTTGCTAGGACAAATCACTTTAGCCCCCTTCTTCCTTTCCACTTTTCCCCCCCCCAAAGCCACACCTGTCCGGCTGGACGAACTCCTTTTCCCCACTAGTCTTTTGTCCCTAAAACTCCTCTCACCACCTCGGACAATGGTAGGCAGAATTGTCTCTCATCCGTCCCTCGATCGGCTGTTTTATACCTCCTCCCCCAAGTTCAACATGTAATCTCGCCTTGTTTCAGTATACTTCCCTTCCCCCAGAATGACTGAGTGGGTCTTATAGTCCTTGAATTACTTCAATACACTAACTCCTACCAGGTTTCTTGGTTTGTAACCCAAGTTCGTTTGACAGAAATTGCGCGTTTTTTCCTTCTTCCCCCAACCCTTTTCGCTCGCCCCCCTTACTTCCCCATGACAATGGCTTTTCTCCCCAGATGAGACTTCCTATACCCCCAAACCAAGTCCCCCCGTCTCTCCCTTCTCTTCTTCCCCCCAAGATCTTGTTGGTGTGGGTACTGTCTCAATCCCTTGGGAAAAATCTTGCTACTTCCTTTTTAACTTCTTTCCCCGATAAGTTCCCGCCCCATCTACATTTAACCCGCAGGGTTAGCTTCCTTTCCCTTTCTAGTACTACAAGACTTTTTCCCATTTTTGAAGCTGATATTTCCGCGTTTTTCCTAGTCACTGATCCTTTCTCTTGAGACCGGAAAGTAACCAGGCTACTAGACTCGTCTCCTTTAATCATTTTTTTCCCCCCCTTTTTTGAAGATTTTTTCCAATCTATCCCCGCAGATCTTCCCTCATTTCATCAACATTCAAGACTCTCGTGTGATCTTTTTGCATCAATCTTTTCCCAGATTGGAGGATCCTAACTTTTGACACGCTACAACGTTTTTTTTTTTTTTTTTGGTAGTACCCTTATTGAGTTAATCCACGCTGAATATTTTTTTTCTGGAGTGTGAGTTCCCCCACGGAATTTTCCCTCCCTGAGACGTCCCCGGTTAAATCTTACGATTCCACTATTTGGTTTTGAAAGGCGAATCTCTGGCCCTTCTCCATCATCATTTTAGTGTTTTATTCACCCTCTTTTCTCCCAACCTTTCAGCGGGAACACTTGATCTGTGTCGATGGCAGTTTCTTTCCTCCCTTTGCGTTTCCCGTAGCCAGTTTTGCAGAATTTTTGGGTTCTACACGGTCCTCCTGCTTCCAACCCAAAGAGAGAAGTGCCGTCATTTTTTACGTGTTTTCTGCGAGCTTCTCGGCTCCTCATCTTTTCCCCCCCTTCAACAAGTATAATAACCAGTGAAGTCAGACCGCGCATCGTGGACCAATTCCACCCCTTGAACTCATCCTCGTACTAACCTTTTTTTTTCCTATGTATCATTTTTTGTTTTACCAAAACAGCATTGTACTCCTGGTATATGTGTTCTTGTCACTGAGCATCGGGTCTTTACCCCCCCCCTTTTCGTAACGGAGGTTCCAATGAGTGCTAACCGGGAGGACGCGCTCGGAGATTTTCGAGAGCCAAAATGACCTAATCCGGCTCTTTATGAGCCCACTTTACGATCTCCTCCTCTCTTTTCCTCTCCTCTTGAGAGACCTTAATCTACCCCAACTTTCCCTTTCTCCTCCTACTTCCATCTTGCTCGACCTATCCCCTATACACTACAACGTCCTCACTCTTTCTTCTTCCTCGCCCCATTTCCCTCTCTCTGCCCCCTCCTTTTGTTCATTCTTAGCTCCTCCACCTCTCGTCGCTTTCTTCCCCTCTACACATTCCCATCTGCCCGTTTTCCACTCCATTATTCTCCCCCCTCCACTAGTCATTCCTTAATATTCACTTTTGTCTTTTCACCCACCCGTTCTTCCACAAATTTTCTTTTTTCTTCATCCTCCGCTCTTCCACTTTCCCCATACCACTCACTTCCCGGCTGCTCCTCCCTCATTTCCCTCCTTCTCGTCCTCCTGGCCCTTCCTGCCTCCCGCACCCCCATACCCCCCTTCTCTGCCTTTATCTGTCCCATTAACTTTATGTCGTTCTTGCCTTCTTAACTTTTTTTCTTCACCTCACCCTCCTTCCTTTATTACACCTTCCCGTCCCCGCCTTTCTGTCCACTCCTCCCCTCCAACTCTCCTTTTTCTCGTTACTTCACTTACCCCGCCCCCCATTTCCTACACCCTTCCCACTCCTCGTCCTTCTTTGCGCCCTCTCCCCTACCCCTTTTCTCCCGTCCTCCCTTTGTTCCCCCTTCCCTTGATTTGCTCTCCGGCTCTCCCTTAAACTTTCCTTTCCCGATCCTCCTTTCCGTTTGAGCTTCCCCTTCCCCCCTTTCCTGATCGTATCAAGCAGGAACAACTTGACCCGACATCGTTTTTTTGCTTGACAAGCCTTTCATCCCCCAGATACCGATGTCACTGTTTTGCAAAATGGCCCTCAGCCCACACTTCTTCCTCTCCCCTTTCTGTCGTTCCCCTCTTCCTTGGATTCCTCCTGCGTCCTGTCCATCAATGTCTCTTAGACGTACGTTTGAGTCCCCGGCTGCTGACGGCTGCTCAGGCAGTAACACCAGGATTTGATGGACGATTCTCTTCTCGTTTTTCAGCTGCCGATGCATTTCACCCCCCAAAATTATAACCCCCTGCTCACCACCTTAAGCTCAAGGACTACGTCCCCTGCCTCGACACCGGAAACGCCCCCCAATTCCGTGAATGAGCTGGTTGGGCACTTGTCAGGCTCAAGGTAGAGAAGATTTTCGTATACTGTTCCCATTTCTCAAGGTTTGGAAACTTCCTTTTTTGGATTTAACTTTCCCAGACGGGCTTCCCTTCTGGCCTTCTGTGTTCCAAATTATAACCCCTCCCTGCACCACCTCCTTCAGCAGTGCCTTACAACTTTCCCTTTCCAGATGTTCTTTTTTAGGACAATTATGTGCTTATCTTTGACGGAGCCGGACCCATCTAGCCCTGACCAAATGCCCACACTCCGCATGCAAGGTTCTTGGTTTTATTTGATTAACTATTATCCATGTTTTATTTTGACACCCGTCTTTTCAAACACCTCCCCAAAGCCCTCACAGATGATCGTCGAGCTCTCTTGTCTGACCCCCCACGAATTCAACCTGAGATCACGAATGCAATCTCCTATGTCCTTCGTAAAGAGAGCTTGCTCAACATGCTTCTTTTGAGGCGCCGATGGACCTCCACACCCTGCTGTGTTCGTTTTATTTGACTTACGATCATAAAGGACCCCCTTTCATTTCCGAGGATCTTTTTCGCCTCCCCCCCCTGTACACCGAACCGCGCTATCAGCTCATTCTACGCGGCTTTGGATTTGGGATTAATGGATATTCAGCAGCTTTTTCCATCGGTCAAATGGCTTGGCAGGCCCCTGTGGGAACTTGGACGACTATTTGCGCGAGGGTTTTGTTACCCACTGCTTTCAACTTTCTTTCTCAGACTTGGGTCCCCCCACGAGCGGTCGGGAGTGAGTGTACTAAGTCACCGGCCCCTTTTCTTCAGGCCTTCCACGCTTTTCTTTAAGTTTATTCGTCCATCCGCCTTGATGACCTTTTAACTTGGAGGTTGTCATGCTTCGATGAGCGGGATTTTCTCAGTTTTAGCGCGAACAGTGCGCGTTTCAGTTCTTTTTTTTTCTTGATGACCATTTTTTCCATTCTGTGAATCGTTCTTTGTGCTGCAGGTGTTCCCTGGTTCTTGGATTCGTTGAGGAGTCTCAGTGTGCACGTAGCAAACCTCTAAAGGTACTCTGAAATTATTTTTTTCCAGTTGATTTGGATGTTGTGCGTTCAACCTGAGTGCTAGTTTTGCTGCTGGTTTTTATCTCTTCTGGGCGCCCTTGGCCGCGTGTCCTTTTTAGTCAGCTATCCCACGCTAACTCTTAACGCCGCTCCCTTGCCCCAAACCTTGGATCTCGTGGACGACAACGGTGTTCTCCTGGGTTTTGGGCCACCTTCTAGATTTTTCTTTTTTTTAATCGGTAACTCGAATGTGTCATTCGTTAACCTGAGTCCTGACACGACATTTTTTTTTCTTCTCAATGAGAACACCTTTGTTGTGCCTATCGGCGTTCTGTTTTTGCTAGTTGAATCCTTTCCCCTACGATGGCACCTTTTTTGACCTTTCTTACCCCGCGCCCCTTCTCCCCAAAGCTGAGACGCCTTCGTCTCCAGCTGTTTCGCGAAGCTTTTATGCGAAGTGGCGTTGATTGATCGGTTCTTTTTTTGTTCCCAGTTCCACGAAATCAGTTCCTCTTCTCCTTTAACTCTTTTCCTGAGTCTCTTTTCCTGCCATCCATGGTGTCCTACCCCCATGATGGGGAAACCTGTTTTTCGCCGGCCAAGGAGTCTCCAAGAAGGTAGGATCCCCGATTGCTTCCCTCCTCTTCTTCCTTTTTCCCTTCTCAGCTTTGTGGTTCGGGTTGTGAGTGTCTTTAACGTCACGTTGGGATGTTCCCTGTTCGAATTGTCAACTCTTGTATCTCTTTCCGATATGTTCCTCTCTTCTCCTCCTAATTTTTTTTTTTTTTTTGTAGTCTTTTCCCACCCCCTATTGCCTATATCAGCTCGTGCCTATTCGAAACTTCCGTTTTCCTGTGAGCGTGCGTTCATCCCCCCCCTGAGAAGTCCCCAGTTTTTTTCTTCACTTGAAGGCTTTTTCACGCAATCGTAGTAGCATAATTTAAGTTTAGAGCTCCCCTTTCCCGTCCCTTTGCGCGGCGTTTTTTAGTCCCAGATTCCTTGAACGCCTATGATTTCCTTGAGATCCGACCAGGTTTCTTTACAGGGACGGTGCTCCACGAGTCCCAGAATAAACCAGTGTCTTATTTTATGCCCAGCATATCAGCGCCTCCAAATGCCACTTCTACCGCAAGTCTTTCTTAAACCTCAGACGCTTTATCATACCCCACGTGCCCGTTCTTTTTTTTTTTGCGGTGTCCCGTCTTTATGTTTCCCCTCGCAATCTTTTATGACTTCACCCGGAAGATTTTCGCTTGATTTGAGTTTCTCCGATTTGTCCCTCCTGTTTGACTTCTCCAGTGTTCTTTAGTGGGGGCGACTACTGCGTTCCGTTTACAAAATTTTTCCCCAGCGTCTCCTCGTTACTCTCCCTTCTCCGTTGGCCCAACCCACTCGGTTTTCATATCGTCCGCTCCACTTTTAGCGGAGTCGCCTTTTGGCAGTGAGCGGTCTTTTCTGGTTTGTGGATTCGACCTCACAGCGATATGCGAGAGCCAAGCATTTCCAGGGAGAATTACTCTCCTGCACCCTGCCCAGCCTCCCCCACCACGTGCGCTTACAGTTGCACCACCCTACAAAAATACGATCGTGATTTCACTAACCTGCTCTTGTTTTTCTAGTCTCCTGCACCAACTTCTCCCCGTATCTTTTTCCAATTCGAATCTGCCTTTCATGCACCCACATTAGACAACCCTTCCGTTAGAAATCAGTTTCCACTCTTTCATGTCATAAATCCCCAACCACTCGGCGCCGGTGCCACTGGTAATGCTCCCCTCTGTCATAGTGCCACCCCCTTGTTCACAGATTCTTTTTGGCTCGAAGGGGGGGTGGGTAGAGCTCCAAGGGACAATGGCAGAACCCGCGCCGGTGGTTGGACTCTTATCCCCGTTGGAAACTTAAAATTGAGATGACAAGAATCGTTTCGTCTTTATAATGTCTTCATCCCCCTTCAATACCAATTTCGGCCTTCCTTCTTGTACCCCCAAGTAGTCGTGACCCAGATTTGCCGCTTTTTTAAAACAACCTTCTCTTCCACCTTTATCCAAAGTTTCACTGCAATTACAATGGACTTTTGTATCCAGCTCCGCCTGCTGATGGATTTTCCTCCCCACACACCCCCCCTCCTTTCTATTTTTCTCTGTTATACCCAGCGCGGGTTTGTTTGTACAGTGACTCTACTCCCGCTGTCAAATCTTTTAAGCTTTTTGGTCCTGTCCCCCGTTTCCTTTATCAGTCATCCCCCCCACTTCCTATCGGTCCCTCAGTTTTTGAGCGGTCTTCCCTCCCCAAGATCCTGTTTTCTTTCTATTTTACTCCGTTGTCTTCATCTTTCCCTATTGCTCTGCTTTCTTTTAGAATCTTCGATAATTTGGTCCTAAACGTTTATAGTCTCCCCCGTCTCTGTATTTTGATGTAGTGTGCCGTTTGTTGGCGGTTTCCCCGATTAGTCCATGAATTATCGCCACTAACTTTCAGTCTGTGTTGCCTTTTTTATAAATTGTACGTATCTCTATGACCCTACACTCTCATCCATTGGAGTCTCCATTTTTTCGTGAATCCCCGTGTGGTGAAGGCCAAGCTACCCTTCTGTTTGTGCCCCTGGCTTTTTTTCTGATGCCGTACCCAACCCTGGAGGAGTTGCCCATGCCTCCAAGACTTGGCCCCCCCCGTATTCGCCTTCTCCCTTTACTCCCCTTCTTGTTAACCTCATGTCCGTATTGCGACTGCTCCTCATTCCAATATTTTCCCCCTAACCCGACTCAATCTTTTCCCTTTTTTTTTCTTCCCCGGTTCTATTGCATTGGTGACATTTCTGCGAATGTCCTGGGCATTTCAGTTGTGAGAAGTCTTTTTGGAATGAGAGCCCACAAAAGCTTTTCTTCCTCTCCTCAATGTCATCTCCTTTTTCGTTACTGTCCTGATCTTTTATAGAGCTACTACCAACCTTACGTTCTCCTACGCAGTTCTCCCTTTATGAAGCTCGTTTTTGAAATCCAACACCTGACTAATCGCGTACTCAGTACATACTTTGTGTGCTTTCTCTCCCTTTTTTTTTGTTTTTCCCCAATTTACTTCGTTGTTGGTCTTCCCCCCCCGCTGTCCCGGGCTTTGTTCCTGCTTTTACGCTCCCCTTTGCCTCCGTCCTTGATGTCCGTGAGTGCAAATGAAGTTTTAATTCTCGTAGTAGCCCCCCCCCTCAGACC
>Ga0179593_1809265_pt1 | contig 17562 bp, 30 predicted proteins | sample CZODoug2_1_08_16_FD_185931 | JGI IMG/M metagenome (GOLD analysis project Ga0179593, IMG submission 185931) | Vadose zone soil fungal communities from Angelo Coast Range Reserve, California, USA - CZODoug2_1_08_16fungal (PacBio error correction) | ecosystem: Environmental > Terrestrial > Soil >... | reverse complement strand
ATTAGACTAATATCCCTTCTTCCCCCTTTCTTGTGAGTTTCCTCCTCTTTTTCAACGTTCCCTTTGAGTCCACTCCCTCCCCCCTTTCAACCAGTCTGACAGCAAAAATCATGCATGAGTTTTGTTTTTCTTGCGACGCAGACGACTTCCCCGCAGATTCATGAAAGATACATTCTGGAGTTACGCCCAGCCCTTCTCCCTTCCATTGGGCTACATCCAAGGGCAGTATCCCTCGTTAGCCTTTCACTTCAACGGTATCTGCACACTGGGGCGTTTTTTCCCCAAACACTGACCAAAAGTCAAAGACTTCGGATCTGGCCTTTCTTGATTAGCTACTTTCCTAATCTCGAAGTGTCCTCCGTTTTCCTTTTTCTCCTTGTTTATGCCACCCCCCTGTCAACCTTTCCCTCTCTTCACTCCTCAAATCTTCCGGTTCTGATCCTTCCCCCCTTCTTCTTTAGACGTGCCAATATCCTCTTTCTTGGAAGTGAAGTTTCTCCCGTGAGGCCGAAATCCTGTCATACCCATTTTTTGGGTCATTATGATCCTTTCGAATACTTAGGTGGACAGCATCTTTGAACCTGCAACTTCCCAGACAATTGCGAGCATGCGGGTTGTTAACAAGTTAGCGTGCTCAGCCCTCCCCCCTTGGTTTGTTTTGTGCCCTGCCCCTATCCTGATCCGTGCCAACCATTGGGGCAGACCTGATGATTATGTGTTCAGCAGCCCGAGAGCTAGATTTTTCTCAACCATCGTGTTTGATGTCGCCTTCCCCGTAAGCGTTGCCGGGGCCGATACTGTTGTGATCCTCGCTATTTCCCCCCTTTTATCCTTTCCCCCCCCTTTACGCCATGTTGCATTGAAAAAAAATCCCTAACACCTGTATTTTTGCACATCCCTTCCCTTCTCCAGTGTGTTCTTAACCTCTAACCACTTTTTTTGTTTGTTGGTGTGTGGGCGAGAGTAACGAGGAATTGACAACGATGCGAGATTGAGTCCCGTCTTTATCCCTTCCCTCAATTCCATTTAGTAGCCTCATGACTCTGTTTCTCCCCCAACGCATGTCGCTAGCGACTATGTAGTTTTTATGCGAGACTAATCCCTTCTCATCAGCACCCCATGGGTGCCCTTTCCCTCATGTCTCGGTGCTACTTTTCCCAAAAGCTTCTCCCTTTTTTTTGTTGAGTAGTCTTTGTTCCCATGCGACGACTCCCCTTTGGCGCTTAAAACCTTGCCTTTTTTTGATTTTTTTTTTGTTTTTCTTTTTTCCGTCTGGTGCATCCATTTGGCGCTACGACGCGGGAAGGTTTTGGGATCTCTGTCCGCGCCCATTTCTTTTCTCCAACCATTACCTTTTGCCTTATAATAATGTTTTAGCGCTATCTTTTGATCCCTGACTCATCCGGTTTCTTAGCTATCGCCTTTCTTCTGCAGACCCTGTCAAAGGCCTTGAAACAACCGGTTTCCTCTCTTATTTTCCTCTAGGCGATGAATTGTTTGCACACATACTGGCCTTCTCGGATGAATTTCTTCTGCGCTCAACCACCTTTCCCCCCTTCCACTCCCTCCCTCCCACCCCCCCTCTCTCCTCCCCCACGTCCCCACTTCCTCCCTCCTCATCCCCACTTCCCCCCCCCCTTTTCGCTCCTCTCTTCTCCTACACTCCTCCCCCTTCACTTTTCCCCCACTCCCTTCCCCTTTCCACTCCTTCCCCTCCTTCTCCCCCTCCCCCCCTCCCCCAATTCCTTCGCTCCGCTTACGGTTCCCTTCTTCCCCCTTTTGACCGCGAAAATCTATCTTTTGACTCCACACCCTTCTATCCAGTTTCGGCACCACCTCTGAATGTTCCCCTTTCTTTTTTATTATTGGCATTTTGCAATCGTCCCTCCCCAAAACGTTTATTCAAGTACCAGTAGCTTATCCCTTTTTCATTTAATCTTTCTGTCACTTTCCTTTTTGAAGCCACTTGTACCTGGGCAATGTTTCCATTTCCCCCCCCCCCTTTTGCATGCTCCTGTAGGGCCCTCTTCCTTAAATCCAATGTTTACCTATTACTTTTACAGGATTTGACGGCATGATCTCTCCGAACGGGTTTTGAAGAGAAACTAACACCTTGTTTCCCTCCTTTCACTCCTCCAGAAATTGAAGCTTGTTTTTGCTCATTAATTTAGTCCCCTCCCGCTTACCCCCACATTTTTTTTAGTTCCCCTTGCTTAATTTCGGTGTTTGCTAACACGACTATACCTTCCAAAGTTTACCCCAACCCCCCATGGGTCCCTCCCGTAACGCCAAGAATTCTACCATCGATCCCATCCCTCCATAGAAGGGCATGGGGCTCATTTTCAAAGTTTCCCGTTCGTTTTTGAACCCTTCCCTACCCCGCTATTCACATAGAGGTTGCTGTCAGCCACATTTGACCTTCATGGCTGTGTCGCCCTTTACTATATGTATCCCCACCCTCCTTTCCCTTTTTTCTTTCCTGGGTCCGCTTCGAGACTGGTCAAACCTGTTTTCATTCCTGTTTTTAGGATTCTCTTTTTTTTTTCCTCTTTTCCCCCCTGTTCCCACTGATTGTCCCTCTCCCCCATCTAGCTTCCTTCTCCTCTTATACCTTCTGGCCCCTCATCGATGTCCAGGATCGAACCCCCTAGGGTTTTTACGACGTCCCAGTGAATCTTATTACCCCGTTTACTACTTTTTTTCTCCCAGCTTACCCTTCCACAGACCTTCCGACCTTTCACCGAGAGTTTACCTCCCCCCCCCTTCGTCTGGTCTCCTTGTAGGGATCCCCCTCCACCTTTAAGCCGAAGATGTCCTGCCCAATCTCCCAGTCTTTCCCCGGTGGCCACATTTTCACTGAAAGTAAATCATCCCCCCCTCATATCTCCTTCTAGTTTCCTGTTACGGTATTGGGAAGGCTTTCTCTTTTTCCTTTATATACCTACTTTCCTTTTCCCCGCTTGAAACATCGCGTTAGCTTGGATTTAACCTTTCCGAGCAACACTTCCCCTCGTCACCCCACCTTCAATTGAAACCTCACCAAACATTTTTGAGACCGGTTCTGTTAATTTTTTGTACATGTTTCTTTTGTCTTTCCCTAACCCATTCACTGTGCAAAACGGCAGTCGTTTCCCCACCTTTGTCTGTTTGTTCGCTCTCTCATCTATGGGATTCACACTAATGAGACTGAGATGTTAGAGTATTTTTACACACCTGCCCACCCTTCTTATGTTTCATTTTGCAGGCCTACCCTCTTCCTCTCAAATAAGTTTCCCCACTAACTTTTTTTAGAGACCCCCTTTCCCCTGTTCAGGGCTCATGTGTCGAATGATCCCAATCTGGCATGTGGTTTCTAAGGGGCAATTTAGATTCTTCCCGTCACAATTTTTCGTCCCCTCACAGATCGTCTTCCCCCCTCCCCACGTTTTCCGTCCCTCTTTCTATTCCCACCCACGGCCTTTAGGTTCAATCCCCAGCACAATATTAAGGTCACCTTCTTTTTTTTTCCCCCCCCCCCCCAAAAGAGGGTTTCAGGACATCTTGTGTCTTCCCCCCCTCTGGCACTGGTTCCTTCCCCCCCCGGTTTGTGATACGGCCACAACCGCTTTTTTTAGTTCTCCTTCCAGCTTAATTTAGATTCCCCCCACTCATTCCCCCCCCCCTACCACTTTGTCATGACTATTTTATGATTAAGAACAAGGTCCCATCGCACGTTGTCTTTCCCCCATACCCTTGCTCTTTCCCTTTTGGCACCGTCCACATTGCTAAAGTTTTGCTGGTCCCTGCCCCCCCCCTGACCCATTGAGGTCCTTCGTCCCGTCTTTGACGGGTGTTCCCCTTTCCCTTTACCGTTGAACATTCATCTTCTCTGGTCAATTGAAGTTATTAAAACCCTCCCCACTGTGCTTTTCTGGCCATAGTCAGCGCTGTAGCCCAGCACCTCTTGATCGAATCTTTTGTGATGCTTCACCTCATAGTTCTTTTAATTATAACCAATGGGATCCCATAATCCCCCCTCTTTTTTTTGCTTAAGGTCCTTTTCTTTTTCCTCGAAGCAGACATTGTCCATTTATGATAGCCAGAATTCTTTCGGATTTTCCCTTTTGTGACCCCATCACCCTCTGATTCCCAGTCCCCCTCACCCCTGTCTCTTCTTGCCATTTTTGCGTCAACGGAGAAACCCCCCCTATTTATTCTCTGGGTTTTTTTGAAGCTTGGCTTTTCCCCTGGCGTGTTTTCTCATCTCATCATAAGTTTCCATCTTCCTTTCCCTTTTTTTATTCCCCCCAGCCCCGTTCACAGTTTTTTCCTCCTGATTTTTTTTTGGACAGAATGTCACTCCTTACGGTTCCGCTCACTCAGACACTTTCGGCCTCAGCCTTCACTTCTCTTTCTTCGGACCGTGAAGTTATCATGTTCTCTTCCTTCAGTCCTCCCTTTTACACAATTCATACCCCCTTTATGGCTTTTTCTCCTAATAATGTCTTCTCTGTCCCTGAAATTTCCTTTCCCCCTTTCCTCGCAAATGTGAGTCATCTGATGTTTAAAAGCGTGCTACCGTTCGTGCTAAACTCCTCCCATCTTTGGTTGTTTGATGCCCTTTATCAGTACAGATCTTTTCCCCCTTACTGGGTGGTGCCTGACTGAGAAACGTCGATCGTCTCTGTTCAGTGAACCCCTCTTCCTTCGGTGTTGTGAAGTTATTTTTGGACAGTGTTTTCCTCCTTCTTCTCGTCTCGTCTCCACATTTCTCTGGCAGTGGCTTAGGGCACCCCCCCAATTCCAATCATAGCGTTTTCCCCTGTCCCTCTTCGATTTCACCACCGTACTTTCCTAGTTTCTTCTTTCTTTCCTTTTCAATTTTTGCTCTTATCTAAAGACTTTATTTAGGTTTGCGAAGGTGCTTCCTGCTCTTCCGTTTTCCGTATTTACTCCCGGCCTCAATCTTTCTTCTTGTACCCTCCCGGCCTTCGTTTCCCCTGTTAGTACCCCCCAGTTCCCTTATTTCCGAGTTTCCCAATTTCCTTCCCTTCTACTCCTACCCCTCCTCAAGAAGTACGGTTCCCCTTCTCTGCGATTCTCCTTTTTCTATCGCAGATTTATATTCTCCGTGGTTTTGAGATCGATCTTGTGCCATCCTCCCCTCCCTTTCCTTCTCTTTGGTCGAGTGCGTTGTTCTTTTTGAAGTTCTGGCTTTTTTCGTTTTCATTCCCCCCTTCCTCTTCCCTTCCTTTAACGCTCCAGACGCGGTTTCGCCCTTCCTTCTTTTTCTATCATATTCGGCCATTTCCCCTCTCTCCCTGCCCCCCCTCCTTGCTTCTCATTCGCCAAAATTAGGTTTGTAAATGTCCGTCCTCTCCCCTAGTTTCTTTTTTTCGAAAGAGAATCTCCCCTTGTCTTCCGGTCTGTTTCCCATTAGTTCTTTTTGCCTAAAGTTGTGCTTCGCTCTTCTTTACCGCCTTTTAATTTGTCCCCCTTGAAAATGGCTTCCTCTTCCCCAGGTACTGTCTGCTTTCCCCCCCCCTTCTTCTGCCTCTAATTTTACTTAGCGCGTCGTTCTTGTTCCCTTCCCCACTTCGCTATCCCCCGTCCCCCGTTCTTCTTACCATCATTTCACCTTAGTCCTTTTTTTCCTTTCCCCCTTGCCTCTATCTATCCCCGTTTTTCAGGAAAATCGAGACCCAAAATTGTTAGTTATTCACTACCGTTCCTCCTCCCCTCTTTTTCACCACTCAAGTGGCCATACAGGGACCCGTCAAACGTCCTACACCGACATGTATCGGTCAATACATATCCAGCACCATTTTCTTCTGGACAGTGATCCGGTCTGTCGATTTTCGTTCCGAATTCCACCTTCACCTTCCCCCCTTTCTACTTTTTTTTCCCTTCCTTGCCCGCCTACAATTAATTTATCTGTTTGTTTGCCCCTTCTCCTCCTGTTTCCTCCCCCTTGCCTTTCTTCAATGACATGGCAAAAAGCCAAGCCCGTACCCGGTTCCCTTCCTCTCTGCTAATCCCCCTAGGATTACCTCCCGTCTACCCTCCCCCTTCCCCCAAACCCCCCTTCTTTTTTTCTGTCCCTTTGCTTCCACAGTGATCCCTCTCCTTTCCTTTTGGTGGTTTCCCAGGCTCTGATACTTCCCCTCTTTGCCGTCCGCCATTTGACTGGCCTACCGCATCATCCGGGTTCTTTCTTTCCCGTTTCCCCCTTCTCTTTCTTCCTTTTCGTCCTGCTTCAGACCACTCTCGGGCATTCTTTCTCACTGATTTCCCTTTTTTTTCTCTTTTTGGAACAAATGACCTCCTTTTCCCCTTCCCTTTCCTTTCCTGAATTTTTTCCCCTTTTTTTTTAATTTGTCCTGCTCTTCGGATGAGTTCCCCAGCAATCGTGTTTCAGGGTTTTATAATGCTGGGGTAATGCCCCCCCAACCAGTTTGCTCTTTTCTTTTCCCCCCCTGATGAACTACGCCTCACTCTTGCATTTCTCTCACCTTCAATGAGTTCTAATGGTAATCAAAGGGACAATTATGAGTCTCCCTTCTCCCCTTCTTAACCCCCCCTTTCCCTCAAGCCTTTTGTGCATGTTAACCTGACGTCTTAATACCCGTTTCCCTCTTCTACTCTTGCTCTCTAGTCTCCTTCTTGGGAGGAGTGTTTGAATGCTTTCAGTTAGATAAATCTGAAGTATTTTCTCTTCCCCTTTCCATTCTTTTTCTATCTTCCCCGCTGTGTCTCCCATCTTGCTATAAAGGCACCCCACTTTCCTTTTTAACCCCAAACTACTACCCCCATTTGAGTAGTTCTAGGCGGCATGTTTTTTTCTCTTTTTTCTCCTAGTTGATTTCCCTTCCCCTTGTTTTCTCATACTTAATATTACCCTTGCCAGTCGGTCGTCCCGTTCTTTGTTTCTTATGTCTTGAGAACTTATGTATGGTTCCAAATTTTACTTCTCTCTAACTTCCTGATTTTTCCCTTTTCCCTCCCCCACCTTTAATCCCCTCTTCTGCAGGATGCTAGGATCAGGTACCTTGCTTCCCCTTTCCCTCTGTTTTGTTGCTCTTTTACCCCTTTTGACCCATGATGAAGAGGGAAGCCGGTTTCTCCTCTGTTGCACTTCCCTTTTTTTTCCTCGTCAAAGGGGTCCCTTCTCCCTTTCTTCTTTAACCTTAACCTTCTCCTCCAGATCAGCTCAGCACTCCCCAGACTTTACCGACCTTTTCCGTTTCGATCAACACCCACGGTATAGGACACCTTTATGACGCCAAATCCCGTTACCCCCCCCTTCTAAGATCTCTTCCCTCCTCTGCCATTCATTTTGTCGTCTGCGTTGGTTTCTTGTGGGGCGCCCTATTTTGGCCGACCTCCTGATACTGAACAGCTCCTCAGCTTCTTCCATTATTTTTTTTTTTTCTTTAGTAGGAGACCCCCCTCCCTTCACCTCCCCCCCACTACATGTCTTAGTACTGTATTTCCTCACGTAAGGGTCACCCCCTGCCTTCCCCCCGTATCTTATGATGCTGTGGAAACTTGTGAATTCTAGATTCTCTCCCTTCTTCCCCTGGTTTCCATCCTCCCTGCCTCCCCCCCAATTGGATACAAGATCTGATGTAAGGTCGTTCCATTGTCTGTTTTTCAAGTTTGTCATTAGTCACTTATTTGGCGTAACTTTTATTCCGAGTGTCTCTCCTTTTCCCCCCCCTCTTAAGATTTGGTCCTATTCCTGCCCTTTTTATTCCGATTATCCTCAAGCTGATTTAATCTTGATCTTGCTTGTCCCTGGTACCTGGTTTTTTCCTCGAGACCCCTCAAAATGATCAGGAACATAATGGCAGCGTTGTGCCCTTCTCGGTCCGCCGCATACCATCCCTAACCTAGAGGACTTTTTCGTACCTTGTCTTCTTTCTCTTCCCTCACTCACTCCCCCCATCCCTCACTTTCCCCTTTTTTTTGTTCCCTATCCCGCTTATCAGAGTCTTCCACCCCTCCCCCCCTTATTCGATCCTGTGAGCGTAACCCCCTTGCCCCACCAAAAGATCCTTTTTTAGGATGATTTCCCTGTTTTTTTTTCTGCATTTTGACGTGTTTTCTCCCCTTTCCCTGGTTTCCTGTCTTTCCTGCTATCCTTTTGGTGACCACAGCCGACAGTTCCAGATGAGGCACAGTTTTGGGCAGATTTAGCACCACAAACCTGAGTTCCGCCCCCCCCCATCCTCCTTCAATTCTGGACGGGCTTCGGGTCTCTTTCTCGTCGTTGATGTTTTTGCACAGTTCTCTGGACGTTCAAATATGTCCCCCCCTTCCTAATTTTTATTTCTTTCTCCTTCCAAGTCCCTGACAGCATTCTTCACGCTATGTTCGAGCCCGTGCTAATGCTGTGGACGCGCTGCTACGGGTTTACCATCCTAAGTTTGACTGCACCCTTTTCTTCCTTTCCTCCTCTCTCCAACCTTTTATACCTTTTTTTTTCTTTGTCTAACTTGTCGAAGAACTCTTGAACTTCCACTTGCGTGTGTCTAAGGTCCCAACTTTAGCCTTTTTTAAATAGACAGCCTCCTCCTTATTCTCTCCCTCTTCCAGGTACTCCATGTCCCTTTTCCCAATGCCAACAATTCCCCCCCCCCCCCCCCCCCTCCCCCCCCCCCCCCTAGCCCCCCGCACACCTCTTTTTCCCTCCCCCTCATGTTGTTTCCCTTCTTCTTTACTTTTCAGAGAGGTCTCCCGGTAAACCTAGAAAGGTTTGCGCAGGCGCGCCATAGTGTTGCAAGTATTCTTAGACAATTCCCTCCCCCTTTCCTTTATTTCCCTCCCTCCTCCCCCTTGAGTTAGGGACCCCTTATATGTCCCACCGTGACGCTGTCGTAGTCTTTGCCCTCTGTATGGCATGTAGATCAGAAAAATACTATAAGGACAACACCACTTTCCCTTTTCAAGGCCTCCCCCCCCTCATGATCGTCTGCCGAATATATTTTCCCCCTAGTTCGTTTGCGAATTCCACGCAGCCGATCAGTCGTGTTCGGGTAAAACCCTTTTTGCTTATGATATGATGTGTCTTTTTTCCTCTCTGCCCCATACCCTCTTTTTTCCCATCGCAGCGAACGGCGGTTGGTTCCTTTATGCCAGATCTTTGTACCGATCATCCAGGAATTTTGTCCCTGTCCAGAGAAAGACTTGCACCGGAGATCTTCTCGCTTTTTCTCACCCTCTTTACCCTTTTTCTCCCCATTACCCTCGAGTTTCAGCCCCTTTTTGACAATGCCTCCCCTTCCTTCTTATGTTCTTTTTCCCCCCCCCTTCACTTGAGACGCTGCCCTTACCATTTTCACTGCACCACATGAAACTGCTAAGGGCATCATTCTGATTCTTTTTCCCCCCCCACTTTCCCCTTCTTTTTTCCCCCTTGACGGTCCTTTCCACGACCAGTCCGCGGTTCCTTGCGACATCTAGCTCCGCGGGTATGAAACAATAGGCCCCCCCTTTTCCTCCACCCCCAGTCTTCTCATCTTTTGAACCTTATTCTTCTCCCCTTGGCAATCAAAAACAATCTGTGTTTACGTACACAACCTTAGCTCCTTTACAAGATTTTCAACAACGTCCCTTTTCTCCTCCCCTGCCCTTTTCAAGTTTCCCATGCAGATGCTCCATTTAGCGTATGCTTCACAGAACCCTGTATCATTTGTACAGTCCATGATGCCTCGGACGATACTCCCGGCCTTGACTCCCCCTTTACTTCCCCTCCCCCCCCTTTCCATTTTCAGTAAATATTATGTTGAGGCCCCTTCTTCTTTGAGGATAAATGAGCCCCAATGTATCCCTTTTTCGTGGACCTTCCCCCTTCCCTTCCCCTTGGCTGTTTCCTAACCCCCCTGACTTCTCCCTCTTTCCCCTTCCCTGTGAACCCGTCGTTTACGTACAGGGAATTCCGACCTGTCATCCTCCACCTCCTATAAGAGGGCTTGTTTGCCTCAGTTGTTTGCGCAGTCCCAGTGATAAAGATTCCTCCTTTTTCTTTTTTGTTGAAAGAAGGCCCACTTTCAGCCAAATTTGAATCTTTTGTCGTTCGTTCCTATGCACGCAGGTGCTCTAACAAATCGGTGTATCTTCCCCCTTTTCGTAAGTTTTTCCAACACCCCTGGATTGGTGTTTCTTTAAATTGGGATCTCTGGCTAGAACCATGCGTATTCAGGTGTAAACCACATACTATGTGAGAAGTTGAGTATGTCCCGGTGTCTCTTTCCCTTCTAGTCCCCCACCCTCCCTTTCTTTGAAGTTGGTGCACTCACTCTGATCCGAGCTGTACCCCCCCACCCTTTTATCCTTCTCACTATGACCCTTTCCATTCCCTCCCACCCCTCATAGATAGCCATGATGGTATTCCTTTTTCTGTTCCCATTGCCCAACCTAAGGTTCTGCGAAGACTCCCCCGAGTCTTCATCTCCCCCGTTCCTGGCTCACGTTTCTTTTTTTTTTGGCTTGACACTGTCGAAACTTTTGATTAATATTAGTCAGGGGTTTGGGCTTGTCTCGACGCAGCTAGATATACTATGGGGAGAGATTCCCCATAGCCCTTTTTTTTTTTCTTTCCCGCTGTTGACTTTCTCCCTTTCTTTAGTACGGAACCACCACCCACTACCAGAATTGGGCCTGTGAAGGTGATGATTATATGAGTTTGTACATTTCTGGTCTCACCAGTTGTGGACTCTTGACCCCTTCACTTTCCGGTTCTGTCCCTTCTTTTTTTTTCTCGAGATGTGACAAATTAGAGATTTCTTTGCGATTCACCACAACTCTTGCCCACATATTGCATTGCAGTTGATGATAACCCTTGCTTACCTCCGTCCCTGTGATCCCCCCTTTTTTCCCCCTTCCTTTCCCCCGTTTTTTTTTTCTTCTTTTCCACGGGACTTAACATGGGGATGAATGCCTAATGTGGTTCCTGCTTTTTACGTCGCCAAGGGAAACCGCGTATGCAAGTCCCTCCCTTTTGGAGTTGTGGCATTTTTTTCCTTCCCCTCCGGAGTGACTCCCCTCCACCTCCCCCCCCCTTGACGGAACCCGCCCTTCTTTAGGTCCACATGAGGGGGTATGTTTCTCTGTCAAATAATAGATGATTTCCCCCGATACTACCTTTTTCTTTCTTGTCCTTGGACTTTTTCAGATTCAGATATTTCTCCCCTTTCGGCTTGGTGGGACTTTCGAATCACTCTTATCCTAAAAGACGATGTTACCCTTTTCTCGCGTAATTATATAACTTATCGAGTATGCTCAACTTTTCCTTCCCCCCCCATTTCCCACTGCGGCATGACCCTCTGAGTTTCTTGTGATAGTTCTTTTTTCGGATTCATTTTTTCCTCCCCTTCCGTGAGACTGCATGTGTCCCTTGAAAATAGAGTTATTTTTTCGCCGCTTTTATCACTTTGTACGGGTCATGTTCCCCCTCTCAAATGTTTTTAGGGGCTTTTCCTCGCAGAGTGGTCTGAATTTCGGTGACGGGATGTTCCCAACTTTAATTCCACTTCTTCCACTGTTTTTTTTCCCCATGCCTCTTTGTTTTCTCTTTTTGTGAAGAATAAAAATCCTCCACCCCTGGTGCTGTGTGGCGTTTTCATGCTGATGAATTTCCATCTATACTCAACGTCCCAGATGGTCCCTTTTTCTTTTACTTTTTCCTTCTTTTTTTCCCCTGCTTCCCTTTTGACCGAGCTCGATAGACAAAAATGGGCAACAGCCTTGACCCTTCCCCCCATCTGCAGAGTTGTGCCTGTTCTCGAATCGCATCACACCCCCCCGAGCCTTCCCCGATCATACTTTTCTTCTTCGAAGTATGTCGAGGAACTCGCAATTCCTGATCCCTTGTCTTGACCTCCACATCTCGTTTGGAAGTCACAGGTCATTCCCCCCTCCCAACCCTTGATTATCTTGCTCTGTGAGCGTTTCCCCCCCCCATGAAGCCAGTTCCAGTTGAGGTGGGCGTTGTTTTACTACTGCGGGGAATTTTTTTGAGGCCGTAATCGGCGATGACTTGCCTTCTCCCCCTACTGGTGTTCACAGAACAGTGCCGAATCCATTTTCCCCCCCCCCCTTTCAATGACACCGCAAAGTTGTTTAGGCTTTAATGACCCCCTTCTGCCACGCACGCCCCTTAGGTCCTATACTTGAAGCTTCCCTTATCCCCTTCCTTTCCTTATTTCATGTTTTCATTCGTACGTTAGTCTCCTCTGTCAATCCCCCAATCCCACTGGTTCTGGGACCCTTCCTTACTTCATCCTTCCCCCCCCTCAAGTAGTGGGCCAAGCATCTGTTTTCCACTGCCTTCCCAGTCCTGCTTAGACGCAACTGTGCTGAGTTCCCCTCTTGTTTGAAAGCGCTTGACGTCGTGTACTAACACCTCTATTTGGTGGCCTTCGAGTTTTTCCCCTGTACCTAAGAATGATTCCCTTTTCGTGCAGATTCTTATCCCTTGTTCAGCCCTCCGTTCTTTAGTCTTTTTCCCCCGAACCTCGGCTGCCCCGCCGCCGTGTTTAAGTTCGACTGGTTGACGCATCGATTGGTAACCCATTTTTCAGTTTTCTTCCCATCCATTCTTCCTCCCACAATTCGTCCCCGAATGCCCCATCTTACTTAAGTCTTCCGTTTCCCATTTTAGAATTGGGGCGATTTGAACCCCAACCGTTGAGATAGTTTTTTTTCGCCTCTATAGATTCTTTTGTAAAGTTCTTTTGAAGGCCCTCATTCCTTCTTATCGTACTACTACTATGCTCACTGCGGTGCCATAGATCCCCCCCCAAGTACTTTCGTTTTCCCTCTGACTATGTTTTTGCGCCCAGTTCAAAGACCGAATCCTAAGCACACCTTTTCCACGGTCCCTCGACTGCTCGTCTTTTCTTGGGACCAATTAGCTCTCTAACCTGAATCAGTTTTTTTTTATTGAGATTTTTACTCCATTTGCCGCCTCTTTCTGTTTCCACCCTTACGTTGTTTGATCTTTTGTCTGTCTGGCTTACAACAAGTTCCTTTTCGCTCTCCGGTTTTCTCCGTGGGAGTTTTTCACTGCTCTTCTTAGGTTACAGATCATCCAGTAATGAGTTCTTCTCTACCATAATCATTCTCTCTATCGTCACTGCCCCTTTTCAGAGTTTTCAGGGAAGAATATACTTTTTCCTACGACAAGCCCCCTATTAGGTCTTTTTTTGTCCAACCCTTCGGTTCGCTTCCTTTTGCCTGGGCTCTTCTTCACCCTTTTTTCTGCCCACAGGTAACTTGTATTTATAGTCTCTCTTACATTTCTTCCTTCCTGTTCCTTTCTAACTCCTTTGACTTTCCCTCTTTCCCAAAGATAGCATATAGTCCCCCCTTTCACATGGCCAGGCAGTATACTGTTGGGCTTGAGTTCAGTTACAGGCCCCCCCGACAGCCCCCCCCCCAACGTCTTTTCTCTTTCTGTCCTTTTTACAAGAACCCCCTTCTCCTTTCCCATTACAACATAAAGTTGTCCTCACGCCCCCCCTTGAACGGAAGAGAGTTTCCACCCCCACGTTCAGATGCTGTTCCCAAATCCCCTGAGTCGACGTTATTCCATCACTACCCATCCTTATGTACAGTCTTGTAAGGCATGAGAGCTGCTTCCCCTGAAAACGTCCTTTTCCATTCACTCTTTCTTACTTTAACCTTCTTAAATCCCCGTACTAATTGAGCTGCTTTTCGGGTCCCCGACCCTTTAATTTCTTTAGAACTGCTTCCAACCCCCTAAAGTTATTTTCTTCCCTTTTGTGTGTCCCGTTTTTCCCTGGGCTTTCCCCCCAATTGAAATAATTTCTCCTGAAACTCCCTTGCCATTTTTCCGTACACGCCAAGCATTCAGACCCCCCGTTATATGCCTTTCCCCCCCCCCCATCCCATTAAGAGTCTGTCTTGAGGCTGTACTTTTGGGGTTTTCACCCCAGTGTTCATTCCGTGTGGGGGTCCCCTTCGTCACCTTGTTATACTTTCCCCTCTCCCCCCTGTAGAAACTTTTCCCTCAGGTTCTCCCTGGTTCGTCCCTATGCTAAGTGCTAAATCAGATTTTTTCTTTCCAAGGGTTCTTTCTCCTTTTTCTCCCAAGGGTAAAACCATCTGTTATTTTTCGGCATACTGCCTCTTGAGGCTTTGTTCTCGTCACCCCAATGTTTTCGCCTTCTCAGGATGTAAATCCTAATATATTAGAATTTTTCTCAAGTAAGTTCCCTTTTGGCCTCCTTCCCCTCTTCTTGATCTTAAAACACATCACAAGTGTTGAAGTCGTGTTGTCATTCAATCGTTATCTCCTCTCTGGTTTCCCCCCCACCCCGTTCTTTGATTCCCCCGGAATTGATTCCCCCTCCCTTGAACCTTGGTGACCCCCCCTCGCTTTGATTTCTTGATCGCCAATGTTTTTTCGTTCCCTTGAGGCTGTACCATCCCTCCAATTCCTTGCTTCTTCTCCCCGGAAAGACTCGTTTTATAATCCTCCAGTCTTTTCACTTGTTCCTTTTTTTTGGGACTGACACCTGTTCGTAGAAAGATACCTCTCCCCCTACGCTCTTTCCTTCCTGTCTTTTTCCTTTTTTTCTAGACTCATACTTTATGGCCGTGAACATCAGTTTTTTTTTCCATAAACCCCGTTTGTTCTCTTACTTGCCTTGACCCGAAGACCGATAAGGGGAAACCAATCCCTTTTTACCCCCCTCCCCTTTTTTATTTTCTCCGGTCTGGATTTTTTTTTGCCCAATACCCCCCCTTTCCCCTATTACCCAGTGTGTGAATTCTTCCCCACTGTGTACCGTCCCGGTTCCCGTCACGTTTTTGCTGAGATCCGCTCTTTTCTTTCTTTTTCACCCCCCACCCTTCTCTCCTGAGGCTACGAAGTTCACTCTACCCAACAACTCCCCCCAACCAATCGTCTTCCCTTGCCCTTACCCATGCGCCCTCTTCAAATTCAATGGATCTCGCTCCTTTCATATGTTGTGTGAGAGATCTTGTCAATTGGTTTTTTTTTTTTTTTTTTTTGTTTTGTTTTTTTCTGATTTTTGCCTGGGGAATACTGGGAATCTCAATCATTCAGAGTGTGATCTCCCTTTTCCTTCTGCCAGTCTCAAGGAAAATTTTTTGCGTTTTGATCCCATCACAGATCTTTTTCCAAAAAGAACCCCCAAAACGTTTTTTTCCCCCCCCTCTTGCTCCTTTTCCCCCCCCAATCTTTCTTCCATTTTTTAGGTCCCCCAAGAACTGACCATTCTCCTCCGCCCATGCCAATCTACTCACCAACTTTTTTCTTACGTGTGTTTTCGTGACTTGGTATGGTGGATTGCTCCCCTCTTTCCCTTCTTTCCTTAATCCCCTCTTTCTTGATAAGACCCCAAGTCATTTTCGCTATCACCTCTTTTATAATGTCTCTGTCTTTTTTCGCCACTCCCCCCCCCCCCCCCCACACAAAGGCCTGTCCCTCTTACATTAGAAATGTTATCTTTTTTCCTTTCTTCCCTTCATTTTCTCCCCCCCCCCTTGCACTACGCTGATCCTGCATGTGGGTCCCCTTTACGCATCATTCTTCTCTGAGCCTCGAATTTTAGGGCATGACGCCTACCAATGACGATAAGTGGGGGAGAAATCCCTCTTTTTCCCCCTTTCCTTTTCCTTTTTTTTCTTTAAATTCATAATGATGGGACCGTCTTAACGTTGGTTTACTCTAGGAGATCACTGAAGAATTTAAAACTTAAACACTATTGGATGCTTGTGATCCCCCCCCCCTCCCTATTCCCTGGCCCCTCCTCCTAACATACCTCTTTTGATGATATATTCTTGTGCCATTCTAGATTCTGTCAACTTCCCTCATGGGTGCTTAGACACACTGACTACAAATGTTAATCGTATTCCCTCCCCCCCCACTCTCGTTTTTAACTCTAGCGGCTCTACATGACCCCTGAAGCCAGATTCATGAAGGGAGATCCACATGCTTACCCTCTTTCACGCCCCTCAGGCCATGCCTTCACCTGCTCCTTAAAATATCTTTCAGTACAGGTTTGAGCATGTCTCAACAGGAGATTGATAACTGTGAGCGCCAAAAACTGATACCGCCCAAGCTCATAGTATTTGTCTGGGGCGGATTTCTTTTCCTCTTTTTTCCTTTTTCGTCATGTCCATTGTCCATGCCTAGATTCTTTTGTCTGCACAGCCCTTGCAGACAGTTATCCAACATCAAACACGGACCCTTTTTTTCTTCCCTCCTTCTTCTCCCTAAATCCCCCCCCGTGCTTAACCTTTTTTTCAAGTACTTCTTTCTTGCAGACGTGACCATCCATTAGTGTGATTTAGTGAAGGTTTCTATCTCCCTTTTCGAATCATTAATCGTCAAATGTAAATACCCCTGGTATGGGACCATGGTATTCATTCCTCGTGTCGGGGGAATCATCGCTTCACTGGTTCAATTCCCCCATACTTAGAGTGGTTTGTTGTTCTTCGTTTCAAGCTTTTAAGGTCGGTATAAAATCATCCCCTCCGGTTGGGGTCGAGGCTTGCAACCTTTTTCCTTGATAAGCAAGCGTGCCTTACTGTTGAGACCCAATGGATGTTTTTCTTTCTGTCCGCACCGCCGAGTTTTCCCCGTGCACATCGGCAATGTCTTTTTTCGTCCGAAGGTAAAAGCTTGCGCGGTAGACCTTTTTTCTCTCTTCCGATCCGGCCCCCCCTTACAGGGGTTGATTTCCCCCCCAATTCCTTTTTTTCCCCAAATATCGCCCCCTCCCCTTTTCGAAAACGACTCCACCTCCTTACTGGTAGCCGTGTGTCTCTGACAGACTTGGTGAGATAGTACTTCGGGAGGGACAACAAGGCCTAGAGGTTTGCGAATTCGATCTACTCTAGTTTAAGTTCTGATGGTAGGACGGCTTTTTTATGCCGGCACATCCTCTGATTCTGCCCCCCGGTGCCCCTGATTAACAACCGACCGCGTCGTATCCTATAATTATGGCCCTTCCGTCTCTCATACCCCTCCCTTTCCCGAAGACCCAAAAAAAAACTGGTGTCCCGGACCCGCTTCAGTGACAAAGATCTTTCTCCCTCCCCTTTTTCTTTGTTGAGAGCGTTTTTTTTCCCATAGCAGCGATCATTCGATGGCGGTGAGACACATTTCCGTGTTTTTTTGATTCTTCCTCTGGCTTCTCCTTCTCCTTCCCTCCCTCAGCGCGTACTACCGGCCTTCTTTGTTGTAATACTCTTTCCCCCATCTGCACATGATATTATTTCGTGAGGAAAGATAGGAAGGGAGGATCTAATAAGACTTTACCACTGATCTACTTTGTCGAACACCAGTTTCCTCGCGTTTGTCTTTCCTTCCCTTCCTACGCGTTTGGTGACCGTCCGCGCCAAGACGGTCCAGTAAGTGATGGTCACATCGTTTTTCCCCCTACTTTTCTTGCGACCTTTGCAGTTTCATGCACCAATGCCCCATACGTTATCGTTCGCGTTTCCTCCTGCGTACCATGCTGAATGATCTCTTCCTTTTACCTTTCCCCATCGCTTTACATGCCCTTCGTTCATTAGCACCTCCTC
>Ga0179593_1307924_pt1 | contig 17562 bp, 18 predicted proteins | sample CZODoug2_1_08_16_FD_185931 | JGI IMG/M metagenome (GOLD analysis project Ga0179593, IMG submission 185931) | Vadose zone soil fungal communities from Angelo Coast Range Reserve, California, USA - CZODoug2_1_08_16fungal (PacBio error correction) | ecosystem: Environmental > Terrestrial > Soil >... | reverse complement strand
ACCTGGCTTAGCGGCTCCCCTCTGGAAAGTCCGCCGCGCCCGTTTTTGTCCCGCGTTTGTTACTGAGACCCACTGTGCTCGTCTTCCGCGAGGTCTTTCTCTCGGTTAAGCAAATGCGGCCTTCTTGCAGTGCCTTTCTGATTAGAACCTGAGAAATGGATCCTTTGCGTTTCCTCCTTTCGCTATAGGATCCATGTAGCGGTGTTGGCTTCTTCCCTTCTTGTCTCTCAAATGCAGTTCCTTCCGGTGACTGATTGTCGGTCTCGTTCCTCTTGGGACTATTTTCTAGCCTTTGATGCTCCCCACTTTTAGTTCTTGGTCCGAAGTTTTGACTCTTCGTTCATTTTCTTCATTTTTCCCTGTTTCCCGTACTTGGTTTGTTCACGTTCTCTGTGATTTCAAATTTTCCCTTTCCACGTTCCCCCCACCCTTGTATCTGTCAATGCATATACTTCGTCCTGCCCCCCTTCGCTTTTTTCCTGACCAGTGGTTTTCTCTTTGCTTCCCTAGTCAACTTCACGAGTGCACTATTCAGGTTTCCCTGATCCACCCTTGAACTCCCGAGTTTCGACACAATTTACAATCTTGTGTCTCTTTTTTCCGGGTTCCTTCGCATCTATAGCATCTCCAAAATACCCCAACTTTGTATACCTCCTCTGTGTCTTGTGCGGCAGGTGCCCCTCTCTGTCTGCTTTTTCTGTATTGGTTGCCTCACCCAGGTCGCGAACTTGCTCTTTTTTTCTTCCTCGCTCCCTAACAATGATTTTTCCTCAACGCGATAGTTTAGTCTCTTTTCCTTTTATTGTGGAAATTCTGATTGTCCTTGTTTCTCCCTTTTTAGTGTGCCTCCTGCTGAGTATCTCTCGCGGCCTTCGCCCTCTTTTGAGTCTTGCTTTCCCAATACCCCAGTTAGTTTTCTTGTCGAAGTTTTTCTTCCCCCCCCCCTTTTTTGTTTAAGCAGTTCCCCTTTTCTGGAAATTTTCATGCCGGCTTTCTTTTCGATTTGCATTTTTTGTTGCTTGGTATCACCCCCCCACCCCTCCCCCCCAACACCTGTTGAGTCTCTCAAACTTTATTTTTTGCGTTCACCTCCACGTGGGGGTTGAGTTTTTTCTCGTCGAGCTTCTCCCCTGGAGCAGGAGCTCTTCGCATCTCCTCCCTCCGGCTTCTTTGCTTTTCCCGTTTAGTCGCTTGTTTCTCATGTTTTCTAAATTGCCTTTTCCCTTTGCACATCTCCCTTTTGCTCCCCATCGCTATGCACTTTATAGCCCCCCCCACTTCCTTTCCACAGTGGCCCCTCCGCCCAATTTCTCCCCCGCAAATTTAGAGCAATCGGTGATTACTCCCCCACTTTGACGGTGGGTCCGGTCCCTTTTTGCACAACCCCACATACCTCTTTTCAATGGTTGCTTTTTTTCAATCATCTACGCTGACTCCCTCTCTCGTCCTTTAATTCCTGTCGTTGCGCCCCTCACCCCCTTTGCTTGTAAGCATCGTACTAGGTTTTTTTTTTCCGTACGAAACCTTCTACTGAGATTCCACCATATTTCCTCAGCGGGTAGTGCGTTAGCTTGGGGGACCCTTTTTGTGTCCCCGGGGACCTTGTTCTTTTGGGTTTTTACGCAAGAGGCTTGCGTAGCGGTTCCCCCTGCGTCAAATTTTCCCCCTTTCGCCCTCTCTGACTCCTCTCACTGTGTGTTCGTTTCAGTGGTTCCATTTTCTGCTCCGTTCAATTGAAGTCTTTTCTTCTACTTTGTCCGTCTTTTTTTCTTCCTGTGTCTCGTTTATTTTAGCCTCCCCTTTTTTCCCCCAACCGATCTTTCCCCGTTGCCCGCCTTAGTACCCTTGTCTCCTCATTGATTTTTCAAGTTGTCCGAGTCTTCATTCCCGTGCTTCTCTCGTGTCCCCTTGGTCATTTTTAATGGTTGCCCATCTTTTTGTTTTCTTTCCTGCTTTTCCTATCACCATCGTTTTTTTCGTGTTCTTCTACTTTCCTTCGCTGATGTTCCTGTATTTAATTTCTCGATTTAGTACACTTTAGAAGCGTTTTCTCCCCTTTCGCTCCTTCCCCCTTTTCCCACAGATCCCCCCCCCTTCGGCCCCTTCCGTCTTCGTTCGTCTCCCCACGTCAGCGACGTGCGATTACCTAGACCACCTGCCCCGCGTGCTCATTGTTGGGCCTCCCCAGCGCCACCATTCGTGCGCTTGGCACGCACCTTTTTTTCCCTCTTTCCACTCCCTTTTGGTTTTTGCCTCGTCCTCTTTTTATGTTCCAGCATCTCACTTCTGGGGACCATTCAGCAATGTTGCTTGTGTTGTCGGTTCCGTCTTTTTTTTCCCGATCGCCTCTTCGTATGCATTCACCATCTCACCTCCACCAACTCATCTTATCCCTTGTTCCCCTTCTCCTGCTTTCTCTTCCCTACCCCAATCTTATTTCTTTTCCGTTCTGCTCCGCGCCCCTTCCCGTCTCTCTTCCACCCCCCCCCCACAGCAACACAACCTTGTCACACTTCAATTGTTAATCCTCCATTCTATTTTCCTTCCCAAAACCCCCCCTTCACACGGCAATAACCCACCCTCACACCAACACCCCCCCAATCCCACACTCCCAGCCGTTAGCATGCATTGCCAGCCGTCTTGGTATTACACCCCCCTGATCACAAGTCCTTTAAGGCAGGATGAACGATTATCGTCAAATACCTGGAAAAATCCCTATTTGCGGAGGACGTTTGCCTGTCTTTTGCTTTTGATCTGGACCCAGAACCTACAAGACACAAGTCCCCATCAAGAGACGGAGACTCCCCACGGCTATCGCTAGAGGACTTCATTGAGCTGCATTTCAATGATTCTCTCTTTATTCCTCCCCTGGCATCATTGCTCGGATTCCTCAGAGTGCATTCTTTTTTCCCTCCTCATCCACCTTTTCTCGTTCTTCCTCTCTTTCACCCACAGTGTCCGGCCGTAATCAAATAGCTTGCCGCCCTTTTCACACTGTCTCTGCCTCAATACCGTCTTATTTCCACATGTTGTGCCACGAGATCTCTTTTTGTTATAGTTTGATGGGACAGCCCTTCCTCTCCTATTTGATAGTGTGTTCTTCTTTTCCTTCACGATGATTTTAGGAACCAGCCATGAGTCAGAGGACTCAAGCTTGTGAAAAGTGTTGATTGCACCCCGCCCCTTTTTTTCCAGCGCGTTCTAGTGGTTTTCCAACTTTGCCCGATCCTGTCATAGCACTAGACGAGGCTCGTTCCACACCCTCTACTCGAATCAATTTCGGCTTGTTCCCACACAAACACAGCGAACCCCTTTTCCCTTTACCTATACGTGTTTGACGCGATTGGCTGCCCTACCCCTTTTCACCATGCTATGTCCACAACATCACCTCCTTCTACGCCGCCCAGCCCCAATTGCTGCGGTTAAGACTCGAACTTCTGTACTTTTCTAAGTGTCTAATTCTCTTTCTTCCTTGCGTTATGCCACCCTTCGATTTTGAAACCCCCTCACCCTAGGTTTCGGTTCATCTCCATGCCCGATTCTATCGGTTTGCGTAGGACGAGTGGGCAGACTCTCCGAATACACCCTTTTTAACCAAAACTCTCTGACCCCTCACTCTCTCCTGTTGTTACTTGCCGTTTTTCCTCCACTTTCCCTGTAAGCTCATTTTTTTTATGGAATGACGTGTCCCTCTTCGTCATACCTCTTATACTCTCTCCCTTTCAACTCTGCCCTTACTTAGCATCGTCCCTGAAACTGAATTTGAGATCTTAACCCCTCTCAACCCCCTTTCCTCTCACGTCGATCTTGTCTTGTACCGAGGGGTCTCTTGCAGCCGCCCCCCCTCTACTTTAGGGTTGATTTTCCCTTTTCCCCCACCTGTGGAACAGCCTGACAAGTTCCACGAGCCTTGAAACCTCCTTGAACCCCACAGATTTGTTCCCTCTTTTCCCCACCAATCTGCAACAATTGGATGCTCCCGACGTCTGACCTTTTGAAACTTCTTACACACTTTTTTTATTTTTCGGCTGAGCCTCATTTTTTTTCCCCTGATTCATTTGTACTATTTCGATTGTTTTAGACGACCGTGTGGTGCATTGGCGCGTTCACCCGTTCTCTTGACTCATAGGAGTTACGGCGTTATATTTTGATCTTTTCTCGCGTCTTCGTTGTCGTATCCTCCATACATCCGTTCCTACTATTATGTCACACTACGACAAATTCATTAGAAATTTTTTTATTTATGGTCCCTTTCTCTTGGATCGTAAGATACCCCACGGATGTTTTCCAACCGCCATTACACAAATGATTTCTTCTCCGCCAGCAGCTTACTCGTACCTGTTCGCCCCTTCTGGCCTATAAATTCAAAGAGTCCGTTTACATTTCTGTCCCGAACTGGTCAGCTTCTCTTCGTTCACTTTAGGACCCGGCCATCATGGCTCTATCGCTCGATTTTATCGCCGATCTCCTATGAATAGCAGGGATGCTTTCAAACCCCACTTGCAAGTTACCACTTTTTTTCTCGATTCCCTTTTTCCACTCTTTCGGCGCCATCGCTCTTACTATCCCCTCCTACTTTTTTTTTCTCACCCCTCCCACCCACTTACATGTATTTTTTTTTGTCTTTTTTCCGCTTTCTGCGCTAAAATGATTGATTTCCGAAAACCCGTTGACTTGTGCCCATGTTTTTCCTCTCCCTTTCTCATATGCTTTACTACTTCGGCCGGCGAATCCGATTAACTGACTTTCTTTATCTCCCTAAACACCCGACTACATGTCTCGAGAATGTCTTGCGTGCTTGCTTGTGACCCCTGTTTTCTCCTTTAGAACGGCTGGTAGTTCGTTAGTCGTAGTTTTCTCCGGCGGCTTTACAGCTCTTTTCCCTGCTCCCTGTGGTAGTTTCGACTCTCTCAGTACAGTGGGTCCCTTCCTTTCCTGTGTTCGGTTACAAGGTCCCTTTCCCCAGTTTTCCTTGATCTTCCTCTGTTTCCAACGCGGCCGTTTTTCCGTTTAGTTAGCTTTGGCCTTCGTTTTGCTTCTGCTCCGTTCTCCAGGTAAGGTTCGCCCTCTCTTCCCGTTTCGCACCTATTTTAAGACTGAAATTTGTCTCTTCCCTGTACCAACTTTTTCTGCTGTTTGTTAACCGTTTTCAAATGGTCCATGGTTTTATCGGCCTTTTTAGTATGAATTCCTTTTCCCACGCCCTTACGTCCCCTCTCTCCACTTGCAAAAGGCTGTTTTCGGAGACGCCAAGGGCCTAGTCTTTGGCCCCCTCTCCGATTAACCATTCTCGACCCCCTTTTGGTCCCAGGTTCATTCTTTGTTTGGCTTCGTATGCTGATGTTCCCCACATGTCCGTGTTCTGTCCTCTTTTCCCACATCGGTCGCGGCTTTGTGCTTGCGGCCTCTGCTTCATACACGCGCTTTTTTCCTTTATCCCTTTCCATTTCGTCTACTTTTATAATTCTGCCGCCTTTTAGGTGCTGACAGTGCTTACTTTTATTTATCCCAGCCGGCCCCGTTTCTAGTCACTTGCGTTCCGTCTTTCACGTTGGCGTCGAAGTTGACCCTGTTCTTTTTTCCTAGTGAGTTAGACTTTGCTTCACTTTTTCCCTTTTTTGTCTTTTGGTCCTTGAGACCGACTCAATGTTGCGTAACTGTTGATCTTTGACAGAACCAGAGATTTTGGATGCTCCCACTCACATTCTGAGGCTTTTTCTTTTTGCTTGCCCGTAACCTGTCTCCCTGTTTTTTGTTTTTTTTAATCGAGTCTTGCTCCCCTTTTGAGTTTTTATGCATGTTTACCCACGGCTCCTCATCCCACCTGGCTCGAGGACTCTTGTATTTCTTCATTCTTTGTTTCTCCCATTAGTGGTTTGATGTGGTTTTTGTTACGCCCGCATGCGTGGGCCCCTTTTGCTGTTTTCAGCAGTGAAGCCCTCGAATGCCTTCTCGCACGTTCTCACTCCCCTCTCTGCTTGAGTACCTTATAGGGCTACCTTCCTTGCTGGGATTTTTACGTGGGGGATCACCCTCCCCGCGCGGAAATGTGCGATGTTCCGTTCCCCTCTAATCAGGTGCATCATGCGCCATGCTCCTTCTGTTCTAGCTATGCGTCTTTTTTTGGTTTTTTTCCGCCCCTTTTTCTTTTCTTTTTTCCCCATTCTTCGTGGTGCGTTGGGTTCCTTTGTTTTTACGTTTCCTCCTTCGGTCGGCTTCGCGCCGTTTTCCGATGCGCGAGGGTTGCCGCCATCTTTTTCCCCGCTCCTGTTTTTGCGTTGAGCGTTTTGCGTTCTTCTCTCCCTTTCTCCTTTTCCCTTTGCGTTTTTTTTTTTGTTTCCCTTTGCCCTGTTTTGCTTGTGTTCCTAGCCTTTCTTCCGTGTTCCCGTCCCTTTCTTGGATCTTGCTTTTTCCCGCGTCTTTTTTTCGTCTTGGTGTTTGTCCGTCCTGGTTGCTTCCTGTTTCTTTCCGGCTGGCCCTCCCCGCTTTTCGTTTTTTTCTGCGTGCTTTTCTGCCCCTTCGTGTTCCTTTTCGCCCCCCCGGCGTTTCCGGTTTGCCCCGTTTGCCGCGTTGCCCTCTCTCCCTTGCGCTTGTGCTCGTCCTCGCGTTCGTTTTTTTCTTTCTCCCCCCCTCTTTCGCGGTTTTTGCTTGGCTTCTTGTCCCTTCCTGTGCTTTTAAAAACAAACCACTGAATTGGTGAGTCGAAGAGCGCAGTCTCCAACAGACCCTCACCTGTCCCAACAACGAGACGCGATTTGTCGTTCGTTTGCCTTCTCCCTTCGGTGCTGTCGTTGCTGGCCCAGCCGTCTCCTTCGCGTCAATTGTTTTCGGGCCTGCGGCCCTAGAAGGGCCCTTTGTTTTTGTACTACACCGTGGTTTTCACTCCCCTTCCTTAGAATCCTGCCCCTCTCCACGAACCCACAGCCGCTTATAAAGGAAAGAGTTTAGTCGCATCCCATCGCGCATGGCACCCGCCACACCCAACCATCCACCCCCACGACCAAGGCGATGAAGCACGGCTGACGTTCCTTCGCCCCTTACTTGCCAAAAATCATTCTTTCTTCTACCTTTTCGTTTTTCTCGCAGCGGATCGCTACGCTGACCAAACAACGTTCAACTACCAAGTTACAACCTCTCGTGAACAAGCCACACAGTTCAGAGAGTTAGAACAACTCCCCCACTTTTTCAATCCTAGACAGCAGAATTTGCGGATAAATGATGCTGCTTAGTCAGCTTCAACCCCTCACCCACAGTCGTCTGGGTGTGCGTTCCTCAGTTGACCTACTTTTTTTTTCCTGAAGGTTTACCGCTTTTCTTCTTTCCTGCATTCCTTGGCAAGCTCGCCGAACCCACAGTTCCCCCCCCAGAAACCCGTTGGTTAGAGATAGCAGTTGTGATCCCTTACCTTCCCTCGTGTCATTCGAGTCTTTTTTTCGCATCTCCTTCCGATGTTGGCGCGATTTTCCAGTCCATGAGCCCACAGAAGGATTCCCTTGCCTTGCTCAATTTTGTCTTGTTTCGGTAGGGATATGTTGTCCACCCTTCTTTTACGCTCGCCGCCCCTTCTGCCCGGATTCTCATCCTTTCTCTGACCTTAGGCGCACTTGCGCACGGTCTCTGTTTCGCCCTTCCTCGTGGATTGGCTCAAACTTTTCTCTCTGTATTTGGTTCATGAATGGCGCTACACCTTCCCCGTCGCTGCACTTTTCCTGGCTCTCCCGCAAAACTGAACAGATCCTCGTCACGTGCTGACCTAAGTCTTTTTTCAGCTCGTCCCGTCTCCTCGACTAAACCCCACCGTTGAGGTTTACCTGGCCGAAACCGCTGGCGATCCGCTCCTGTTTCCGCTTGCTACACACCCGCGTCCCCCCCCCCCCCCCAAGCAGTACGCCTTATTTCCTGCAGTTTCTTCCTTTACCTGCTGAACTCACGGGTTTTGTCACTTTTCACCCGAACAATCCTTCCGACGCGCTTTTCCCTTTCAGCTCAACGCCGGAGGACACCCTTCTTTTGCACGCTCTTTCAGTTGATCAAGGTCGCACCCAGGCTCCCTTTCCTTTAACATTAAAACTTAACCTTTTTACCTCCTCTACGCCTTCATGGGCTTGGGGGGGTCTAGCTTTGTTCAAAGCCCGCGCGGTACTGGGTGCCCTCTTTGTGAACTCTCGCGAGACAGAGCCTTTTACCTGCCGCGACCCCCTTCCCCGCCTTTGTTTTATTTCTTCTCCTCACCCTTTGCTCCGCCTGTTTTTCCCTTTTTGGCGGTCTTCCAATGATCCGTTTCACGTTTCTAGACTTGCGCTTTGGTTGCAGATGATCCCAGCGTTCGCGTGGTGCTCCTTTCATTTGTGGAGCACCCCACGTTAGTGTTTTTTTTATTTTCCCGGCCGTCATGTCGCACCCTTCCCCTTTTTTTTCAGTTTCTAGGTTGCACCAGATTTCACAAACAAGTGCCGCGAACCCCCCGATACGCGAGCTCGGTATTTTCCTGCTGGAAAAGAGGATTCCCAACTTATGCCCCTTTCATAGACCCCACTTTTTTGCAATGTTAGTAGACTCCCCATCCCGCAGTCTGTTCTGACTTCCGACTACGATTCTACCAAGAGTCAGTTATTACTTTGCCCTTGCACCCTCCCCTGGGTGCCCTTGTAAGTTCCCTCTATATCCTTTGAACAATTCTTCTCACTCACCCTTTCTTCTTTCTGCTCCCCCTGAAGACAAGCTGAAGTTTTGTGCCTGGAGCTCTTATGCTAAGTACCCCCGGTCTACCCCTCGTTCGCTTTTTTCCGCGCACGCCTTATTCTCCTTTTTTTGTTGTTTGTTTCTCTTCTTCACAATGATGGCGCCCCTATTGAACACCTGCAACCGCTATCTTCTGTACAGGATAGTTTGTTTCCTGTCTTTCTCTGCTCGATCCTCTTATTAGGAAACGATAGGATCTCGTTGATTCCCTTTCACGGAACGCTTTTACTGACAGTTTCAGTGGCCTCAGGAACTTGAATATGTTTCTCCTTGAGTCTGTTCCTTTAGTCAGTCCGCTACACCAAAAACCCAAAACACCCCACGACACCACCTAACATCGTTCCGGTGGGCTTTTGCTCGCTCTACCTCCCCGTTTTTCTTTCCTTTTTCCAAGTCTATTTATCTACTCTTTCCCCAGGTTCTATGAAGCGATTAAAAGGTTTGCTTTTGTTTGTCCGAACTTTTTGTTTATACACGTCACTCGCCAGTGTTAAGGCAGTTCTTCTCATCTTTGATCTCGCCTTTCCCCCCCCTAATAAATCTTTCTCCTCCCCATTACATTATCGCGAGAGTCAGGATAATGCGTTTCTGTTGACGCCAATTCGAATTTATCCCTTATCGTTCCCGTGATTATTCTTAAAAGCACGTTGCCCTGCACCAATTTCGGCTTTTTTTTTCGACCTGCCTTTCCCTTCTTTCCCACAACACCCCCCCCAGTCCTTTCGGACCTTTCGGGTGTTGCCTAGGTTGTATTCTGTCTCCTGCTGATTTTTGGCACCAGTCTGTCCTTATCGCGAGCTTAAGCTGCTTTTGTGCTCATCCAGCCTTCCCTGTTCATCCCTTCTCTTTCATTTTTAAGTTTTATGGGGTAACCCTGATGATATCATGTCCCTTGACGCCTTTTAGATTTTGCTTTCCACCCGTTTTTTGACCGTTCGATTCTCTCGACGCGTTTTGGTTTTGTTGTTGAGTCCTGACCCGTCTTGGCACCCCTCTTTTTCTTTTTTGTCTTGTTTCACCCACCTTTGAGTTTCAGTTTCCTTTCCCCGTGGTCATAAAACCGCAAGTTTGTCTGCTTTTTGTGTTTTTCTGTTTGGCGGCGATTGCCCCCCTCTGATTTCTCCTTGATTTTCTTTTTCGCCCTAATTGGGTGGTGAGCCTTTTTCTCCTGTGCTCAGATCGTACCTTCGTCTCTAGTGCTAATGCCTATGGCTCTGTCTATGGTTCTTCTGCGCCCATTTCTTCAGCTTTTTTCTTCTCCCGGTACTGATCCGGTTTCTTCGGCTTCGGTTCCCCCTCCCGAAGTGGGTCGTCATACCGATTTGACTTGCAAACTTCGGACGCTTGTTCGTGCCTCCTCAATCTCTCTTCTGTTCGCTGGTCTAAAGATTCGCGATGGTTCGGCGCAATTGGTGGGACAACCATATTCCACCCCCCTTACGCTTGCCGATTCGTTTTTTCCGCTCCCCACGTGTCAAGCTGATAATGTCTGGCTGTCCTTCGGCATAGAATTGCTTTCCGATTTTTGCTGTGTTTATATTCACGATAGGCCGGGTTCCTTTCCCCTTCCCCCTGAGATTCTTACCCCATGTGAACGGATGATTTCTTTCTGTCGTTGGGGACAGTGTGTTTCTGTGCCTCCCTTTTGGTTCCCTGGGAGCCCGGCATACGTTCGTGGGAGATGGCTTCCGTGTTTTCTGCTTCACATCTTCGATGCTCTTCGTTTTCACCGTCTCCTGTGCGTGTCTTTCTCGAGAGATCATGATCTTAAGGCCACGTCCCTTTATTCACAGTTGCGGGGTAGTATCTTGTTTTTTTTCCTCTTATCTTTTTTTTTTCGTGCGACATTGTCCCTTCTTTTTCTTCATCCGTTGTGGTTATCGCGCTTCCCCCCCCGTCTGCTCCTATCATTTCCCCGTACGTGGTCGAATCGTTCATCGGGACTTATAGTTCTGGTCAGTTTCCTCCAGCCATACTGCTTCTTCGTGTCTTGATGGCTTGTTCTTCATTACCCCAGGCGGTAGTTCTCTAGTTCCGTCTTCCTGTTGCTGCGTACTGTGATTGGAACCACGTTGCTGGTTTCTGTAGGAGTTTTGTGCCTTTTCTCCCTTTTCGCCTCAGCTTGATGTCATGCACAGTCAGGTATTCAATTGCGACAATTTCGTCTAGTGTTCGTTCACACCGCTCAAACGATTCCTTCTTTTAGACGTGCTGTTATTCTCTTCTGACCCTTCATTTTTCCTTGCTGAGGCTCCCCAAGAGCACACTTTTCTTTCAAGCGCCTTCTCTTGTGTTTGTGTGTTGCTAGTGATTGGCGTTAGGCTGACCATAGCATCCCTCTTTTTTCGTGCTGTGAGAGCCCAGCACCTTAGATTTTTTGCTGGTTGTTATTCCGTCTCCTGAGGACTATCTTGCCGTCTCTGTCGTTCTTTACGAATTTTGATTCCCCCCCCTCTTTTGTTTTTTTTTTTCTTTCAATCCTTTCCCTCTACCCTTTTTTTTTTTGCTTTTTTTTTTAGTTCTAAGACATCCGGAATGGAGGCGACTTTCTAAATTGCGCCGCTGCTTTTTACCCCGGTCACTTCCTTCCTTTTGTAGAGAAGCTGACTCTCTCCACCTTGCCATTGGTTAGGTCCAATTTCTTTATGCGCTCTTGGATCAACCCATAACATGTCTTCCCGCTGATAAGAATCCTCTCCCTCCTTGTTTTTAGCTGGTTTGACTTGGATTTGCTTCTTTACCACTGAGCGATCGCTTTTTTTTCATAACCCGTACTGACGAACCCAAGGAGCTACCCTCTACTAGCGAGTGTTGCTCTTTTTTTTCGATCCTGATGCGCTCTTCTGACTTTTTTCAACGCCAAATCACCCTTTATAGGCGGTGCGCCTCAGAGTGTAACTTGGTTTTCCCCCCTTTTCCCAAGTTGCCCCCGTCTGCGCTACCGACTTCCCCCCTTCTTTTTCCCACATTCCCCCTCCCTCCCCTATACCGCTGGGGGAACGAGATTCGCAGTATTTCCCAGGTCAAAGCACGGCCCTCCGTCTTCTTCAAATGGAGCTCGTGACTTTCGCGCCTTTCCAGTTTCCTTGTCGTCAGAGGAGTAACGTGAACGTGATCCCCACGAATGCACTTTTTTTCTAGTATGGATGATGGTCCTTTTTTTTTCAATCCCTCCCCTTCGCATAGCAGTTACCTTTTTTGCCTTTGACATCCCGTTTCCCTCCTTGTAGACTGGCAAGGGCTCCCGTTCTTTTTAATCCTCGGATGGCGCATAACTTCCATGTACTTTCCCTGGCGCTATTCGTACGTTGACCGCGAAGCACTGCGGGCTTTTGCATCCAGAGTCTTATGCATGTCCAGTTAGTCGGATATGGGCCGTACATTGCGTTCTCAAGGTTCCTCTCGTATGAAACCCCTACCCCCTCGCTCTCTCCCTCTGCTTTTCCTGTCTCCGTCCTGTAGTTTGCTTGCCTCCCCGTACATCCCCTGCACCCCTCCGGCAGTTTGATGCATCGACGTGACGTGAAACTCCGGGTGGGCATCAACTTAGACACGGAACACCTCCGTAGGCCGTCGCTCCCGAACCCACGACTCCACCCCGAGAGAGAACATTTGACGCCCTTTTTAGCTGCTATCGTCAGGCTTCACCCCGTCGCTAAGAACCACTCAAAACTTAACAGTCTGAAGAACTATTTTTCCCCGAGGGTTCTGTGATCAGACCCCCTTACCCATTGCTCTTAGCGACCGGTGCTACTTTCGCCCCCCCACCGTGGAACTGCACTGACAGCCCCTGTTACCAGAGCAGTCCGTGATATCGCCTGCCCCGTAACAGTCCTCACCCCCACTTTTTCTCCCTCTCTTAGTCCCTGCTCCTCTTTTGATCGAAGCCGCCCACAAAATCCTTCTTCCTTTTCCCTGATGCTTTTTCAAGGATGATCTTTTCGTGCCCACTGATTTGCCGTTGTCTAGTACTCCCCATGTTTTCCATATTTTTTTCATACTTTGAAGATGCTTCCTCTTTCTTTTGGTCCCACCATGTTTCTTGATAGAGACCACGAAATTTGTGTTTCTTTTTCTTTTCTATTTTCCCTGCCTTATAATTTTTTTTTTGACGGGAATGACCTATTCTCGGCCTTTTCTCCACGTTTGTGCATTCTATCGGTCATCCTGACGTGGGAACCGTTTTCAGAGATCACAATTCTGTTCCCCCCGAAACTCGACCTTCTTCTATTCGTAAAAAGCCAGCAACGTCCTCAGCGCCCTAGACGATCAACGCAAGTCCGTGTTATCCTAGCGTACGACCCGCAACTTCTCAGTCACTACTCTTCCCCCATGTAGTTTTCCTCTTTATGTTCAGCATTTTTCCGCAGACTCGTTGCCTCTATAGACACCCACTGCCTCCTTTGTCGCGTTTAATATGTAGCTTCCCCCTGCTCTCTCCCCCTCTCCGTGTTGGCTCTTGATTAGGATGCATGCCGCACTTATTAATACATCTTTTTCATTTAGTCCCCCCCCCGCCTCTTCCGTAGGTCCGTGTTTGTTCGCTCCTGCCCCTCCACGCTCGGCGGCGATCTGCGTGTTCCTTTCTTCTTCTAATTGTTCTGCGTTACTGGTGCACCATTTGCCGTTCGGATCTTTGTTCCCTTTTAGAAAGGTTTTTTCTGACCGTTTGACCTGCGGCCTTTTCTCGGACTTTTTGGTTTGCCCTCCTTCGACTTTTCGTCGACAGGTGTTCAGTCATACTTTGTTAATCTACTCCTCTCCGGCTTTCTCGATCTCCATCCTTTCCCAAACGTGCCTACCTTGTCGAGTTAGGTCATTCTCGTCAGTCCACGTTAATTGGTTATCCATCATGACTGTCTGCCTCATCCACGACTGTTTCGTCGGTTCCAATTATGTTTCGCGCGTCTCCGGATTGACAGTCTGCGTTTTTGCCCTCCCTTTTCCCTGCTCTTATCGTGTATCATTTTTTTTGCCGAAGCCTTACGCCACCAAACCCATTCTTTCTCGGATACGCCAGTTTTTTTTTCCCTTTTGACACACGAAGCGCTTACTTAAAGTGTGCTTTCTTTTTCGGGTAGTGTTGCAGGTTCCTTTTTCTTGATGTTTTGTTCCTTTTTTGCAGTTGCAACCAGCCGCGAGCTGCTTTTGTGGCTGCTATCAGCCCTCGGACATTCATCATTGCTTCTTTCACCTGTTCTTTTCTGTTTCACATATTGATTATGCCTTTTTCCTTTTTTCCCTCTTCTGTGCCGCCTTCGTTCTATCCTGCCCCTGCGTGCTCTTGTCGTTTCTTCTCGCTTTTTGGTCGAATTCATTCCGTGCGTTCAGTCAGCCTGCGTCTATGTCAACTGACTTTCAAGTTGCTTCTGCTTTTTTTTTGTGCGGGTGGGAGGCATCATTTTCCCCCCCCCGCAGCTCACCTCTCTTTCCTGCTGTGCCAAACTTCTGGTGGGTTGGTTTGAGAGCTCCTTCTTCGTTTTCCCCTTCTTCGTAAATCTATGCTTCCCACTTTGGAGAGGCTCGTTCTTCGTGTTCCTGCGCCATTTTGTTCTGCCGGCGAAGTGGTTGTTCTCCTCCCATACCCTAAGTGGCGCCACTCCCGGCTGCCCCAAATATCGATCCCTGCTTTCATTTTACGCCTCAATTTTCCCCCCTATTCGAATTTGATCTCAGCGTGGTTTTTTTTTCTCTCTTACATCTTGCGAGATGGTTTATGTTTGCCCTTGGGGGCACCTAAGAAACCACGCGCGCACCTGATGTTCAATCTTCCGCTTCGACCCCTCATTGCTGTCCGTCCCTTTGAACTTGGCTGATTAATTCGTCCCCCTTGTTTTGGTTATATCCTCCTTTTCTCCTGGTGTGATATGAGATCTCTCTTAACCCCCTGTGAACTTCGATCGGGTAGGGTTCTTTGTTAGTTGGGGGACTGGTAAGCTTTTTCTCCACTTTGTCCATGTCTTGTTTTCCGCTCATTGTCTTTGTTGTATTTCTCGCGCAGTTTTCCGAGGCTAGTTGATACTTCCATATTGCTGCGAGGTTCCCCTCCTTTTCTCTTGCTGTGTTAAGCTTTTAGCGTTTATCAGTGAGTTACAATTCTTTCTTTTATCTCCTTTTTTTACGACAGTAGAGGGTCTTCTTTCTGAGTTGTCTCTTAGCTCCCGTCAAGCTCAATCACCTTTCTCTTGTCCCTACGCGCAGACTTCCCTTTCTTCCTCCTGCGCCTGTTGTTCAAGTAGTTCCCTCCATCCGTGCCTTCCCGGGCCGGTGCATGTTGATCCCCCATGGCTCGCCTTTGCTGAAGGCCTTGGCCCTCTCCCCTCGAGTTGAGTTTATATTTCCTCTTCGTTGAGGATTATTGACAAACTTGCCGTTTTTGTCTCACTTGCGCGCTTTACTGGTCGCATCAGTGCGCGTTTCTGCTCCATTTTTGCGCAAAGTCGTACCGTTAGGGGTCTACAGTCAACGGTACCAGGGCCCATAATTTCTAGATACGCCTTGTACGGACCCCGCCCACTTTCTTCTGCTGGACTACTCCTTTCTTTCCTTGAACCAATTGGATGCTTGGCGACGTTGCTCTTCTCTTTGTACTCCACGTGAGAGAGCGTTGCTTGCCGTTCATACTAGACTCTTTGGTGCGTTCGTCACAGGAGCCGCCGGCTTTTTGTGGGTGTGGGTGTGTTCTGGGTGGGGTTTTTTTTTTCGGGTCTTGGTTTCACCGGCCTTAGTGTCCGAGCAGTACGTTCGTTGGAGCCGAACCACTCCGGACCAAGTATAGCCTGTGTGGACAGACCGGCACACTCGGATGCGTTTCGGATGTATCCTATGCTTCTCCCCGGGCCACGTTTTCTCTTTATGTAATCTCTGCGCTCCTTCCTTCTCCCCTATACAAGTCCCTTTTCTTTGCCATCCGTTCCCGTGCTCGTATTGGATAAATTATACACACGATTACGTCGAGGGCCTGGATGACGCGTTATCGAGAAACGACTTGACCCAACTTAGGATGTTTGAAGGCTGTTTATGCGACCCCCGGACTCGCGTCTTTCCCTGATCACTTCCCAGATGTCCCCTCCACTCCTGGGCCTCCCTACTTTTTCCTTTTTCGTACCTCAGGAGCCGGATATGTATGCGCTTCCTTGTACAGCTCGATACACAGCACCCTATGAGGTGGTTTGCTGCCTCAGAGTGCAATAGTCTTGCCCTCTCCCCACGCTCAGGCTTCCCCCCTCGTACTTCCTCTACAGAGGCTGTAACCAAGCGGTTAGACAACACATTCCCCAAAGCTAACGTTACCACCCTCTCCGTGTCTGGCTTCATCGCCGTTGGGTACGGTGTTTTCTTAATATGTATCAGTTTGACCTCCTTTGTAAGCCCGGCTTCTGACTTCCTCCCCAGTCTGGTCATGACTTTACTTCCGATGAGGTTTCTTCTACAGATCCTTTGAGTGTATCAAGGTGAACGTTTTGACAGGCATCTGCCTAAAGTTGCTAGCGCGTTTGGAGCCCCTTCGGTGTGCTCCTCTTTCTTTTCAGACCCCCTTTTCCGCCGCATCGCTGTTTTTCCAGCCCGATGGTCCCCTAACATTTTTCCTTTCATTAACTTGTCTTTTTTGTTTGTTACGGCTCTAGGTGTTTGATTTGTGCGACCACCAATTCGATTTGTTTCGTCCTAGTTCCTCTTAACACATTCTACCGCCCCCGATCGCCCATTTTTTACTCCTTTTTAAGGCCCCCTGGACCTGTGCCGCTCCTTTTTGCGTCTTCCTAGTGGCCGCATCCCCCAACTGGGATCGATTCTCAACCACACCTTTGATTTCTTTCCGCATAGTGTTCGCGGATCCTCCTTCCTTTATTTGCGATAGTAAACCCGCCGTTTTCCCCCACACCCCTGTACTAACTGACCCTTTGTCAGTTTTGCCATGACCCCTGTACTGCTTTGAATACTCCGTCCATCCTTGTTTACTTCAACGATAAACTCTTGCCCGCCGTCGCCTTAGGCCCCCAGCCACTGCTCCTAGATGACCTTTTACTTGCACTTTTTGTGAGCATCCAGTACACCTTGCAATTTATTATTGGAGACAGCACTTATCATTCCCCAACTCCACTTTGCCCCAGGTCGGATTGTAATTCCTTTTGAGTTTGGCATATGTCCCTCCCCCCCTCCCGCTCTTCTATGGTCTTCCTTTCTTCACCATGTGTGAACAGCAGCCATTTGATAAGAGTTTACGCCCTGCCCACGAAACCTTTTCCGCCGTATGTTTGTCTCCTGTCCTTTCCCCTTGGAAACCTTTGTCTCCCGACCCTTCCTATTTTGTTCTTTTCCAGTGGGAGTTCCCGGTTGCGTCAAGGACGATCTCTACCACCTATTTTCTTTTGTTTTGAGACTTAGTTGTGACCGCGGTCCAACGCCCCTGTTCACAGTTCTCTCTCTTCGCTCATGATCGTACCCACCCTTTTCTTCGTTTGTTTTTTTTTTTTCACACCTTCTGATTTTTACTAGCCCTTACCCGTGGACGGGAGAATAATCATCGGACACCGGATCCTTCTCGATTTTGGCTAGTCTTTTTTCTCATCCGCTACAAGAGATCACCCATTATGAATTGGGCAACGCACCCCATGCTTAGCCCTGTCGTCCCCGCGCCCCTGAACCTGCCTCGCTGCCCTAATGAGGCCATCTATTTGTTCGTCGACCCTCCTGGCATGTCTGGTCCAGATGACGGGACCCCCCCTTTCGGTCAGCGTATCCCTCCTTCTGACCGCTGCACTCGGGACTTTTCGAAGGTCGCGAACCCCTCACCCCTTTGCTTTCGACGTTCACCGC
>Ga0179593_1680621_pt1 | contig 17563 bp, 34 predicted proteins | sample CZODoug2_1_08_16_FD_185931 | JGI IMG/M metagenome (GOLD analysis project Ga0179593, IMG submission 185931) | Vadose zone soil fungal communities from Angelo Coast Range Reserve, California, USA - CZODoug2_1_08_16fungal (PacBio error correction) | ecosystem: Environmental > Terrestrial > Soil >... | reverse complement strand
CTCCTTTCGCGCGAAAGTACACGACGACCATGTGATTTTTTCCCCCTGATCCCTTACCTCTTCCTTTTCATCTTTTCTTGGATTGGTTGAGTTGGTGAGGCGCTACGAGAACATCTTCTCGCTTTTTTTTTTTTTACTCTCTTTTTCTTTTCCCCCCCCTCTACCCCTCTCCCACAACTATTTCGGTGCGGTAGCCGTCGGGAACCTTAAAAGTCCTTTTTTTTCTGAGGTTCTCTTCCCCCTTTTCCCCTCCCTCTCGATCACCAAAAAAAAAAAAGGGCATGATTGGACCCAAATCATGAAACTCCTTCCTCTCCTTTTCGGTCCCTTTCCTATTTTTCTTTCTATTTTCCTCGTGCTCCCTCTTTTAGAAAGAGAGAAACGCTTCGGCCGGTTTGCTTTCTTTTTTTCACCCCTCTGACCCTTCTCGATGTCATCGGCGCAACTTTGCCGATCGATCTCTCCTTTTTTTTTATATCTTTTTTTTTGTTAGGTCGTTGTCTTTTCTAAACCTGACCTTTTTTTTTTCCCCCTTAAGTAGCGAGTGTCGAATTACGTTTGTGTCCTCTTCTTCTCCTCTTCACCCTTTTCCCGGATTTCCTTTCCACCTTCTTGTTCGATGTTGGGAGGCGGATTTATTCCTTTCCCCTGGGCAGAGCAGAAGGAAACCCGGGATCAAGGCCTTTTTCTCTCCCCCCCCCGTTTTTCCCTCCACCGACCCCCTCTCGAGGCAGCACGCAAGCTGGCTGGCACTTCCCTTTTGCCCCCTTTCTTCCCTTTTTTCTTTTGTTTTCTCCCCCCGTCTGTGCGCGTTTCCTTTTTTCGTGTGGGCGGTGGGGTCAGCAAAAGGCCTTGGTGCGACTCTCTTTCCCTTCCTCCGATCCTTTCTTTTTTTTCTCCCCAGATTGCCGTTTACTCACTTGGAATAAATGCGCCCACGCCTGCACCCCCTTTCTATCCCCCTCACCCCTTTTTCCCCCCTTCCTTCCTTTCCGGAACAAAACATTCAGGGGTCGTGCCACCAGACTCTGCCCGGCCTCCCTATTCCCTTCTCTTTTTTTCTCTTCTTTCAATGCGCGGACCTTCTTTTTTCCTATCTGTCGTGATGTCCTGGTGATTAGGTTTGTTCGCTCGATAATCCTTTTTCTTTTTTTAATTTTCGTTTTTTTCTCTTTTTTTCCTCTTGGTTATGTCTTCCCGTGGAACACCGATAAATCAACTCGTATTTTTTTTTTTTTCTTCTCTTTTTTTCATACCTTTTCTCTTTTTTCCTTATTTCTTTTTTCACTACCCCTGGGAATGGTTGGTAGGAAATTACTTCGTCGCGCAGGGTTTTTTTTTTTTTTTTTTTTTTTGAACTTTCTTCTTCGTCCCTCATTTGTTTCTCTCAGCGCAGCAGCAGGTTCCCTTTCCCTTCCCTACCTCGCCCGCGCTTTTTCGTTCCTTTTTTCAGTGGGCCGTGTGTTAGGAACGCAAAAGATTGGAAACTTCCCCCTTTTTATGTGCGTTTTCCCTTTTTTTTTTTTTTTCTTTATCTGCCTGAAGGGGTATTGTCTGTACAAATGTTCCTTTTTTTCCCGGTTGTTCCTACTTTTTCCTTAACCATTTGTCGACCGGTCACTAATAACATAAAACGACGTAGCCCCCCCCCTCTTTTCTTTTTCACGCTCGTTTTTTCCCTCTCTCTCCCCCTCTCCGTTCCTTTTCCCAATTTCAAGTCGAACGCATTCGATAGCTCGGAAACGGTGCCCTTTTTTTCTTTCCTTTTTCCCCCCGTTTCACTCCCCTCCCCGCGTTCCTGGATTCGCGGGGAACCGGCCTTTTCTCGACAAAGGCTCTCCCCTCCTTTTTTTTTACATCTTTTTTTTTTTTATCAACTTTCTCCTTTTTTCTCTCCGTCCGGAGTATGCAAACGAAGAAAGCGTTTCCTCTTCTAAAAGAGGGCTCCTTCCCTTTCTTTCCCCCTTTTTTCCCTTCGGCGTCCGATCAACCAGCTCGGATAATCCACCTGCGGGGCACACCATGTTCTGCGTCCCCCTTTTTTTTCTCTTTCATGGCTTCCCCCCCTCTTTTCTCGCCGCGGAAATAAAGCACCAACGGTGAACTATCGCGCTTTTCCTTTTTCTCCGTTGAAGGGGTATCATCATTTTTTTCGTTATTGTGTCCTCCACCCCAAAACAACAAAAAACAACAACACCCCCCCCCCCCCAGAGTCTTTTTCTTTACCCCTCCCCAACCCCCATCCACGACCATGAGATTCAATACCCGATATGCAGGGATTGTCTTTTTTCTTTCTTTTCTTCTTCTCTTCCTACTGCCGTGCAGGAAGCACGACAGGTGCGTTTTAAGACTCCCATTCTTGTTTTTTTTTTTTTATCCCATTCTCTCCTCTTTCACTTTTGAGTCCGTTGATGGGCGATATGATCGAGGCTTCTACGTCGGCCCTTTCCCTCCCCCCTTTTCCTATTTTTCCGTCCCCCATTCTCCCCTTTTTGTGAATGGAACCGTCGCTTTAGCGAGAAAACGCCTGTCGCTACCTATTCTCTCCTTCTTTTTCCATCTTCTCCCTTCCCCCCCTCCTCCTCGCTCAGGCGCGTCAACTCGATGGAACTAAAAAATCTCTCCTCTTTTTCCTGCTTTTTTTTTTTTTCTCTCATTTCGAGTTCTCTTATCAGTTCGGCGGAGAGATTCTTTAAGTGGAGCTCTCCTGGAACCTTCCTTCCCCTTATTCTTTTTTTTCCTTCCTTTCTTCCCTTCCTACAAGCGAAGGTACAATTCACCCAGCTTTTTATAGTTTTTTCTCTTTTTCCTTCTTCTCTCCTGCTGGAAAGGCCAGACGGAGAAGCCTCGGATTAATAGCTCCGTCCCCCTCTTTCCTTTTTCTTTTTTTTCCCATGTTTTTTTTTCTCCCCCCCCTCCAAGAATGGGGAGTGAGGAAGACGACCTGCTGCCTTCTTCCCTTTTTTTACTGTTACCCTTTTTTTTTTCCGTCCCTTTCCCCCCCATGAACGAGTCCATCCCTGCATGATCGTGTCTTTCTTTTTTTTTTTTTCCGCGCTTTCTTCTTCTCCCTTTCTTGCTTCCTCGTAGGATTTCCCCTCCTTTTTTTCCGTTTATTTTCCTCCCCTCCTCTTTTTGTCTTCCCTCGCTCGACAAATGCGGGCGGGCGTTTCTCCCTCACCCGTCTGTCCCCCCCTTCCCTTTCCCCCCCCTCGCCAATTGCGCAGGAAAAAAATGTGTCCCGAGGTGGATATCCTCTCTTTTTCTCTTCTTTCCCCGCCAGCCCTCCCTTTTTCTTTATGTCTGGAGAGGCTCCCTCTGTTAGGAAAGAGAAACGCTCCCTTTTTGGTTTCTTTCCCGCATTTGTGATCGATCGCACTTCTGTGGATCTGTCCGTTGTCGGAAAACGGCCGGTTGCCGAGGAAGCCTTTTTTCTTTTTTTTTTCTTTTCTGAATAGTTTCTTTTTTCTTTTTCCTTCTTCGACGTCTTTTGCCTGAAAGGGAAGAAGGAAAGTAGCGTTCTCATGTTTCCATCGCATTTATTTTTCTCTTTGTTTTTTTTTTCTTTCCTAGTGGGGGTTTTCTCTCCCTTTCTGAGCTTTTCTCCATTCCTTTCCCCATTATCCGGCTCACGGATGGAAAGTGGCGGAATTGCCCACCCGTTGTTACATGCCCCCCTTACTCTCACTTCGTTTTTTTTGGTTAGAAAAAGAAAAGGGAAAAGAAGATACCGGTCTTTCTCTTTTCATTTCGGACGCACCTCGTCCCAAAAGGACTTTGTGGCATGTATGTATAAATGGCGGCTTTTCCCCCTCTTTCGCAATCGCGGCCGGACGTAAACTGCTGCTTCTCTTTTGTCTCCTCTTTTTTTTTTTTTATTCTCCAGTTTTTTCTCCCTTCCTCCTCTCACCCCCCCCCCACCGAACCACCAATGCGCGACGACTTCTTCCCCTTCCTCCCTTTTCTCTTTTTTTATATGTCATGCGCGGGAATGCGCGTTTAAGGAATTCGGCGAAAATCTCTTAATGATACGAGTGGATTCTCCTTTTTTCCCCAGCCTTTTTCTCCCCTTCCCATCTTTTTTTTTGAGGGACGATAAATATGCATTCTTAAGTTGGATCTCTGTGGTTGCGCGCGCTTATTCTCTCTCCCCTCCTTCCTTCTCCCCAACTCTTTTTCCCCCCCTTTTCTTTCCTCCTTTCTTTCTCCATTTCAGCGGTAAGGCAGGGCACGGAGTCGTGGTGGCACGAACACCGGAATGGTTTTTCCCTTCTTGTTTTCTCTCGCGTTTTTTTTCCTTTTTCCACCCGGCGGCAGAGGTGCGCGCTTTTCCAAGGGCTGTCCCTTTCCCTTTTTTCCCGGCCCCTTTTCCCTCCCCCCCCTCTCTCTATCCATACAGTGACACCCAAAGGCTTTTGCGGGCGCCTCCATTGAATGGGTCGGTTTTTCCGCCCCTTCGTCCTTTTCTTTTATTTTCTTTCTACCGACGGAAGGGTGCCGCCAGCTTCTTTCTTTCAGTTCCCCCCTTCCCCCTTTCCCGTGCCTCCGTGACCAGGCCGCCTTCGCCATTGTCTTTTTTTTCTCCCCCCCCCCTCTCTTCTCCCCCAGAGCGCAGAATAAGAAGTTCAAGTCCAATCGGTCGGCGTCGACAACCCCCTCTTTTTTTGTCCTTTACTTTCTTCCTTTCCGTTTCCTTTCCTCTCTCTTTTTGCACAGGAAATTCAGGTGCGACACAACGCGAGCGAATATGCCAGACTGGGTCGTCTCCCTTTTCCGTCGATTCCCTTTTTGACCCATGGCAGCCCAGCATCGCTCGATGCAACAGTGCTTCCCCTCTTTGTTTCCCCTTTCACCCGTCCCCTTTCCCTTTTCCCTTCCTCCTTTTCTCCCTTTTCCCCAGAGGGAGCCGAGAAAATATCGCGAGCACCTCTTTCTCTAAACTCCCTTTTTCTCCTTTTGCTTTCACTTTACCTCCTAGTTTAAGGATGGGGTATCAGGATGTTCTCATCATCGGTTGTCTTTTTTCTTATGTTTCCTTCTTTTTTCCCTCTCTGTTGAACCTAGAGAAGAACAGGAGGTTAAGGCCTCGCCCTTCCCTCCTTTTTTTTTTCAATCCCTTTCCCTTCCTTTTTCTCTTTCCTTCGGCCTACCAACAGCAAACAAGCCCACGCACATGAGATTCCCTTCCCTCCCTTTTTTTCTTTTTTTTACCCTTCCCTCTTTTTCCCCCTAGCGGTAGTAGGAAGATACCCATTCTTTCTTTTTTTTATTCTCCGCCCTTTCCCTCCCCCCGTTCTTCCAAACTAATGAGCATTTCGGATGAGTGATGGCGCGCTAGATTCCTTTCTTTCGTCCCCAGGCTTTTCTTTTTTTTTTTTCTTCTCTTCTGAACAATCTGGGGGGAATGGAACCTTCGCCCTTCTTCTCCTTTCGGCCTCTTCTCCTTTTTCTTCTCCCTCCTACCTTCGGACGACCTTAGCAGCCTCAAGAGCAGTGCCTTTTCCCCTCCCCTTCGAGATCTTGCTTTTCTTTTTTTTTCTTCTCCTTTCCTTTCGCGCGATTTCTTTAAGTTGAAGCTCTCTGGAAGGACTTCCCCCTTTTTTGCCAATCTTCCCATTCGTTTTCTCGCTAAAGCGAGGTTCCATTCCCCCAGAGTTTCTCCCTTTCCTTCCGTACGTCTTTCCCCTCTTTCTTCTTTTTCCAATGGCCACGGAGAAGAATCGGATAATAGCGCTCCTCTTTCTCATTTCTCCCTTTTCTTTTTTTTGTATCCATACAAAACCTCAAAGAAGGGGAGAGGAGAAGACGTACCCCTTTTTTCCTTTCTTTTTAACCTTTCTTTTTTTTTCCCCATTTCCTGTTCCACCCTGAATGATAGGGTTATTCTTCTTTTTTTTCTTCCTTCTGCTTTCCTTTTTCCTTTCTTTCCTCGTGCTCATCTTTCGAAACCAATCGCCGTTAAAAACATTTCTGTTTTTTTTCCCTTAAAATTCTTCCTTCTTCTTTACCACGAGTGGGCTGGATTTAATAGTAGAACAAATGTTTTTTTTTCCTTTCTTTTTTCCCTCTTCTTTATCACCGCCTGATGTGATTGAACCAAATCTGATGAACCTCCTTCCGCCCCTTTGTTACCCTTCTTGTTTTTTCTCCGAGCCGAGTTTAACCCGAAGGGGCGTCGCTGGCAAGTTTTCACGCCCTCTTTTTTTCTTTTGACTTTTCTTTTCTTTTCTTTTTTTCCTAACTCGCGGACTGCTAGATGGTCATGGCGCACTTTCCTCTCCTTTCCTTCCCGCCTCTTCCCTTCTTTTCTTTTTGCCTGGTCGAGTAAGACCCAGCTGCATTAGTCGATCGCGTGGCGATGCCTTTCCCCCTTTTCTTCTTCTTTGTGTTCCTTTTCCCTTTCTTCTTCCCGGATTGGAGTGGAATCTTATTCTGCGCGTATGTTGGATAGCGTTTCTTTCGATTTTTCCCCGCTCTTTTTCTTTTAACCAGGATCAGAAAGGCTGAGCGGCTTTCCCTTCCTCTCTACCCCCCTTTTATTTTTTCCCCTTTTCTTCCCCCCTTCGGGCGGTCGCACCGCCCCCGTGGGTTTTTTTTTTTTTTCTTCTTTTTTCTCCCCTTTTTTTCTTTTTCTTTTTCCCGAACACCGCCCCTGCAATGGAAGGCGCTCCCCTTCGTCGGTTCCCTTTCCTTTCTTTCTTTCTTTTCCCTTTCTTTCCCTTTTCCTCCGTGGGAAAAAAGCGCGCACTCTTCTCCCTTCCTTCTTTTTGCCCCCTTTTTCCTTCTTCCCCCCCTTCCGTTTTCGTGCCACCACGACTCCGTGCCGGCCTTAACGCTGAAGATGAAGAGCCCCTTCCTTTCCCTTTTGCTTTTTCTTTCTATCCCGTTTCTTTTTTATTCTTTCGATCGGCATAAGCCGGACGTAGCAACACTTCTCTCCCTCCCCTCTTTTTCTAACCCTCCCTTCCTCATCCTTCTCTTTCTATCCCAAGACACCCGTCGATCACTCCCACTCGTATCATAGAGATTTTCGACGAATGCTTCCCCTTCCCCCTTCTTTTCAGTGTACCTTTTTCTCCCCTGGCTTTTTCTCCACCCTTCCTTTGTCCGGACCTTCCGTCGTCGCGCAGGGTGGTGCAGGTTGGGTTCTGTTCTTTCCTTTTCCCCAGCGTTTATTTTTTCTGTCTCAGCCACGAGCAGCAGTCAGTCGGCCGCCGGTTCTCCCTCCCCCTGTCGTTCCCCCTTCCTTTTCTTCCCCTTTTTGGAAAGCAAAAAAGATGAAAACGCGCACTAGTTACGGGTTTCCTTTTCCTTTTTCCCCGCTTTCCTCCTTCTTTTCTATTTGCGACGCATTGAAGGGGTATGGTCTTTACAAAGGGTTCTTTTCCCTCCCTTTTCTTTTTTCTGCTTCTTTCTTTTTTTCTTTCCCTCCGTCCCAACACGACGTAGCAAACAGCTCGCATCCTTTCTCCTTTACCGATCCCCCCCCCCCCCCCCCTTTTTTCCCTCCCCCTCTAACGCCTTCGTATAGCTCTGTTAAACGGAAATTCAGTTCTCGCACCTCGTCTTCTCTTCTTTCCCTTTGGAGACACCGCCTTTTCCCTTCTCTTTTTTTTTCCCCTCTTTCTCAATGACAGAGCCAGAAGTCGCTTCAGATCGCAAACGTGCTCCCTCTTCCCCCCCCCCCCACCCCCTTTTTTTTTCTCCTTTCCCTGTTTTCTCTTCATAAAAAGAGGGCGCCGCGCACACCTTTTCCTCTCTCCCCTCCCTTATTTGCACCCTTCCTGTTTTTCCCTGTTTTCCTTTTCCCACCATTGTCTGCGCAAATTGCGCGAGTGTCAGGCTTTTCTTCTTTCTCCTCTGCCTTTCCCATTTCCGCACGCATTGTCGAGCGAGGACCCCTTCCCCCCATCTTCTTTCCTTTTTTTTTTTTCTCTTTCAGATGAGATCGAGGACGTCATAAGGGAATAGTCGCGTCCCCCCCATCTCTCCTCACACTCGCCCCCCTCCTTCCTTTTCCTGTCTTGTGAAAAGCGGAGATCGAACTGGAGGTCCCTCCCCTTTCCCGTGCTTTCCTTTTTCCTCCCCCTTCTTCCTCCCTTCCAACCAGTTTGGAGGGTTTGAGGATTCAATCTATTTCTTTTAGTTTTTTCCCCCCTCTCCCCCGACAAAGGTTCGGCAACCTTTCCTTTTTCTCTGCTTTTCTTTCCCTCCCCCCTCCCTGAAAAAGGATCTGGCCTTCGAAAATTTCCCTCTTTACACTTTTTTTCATTTCCTTCCTTCCCCTCTCCTCTTTACGCCCGGAGAAGGATCCTGATGTTATCGCCTTTTTTCTTTCTCTTTTTTTTTTTCCCTTTTTTTCCGTTTTTTTTTCTTTCTTTTTCCCTTCTCTGTTTTTTTTTTTTCTCTTTTTTTTCGTCAGGAGGCCGCCCCTGCCTCTCCTTGCAGCGTCAAAACTCAGGAACGTCACCTATTGAGACTCTCTTTCTTCCCCTCTTTTTCCCTTTCTGCGGCGAAGGTGGCGAGACGATGTTTTAACTTGAACCTTTTTTTTTTTTAATCATACCCCCTTTTTTTCTTCTCTTCACTCGTTCCGCTAAAAGCGAAGGTTCCATTACCCCAGAGTTTTTCCCCCTTCCCCTACTGGCCCCTTCTCCTTTTTCTTTCTTCCAGGGCCCGACGGGAAGAATCGGATAATTAGAGCGCCCCCTCAATTCATTTTCTTGTATTTTTATTCTTTTTTTTTCCCATTCTCATCTTTCTCCATACAAAAACTCAAGAATGGGGAGGAGGAAGATCCCTGTTTCCCTTCTCCTATGACCCCTAATTCTCCAACTTTGGTAGGTGTTTCCCCCATTCTCGACTTCCTTGTATTGTCCTTTCTTTTTCTCTTTCCATCCAATCGTAGCGCCAGCCCCCTCTTTTTATCCTTCAGCTTTTCTTTCACTCCCCTCCCCCGTTAAAAACTATTTCGGTGCGGTCGAACGTCTATTCTTTACTCTTCCGACCTTCTTTTCCCGAGCGAACGCGGGGGTCGCGATCATCCGGTGAAATCACTCTTATGTTTCCCTTCCCCCAATCCTGCCCTCTCCTTTTTCTTTTCCTTTCTTCTTGGGTTGGATCGACGCCGAGTTTAACCGCAGGGGGCGTCTCTTCCCCCCCTTTTTTTTTTTCCTTTTCTTCTCTTCCCTCTCCTCTTACTTCTCCCCTTCCCCCTGGCCGGGGTGCGCATATTTGTTTTTGTGCAGTAAACTCGCGGACCTTCCCCTCTTTCCTTCCCTCTCGAGCCGGCTCTGGCTCTTTCCTTTGTCGAGAAAGGACTTTTTCTTTTTTCTTGTTTTGTTCTTCTTTTTTTTTCCCCTTTTTTTTTATTTTTCCTCTCCCTTTCCTTTTTTTCCGAGCTATCGAAGGCGTTAGACTGAAATGGCGGCCCTCACGTTCTCTCTTCTTCTCAAGTTTCCTTTTTCTTTCCTTTCCTCTTTTCGCGTGTTGGATAGCGTGGTTGGGGGAACGGAGGAGCTTTCCCTCCCCTTTTTTTCGTCCCCTTCTCCTTCCCTTTCTCCCCCCTTTGGAGGAATGCACCCGTTTGTAAAGACAATACCGTCAGGCCCACCCCCTCTTTCTCTCTCCCCGTGGCTTCCCCTCTGTTTTCCTCCCTTCCCCGAAGATCCGGGCAGATGACGCGAGCACCGTACTCTGCTCCTCTTCACCTCTCCTTCTTTTTATTCTTTTTCTCTTCTTCTCAATGGCGGCGTGCTTTCCGATTCTTTCCCTTTTCCCTTTTTTCTCTCTTGAGTTCATCCTTGGAAAAAGCGCGCACCCCCTCTCCCTTTCTTAGTTTCTCCCTTTTCCCCCCCCCCCTTTTTTCCCTTCAGGTCCGGACCAACCATTCCGGGTTCGTTGCCACACGACTACTCTTCTTCCCTCCTTTTTGGCTTTTCTTCTTTTTTTCCCTTTTTTTCTCCTCCCGGTGTCTGTTCGCATCGCAGTAGCCGGCGTCGCAACCAGCAGAGAGCCAACTCCCTCCTTCCCTTTACCATACTTCATTCTCTTTTTCCCCCTCCCCTTTCCATCACTGATCATTAGAGATTTTCGACGAATGCCTGAAAATGCCGCATTTTTTTTCCCCCCCTTCTTCTTCAGCGGCCCCCTTTCCTTCTTTTCATTTTCCCCCTTTCCTTCAGGTGGTGCCGGTTCTGGGGGTTGCAATTTTACCCTTTCTCCGACATAGGTACGAACTATTTCATGCAGCTTTTTTTTTCCAATTCTGGGTCCGCGCAATATTTCTCTTCTCCTGTGGCCGGTCAGTCGGACGCGATGCGCACGCGCTCCCTTATTCCAGTTTCCCCCCCCTTATTCTTTTTCCTTTTGTTCGGAACGCAAAAAGATGAAACGCGAACTTATTACGTTGCTTCCTCCTTTTTTTTCAACTTTTTTTTTCCTCTCTGCTATTGAGCTCGCCATGAAGGGGTTCTTTCTCCCCTTTCCGCCTCCTTTCCTTTTTTTTCCTTCCCCTTGTTCTCCCGGCTCCGCCGTCCACACGAAGCTATCCCCCCCCAGCTCCTCCTTCCTTTTTTCGGCCCCTCTCTTCTCACCCTTCTCTTCAGGCCGGCATTTCAGTCGAACGCCTTCGATAGCTCGGGCCATTCCTTCCTTTCTTCTCGCTTTCCTTTTTTTTTCCCCTTCCGGGCACGGCCTTTTCTCGACAAGGAAAAGAGCCAGAAGTCGTCTCTCGCCCCCCCTTTCTTTCTAGTTACTACCCCCCTTTTTTTTTCCTGTCCCCGCAACGGCCGAAGCGTTTCTCTTCTAAAAGAGGGTGGCCGCGCCCCCCCTCTCCCTCCCCCTTCCTTACTTTGTTAACTTTTCCCCCCCTTCACCTTTTCCCCCCTTTTCTGCGCAAATTGCGCGAGTTCAGATTTGGGTCATCAGGCTTTTCTTCCTCCTTCTTCCATCTTTCCCTTTTTCTTTTCTTCTCCATTCAACACGCTTGAACTATCGCAAAGGTTTTCAATTTCTTTTTCTTTTTCGGCGCTTTTTACCCTTTTTTTTTCTTTTTCCCCCTCGATGTTGCAGCGCGAAGATTTAGCGAGGCCTCCCCCCCCTCGCAGTCTTCTTTTTTCCTTCCTCTCCTTCCCTTCGGTTCGTGACTTTCAGCGAGAAGAAGGCAGCGCATGCTGTTTCTTTATCCCAAATCTCTTTCTTTTTCCTCTTCCTACCCAAATGTTCGGCAAACTCATGAGCATTTCGGACTCTTCTTAGTTCTCCTCGTTTTTGTTTTGCACTCCCTTTCCTTTCCCCTTTCTTTTTCCCTCCCCGCCGCCATTGTGAGAAACTCTGGGGGAATGACATTCGCTTCTTCTCTCATTTTTATCCTTCTTCTTTTCTCCAAAAACGTAAAGAAATCGCGGCGCCTTTTCTCTCTTTCTTTTTTCTTGGAACTACCCCCTTCCTTTTTTTTTTATCCTCCGTTGGAGCTGCCTGACTAGATGATTCCTTCCTTATCTGGTTTCTCCCTTTCCCTTCCGTTTTTTTTCCCCCATGCGATAAAATTCAGGATACTTAGACGGCGTAAACTTACACTTCTTGCCTGTCTTCATTAGGTTCTTCCTCTTTTTCTTTTCCTCTCTCTCCAAGCGACACCATATCTTTTTCGATGAACTGAGGATTTCGCTGTTCGTTCCCTTTTTTCCCTTCTTTTTTGTTCATGACGCCCACCAGTTCAGAGGCTCTTTCTCTTTTTTTTCTTGAGTTCTCCTCTCTTTTAGAAGGATAGCATATTTTTTCTTCTTTTTCACAGTTGGTCGGTGCCTCCAGTTCGATATAGCTTTCACATGACTCGCTTTTTGCTTTTTCTTTTTTCCCTTGTGGAGGGTGACGACGACTATTAGACGAGATTGAAGTACCGTCTTTTTTTTTTCCCTCCTTTTACTCTCTCTTTTACCTTTTCCCATACCGGGGGGTCGCCGAAGAGAAGGGGTCGAGTTATCCCCTTCTTCACAACCAAACCAACCATAAAAAACCACCCCCCGCACATACTCTTTTCCCCCCCCCCCACCCATATCTACTCTGCTACTTCCCCCCCCCTCCCCCGATTTTTCTTTTCTCTCCGAGTGGTTGGATCGACGCCGAAGTGTAACCCTCCTTTTGTCTTCTAGCCAGGAAGACTTGATACAAAACCTGCCCTTAGAATTTTATAAGCTTTTCCCCTCTCCCCCCTTTTCTGCCGGTGCAGATCCTGAGAGGAATAACGGCCACCTTCTCTTTTATGTTCAGTCCTTCCTTTCCTTTCTCTTTCCTTTTTCTCTTCTTGTCGAGAAAAGGAAGGTTGCCCCCGGCTCCTTTTCCTTCCTTTCTTTTTTTCAGACTTCTTTTTTTAACCTCCATTCTTTTGGTGGAACTGAATTAAGTGTCCCGAGCTATCAAGGCGTTTCGACTGAACTTTCCTTCCCTTCCTCCCTTTTTTTGCCTTTTTTTCTTTTTTTCTTTCCCCACTTTCTCCTTTTCGTGGCTAGCAGTCGTGTTGGGACGGGGAGCCGGTAGACAAGTTTTCCTTCTTTCCCTTCTCCTTATTGCGCTATTTTTTCTCCCTTTTCCCTCAATTCCCCCGTCTTCTCTCTCAGCTGGTTACCTTTTCTTTCTTTTTTCTTGACGCCGAGCCACCGTAAAGTGCGTTGTTTTCTTTCCCTGGATTCCCCTCCCGTTTTTTTTCTTTGTTCTGTATAAGGGCGGCGGTCTTTTCTCCTTTTGCTGCGCTTTTCTCTCCCCCTCTTTTTTTCTTTTTCTTTTTTCCAGCACGGACGACAAAGTCAGTCGAATCCGCCTCCCTTTTTCCCCATGTTTTTCCTCCTTCCTTTTTCCCCCCCTTTTGTGCCTTACCGTGAAGATGAATCAAGCCGTAATCACTGTACTTCCTTATTCCCTTATTTCCCGTCTTTTTCTTCTTCTTTTTTTCGTGAATCGGACGGGTTGTTCGCGCATAAGACTGGCGTCGCAACCATCCATGCTCTCCCTCCTTTGTTGTTGTTCTCTCGCACCCCTTTTCTTTTTATGCGAGCGACAAGACACGTCGATCACTCCACTTCCCTCGGTCCGCCATTCCTTTTCCCCCTGTTCTTCTCCCCTTGATTAAGGCTTGGATTCATATTATTCGCCCCCGTAATGTCTTTATCAGTACCTTTTTTTTTTTTTCTTTTGCAAGCGGGAGGCGAGGTCGATGCCTTTTTTCCTGTCTTCCCCCTGCTTTCCTTTTTCTTTTTTCTTCCTCAGGCAGCAGCAGGTAAGTCGGCCGCGATGCCGTCCTTTCTCTCCTTTTTACATCCCCCCCCCCCTTCCCCCTTGAGGGGGCGGTGTTCGGAAAGCAAAACCTTCCCCCCTCCTCACCAGGTTTTCCTTCTACTTTCTCCGAAGGGTGCCGCCCGTTGCGTGCTGACGTCGGATTCTTTCTATTATCACTTTTTTCCCCTTTCCTTTATCTTCCGACTCAGCCTTATCTTGATCCTGTTTTTCCCTCAGGCTTTCTTATTCCCTTTCCCTGTTCCCCAAGACGATAGAAACAGGCGCGCAGAATAAGAGTCATTCCCTCTAATCACTCCCTTTCTCCCCCTGCTTTTTCTCTGAACGCCTTCGATAGTCGGGAAACGGAAATTAAGTTCTTCCGCTTTCGACATTTCCTTTCATTTCTCCCCTTCCCTCTTTCCTCCGGCAAATGGCCTTCGGGGCAAACGGATTTTATCGACCCCCATTCCTTCCATCGCTACCCTTTTCCCCATTTCTCCCCGTCGTTCCCCACAAAATTAGAGCACCAGGCGAGTTGCGTATTCCCTTCCTTACATCCCTTCCGCTTTCCCCCTTTTTTTCCCCCTCTTTCAAGCGGACGCCCATGCGGGTAACTCTGGCTTCTCTCCCCCTATTTTCTCAAAATTTTCTCTTTGTTTTCCTTTTTTTTCTCCTCGGTGATTTCACCGGGATGATCGGCGACCCCAGCGGTCGATCGGCCGCCCGCCCACCTCCCCCTTTTTTCTTTCACAGGTTTTTCTTTTTTTCCCTTCTTCCCCTTTTTTCTTTTTTCATCAGAGGAGCTACGGGACGTTCATCCGGATGAATAGTTCTCGTTCCCTTCTGCTTCTTCCCCCCTTCTTTCCTCCTCTCTTCGTCAGGTATGGGACTCGGTCATGGTGAAAGAGGATATCGAACTTGCTCGTCACCTGGCTTTTCTAATGCCCTTTTTTTTTTCTCTTCTAGAAGATGAAGCAAGAGCCTCGGAAAGTTTGTGGGCGCTCCCCTTCCCCTTATGATTCCCTTCTTTTTCTCTTTTTCTCTTTTCGGACCTTTCCAGCAGGCGCGCATAAATGCAGTCGGAACAAAGTCTTTCCCCCTCTTCTAGACCCCTTTTTCCCTCTGCCTCCTTTCCCTCTTCCTACCGCCCGGATAAGGATACTGATTTATCGCATTGGTGGGCCGCGCTGTTCCAGTTTTCCCCCCCCTTTTTCCGGGTCTCCCTCTCTTTCCCTTTTTTTTTTTTCTTTTTTTCTTTAGTTCCCATCGAGTTGACGCTGCCCTTGCTCGTTATCTATCTTTTTTCTTTCTCCCCTCTCCTTCCCCCCCCCCTTTCCCCCTCTTTGTAAATGCGGCCAGATCGGTATCGGGACAGGCGTCTTTTTTCCTTCGTTTCCATGTTCTTTTTTGTGATAGGTCGGCGTCTTTCCTCCTTTTCTTCGGAAAGGCTCCCTCCTTCTCCTCTTTTCTTTCTTCTTCCGACCTGCTCATGAGTTGCCGAACAGTTTTTGTCGGCTTCTCATTTCCTCCCCCCCCCCCCCAACCCTCTTTTTTTCTTTTCCCTTTCTTGAAAGTCACGACCGACCAGGATTTTTTTCCCCATTTTTTATTTTTCTCTTCCTCTTCCCTTCTCTTTTCTTGAATCTCATGGGGAGTGGGGGAGTGGTTGCTGTTTGGGTGAGTCGGGCTTTCGCTTCCCTCTTTAGGGTTTCCCCTCCCGTTCTTTCTTTCACTCTTCGCTTCAAAAAGAGTTACAGGTGGGTGGCGGTCGCGTCGAGGCCTCCTTTCTTGGTCCCCTTTATTTCTCTTTTTCCTTTTATTTGCGGAAGAGAGACGCTTTGTCTCCTCCCCCCCCCGATTTTTCTCCCCTTCCCCTTCGCGCAATTTGCGCAGAAAAATGGTGTGACCGAGGTTGGATATTCGATTTTATTTTTTTTCTTCTTTTCTTTTTTTTTTTCTTCCTCGGCTTTCCCCTCTTTTAGAAAGAGGAAACGCTTCGGCCGGTTGTCATTCTCCTTTCTTCTTTTTGTTCTCCCTTTCTTTTCCCCCTCCCTCCGTGAGGGAATTATGGATATTTACTTTGTCGAGAAAAAGGCCGGTTTTCCCTCCCTCCCCGTGCGTTTTTTCCTTTTTCTTTTTCCCCCCTTTCCTCCCCTTAATTTCCGTTCCCGAGCGATCGAAGGAGTTCGACTTGAAAATGCCGGCTACCTTTCCTCGCTATCCCCCTCGACTTCAGTCCCCTTTTTTCCCCTTCTTGTTCTTTTTTTCATCTTTCGTGTGGGAAGGGGAGAGGGTTTCTCCCTTCTTTTCTCTTCCTTCTTTCTCTTCTCTGGCCGGGTCACGGAGGCAAAGTGGAGGAATTAACCCTTTTTTACCTGCCCCACTGCAATTTTTTCTTTTTTTTTTTTTCTCCTCTCCCGGCCGCTGAGCGAGAAAAGTAATAGTGAGCCTTTTTAATGGATTCCCCTCCCTCTCCCCTTCCTCTTCCCCCGGCCGTCGGTTGCCCTTTCTTCTTTTTTTTTCTTTTTTTTTTTCCGTTTCCCCCTTGGGAAAAAGTCTCTCCCCCCCTTTTTTCTTCCGCTTGCCCACCCACCTTTTTTTCCCTTCCGGTCCGGGACAAATTACGGGTAGTGCAACACTGTTACTCCCTTCCCTTCCCTGTGAATAACTCCCTCTTTTTCATTTTCTTTCCCTTCCCCTTCCGAGTGGATGATCGACGGATGTCTTGTTCGCTAGCAAAGCCATCTTTTTTTCTTCTGTTCCTCTCCCTTCTTTTTCTTCCGAAACATATCATTCTTACGTTCGGATAGTACTTGCTGGTTGCGCCTCGTCTTTCTTCCCTCGTATCTCTCTCTTCCCTCTCCCTCCCTCTCCCTTCCCTCTCCACTCCAAAGGCTCGTCAGCCTTTCATCGGGTCTTCTTCTTTTTTTTTCTCCCTTCCGCGCAGAGTGGTGCCGGTTGGGGGTTGCAAATCTTTATTTTGCCGTTTTTCTCCCATTTGTCTTTTTTCTTCCCCTTTCGGTGACGCCAGAGCAGCAGAGGTAAAGTAGGCCGCGATGCTCACTTTCCCTCTCACTTCCCCTTTCTTTTTTTCCCTCCATTGAAGGGGCGGTGTCGGACACTCCCCAGCTCTTTTCCTCTTTCTCGTAATCCCTTTATCTTTCTTTTTCCGCGCTTGCGTGCTGCGATAGGATATTGAGCTCTCCTTCTAGTTGTCCTTTTTTTTTTTCCTCTTTCCTTTTTTGTCTCTGCCCAGGCGCAGGAGCAGGAAGGGAAAACTGGTCGACCGGCTCCTCGTCCCCCCTTCTTTTTCTTCAATCCCCTCCTGTCTTCGTCTCCCCCCCCTTCCTTCTCCCCCCAAAACGTATTCGAACACGCGCGACTTTAAGCCGGCCATTTAAAGGAGAAAGCTTCCGCTCGCTCTGACCCCTTCCTTTTTACCTTTTCCCCTTTCCCCCCTCTTTTTCTCCCCTCTTTCTTTCCGCTTCGCGGGACAAGGAATTTTATCGAAAGGAAAGAGCCAGAATTCGCTTTCCCCTCTTTTCTGAGTATTTCTCTTTTACCGCATTTCCCCCCTCCTGTTTGCCCGTTGTATTCCTGTCCTTCCCTATTTGTACCTTTTTCTCCTTTACTTTTTTTTTTTTCCCATCTGGCAAGCGGAGCCCATGAGGGTTAAATCGTCTCGCCCCCGGTTTCCCCACCCCTTTTCTAGTTAAGGATTGGGGGCAGAAGGATGTTCTCATTGTCGCTCTTCTCCCCTTCCCCCTCTCTTTTCCCCCCCCTTCCTCCGTTGACTATAGCGAAAAAGGCGTTCCGTTTCTTCTCTTCAAATTTTTTTTCCTGTTCTTTTCTTTTCCTTGAATAGGTCGCAGTACAAAACAGCGCGTTGCCATCCTTCAAACCCCCCCCCTCCCCCCCTATTTCTTTTCTTCTTGTGTGCAAAGCGGATATCGAACTGGGGGTTTCCTTCTTTCGTGGACTCCCTTCCTCTTCTTTACTCCTTTTTTTTTTTTTTTTCTGGACAAAGAAGATGAGCAAGCAGCCTCTGTACCCTTCTATCAAAATGCCTTCCCCCCTACTCTCTTTCATTTCCCTCCGATGATTATCAGTAGGAAATTAAAGAAGGAGCGATCCTTTCCAGTCTACCTTATAGCGACCCCCCCCTTGTTCTCCCCTGTTTCTCTTTCGACCCTGTCGATACGCATCTGCGCATTAAGACCGGATAAGGATCATGATTTTATCTCCATTTTTTTTTCCTCCGCGCCTTTTTCTCCTTCCCCTTTCCCCA
>Ga0179593_1388787_pt1 | contig 17563 bp, 20 predicted proteins | sample CZODoug2_1_08_16_FD_185931 | JGI IMG/M metagenome (GOLD analysis project Ga0179593, IMG submission 185931) | Vadose zone soil fungal communities from Angelo Coast Range Reserve, California, USA - CZODoug2_1_08_16fungal (PacBio error correction) | ecosystem: Environmental > Terrestrial > Soil >... | reverse complement strand
CGTCCCCCCGAGATTATTTTTTTCGATCTCTGGGTTCTTGATTTTTTTCGTTTTCCCCGGCTTTTATCTTTCTGCCGTTCGCGCCTCGTGCGGCCCAACTCCTCTTTTTGCGTCACGGTGACGACGCCATTCGCGTTACCCGATCTTATGAGGTGGAGACCCGCCCCAAGAACCCAGCCTCTGCTGGGCTTTTTCCCCCCCTTCGGACTATTTTCGCGCACCGGGTGAAGGCTGAACCCTTTCTCGATTCTATCGTCATTTGATCCTCCCCAGAAGGTAGTTAGCCGATTGTCAAGTCCCCTCTGCTCCCATGCTGTAACAGTGTGGATCCGATTGCTCCCCCTCGTCCGATCTGTCAAGATCGTCTGCCCTGACCGACGGTTTTATCCTTTTTTCTAAAACCCTCTATTATCGTTCGAATTTGTCGTTCTTTCTTGTCCCTATCCGAGATATTTTTTATCACAGGCCAGAGCCACGACGTGAAGTGTTGGCGGCCTTCCCCTTTTCCCCCTTTAGCCCTCACGAGTTTTCACCCCCTCCTAAGGCACCTTAATATGAGTAAATCTCGGCCTATGTTCTCCGCACGAAAGCCGTTTCTATTTTTCTGCAGCGGGCTTGGAAAGGCTTGTCCTTTTTTTTTTTTCTCCCTTCGTAGATGGGGCTTCGTGATATTTTCGGGCAGTTTTGCTTGCTAGGGATTTTGGGATTAAGCTTGCTTCAGTTGTGCTCACACCATCTTTTTGTCGATTCTTCCTTTTTTTGTCCCCTTTCACTCCCCCCCCCCCCTTTTTTCCCCACATTGACACCCCCACCCTTTTCCTTCCCTTTTTTTTTTTTTTGGTTTTTTCGGAAAGAACCAGCCTCGCATCCTGCTTTTTCTCTTGCCGAGCTGATAGAGTCTCTCTTTTTCGTGCTCGACTTCCTGACCTGGCGTTAGAGATCTTGGTAGTAACTCCCAGAATGTCTGTTGGATCCATGCTCCTCCCCCTCCGGTCTTTGTTCTGACACTGGCGCTCGTGGTGACCTCTTTCTCCTTGTCAGACATGCAAGATGAGGCATAGACTAGCGTTTCCTCCCCGTGGAAGTGGTACTACGTTTCTGACGAGGCCGGCCCGTTTTTTCCCCCTTTCCCCTGTTTTGGGAGGTGCCCATTGCCCCTTTAGTCGCCAGAGACCTTCTCCCACGTCCTGTCTTGCACGGTCGAGTTAAAAGAACCCCTTTTTTTGAGCTTTCCGTTTTCCCAGATGTTTTTTTTTTCTGACTCCGGACGCTTTGGATGTCCCTTCGCCTTCTAGTGATTGAGATCGTGGCGAAAGCCCTCCCCCCCGACGAGTTTTTCCTCGTCTAAGAGCAAACGCTAGTTAGTTCTTTGTTCCTTCCTTTTTCCCCATATGCCTAGTCGCCTCCGGGGATCCGTTCCCCCCCATCCCCCCTCTTGGAGCCAGAGTTTGCATCTGGTTTTAGATTTGATAGTCCTACCGAGATCGGGAATGCCCTCTTTTCCATTTTTTCGATGACGTCCCCCCCCGTGCTATTGATCGACCAGCACATGGACCTTTTGTTCCCAGATGCGGATACCCTTCCCCCCTCTCCTTTAAGATGGTTTTCTGTTTTAGTTCCACCCTACCGCCAAACGCTTGGCCGCGGAGGAGTCCCTTTCGTTAAGTCGAGGAGCGAGTTGTTGCCACGCTTTGACGGCCTCAAGGAATTTAGTTCCTCCCCCCCCCTTTTTTCCCTTCGACGAGGCGCACTCTCTGAACGTTAGCATGCTCTAACTCGCACTGGGCTAAAGACGACTTTTAATTATCTCGGCGCAGTGTCCTGCGTTTTTTTTTTTTTTCCCTTTTGATTTTGAATCTCCCAGAAGGTTTTCGGCCCGTCTTTCTGTATCCATCTTTAGACGCCTTCTCTTACAGAACTAATACCTAGATTCCCCCCATTGTTCCCCACACTCTCTTCCGGGGACCTTTCGCCATTGTCCCCAGAGCGTTCCTTCTGCGATTCTCTGTGTTCAGAGCTCCAGTCTCTTTCGGAGCTGCCGACGTTGTCGTCACGCTCTTCCCCCCCTTGTTCAGAGTCGCCAGAATTTTCTTCGACTGGTTCCATGATTTGATGCGTAGAACAGTATGTGGCGCCGGCCTTTGTACCGTGTCCATTTGCGCCAGTCATCCCTCTTTTTCTTTCATTCCCACATCAGGGCTTATTTCATCTCGAGAGATGTCCCTACGACTCTGCGCTGCTTTATTTCTTTGTCCCCCCTAGAGATATGGTCCGGGTCGGTACCCTCCCGCTAGAAGGTAGGTCCTTCCCTCTTCCTAACCATAGACGCCTTTTTGGTTTTTGCCTGCCAGGAAGTTCTTTTGGGATTAAATCTTTTTTTTTGAACACTGCGACCACCTGTCTCAGGATTTATAACGCGGCAAATAGGAGCCTGTCCTTTCGATAGTAGTAATCTCAAGTTTGTTGTGGTTATCTTGTGTTTGACGCGGGTCCTTTTTCCCCTTTCTATTGGAAAGATTCCCCTTCCATGAGACCTTTTTTGGATTCCTCCTTTTTTCTTGATGATTTTCCAAATAACGTTCGGGAACCCCCCCTGTAGCGACGAGTCTTTTTTTTTCCCTTTTTCATTAATCCTGTCCTTATTCCCCTTCCCTTAGTCCGCCCCCCGGAACAAGGCTCTATTTTAGTCCCTACTCAGCCCGTCCTCTGTGTCGACTATTTCTTCCCCGCTTCTCCCCCTCTTTCCCATCACTCCCTGCTGTCTATGATCCTCCCCCCCCTCCATCTACTGGCTGCACGGGAATTCGGTTAAGCCCTCGGCGATACCACGCCCAGACGTTCTCGCGACGTACTTTTGCCGAGGCTATTGGAATTCGTTCCTTCCTATGGACCCCCCTCTTTTTTGACGTGTTCTTACTCCTCAATCTCTGGAGTCCTTCCAAATCAAGCGAGACTCGCTTCATTTCCGATCTTTCTGAGAGCGTCGATGGCGTGCCTCTTCCTTCCTTGAGACAGGTGGTTTGCTTAGGTTTTTTATTTCTGGATTCTCGAATTTTCAAGGGCTTCCATGCGATCCGGGCCGGACCCCCCCCCTTCCCTGGCCTGCAAAGGAAAACGTCCGTTCGACTCGTCGCCCCTTTCTTGCGAGATTTTTTTGGCCCTGGGCTCCGCGGCGATTCTGCATTGCCGCCCTTCAGCTTTTTCCGACTCATTATGGATGAGGCCCATTCCTTCTCCCCCAAAAGGCTTGTTTTTCCACCTTTTTTTTTCGCGCGACTTCCTCTGGTGAGGATCTCCGCAGCGACGCGTTTTCTTTGATGTCGTCTGACGAGCCGATGCCCCCCAAAAAATCGGACCGGGGAGGCGCGCCTTCTCCCTGCATAAGACCGACTCTCGGCTTTTCCCTTTTGTACTTCCTAGTCCCACTGGCACCTCTCCCCCCGGCATCCGATTTTCCTCGTGGTAGTCTATTCGGCCCGGAAAAGGGCACCCTCGATAGCCACAGATCGGATTGGCCCGGATCTTTTCTCCTTTCGAAGCCCCTGGCGCCCTGGACTCAAAACTTTCTCTTTCCCTAGCCTTTGTTCATACGCGGCAAAAAGGTGTCAGCCCTTGCTTTATCCTAACAATTCCAGATCTCACCTCCCTTATCACCTAGTCTCCCCGCAACTAGGCTTCGTCCACCCGGCAAGGAGACCACATTGTGCTAGACTTCCCCCTCTAAACTCTCCCCAGATGTTTTTCACTATCTCTACTCTTCGCCATCTCGTTTCCCTTTCTGGAACTTTTTTGCTTACTTAAGTGATTTCTCACTCCGAATGGAAGTTGGAGGTCCCTTCCTGGCCCCCCGATCAGATGGATGTCTTTCCCTACGTTGTTGGTCTTCGTTCCTTCTTCTCTTTCATTGATAGCATATTGCTTGTACAAGCACACATCTCTAGGCCCTGTATATCCCGCAGACCATCTAGAGAGTTTTTTGTATCCAACACGTCAACCGACTCCTTCGCTTTCACTAAATCCAGTTCTCTTCGAACGCACAGGTCGCGGATTTAGCTCTCCCCCACCTGCTCGTCTCACGGGATTCAACCGACACTCCGGCACGTCCGTCGTGGCCTGGTTTACATCTCGTCACGCCCAGATCCCCCTCCCCGACATAGAAAATAGTTTCTGTTTTGCAGGATCATCTCAAAAGATGAATACATTCCCCAATGAAGTGAGCCCCCAAATTGCTACCTCTTGTCCTCTTCAGGATGTGGAAATACTAGACTATCGCGCGCCCCCCAGAAACTTCCCCCTCACCAGTATGCCTGCCTTTGACATTTGTTTTAGGATCTTTTACTTGGCGTCGACTTCGTCTCCCTCCCTTTTTTTTTTTCCCTGTTGTCTTTTTTTTTCGATAGAGACATGCGGGCGAGCAGCCTTTTTCTTTCCACCACTTAACGTTTGGCGCCTTTCTAACAAGAATTCCTGGTAGGCCACTTCCTAAAAGAACTCCCGTATCGCTTTCTTCGGCGCTGCGGCTCCCGCCTTTTTGCCCCTCCTGCGCTTGGGGATTTTTCTCCTGATTTTTTCACAACGCATCGGGAATCAAGTACAGCGGAGGGAGATCTTTGATTTCTTCACTATCGGACCCTGGCATACCCCGGTGGATCACTTGGCTCCTCTATTTACTTACCCTCCCTGTTTTTTGTCGCCAGCCTCAACTTTGCTCCAATTTAGGCCTACTCTCTTCCCCGAGCAGCGAGGTCCTGTTAAGATTACTCTGCCCTTGGAGCAGCCGCATCTTTTCTTTTCAGGGCGTTTTTCGCTCTGTCTCTTGTGACGAGGCTCTGCCAATACCCCCTAATTGGTCAAAGGCCTCGCGCCCCTATCTTCCCTCCTGTCTTATATATTTCCCGGCGAGATCGGTACCCTTGCACACTTCTCCTTCCTAGTCACTTTTCAACGGAGGGGATGCTCGAGTGAAATGCCACCCCCCTAGCGAAGATAGCGCCGCTGTTTGCTGGTTCCCCGGTTTTTTCCTTTTTCAGATTTTAGTTCCCCCCCCCCACATCCCTCTGATCCCGTTACCCTGCTGCTCTTTCCTCAGGAAAACCTTCCAGCCGGCTCTTCCCAATCTTTCCAATCGAAGCAATAGTAGACTTGATTCTGGTTACTCTTCCCTCCTCCGGCGCCCCGGACTCCCTGGTCTAATCATAGGTCTTCTCTCCCCTCTGTTTTTTTTACAGGACCGACGTCTCAGACAGGTCTGCCCTTCCCCGCTCCTCCTTTCCTGCTTTTTTTTCCGCGACAATTTACTCTTTCTGCCGTCAGATGCTTTTTTTTGCACCCTCGAATCACCTTTCGCACTGCCCCAGATAAACGACGCTGCACATCTCTCCTCTCCTCCGTGGTTTTTTTTTCGTCTTTGACTTGCGTCCTCTCTCGTTATTTGATGTGCCGGGCTGACTGATCGACTCCCCCCCCTTTTTTTGCTTTGAGGAACACCTCTCTTTTTGACGAGACGAGTCCTAATGGTAGAGAACGTTTGGGGGGCTGATAAAGGGCCCCCCCCTGTGTGAACCTTACGTCCTCTTCCCTGTCGAGGTATAAAGCCTTTTTTCTTTTACCTTAGGCCCCTCTTCCATGACCCCCCCCCCCCCCCGGTGATTGTCTTGTTTTCCTTTTCCCCGTGGTAGACGATGTCTTCGGATTTGAAGATTTGGTTCAGCCCCTTTTTCGCTTGCAGGAAAAGTTCCTCGTAGTCTGGGAAATTTGCGGGGGCCTACCAGTGGTTGTTGTCCTATCCCCCTACCACTCCTGCCTGTCGACCAGCAGCCCAGTAGTCGCTACGGCACGCAGATCTTTGTTTGGCGATGTGGCGAGCTTTGGAGAGCCCCTTGTTTTTCAGCGTAAGACGAGGGCACTCCCTTGGCCCTCTAGAGCAGCAGTACTCGCTTTTTTCTGTTGACTATGGATTTTTTTTTTCTCTGCCCCCTCCTCTTGGAAACTGCGATTGTTCTGCCTACCGATGCCCGGAAGTAGTCTATTATGTCTCCTTCTCTAATTATGCCCCGCCCCGTACGCGTCAGGGAGGGTCCCTTCCCTCTCCCTAAAGAAAACCTCGGCGGGATTGTCTCCCGAGCGTAGATCGACCGTTGCTGGCTCTTTCGCGATCTTTTTGCCTCCCTTCCGCAATTCTCCATTTTTCTCCTGTCTGTGACGAAGAGGCATTGTCTTCCCGTATCTTCCTTGGCTTTGCTTATGCGTGACGACCTTTATAGACCAGTCTGTGGCTGTTCGGTTTCTGCCCTTTCCCCCCCCCCCCCCGGACGGCTACGGATTCCTCCGTCTTCTTGGACGGAAGCTTTTCCCCCTTTTTATCTTTCGGTTAGTATCCGGGGGAGCTGCCAGTGGGCCCAGGTTCCCCCCCTTTAGGAGATGTCCGCCAAGCCAAGCCCTTCCCCCCCCCCCCCGTGACTTCCAGTTTCAGAGAGCAGATTCGTCAAGAGTCGCACTGACCTCCCTTTGAAGAGGTTGGACAGGGTCTTTTTCTTTTTCCGCCTTTCTGAGGGCCGAGGTCGTCCTGCTTTCGGCAGTGTGGTGCAGGAAGGGTCTTTGGTGTCCTTTTTCCGATTACGCCGGATGCTTGATGATGTAAGACCCCTTCTCTCTTTTTTTTTTTGGAGTTTGGAGGTAGAGGATTTTGCCAGGAAATCCGCTTACGACGTCCAGCCGGAGTGAGATTGGCCGATTTCGTTTTAGCGCGCATTTGTACTCGACGAAGTGCCTCCTGTTTTCTCTTCGCCGGGTAAGGTTTCAGCAGGATTCCGGTTTCGGATGAAAAATGAATTGCTGTTGGTCGCTTCTCTTCCCCCCTGTTTTTTTTCCGTGGACCTTCTCGGATGTTCTGCTGTAAACCCCTCGGCAGTAATATCCGAGCCGTTAAGACAAAACCCTTGGCCGTGAATACTTTCACTGATCGATCCTTTTTTTCGACCGCAAGTCGTGTGAGGGAAACCTCCCTAAACAGCGCTCCTCGACCTTCCTGTCTCTTTGATTCTTTTAGCTCATGGAGAGATATTTAAAGCCCCCGGTGATATGGTCCGTAAGTCTGCCAGCTTTGGGAGACGTGGTTGATTGACTCGGCATGATGCCCTCTTCTTTTTGATTGCTCCTTTGCCCTTCCAGCCGATCAACCTCCTCCCTATGATATTTTCTTTCCCAAGCGCAACGGTCCGAGTTACTGTTTTGGGGTTGGGGTGAGCCTGACTGCGTTCCTCGGATCTCCTCCTTATCCGGTCCCCCCCCCCCGATGCGGTCTTTTCTCTCCGTTTGACTCTGGTCCCGCCGGCCCCGCTGATAGATCCTTTAACTTGGACTGAGTTCTTTTTCCCGCGTGCGTGTTCTTAATGCCGAATTGTACGGGGGCTTCGTCAGATCGGCCCTCCTTCCTCCCCCCTCCCCGATTCATGCTTTAGTCGTTTCGAGGGGGAGATCGCACCTCCCCCACCGATTTCTTCGCGGGATCTTTCACCTCGTACGGACTTTCGATCAGAAGATGCCGGTCCAAGTCCTTGCTGCATCGTTTCCCCTCCTTTCTCCCCCGAATAGTTTCCATCGCGAGCCCCGATGCAATAGCGTGACCCTTTTCAATCATGTCCATACCCGAACAGTCGCGATTTCGCCGAACTTCACGTCTCTCCCCCTCTTCTCCCTTTGTCATACCGAAGGTTTTTTTTCGGCCGTTCGCATCTTTTCTCCTTTTCCCTTCTATCAGATCCTAAGCAGAACCCCAACGCCCACTGTCCGGAGCTGGGTGCCAGTTCTTTTTTTACGCCCGCTTTCCCCTTGTAGCCTTTTCTTTTTCGATCTAGATTGACCGTTTTCCGATACGAGTTGGATTCTTGCCGATTTTACTCCCTCCTTTCAGCCTCCGACTTTCATAACGCTTCCCAGCGCCCCTCTCTGTACTTTTTTTCGTTCTCGCATTGTTTCTTCAAAGTATTCCCCCGGTGATCCTCCTCCTTGCCAGTATACTTGCCCTTTTTTTTTGTGCAAGTTCTCCTCAGTTCTGCCATATTCTTTGAGAGGGCGGCAATCTGACATTTCGCGATGCGTAGGTAGCTCGCCCACCCTCCTTCTTTACTAGGAGGAAAAAGGTCCTCGCTGAAGGCCGTAGCCGTCTTCTTCAACCGTGCTGTCCATTTTTTTGAGGCCCCAGCGTTTTGGAATTTTCTGGCCCTGAGAACCCACTCCCATCCCCCCTTGTTTCCCTGTTTTTCTTTCAGTGGTCCATATACGACGGTCTTCCATTCGCGATATTCTAACCCTCTTAGTATTTTACTCCTCCTACGTGTGTGAGATTGTTTAGACTCTCTAGCTTTTCGGAGACCGGCGTAATTTTCTCCCCTAGTACGAGACTCAGTTAGACTTTTTAGAAGTTGTTCTTTTCCTTCCCTTTGAACAACTGCCGCCCCCCCCTTCCGAGAGCTGTCATTGTTGGTAAGAGTGTTCCAGCCTAGTCAAGGGTTTCCGACCGTTGCAACGATCGCGATTTTTTATCCTTAACTCAAGCGGAAAGTCGGTCGAATATGGAGCATAAGTCCATGCCTTATGGCGCTTCCCTTCACTACAATTCCCGTTTTTTCAATAATCGGGCGAAAAGGGAGCGGAACAATCTCCCTCTAAGGAGTCTCCCTCCCAGCGGTCTCGCAGACTTTATCCATCTTTTCGCTTGACAAGTCTATGAGCACCACTGTCGCGGACTTTTCCCCCCTTTCTTTGAGTCAAGTTTAGCCTGCCAATATTTGGAGATGACCCCCCCCCCGCAGATAGCAGACGCGGCCCGAGTGCGGTCCGTCGTCTCCCCCTCCCCTTCTTTCTTCCCTTTTTTTTCGTTTTTCTCTTAAGGAGGATGTCTTCTTTCGCAAGGAGGTCTCTTTAAGGCTTCCAGAAGTTGAACCAAAGGATGTGACGAGCCCTCCCCTTTCCCCCGGGGCGAAGAGTCCTCCGTCCCACCCTTTCGGACGATGCTTCCTCCTTTTCGTCGCCATTTCTCCTGCTTCGAGGAGAGCGAACTGTAGAAGTTGAATTCTTTCCTATGGCGATTCGTCCCTCGTCTTCGCGCCGGCAAAAGCGGTTTCGCGTTCCCTTGGAGTCCGCTTTTTTGAACCTCGCCGTCTCGGATCCCCTGCGTTTTGAAGGTCCTGTTCCTTGTTGGACTGCTCTCCCCCTACCTCCACCTTCCACCTTTCTCACAAAAAGCTGTTTTTTTCTGTTTGGTTTTGCGGAGAGCCAGATATTTTTAAAGACGAGATCATCCGGCGGCGTCCCCACCTTGGACGGCTCGACACGGGAAAGATCGGGCTTCCGATAGTAGGTTCCGGTGGTAGGACCGCTATCAGACTGGCGGACCGATCGGTCGCCCACCTACGGGCCAGCTCGGATTTGCCAAAAGCTCTTGTCCTTCGCTGTCAGCTTCTCACTGGTTCTTGTTTTCAACCCCGCAAATCCGCGGGACCCCGGTGTCTTCAAGCCTAGTCCCCCCCTGTCTCTTTTTTCTTTTCTCCCCTGAAAGGCTTTCTTTTCCACTGACCGTCATCTCCAAGGGCCTTTATTTTTTCCCCTTTTCACTTTTCCAAGGAGCCACCAGGTCCAGAAATGGGTCCTTTCCCCACCATCTCCCAGAGCAGTCTGCGTTTTGTAATATCTCCCCCCTGTGCCGACGCTTCTTCTTTTTTTCCTTTTTTTTTTTCTTGGACGCTCTTGTGCGGACTTCTTTTGCAGTATGTCACCGCAACACTCTCTTGTTGGCGGCGTGACATTTACCGACATATTATGACGTGTCACCCTCCCCTTCTAGCCCCCACGGCTCGTTATGTCGCCCGAGACCTTTTCTTATGGCTGATTTTTTTCCTATCGCAGGTCAACGCCTGAAGTGGATCGAGCCCTTTTTTTTTAGCCAGCTCCAGCACCGACTCTTGTCATTACTCCCCCGGTTTTCCTCCGAAACTTTTCTTTTTTTGTCGAGCGGCGAAAACATGACTCTCTTTTTATCACGCTTTCCTTTTTCCAATCTCACTCCTTAGTCTATTCGGGTGCCCTCTTTCCTCATCCTCGACGAAAGGCAACGACCACCCGACCCATCGCAACTTTTGTTTGCTTTATAATTTTTTTTCTTCCCTCTTCCCAACCCACACAGATGCAGAGACTCGTTTGACAAAACTTGCCTTCTCCTAAACCGCCGGACACTCCGAATTTTTTTTTCATTATATGAATTACCCACCTTTCCAAATCCAGAGTTCAGACAATGCAGGCCCTGCGCCGGAATTGCGTGAGGAACACTCACCCGCTTCTGTCCCTTCCGTCGCTTGACTCTAAACGGGTTTGGTTTTCGCTTTGAGATCGTCAGTCCTCGGGCGCGATAGTGGCCTTTAAGACTCCCCCCACGTCTTGGCCTTCCTTCCCCGGCCCTCCCCAAAGATCTCCGGTTTTGGAAGTTACTTCATACAAGAAGTTTTCAAGTAGCCTTCGTTTTTGTGGAGGGCGCCAAAAGTCGTAGCCTTCCCCTTCTTGAGGGTTTCTATCGCTTTTTCGTAAAGCATACGGCCACCCATTTTAAAGACCGGTGAGGCAGTTTGCTTTCTACAATGTCTTTTTTAACTCCATGTGCCTTTCCCCCTTCTCCTTGTTTACACTATGATCAGAGAGCTTCTGGTTCTTTCAAAGACGTTAACTTTCTGCTCTGGCTCAACTCAGAGCAAGCGCTTTTTTTAGCATTACCAATCTCGGACGGCTTTCCCGGGTCGCTCAGGAATCCTATTCCGATTATTTTGGTTAGGACGATGCGCTCCAAGTACCCCCTCCCCCCCCCTCTTTTTTTACAGCGCGGCGCGCCCCGCTTCAAGAGATATTTTCGAACGCCTTGGCTCTCTTTTGCGGTCTCAAGAAGGCCACGTTTCTTAGTCAGTCACAGCCTGCACATATCTCCTGACCCTCTCAGACAGATCCGGGAGCTTCTTTGTTTGTGGTGATCCCCGGAAGTTTTTTTTTTTTTTACACCCCATTTCCTCCCAGTGCCCAGAGGCTGACAGCATTAAACATTGCATGTTTCTCGGTGCCTACCCCCCCCCCTCTCCCCAACAATTAGACGACATCGCTTCAACAATTGGTGCGGGGTCTCAACAAGCCGCCCACCCTTGGCTCAACCTCCCGTTAGTATTCCTACAGTTGTCCTACTCCACTCTTCTTGTTTCCCTTTTAGATTAAGCCTCTTCTGCCTCAGCCCCAGGTCTGACCACCTTCCCAGTTTCGCGACTTTCGTTTTGAGTAAAGCGTCCGAATCTCCTTGTTTTTCCCGCAACCCTCTTATTCCGGCCCCCACGACTCTTCAACGAGCTAGTGATGTAATCTCTCGTTGTTGTTGTGAGCGAGTTTTGACTGCTCCCCTTTGATAGTTGATCTTTCGTTGTTCTGGGAGACCGACGTCCCCCCCCTTCTTGTCCACCTGACTCCCCTCTGTTCCCCCCCCCCCTTTCTGACGCATTTTGCCCCGAGGAAATTGTCGAGTTTTCAACTTTCTGAAGCGCTTTATAAGTTTTTTCCCATGTTTTAAGCTGTACGATCGACCCCCTCGATAAGTTATACCCTCTCTCCTTAGGTCCCAGTTTTTCCCGCTGTCCGCCGCCCGTGTGATGGCTGGCGCTTTCCCCTTTCAACAGTTGTCCGCTTCGCATGATTTGATTTGGTTCGATTTCCTTATCGCCAGGAATGCAACTTTTCCTTTTTTTTTTTCAGCTTTCTTTTGCTTGATCATCGTGGTGTTGTTTTGGACTTTAAATCTGCAGGCCTGCCAGCCGAATGATAGAACAGCCCCAACCGTCTTCCCCCTCGGCGCGATTGGGTTTTTTTTCCGTTCTGGTCGATTCCAATCTGTTGCAACTGTGTCATGGACTTGCGAGCCTGCCTCCTGGGACCCTCGCCGAAGATATCCCCCCTCCTTTACGATTACTATGGTTTGAGCGTGGGACGCTTTTCGGCTGGCCCAACGGTTTTCTGTTCTTATTCCAGATTTTCTTTGCTTTTTCCTTCGTTTTACCAGTCTATTGTGGCCGGAGCTGCCCCCTTCGCGGTCCATTTTCGTTTGCCTCTCCTCTCGCTGATCGGGATGTCTACCTTTTCTTTTTTTAGTAGAAGAACGCTCGTGAAGGCGCTTCCCCATTTCTAGATATCGCTCGCATCTTCAGCCAGGATAATTTTTTCCACGTTTCCAGAGTTGAGACTTTTCTCCCCCTCTCTTCCCTTTATGGCATTCCATGCTTTGGATTGCCTCGGCCGCACGTCCTAGACTCCCCCCCTCGCAGTGTCTGTTCCGGGTTGCGACAGCCCCGTCCGCTCTGCTTCCTGACCTCTAGTTGGAGAAAGTTTATTTCCTCCGGATGATCTTGTTTTTTTTTTCAAGGAAGCCCTCCCCCTTTTTCGATTCGACAGGAATTCACGATCTGCTCTTTCAGATGCCTCCTCTTACCTCCCTTGACAGGCCCAACCCTGACTTCTTCGTTATCGACTACGAGCATGCCATATAAGGCTTTTTTTCCTGCCCCCCGTAAAGGCAGGTTTATCCTTTTCAACGCTGGTCTTTTTTTTCCTTGGTTTCTAGACCTCTGTATGGACGCATGTAGTTGTTGCCTTTGAGGTTTTTTCCCTTTTTGCTTCCTTATGGGAGGCTCTGTTAATGTGTTGAGAGCCTCGGTGATGGCTGCCCATCCTTTGACGATGGTTGCTTTTTCTTCTTGAGTCTGCTTCTTGTTTCTCTTTTCTCCCACCTAGTCTTCAGGGTTCTTGTCTTGCCGAGTAATCTTTTTTTAGCGAGTTGCTTTCTGTCTTGAAGGGCCGCTGGTTCGCTAATCCTTTTATTTCCTCAGGACTTGAGCAGTTTTGTGGCCTTTGCTCCTGACCTGGGTGTCTGGCGCTCCTGGACCCCTTCTTCGATGTTCTTGCTTCCCCCCTCATGAAGCCGCGAATTCCTGTCTGCCCGTTTTCCCTCCCCAAAAAGACTTTTTTTCAGGTGCACCGTTTTTTTCTTTCATCCACGCCCCCCGATAGTCTGTTCGTTCCATTTCCTGCGCCTTCTCTTCTCACTTATTCCAGGCGACAATGCCGCGGAGTTTAAGTCGTTAGCCGTGGTCTATACCAGACCCAGCTTTGGACTAGGTGAATTCAGTCTCCCGGAGCTTTGGGCGCCTTTTTGTCTTTTAATTGAACTCCTCGCCTGTTCGCCGGGCTAGTGATGCTTCTTCTTTTCGCTTTAGAAGCGATCCCCCCCCCCTCTGCCGTACTTATTTCCTCGTCCGTGAAAGCGCCCTGCTAGTCTTCTTTCGGGTTGACAAAGCGCCAGGTCCTCCCCCCTTTTCTGTCAGAGGATGCCCCCCTGTCTTTCCCCCCCCTCAGATTTCTCCGCTTAGGGCCTTTTTGTCCGACCTGAGAATAACAAAGCCCCCAAGCGATGGGAATTGCTCTCTTTTCTGTTTTCTCTCCCGGAAAAGGCGATTTGCACAGCCGGAGTTCTTCTCAGATTGCTGTACCTCCTAATGCTAGCCCCGATCTTTTTGAGCCCCTGGGTGAATCGGCCCCCTAAAAGAGGGCCGCCCATGGAGGATCCCTCACTCCAAGTCTCTTGCTTTTCCCCTCTCTTTGTTCCCACAAGCCTTTTGAGGACAACACCCGCACAAAAGAAAGATTCCCTCTTCCGTCACCCGGAGCTTCCCCTGCATGATTACTGGAGAACTCCGATTATCAGAATGCCCCAAGCAAACCACTTTCCAGTGTCTGCGTGGCAACAGTCTTCACTTTGCAATCTTCTGCCTGTTGTTTCGATTTCTTCTCTCCCTCCTTCTGCTGATGATCCAGAAATCCCTCGGACAAAAGCCCCCCCAGCGCACGGCTTTCCCGTACGCCATTTTTTCTTCCCGCACGACCCTCGGTCGCCTTCTTCCTCTATGCTGTGTTAGAGCTCCATTCCCTTGGAGGGAGGCTTATCGTCCCGTTTTCCCTTTCCTGGCAGGAACGAATGTCTTCCCTCCGTGACCTCGCCTCTCTGTTCCGTCGTCCCTCTTATGTTTGTCTCTCGCCGGCTCTTGAACGATTGAGCCCCCAGTGCATTCTATTTATGAACAAGATTCACCCTCCGGGCTTATATGCTTGAGATGTCGAGCGGCATATTAGACCCTCCTCTCTCTTGTTCCTTCTTCCTCCCTAAACTACGGATCTTTCCTGGGTCGCCTGCCGTTCAGGCCGAGGAAATCCAGTGGCCGTGGGAAGAGTCGTTAAGTTTTGCTTTTCCCCCCCCGGGAAACATTGCCTCCAGGGCTTCCCGCGAAAACAGGAGATTCCCCCACTATCTTTCACTGGGGTAAAGATCAGCACTTGTAATCTCGCGCTGATATAAAGTCATCTTTTCTATTTGGAATAAGAAATGTTTGGTGAGCTGCTCGTTAGACTATCAGCGATTTGACCTCACGTCGTCCTTGATCCAGTAAGAGCTGTCCCTGCCTCCCAATTTCTGCGATTCAGTTGTAGAGGCCGTATAAACGGTAGTCGCAAAACCGCACTCGAGGCGTCCTTGTTTGCGTACTTATACTGGTCTTTGCCGGAAGTGACCTCCCGATGGCCGTAGCCCTCTGTTGCGATAATAAATAAGCACTTGAACGTCTCCATAGGCCGCGCTCACGAGGCCCAGCCCCTTCTTTAGAGGCTCTGCACCCCCATCACTTTGCCATTAATCTACTTTAGCACCGGGGCCCTTTCCGTCATGTTGGCAGGAGCGGTAGCCACCTCGCGCCGTCACCGCGATGTTCTCTTTTGGAACCAGTCGTTTTCCCCCCTCCGAGGACAGGACACTGATCGTGACAGTGCTCCGCCAATCTCTTGCGTCTTGCACCTATCAATCTTTAGACTTCTTGACTCGACCCGTGCTCGAGGCTCGCCCTCCTCCTCCCTCCCTTGAACGTTCCTTTGATACTGGCTTTTTCGTAGGGAGGTATTTCTTCCCTCGAGCCGCCGGATCTTTCTCCTCACTTCTTGGCGGAGAAAAAACTTACGGAAGATGCCACTTCCCATAAGACTGGTAACTTTTCCCCCTGGAGAGATTCGTGTGTGCAGGCTCCGCTTCGTCTTCGAGCTGGCCCACGAAATGTGTTTTACACTAGTTCTCCTAGTTTACCTCTTTCTTTCCAGGAAAGAGTTAATTGACGTTCCCCCCCAGGCTTTATTTTGACCCGTTTCGAGAGGACTCTCCCAGACTTTCATACTTCTTACGCCTACCTCAGATCGAGTGCTTGTATGCCATATTTGTATGGGCGATATCACCCTCAGTCCCAAAGGAGAACCCCCAACTTCTTGTGTCTGGATAGATTTTATTTTATTCTGCACAACGAGTCATCCTTGCTGTCGATCCAATTCCTTGGCCGATCTCACTTCCCCCCTTCGGCACATCTCGTATTTATTAGTGATCTATCTCCTCTGAGGCCAGAGGCCCCCTGCGGGGCGTAACCTCACGGCCCTATACTTTTTACCCTGCTTTCGCTCTCAGCTTCTTTTTCTTGAGACATGGAGATTGTCTCCACCCCGAACTCCTCTCGGTCCCCCTTTCTTGTGCTTCACGGTCCCTTTTCTGAAAACCCAATGTATTTAATAGGATGTTATAGGCTTCCCCCCACACCTTCGCAACGATATACTCACGCCCTCTACCCGTCCCATCGCAGTCCTGTTCAAGGACAGACCCCCCGTAACCAATTCCAGATAACCACCCTCAAGATCACCGGCTTGGTTTTTTCCTCCTCTCCCCCGTGCTCGACGTGAAGCCTCTTCATTGTCTCTGTTAAGTTGCAGGTCCTACGAAGTTTCCCCCCTCCCCAGCTCTGGAGTGGCGTCTTACGCCTCTTCACTTATTCACCGGCCGTTTGTAGGCCCTTCTTTCGTAGCTCGATTGGCGCTTTCTGGACAAGCAGAACGATGTCACTTCTACTTTTCTCATACGCCCCAGGGCACTCTCTCGTCTGGTCCCTCAAACGTTCACTCCGAATGCCCTTTCTCCGACCCTTGATATAGCCCCCAGGGTTTGCGGACGTAGTCCCGTTTCCCTCCCTTGCTCTTCCATATCCGGCGCTGGCAATCTCACTCCTGTCTGCCTTCTGGTTGTCCCCGGCTGATGACGCCCCCCCTTTCAAAAACCCGTCTCCCCTTCGTGTTTGCCCCCTGCATGCCTTTCCGAAACCACATATGATCCCTATATACGCCTCCCCCCCCCTCCGAAGACAAATAATCCGTATACGGCCAAGCCTTTTCCTTTCGTCGAGAACCAGAACCCCTAAGTCACCGCCCCGCCCCCCCTTCCCCTTGTCAATTCCCTCCTTTAGACGGTAGGGCCGCCTATTTACTGCCGGCCGCGATATTCTGACTTCCTCTTTCACGGTTGGGGCCCTTTCGCTTTGAGCTCGTCAGCGAATGCTTTCCGCTTTGACTGCCTGAGAGAAAACACTCCCCCTTTTTTTTTTTGCTACATTTATCACCTGACAAGGTACCCATTTTCCTTCCAAGTTCCTTTTTCATCCCCCCCCCCAGAATCAGACCGGTCTCTCCGAGCCGCTTTTTTTTTCCCTCGGCGGCGACCAGTTCCTACAACCTCCCCTGCTCTTTTATATCACTTCTTTACGTCGGCACTCCCATCCTCACACAGGCCTTTAACCCTCTTTTTTTCTTTATACAATTCCTTTTTGACCTGGAATACAAGGCTATCGCACTAGGTTACGATTCGAGTTTGGTCGCCAGCTCCCCCTCGCGCACGCCTTAGGTTTTCTGGACCTGCATTCCGAGTCCGCTCTTCTTCTAGGAAGAATCCACGCCTTTAAGACCGATATTATCGGGTCGTGCCTAGCCTTCCTCCTTTCCTCTTCCCGAGGCGCTCGGAGAAGAACCAGCTCCTTTTTAATTTTTTCCCAAGAGCTGGAACCCCTCTCCAGAGATCGCCTCCACCTCCTCTTCTCTCTTGGCGATCTGTACCAAGGCTGTCCATTGCTTAAAGTTCCCTTCCCCCCCCCTTTTCCCCCAAACACGGCTCTTACATCTGAATCCCTCCTCCCCCAAAGATCTCTCGGCTTCAACGCATTTGATTTTTTATAAGGCCTTATTGGATTTGTCCTTTGATTGATCGTCCACCCCCTTTCTTTTTCCCCCCCCGCAAAGTTCCCCTGAACCCGCAGGAAAACATCTGGTCCCTGTTCTCCCAACTGGCTCTCAGACCCAACCATAAGTAGTCCTCCCTTCCTCCTTTCCTGTGCTGCGTGGAACAAGTCTTCCGAACTCCCTGGCGCATCATTTTCCCGTCCCTTCGCGCTTGGCGTAATCATAGATTTCTTTTTTCTCTTCCGGACGTTGACTTCAGCCCTTTCACTTCCCTCAGCGCTTCGACCTCACCCTGTTTCGGCCACCTATTGTCTGAGCCTTTCTCTTTCGCGTGTCGGTTCCTTCACTCCGGACAGTTGGATTCCAGTTCACGGCCAATACCCCGCCACGATCACCTGGA